>Ga0116227_10001246_pt1 | contig 55991 bp, 42 predicted proteins | sample S1TSphgellanicum_FD_89693 | JGI IMG/M metagenome (GOLD analysis project Ga0116227, IMG submission 89693) | Host-associated microbial communities from peat moss isolated from Minnesota, USA - S1T2_Fb - Sphagnum magellanicum MG | ecosystem: Host-associated > Plants > Peat moss > Unclassified...
AAGTCGTCAAAAGAAATCAAACGTTGCATTCTAATAAAATAAAAAAAGTAAAAAGTTTGTAATTGGAGGGATGCTAAGAAAGCTCATCGCAATCCATCTTTATTTTTAGAGGAAACCTTATCATGAATATCCTACTATTTCACTTATTTTACTTCGCATGCTTTAACCTGCTTATCCTGCTTTTAGGTTATGTAATTATTCGGAAAAGAATGATCTCTGCCGCTTGGTTAATGCTTGTGTTTACCATTCTGGCAGTACACCTGATATTTCTCCACGATCATCCCATCTTTAGGATGCTGGCCATTATAGCAACAACTTTTACCGGCATGAAGGTGATTGCCGTTGCCGAAAGCTATAAGTATCAAAAGCTAACCCTCAATTTTAAACAGTGGCTTACCTTTGCCAGGGGCTGGGCCGGCATGCGCGCCCAACCGTTTGAAACCCTTGGGCAAGCTGCCCTGCCTAATGCATGGCCGTTAATACGCATGGGGATTAGCCGTATTGTAATAGGGTTATTGTTTATTCTTTCAGCACATTTGCTATTACGCGTATCACACACTAATACCACCGTAATAATAGTAAGCGTAATTTCACTAATTGGCCTAAGCCTCATATTGCATTTCGGGCTGTTAAGTATTAGTACAGGCATGTGGCGGCTCTCTGGCGCAAACACTTATCTACTCTTTAGGCAACCCGCCAAAGCAACAAGCCTCACCGAATTTTGGAGCAAACGCTGGAACATTGCCTTTAGCGAAATGACTTCTGTTGCCATATTTCGCCCATTGAAAGTTAAAATTGGTAGCCCCTTGGCATTATTGCTTGCCTTTGCTTTCTCTGGCTTATTACACGAGCTTGCTTTGAGTTTACCCGTAAACAGCGGTTATGGATTGCCCCTCCTTTACTTCATTATCCAGGGCATTTTGGTTTTGGTCGAGAAGCTATTGATCAGCCGTAAAATAATGTTCTTACAGAATAAGGTTATTGCTAAAGCGTGGTTGTTTTTCTGGCTGGTTATCCCCGCTCCTTTACTATTTCATCCGCAGTTTATTAAACAAATTGTTTGGCCGCTTGCGGGCTTCCACTATAACTTTTAACACAAATTAATAACAGAACGTATATCACAAACCTCAATACACAGATTATGACACACGCCGAAATTGTAAAGAAAGTTGAGTGGAAAGACCTTAAAAATTTAAGTATCCACGAAATGCTAATTGAGAATAACCTCACCATACCATGGGTATTAACATCATGGTTGTTAGCGTATAACGGTTATTATATTTTGGCGCTACCATTCTCCGCATTTCTTTCTTACGGGTTTAAGGCAGGTACACAATGGTTTCCACAACTCATTAGGAACCAATAAATTTCTGACCTGGTTTTCCCCTTATAGCAATAGTGTTTTAATGATCGTATCAATCCATGCCGTTAAATTTAACCATATCAGACATCACAAATATTGTTTAACAGAGGATGACTACGAAGGTAAATCAGCCCGTATGAGCTGGCTTGGCGCCATATTATCCGGCCCAATACACATGTTTTTTTGTCATGATGAATGATAAAATCCCGTTGCCTGTAATTGAAACAGGCCATCCCGGTTTTGTCATGATGAATGATAGCGAAGAATTTTCTTCGAAGTACAGAACGTATATACCAAGCGTAGAAGATTCTTCCGTACAAACAGGCTTGGGTTAGAGTCCATCATTTACCCTAAGATCATTTTCAGGGAAGTTCGAATTCGAATCTTGTACCAGCCCCTCTTTTTATTTTCCTATGGTGCAATGGTAGCACGTCCCGACTTTAGTCGGGAAGATCATGGTTCGAGTCCATGTAGGAAAGCCAATTAGTTTACTTTTTAACCGGCTGTGAGCGGATAAGGGTGGGGCGTGTTTTATTACAGAATTTTCTTTATTTCATATTCTCTATAACCACATCGTTAGGTTTGTGGTAGCGTTGAAATTATTTTATTATATTTAATTATTAACAGCCTATCAGGAAACGATCTGTAAGTTCGACTCCGGCGCTGGGTACTTCAAAGAAACCTTTGGGGTTCGAGTCCCATCTTCCACAAAAAGGCTTGAATTCGAGCGTCATCATTTACCTCAAAGTTTTTTTTCAGGGAAGTACGAGTTCGAATCTCGTTCTGAGCATAAATCCATAATTTACTTACTTAAAACGTAAAAATGGAAACTAACAAATTTGAAAACTGGGAGCCAAAAGGTGAGTGGGTTTATGACAAAACAGGCGCAACTTTTATGGGATGCCATTGTGCTACACCCTATGATGATTGTGGCTGTGATGATTGTCAAGACCGCATGGCTACAAAGCATGGTATAATCGAGATGAACGATGCTTTTATGAGGATCGAGATGGGGTTGTAAGAATTACAGGATATGTTGATGCAGCCGGATACATTTGTAATAAACCGTGTTGATGTAAACCTATTAATATCACAAGTAGATCTTGTGATATTAAACTAATGCAGATAAGTACCAAGATAAATCATACGCGGCACGCGTGCGACAGCGTGAGGCTTTTCTGAATTATCTTTAACTTAAGGTGCTCGCTTCCTTAGACAACCATAAAGATTCTCTCCAATTTACTACATACTCATTAACTTTGAATAAATTGCAGTCTTTATCTAATATGCCAAGTCCTTGAAATATTGCTGCCTCTTCTAAATATATAACGTCTTTGTAATTAAGGTTAAACGCGTCTAAAATTGTTGTAGTACCATCAAATAAACGTTCGTCACGATGTTTTGCATAATTGGCAAGAGTGATTATAAGTTCTATTTTGGTATTTATAAAGCCGTTAACAACATTATCCTTCTTGTAATACTCATGCTTTGTTTTTGTCGTCCCTTCAATATCTGCAATGCTTCCAATTATATAGTTCTGAAACGCTATAAAAGCTAATCCATAAATTGGTTCGCTTTCTTCTCTAAACCAGTCACCATCATACCAATGAATTTCATTTATATTTTTCTCCAGTTCGGAGATTGACTTTTGGAGCCCGTCAATAATCATATAAAGGCTTTTAGATCTAAAATCATTTCTTAGATAATGTGTTAATCCTTCCATTAAATATTTTTCTTAGTCATTCTTAATACAGAGTGTATAGTTGCTAAATAGAAATAGAATATCCAGCTATACCAAATAGCTCTGTCATAATCGGTCTTCTGTTCATTATTGTGATGACGTATACCAAAATTATTTGCGATATTGAAAATATCGTTTTCATCCTTCTTGTTAAGGTACTTTTTTATCTCAGGTCTCAAAAATTCCAAAACGTCAGCTAATTCTCTTACTGCTTCTTTTCTATCTTCTAGCGTCGATCTGTGTCTTCTAAATTTCAGAATAGATGAGTTTATTTTATCCTTTATATTTTCATTATCACTGGTAGGTATATCTGCTTCAAATAAAGTTGATAATCCGTTGTCTGATAACATTAATATTTCTCCACTATCAGATATTTCAAATCCGTTTAAATATTCTTTTAATATAGGATTCAAAACCTCACGGAAGTGTTTTTGCCCATCTTGATCACTAAATTTCTCATAGTGATAACCGCATTGATTCCAACTATGGTAATAGCCATCTAAGCCTTTGGAACAATGGTCGTGCAAAAATTCAATGACATCAAAAAGATCATCTTCATCGGCCGTGGTAGCCAGCACACCGCCAATAGGCAGGCCGTAACCCTGGTGCGCATCGGGCATCAAGGCACCAGCAACGGCTATGGGCAATTGTATGGCGGTTTTCATCTGCGCCAGCGCGCCCACCTCAATATGTTCAATCCCCCAAACCGGGAAATCTGCTATCTCTTCTTTCAGCTTAAAGTTGTTGCGCTCCTGTTTTACAAACTTGCCTTCTTTACGCAGGGCAATCACATCTTCGGCCAGGTTTTTAAACTTGCCGCCTTTTTTAAGGGCGTAAGGCATGGGGTCATCAATCAGGGCTTCGAGGTTAGCCAGGATCTGCGTTTTATCCATCACGTTGTGTTTCAGCAAACCATTAGCCACGCGGCTAAAGTTTACCAGTATTTCCACATCGTTAACGCCTAATGCTTTTAACTCATTGTTACTAACCTTAAGGCCAGTGTTGCTTTCATCGGGGTTGTTAGCGTTTAATTCCCTTTTCATGATACAAAGAAATACAGCTCCTGCGCAGTGTATTTGCGTAGTGAAAAATAATTCTTAAATTTCCTCAATTAAATACCGTTATCACTTTTATGGCAGATCAAAATATAGGCTATTCCACTCAGTCTTCACTTCAGTATTGTATATTAACAATTGGCAGTAAACTTTTAAGTAGCAAAAAGGAAATACTTGTAGATTTTGGACAGCAAAACAGCAGTATAATAACCGCGAACGAATTAGTTATTGAAGAAACAGCAAAGGTGAAAGGCTTTTACGCTTTGGTAGATGCTTTAAATTACATGGCTTCTATTGGCTGGAAAGTTGTGCATATAATGCCTTATACAGCTACGCATGACGGTGTTACCACAGGCCCGCTTAGATATTTAATGGAACGCACTGGTACTTTATAAGCCTGAAAGCACACTATGCCTGTTAACCGTAACGCTCTTATCCGCTACCGCACCATTGACCAATGCCTGCAAAACCGTTTTAAGAAATGGACGCTGGATGATTTGATCGAAGCTTGCAGCGATGCTATTTACGAATACCAGGGCATTGATACCGGCGTAAGCCGCCGCACCATACAGGCCGATATGGAAATGATGCGCAGCAATAAGCTGGGATATGAAGCGCCGATTGTGGTGGTTGATAAAAAGTATTATACCTATGGCGATAAAAATTACAGCATTACCAACAGCCCCCTGAACCAGCAGGACATGCAGGTGTTGAGCGAAGTATCCAGTCTGCTAAAACAGTTTAAGGGTTTTAATGATTTTACAGATCTCAACGAAATGGTGAGTAAACTGGAAGATAAGATCTATTCGCAAAAAACACAAAGTACCCCTGTAATCGACTTTGAGAAGAACGATAACCTGAAAGGGCTGGAATGGATAGAAGTTATCCGTAAGGCAATTGTGGCAAAGAAAACGATTTGTATTACCTATCAATCTTTCAAAGCCAGGGAAGCCAGCACGTTTTGTTTTAGCGGATACCTGCTGAAAGAATATCGTAACCGCTGGTTTGTTTTGGGAATGCAGCACAAGCGCAACACTCATATTATGAACCTGGCTTTAGACAGGATACAAACGGTAGCAGAACATGAAGAACCTTACCGGGAGAACAGAACATTAGACCTGGCAACTTATTATAATGATTGTATAGGGGTGACTAAATCTCCCGGTCAGCGCGATTGTGAGGTGATATTTTGGGTAGATGCTGCCAATGCACCTTATGTTCTGACCAAGCCTTTGCACCACACGCAAATACTACTCAGCGAAGATGAAACGGGGAAAATATTTAGGATAAGGGTGATACTTAATTTTGAATTAGAGCGGAAATTGTTGGGCTTTGGGGCCATGATGAGGGTGTTGGGGCCGAGGGTACTGGTAAAACAGATCAAGGCTCAGTTAGCTAAAACTATGGAGAATTATAAGATTAAACTCGATGACGAATAAATAAATTTCAGCCGGTTTATGGAAAAGGGATAATTAATTCATCATTAAATAAAATTCACTAAAAATGATAATCTAAACCTTTGGTACAATGCGATTTTTATCCCTTACATTCTTAAAGTATCTCCTGATTACTGTTATTATATTTCAATACACAAATGCATTCTGCCAGAGTTCCGATTCTTTAACTGTAAAAGCTATAGAGAAGCTTGAAACATCAATAAGGGAAAACAAAACGCTGCTGCAAACCCAACAGGAATTGGAGTTTATAAAAAAGCATGCACTCGAATCTCAAAATGATATCCTGTTCGCCCGAAGCCTGTATGACCTCATGCAAATACGCGATCGGCGGACTGAAGACACCCTGTATTTTCGCAACAGCGCTTTTATTGACACACTTCTACACAACAATATTACGCCAAGGCTTAAAGCAATCTTATTAGTCATGCATGCGCAGCGCATCAGTAACTTTGATAGCAGGTACCGGCGTTTTAATTCCGCAGCCTACAGGGTTAAGGATGTAAAAACCAACTATGCAGCATTTGACCGTAACCAGCGTGACAGCATTGTAAACAGCGACCTTAATACCGCGTCTCAATTCCACAACTCAGCTATCGATGGTCATGATTTATTATGGCTATCCTCCAATCCTGATGTTTTCTTATTCGATCCTAAATTTGAAGACATCGTGCTATCAGAACGGGTAAACCTGCTGGCAATCCGTCACAATTACAATAGTGAGCAAGGAACCTTATTTCCGCAATGGCTGTCTTTAACCCCGCCGGCTTTCATTACTAAATTAGATAGCCTGGCTGCCCATACAAAAAACGACGATAATATATTGGTTGCATACCAGCGCTGGCTGTCATTTCATAAAACCAACCAGTCGGTTTCAGCTTTTATTGAATCACTCGCCCGTAAAAATATTTATTTAACTGCCCCTGCCGATTCATCTGCAAGGCAAGCTTATATTAAATATTTACAGGCGGGTATTGCCTCTCCCTTCCCTGCCGTTAATGCACATGCTGTTTACCAGCTTTGCCTCATCTGGAACGAAGATGGTCATAAGTACGCCCAATTCGATAATCAGTACAGGTACAATCCTATTCCAAATTTCGACCCCAAATACCAATATTATCCCGCTCAGGCACTGCAATTATACAATCAAAATAAAGGCCTGTTATTTAAGTACCCGCTCTTCAACGAAGTGCTTAAATTAATGGCGCAGCAAATAAAGTCGAATACCATCCGCCTTGAAATTGATGATCAAAACCTTCCGGAAAAAGATATACCATTTAGGGTTATTTATAAAAACACTGATAAATTATACTACCGCATTATTCGCATCAGTACCGCAGAGCCACCGGGTACTGCAATGATTAAGGCCACAAGCCAACTATTAAGCCGCCAACCATTAGCAGAAGGTGAATTTGTATTACCGCTGCCAGCTGATCATAACAGGCATGCCGTTTACCTTAAACTAAAACAACTACCTATTGGGCATTATCGGCTGCTATTTAGCAAAATGCCAATTAAGGCTGATAGCTATGATTTAAACAATGCCGCCTTTGAAGTTACCGGAATAACAGCCATTAATACCGACGAAAAAATATTTATACTTAACCGAAAAACCGGCTTCCCCCTAGTTGGGGCGCAGATAAAAGCTTTTAAGAAACTGGAACCTGTAGATATAAAAGCAGTGGTTAACGCTACCGGTTACATAAATATTAAAGAAGATGTAGCCGATAGCATTAGCATAACATACAAGGGCGATACCACAGGGTATAAGTTTTCTACCCGTAACAATGAATTACGCGATGAGGTGTATGGCAAAGGCGACTACGATAACCTTGCCGCCTTTTATGATGACAAATTACGGATGGAAGTTTTTACAGATCGTAGTATTTACAGGCCGGGCCAAACCGTACACTACAAAATTATTTTTTTAACCAATGATCCTAATACCGGCGACCCTATACTTTTCAACCAGCAAAATATTGGCGCAGACAAGCTTAAAAAATGGCTGGATGATGCAAATGACGAAATAACACTTAAGGACCCTTTCGGTAAGAAAATAGATTCTACAGTACTTAAAATAAATGAGTTTGGGAGTTTTTCAGGCACCTTTATCATACCTAAAACTGGCGCTACAGGCAATTGGCAAATTGATGGCATGCCAAAAACAAACTACCAGAACCGTGGCGATTTTAGGGTAGAAGAATATAAAAGGCCTACCATTGAACTAAACATGGAGAAGCAGACGAAAATGCTTTTACCTGGCCAGCCTTTTAATATCAAACTTAAATTACGATCATTTAATGGCGCTAATCTGGAGAATGTGCCTGTTAATTATACAATTAGTCGCAATGGCATTATACCCACTAAAAACAGCAAGTTCAATAATTATTCTGCTATAACCCTCTTGCATAAAACTGCTTACACCAACGAAAAGGGTGAGCTTTTGATCGCGATCAACGATTCTGTCCTGGTTAAAGCAACTTTAAGTGACTCTGTTGCCTGGAACTATAATTACGGTATAAACGCAACAGCAACAGATGCTACAGGCGAAAGCACAGAGCTAAATGAAAATGTCAACATTTCATCACGCCCTATAAAAATAAATATTCCATTAGTTAAAACTTACGACAGGCAAGCCTTACCAATTTTAACCGTCAACACATCCGCCGATTTTGAAGGTGTGATGGGGCGTAAAGTAAATATTAAAGTTTATAGAACAGGCAACCCAGCTTTAGGCAGAAGTTTTATTAACCCTGTTGACCAGTGGTATTATAATAAAACGGACTGGAACACCTGGTTTCCGGACAAAGCCGAAAAACCGCCGATAAAAGAAGAGAAAACATTGGTGCTCGATACCTTGATTAACACGAGTGTATATGAAAATTTCGCACTACCAAAAAGCAGGCTTTCAACAGGCTTTTACCAACTTTCGGCCGAGACAAAAGAAAACGGAAGGATAATGGGCCAATTCATCTATACAATTAATGTATTTGATAGTAAAACGAGGGATGTACCCCTTGATGATATCGACTATATGCCTTTCAATACTGCCAAACCGGGCGATGTGCTAACATGGTATAGTTCGGCGAAAGCAGGCAATTACACTTTATACCATGTGCTTTATGTTGGCCTCAACAAAAAAAAGGCAATTAAAAATATCTATGAAACACGAACAGAAAAAGCAGGACTAAGAGTTTGGAGATATAAGATCCCCATGGATGCAACAGGCCAACTAACCATAAACCGCATTACTGTATGGGATAATAAAATAGAAAAGCATACAAAAATGGTTTACCTGTCCAATCACGTTCAATCACTTGATATTATTGTTGAAAAATACCGAAAAGTGATGACACCCGGTGCACAGGAAACATTTACGCTGTCAGTCAAAACAAAGAATGATAATGTGGCAGCAGAAATGATGACCACCTTATATGATGCATCGCTGGATAAGCTGGAAGAACACCACTGGAACCTGCCTAATGCAAATCCTCGCCCCTATTATTTCAATGACTATTGGAATTATTCGCTTACCAACACGCTAAGGGTTGGAAACTATACAGAGGACGAGCAACGCGTTGTTATGCGGGAGATTACTACCCAAGCGGGTGATAAATTCTCTTTATTAGCAGGCCGTGCGGCTGGTGTATCCATTACTGAAGCAAAGGGATTAAGTGAAGTTGTTGTAGTTGGTTATGGAGAGCAACGCCGGATGGGTATAGCTGGTTCTGTAAGTACAGTAATGATCCACGGAGTGAGCAGCCTTCAGGATTATAACCAGCCCCTGATTATATTGGACGGTGAGGTTTTTTCGGGCGATTTAAAAAGCTTCAATGCATCAAGCATTACACAGGCTATAGTTTTAAAGGGAGCCGATGCAACCGCCCTTTATGGTGCAAAAGCTACCCAAGGCGTACTTGTTATCAGTACCAAGGGACCAATCGTTTTGCATGGAACCGAAGAGCCCGTAATAAAGGTTCGTAAAAACTTTAACGAAACGGCGTTCTTTTTCCCGCAGGTACACGCCGGCATCGATGGCTATTATACATTCAGTTTTACCATGCCAGAAACGGCCACCGAATGGAATTGGAAAATGCTTGCCCACACCCGCAATGCTAAATTTGGTTACCTGGAGAAAAAGCTCCAAACCCAGCTTAATTTAATGGTGCAACCCAATATGCCGCGCTTATTATATCAGGGTGATAAAATAACTTTGCAGAGCAGGATAAGCAATTTGGATACCTTAGCCATACAAGGTAAAGCGAGCTGTAAAATAGAAGACGCTGTAACCGGCGAAGACATCAGCGCCTTGATCATGGAAAATAACAACCAAGCTTTCAATCTAAACAAAAAAAGTTCGGGTGCTGTTTCTTTTCAATTACATGTACCGGCCCAGCAATCCAATCCACTTAGAATTGTAATTACAGCAACAAGCGCCACCGCTACGGATGCCGAAGAGCATATTATCCCGGTGCTATCAACCAAAATATTTACACGTCAAAGTCAGGCTATTCACTTTACAGACCAGCCAACAATTACAGTTTTGCCGGCTCATTTACCCACCGATGCTTCGCTGTATGGTGTTGGCATATCTATCGCACAAAAACCACAGGCTTCGCTAATTTATGCTTTACCCTGGCTGGCCAATTATTCTTATGATTGCGCCGAGCAATCGTTCAATAAATTACGGGCCAAGGTTGCCGCATTAAAATTAATGCAGAAAGACACCAGCGCCCAAAAGGAATTTAAAAAAGCTGCTACCTTTATTGAGAAATACAAGGCGAAAGACGACCAACTGGCTGATGAACTGCCCGACGAAACCATGCCCTGGTTAAGTATTAGTAATCAGGCGGCGCATCAGCAAAAGCAATTATTTCATCTGTTGGATACCTCAGTAACTAAAGCCGGTATAAACCAGCATCTCGATAAATTATACAAGCTACAACAACTGGATGGCGGGTTAACTTGGTTTGAAGGCGGTAAAAGTAATGCTTACATTTCTGCCTATGTACTGGCAGGCTTTGGCCAGTTAAAACAATTGGGATGGGTTGCAGAACCACTGCGGACTGTTCAACAACGCGAATTTATCAATGGCATGATAAATTACCAGGAAGGCTTATTGAGTAATTCACGGCAGCAATACTATGATCAGTTTCAGATTTATGCCCTGTCATACTGGCTCAGAGAAAATCCTTTATCGACCGCACTATCCGAAAAGGTAAACGCTATATTGAACACCGAATGGGCGAATATTAATAATAAAGGTATTGAGCAACAAACCTTACTTATTATTAATACACTCAGATATTGCCCAGCCGGTAGCATACTAAATATAAAGGCACAAAAACAACTCGAAAACATCAGGCAATTAGCTATTGAAGATGCTACAAACGGGCTACGTTGGAAAGATATTGCAGATAGTGAAGACTTCAATAGCTCGGCGGAAGAAACAATGGCGCTGCTTGCAGAAGCATTTGAATTAAGCGATAAGTATAAAGAAATACAAACCGGCATTGTAAAATGGCTATTAACCGCCAAACAGGATGAACACTGGCAAACCACTAAGGCTACAGCAGCAGCTATCGATTTATTGCTGAAAGATAAGGGCACTACATTTGGCGAAACCAAAGCATTTTCAACACAAATAGACCATCATGATCTGTCTGTTTCTGATGGTTTATTGGATGGATTGCCAATCGCCCTCGCCAAAACAAAGCAAATGCCGCAATCTATTACCATAAAACAACAAGGCATAAATGTAAGCGGCAATTTAACCTGGTATTATTTTGCGGAACCCTCCAAGCTCGATACACTTAACAAAGCTGTTAAACTAACTAAAGAATTTTACACTTATGACCAGGACAAAGGCTGGATAAAATTTACTGCCGCCACAATATTAAAAGCCGGAGACCAGGTAAGAGTTAAACTTATTATAGAAACAAACTCCAGCTTAAAGTTTGTGCATATTAGTGACCCACGGGCCGCAGCCTTCGAGCCTAAAGAAAACAATAGTGGCTACCAGTATAACTCTGGGTTTAGTTATTATCGATCTATAAGGGACACCGGATTAGAACTATTTACCGAAGCTGTGCCTAAAGGTATTTCGGAAATTACTTATGAGTTGGTTGTTGCTCATGAGGGCGAATTTTCGAGCGGGGCGGCCAATCTGCAATGCATGTACCACCCGGCAAAAACCGCTTATAGTGGTACAGAAAAAATCAAAGTGAATTAAAAATGAAAGAAAAAAACATAACAAATATCAGCAAATTTTAAGCCTGGTACTAAGACACCAGCCAGATATAATTGATATTACGTTGGATGAGCAAGGCTGGGTAAATGTTGACGAATTGTTAAAACAGGCTAATGCATACGGGCATAGTTTAGACCAAAAGCTATTGAATCATGTGGTTGAAACCAATAGTAAAAAACGGTTTGCTTTTGATGACAGCAGGCAGAAAATTCGTGCCAGCCAGGGGCATTCGGTAGATGTTGAATTAGGATACCAGGCTCAAATGCCGCCGGAAATCGCCAAATTAAAATATGCGCCAGAAAGAACAACAAGATTATTAATGACGATTGTAAGGGTAAACGATATCTAAATTGTCTAATGTATTATCGAGCGATTTAATTTAAAACTGAATCTATTGCAAGCGACTAATATTGAGATAAAAACACCAAACAGGGAATTAAATCCAGATAACGCTGAGTTGGACAGCCTTTATTTGAATTATTATGGAGTTTTGAAACGATACGCGTTCACGATGCTGAATGACCATGTAGCAGCTGAGGAAATGGTACAGCAGGTATTTTTTAAAATTCTGGAAAGAAAAAAGCCGATTATTATTCATACTTCAGTTAAGGCATACTTGTATAGATCTGTCAATAACGAATGTCTGAATTATATCAAACATCAGAAAGTAAGAAAAGGATTCGAAATTCATAGCAATCAGGTCATGAAAGATCAAAATACAGGCCCGGCAGCCGGTTTACAATTAAAAGAATTGGAACAACAACTTCGGAAAGCGATTAATGACCTTCCCGAACAATGTCGCACAGTCTTCCAATTAAGCAGGTTTGAAGAATTAAAGTATGCAGAAATCGCATCTCAACTTGGTTTGTCGATTAAAACTGTAGAAACTCAAATGAGTCGTGCGCTTAAAAAGTTACGTATTCAACTCGCAGATTACCTGCCGTTATTGATTGGACTCCTAATCAAGATAATAGAATAATGCCAGTAAATACCAAAAACATGGATATGCAAGATGATATACTGATAAGTTATCTGCTTGGCGAAGCATCCCCCGAAGAGATAAAGCAAGTGGAACGCTGGAGAAAAACAGATGAGGCTTGTGAGGGACGGCTTAAAGAATTTCGCTTGCTTTGGGAAACCAGTAAAAACCTGATGGATTCAGCAGAGAATGATGCTGATTTGGCGCTTTGGCGGTTCCGTGAGAAAGCAAGGGAAAGAGCAAACACAAAAGATCACGTTTTAAGTCTTAAACCTAAGATGCGTTGGCTTTCAGTTGCCGCAAGTTTCTTGCTCATAGCGGGAGCCTTGTGGTTTTATACTTTTCAGCACCGTATTACCGAAATTAGGTTAACCACTAATGCCGGGACGCAAAATGTTATACTGCCAGATGGCTCACAGATCATTCTTAATCACCGGAGTGACTTTGAATATCCATCAGCTTTCAGCAATAATCAACGATTAGTTAAATTGAGAAGTGGAGAAGCCTTTTTTAATGTTGCCCATAACAAAACAAAGCCTTTTTTAATTAATACAGGCAAAATACTCATTCGGGTTGTAGGGACATCATTTAACGTCAAGAATAAAAACGGGAATGTAGAGGTCATAGTGGAAACCGGAATTGTAGAAGTAAGTAAAGGCGGCCATACGATTCAATTAACTCCAGGCGAAAAAACGATGGTTAAACGAAGCTCTAAGACACTTGAAAAGTACCGGAGTACTGACCAGCTTTATAACTATTACCGCAGTAAGGAATTTGAAGCGCAGGATACGCCGCTTTGGCGCGTTGTTGAGGTACTTAATGAAGCATATGACAGCCACATAGTTATCGAGCGTAAAGAATTAAGAAACTTGCCGCTAAATACCACGTTTAAAAATGAATCATTGGATAAGGTATTGGATGTGATCAGCAGAACTTTTAAGATCAACGTAGAACGAAAGCGCGGAGTAATTATATTAAAATAAACCAGTAGTTGATGCCTAAACGTTTGTGGCCGCTGCTAATCGGTTTATTTCTATTTAGCCTTATTAATTTACAGTATTCGCATGCACAAAGCCTGCTTGACAAAACAATAACCGTTAGTGTAAAAGAAAAAAAATTAGGCGATGTTTTAAGCGAGATCAGTAGTAAGGGGGATTTTTATTTCTCTTATGACGGAAGGCTGGTTCCCAAGGATAGTATCATTTCGTTACGAACCGTTAATCAACCGATCCGCATTATTCTTAAGCAGCTGTTCAATGATCGCTATAATCTGGAGGTACGAGACAATTACGTTATCATAACAGCATATCGGCATGGTTTGTCTTTAATTAATCCAGATCTCACTGTTGAGGATAACTTCTATTCAGTAAGCGGTATCGTTGTCGATGAGATATCCGGGGAACGGTTGATGAATGCTAGCGTTTATGAGAAGTCTCAATTAGTTTCAACACTTACAGACAGTCATGGATACTTCAGGTTAAAATTTAAGGCCAATGATAACAAACCGCTGGCTGTAACCGTCAGTAAATTATTATACAGAGATACAACACTTAATTTTTTGCAGCCAGTTAACGTAAGTAGTAGAGCTCAAACATCTGCTTATGCTAATTTCCGGAATAAAAACAATCAGGTGGAGAGCACTGGCATAGGCCGCTTGTTCACTTCTGCACGCCAAAAAATTCAAAGCATCAATATTCCGGATTTTTTCGCCACCCGCCCTTTTCAGGCTTCTTTAACGCCTGGATTAAGTTCACATGGTATGTTCAGCCCTCAGGTTGTCAATAAGTTTTCACTTAATCTTGCAGGTGGCTATACTGCCGGCACGGACGGACTTGAATTTGGTGGACTGTTTAATATCAATAAACAGGATGCCAAATATGTACAGATCGCCGGGATATTTAACCTGGTCGGCGGTAATGCCATAGGGCTCCAGCTAGCCGGTGCCCACAACCGTACACTGGATACTTTGAAAGGGGTACAGATTTCGCTTTTTACCAATAGAGCGGAAAAGCAAGTTTCTGGGGTTCAGATCAGCGCGCTCCATAACGAAACCCGAAAATTAAAAGGGCTTCAATTAGGGCTGGTTAATTTTGCCGATACATCTGAAGGGGCTAGTGTAGGGCTTATTAACATGATCAACAATGGGTTTTACAAAATCACATATTCAGCAAACAACCTGGCAAATACCAATATTTCTCTAAAAACAGGCACCCATCAATTTTACACTGCAATATTGACCAGTGCCAACGTATCCCATCAAAATAAATTATATGCATTCGGCCTTGGTATTGGCCATGATTTTATGTTTAATGATCGGGTATATGTATCAGCAGAAACTGATTACCTACTTAGCTATACTGGAGCCTTGGATGACCGCTGGCTGCAGGGAAAACTTCTCCTGAATGTTCGCTTGTTCAAAAATATCAGCCTGTTGGCCGGCCCAACTTATAATAGATATTCTTATACTGGCAGTTCTCCGGGTTATCAAACAAAATTCAATCTTCCGGAGGGTTATCTGAATTCGCATTCTAATCCGGTTAAAAATTGGATTGGCTGGGAAGCAGGGATCACTTTTAATTCTGTTTTTAAACCTGTAAAAAGAACTCCTGATTATTCAACCGCCTGGTATCTGGAAATAGCAGGAACTACGGGAACGGGCTGGGAAAGGCCTTATGGTCTGGTTACAGGGGGGGAACTATCCTTGCATCGTGACCTTGGCGATAATCTTGTAGGAACTTTGTCGACCGGATTTACCCATATAGCTTCGTCCAGCTACACTTTCACAATTTTGGGAGATACATATCTTTACGCAAAGCCGATGAACATCGTGCCATTGAAAGCAGGGATTCGATTAAAGTTCGGCAGTATTTTTTATATAGCTGGTGATATTGGAGCAGCATTTGGAGGTAAGCAAACGGCCATTATCAATCGATCAGAAACATCAACAAATTACTTGTACCCAATTAAAAACTTCCGTTCCTTAATGTATGATGTCGGAGCGGGATTTGCTTTCAATAGCGGCCTTGAAACTGGCGTTAAGTTTGAGGACTATGGTTTCCAATCTCCATATAAGCAAATCGCCCTACGCCTTGGTTACCGGATCAGGCTGAGTAAATAATTTATTCTTTTGTAAGGGTAAGCGCTTTCAGCGTTGTCGTAGTTTCAAATGATGACAATGGAGAAAGTGAAAGAATTAATTGCGGTTTTATTGATGCTGTATATCGTTGCCGGCATCTTTGCATTGCTTTATCAATTGCTGGTCTGGAATTCATTTTCCAAGGTATTCAGCTATACACTTCTTGTCGCCTTGGTATCGCTTAAAGGCACTGCAGTCTGTATGCGTCGCAATTATGAAGAAAAGGAATTGACCAAATCTGACTGGTCTAAACTCATTTTCTTGTTACAATTAAGCTTGCTTATATTTTGTCTCATCCTAATCGTCACGTTTTCACTTAAGGCCCAATGGATAGCCGCACTAATGGCCCTTTTGATATTCCTGTTGTCCGCTTACCGAGTAAAATCAATTAATCCATTTACTAATACAAATCTATAATTCAAATGAACCATCGTTTTTTAAATTTACTATTTGCTTTAATTTTAATTGTCTCAATTTCTAAAGCACAAACTCCGGAAGGAAGCCAAAACAATGTTATCAACACTCCAACAGCCCTGTCTAGCCGGAAACAATATTTATCTGATAAGTTGCAATTAGAAGTTTCAGTTGCCCCCGGATTATTAGCAAACAACTTGGCTAATTTCACGCTAGGTGCTGAGGTTAGCCTTAGGAATCGAGTAAGTAGGAACCTTGAGGTCGTTGTTTCAACGGGATTAACGCATTATTTCGGAAATTATTCACACTATGTGGGAAATTATTATCTCGATAACCCGAACGCACTACCACAGTCTACAACATCAGCACTTATAAAACAGTTGGAGCGAAATATAATTCCACTAGAGGCTGGGTTGAGAGTATACGCTGGCAATCGGTTTTACCTACAAGGACAGGCTGGAGCCGCGTTCGGGCTTCATGGAACAACTACATTCATGTATACACCTTCGTTAGGAATGATGTTTGCAAACGGACTCGACATTAGCGCCAAATACGATAACTATAAATCAAGCGCGCTACCAGACGTAGTGTCACTAAAGTTGGGTTATAATTTAAAACTTAAATAAAAATATCATAGGTTATCTAAAACAGTCTTAATGCTTTTTCATCTACTGTAAGGGTACCTCCATCTTGTGTTGTCCCACGACCAAATAAAAACATCTGCCTTGATTAATAAAAAAAACGTGTATTGTTCTGCTTACTGGACGGTGCCAGGCCCGACGTGCTTAGCGAACTGATTTCAAAGGGTAAGTTGCCCAACCTTAAACGGTTAATGGATGAAGGAACCTATAGGACTGCCTTCACTTGCTTTCCTTCTACTACCGGCCCTGCCTCTTACCTTTTCTAACCGGCCACTTTCCGGGGACAATGAATATTCCCGGCATCCGCTGGTTTGATAAGAAGGAGTTTAAACGTACCCGATGGAATAAAATGGCCATGCGCTCTTACTGCGGGCCAGAAGCCGGTTGGTTCAATGCCGACATGCCTGGCAATAAACCGACCTTGTTTGATCTGTGTGGTGAATCGTATAACCTGTATAACATGATTACAAGGGATATTCCTGACGAATACGATCTAAGAAAAAAAGGGAAAAGCTGGCTATATACTCGAGCACATTTTGCAAAGAGACATCACCCGGTAGATCTTCAGGGTCATGAACGGATCATGCAAATGCTTAGCAGTGGTAAGGATTTTGATTTTTTATTCGCAGTTTTTCCCAGCGTAGATTGGGATTCGCACTACCATCATATTCGTGACCAGCGGACCGTTGAGGCTTATCAGATAGCCGATAACAGTATCGGCGAGGTTAGGGCATTTCTTGAAAAAAAGGGACGGTGGGATGATACGCTGTTTCTCATGACGTCTGACCATGGACTTACCCCAAGTTATGAGCACTTCGATCTGGGCGACTGGATAACTGAACAAGGGTTGAATCGGTTAGCTATCCTTTAATCTGGCGAAGTCGTCCAAAGTCTGCTGTTATGATATCGGGGAATTCCTTTGGCAGTATTCACCTGCTGAACCATGCAGGCGATCATCCGCTTGGCTCCCGGGAAATTGACCAACACTTCGAACCGGAAAGAATAAAGGGTCTGCTAGAACAGAAAGCAGTTGACTTTGTAACCTGCCGGGGCGATAAACACGGCGAATTTTTAGTTAAAAATAAAATTGGCCGCGCCATAATTAAAGTGGATAAACAGCAGTACGCATATCACCCGATAGATGCCGATCCTTTGGATTTAGGTCATACCGTTGTAATGGGACAAAGGGGTGCATTGGAGGCTACATTCGATAGCGAATATCCAGATGCCCTTTTTCAGGTCTCTCAGCTGTTCAGGAGCAGGCGCGCAGGAGATCTTGTAGTCAGTGCCAGAAATGAATATGACCTGCGTGATTTTTGGGAGTATCCGGAACACAAAGGCTCACACGGCTCTTTAAGCCGGGAACATATGCAAGTGCCTCTGATCTACAATCAAAAAGACTGGGCTACACACCCCGCCAGAACAGCCGACCTTTTCCCTTCTATCCTGAAATGGTTGAACAAAGTTCCCGTTACCAGCGAGGGAACGGCTTTAAACTAAATTAACATATACTATATGCTATTGGAAACAGAAGAGTTGGCGAAGGAAACGGATAATGCGGAAGGAGATTCTATTAAGAAATCCTTTGATAAAAAGTTGATCATCAAAGGAAGTATGTGGCTTGGATTATTGACCATTGCATCTGTCGCAGCCGTTTTCTTTTATTCACATATGAATGACACGATCAAAGCATTGTCAAGCCTCAAGCTCAAATACATTCTGCCATGTTTCGGTATGGTATTCATTGATCTGATGTTGGGGAGTTGGCGCAATCATATATTTATTCGGCAACTTAAGCCTGGTCTTTCCCACTGGGTGAGTTTTAAGGCGAATGTCGCTAATATGTTTATGGGAGCCATAACTCCTTTTCACAGTGGTGCTGGACCGGGGTAATTATATGTATATAAAAGGCATGGCGTAAAAATACTGGACGGCTTTATTGTTAGCCTAATCAATATGGGGGCAACACTGCTCTTCATGCCAATGGCCGGTTTGTTTGCCATTTGGGCGCTAAACAACCAGTTGGACAGTGGTCTGGTTCCTGTTTTATTGAAATATGGCTTCTCTGTATTTTCCACCTTTCTGCTCGTTTTCTTGCTGGCATTCTGGAAGCCAGTTTGGATCGGCTCTGGTTTGATCCGAATTGCTTTCCTGGCTGGACGGATTTGGCCTGCTAAGAAGGAGCGGTTAATGAAATGGGGTATGGCATCTATGCTAACATTATTAATTACCAGCAAATTTGCAAGAAATTATTAAAGGGCCATCCTACGTTGTTTCCGTTGGGCCTACTGATCACTATACTGCTATATTTAAACAAGTACTGCATGCAATATGTTATTTTGCTCGGCCTGGGGATCCACACTGATATTTTGCAGGTCATAAGCATCCAGTTTATGATCTATTTCGCGCCAAGTCCGGGAGGAAGCGGATTTGCAGAAGCAGGCATTGCAGTACTTTCTTCAAGGACCCTCTCTGTAGCGATACTGCCAATATTTACGTTGTTAAAGCGATCATTTCTACTTTCTTTCCTGCTTTGATTGAGGCATATATAATATTGAATTTATTTAAAACACATACTATGGAAGTTAGCGACAGTAATCAATATAATGCACCACGCATTATGCGAACTTAATTATCCACATCTCTCCATCCAATTCTTTCACAATCTCATTCCTTTTAAGCTTACTCACATCTGCATAAGCCAACCCAGTGAAACAGCTAAATAAGAAAATATCCTTTACCTGATTAAGTCGGTCATTTAAAGTCTTATCAGCGATACGCTGAAGTTCCTCTTCACTTAGAAATCCTCTGTCTACCCTTTTAACCTTGGCTTTATAATTTAAAAATGGATCTTTTTCAAGCCAACCGCTTGCTAAACAAATGCGGATGATTTTACCAAAGTTTTTGATGTATTTGACAGCAGAGTTGTTCGCACACTTACGCTCCGAACGTAAATAAAAATCAAAGTTAATCACGAAATTATGATCTACTGCCCTGATATCTATATCAGCTTTTTTGTATTCCATTTGATAAAATTCTCTGTATGTCTACAAGCAATTTCATATCTTTCAACAATGCCTGGTGCGTACTCTTGGTTAACCAAAGCTGCAATTTTTTGGTTATGATCCCTAAAAACACTTAGCAACGTGCGTACTTTGCCGGCTTTACTAAGCAACCTATTTTTCAAATGATCTGCCGTGATTTGCACGCCGGAGACAGTTTGCTGGTAATGGGCTTCATTAATTTGCGCTTGCAAGTTATCAAGGTAGGTATTAAGCGCCCTCACCTCTTCCTTCGTGCCCTTAGCTCGCCCTGCCTCTACATTCCAAATTTTAGGATTACATTCTCGCCCCGCAGTAAGCTCTACACGCTGGCCATCAACGGTGATGCGAACGTAAATTGGCATTAAACCCTCTGTGTAGTTTTTGGGCTTTTTTTAAATAAAAAAGCAAGCTGAAATTAGTTTTCATAATGTTGGAAATTAAAAAGTGAAACAAAATTAAGCTTGCAATCAGTTTTACGCAAGGTATCAATCTTTTTAATGTATTGTATTACAATTAGTTACAGCATTTCTGGTGAGTAGTTTTTTCATTAAATATGATTCCCGAATTACTCACCTTTTTACTGCAAAATGATGAATAATATGGCCAATTGACCCAAACAAAAAAGCCTGCAAACATTTGATTTACAGGATTTTATCATTTTTGGCATTAAATTCAGCGGAGAGGGAGGCTTCAACGGAAACCAAAAAACTTTCTGATATTCAATACTTTATGTGGATAAAAAAATTCTTACTCACCAATTACTCACCACTCGCTGATTTTGACTGATTGCAAATCTTATGATATAAAAGTACAGAAGTTACTTTATTAAATCAAATTATGACCATCTCATTTCGTCTTTCTTTTATGCTTTATCACATTTTCTCCTGGTCATTATCCCTTTTTTCAATTTCCTTCTTTACCTCTGCTATCAGTTGTTGTTCTGTGGGTAAATACAGCTTATATTCACTTGCAAAAATGGTTTTGTTATCTTCCGGAAGAGAGATTTTTACAACAGCATTGTTCTTCTCTGCACATAATAAAATACCGATGGTTGGATTTTCAAAGTGTTTCTTTTCATACCGGTCATAGTAGTTTACGTACATCTGTAGTTGGCCGATATCCTGATGGGTAAATTTAGTGGTCTTTATTTCTATGATCACAAAGCATTGCAAGAGTCGGTTGTAAAAAACTAGGTCAATGAAAAACTCATCGCCTTCAATATGCAGCCTCTTTTGTCTTGCTACAAATGCGAAACCATTACCCATTTCTAATAGAAAATCGTGCAAATGTGTAATGATTGCTTGCTCCAGATCTTTTTCGTAATAGGATGCCTCGCGGTGTAATCCTAAAAACTCCAGGTACATCGGGTCCTTAATGATTTCTTTAGCATCAGAAGGTTGCTTTTCATTACGAGCCACGGCCAATACACTGTCCTTGTCATTGCTCATTAACAACCTTTCCCACAAACTGCTATGAATTTGACGTTCTAACTGGCGAGTTGTCCAGTTATTTTTTATCGCTTCTGCTATGTAAAAGTCGATTTTGTCTTGGCTGTCAAGACGCAATAGAATCTTGTAATGTGTCCAGCCCAATTGCGAACGCAGTGCGTTCGCAATTGGGAATGTGCGATAAAATTGACGAAATAGCTCTATCTGCCGTTTTGAGAACCCACTACCATATTCCGGTTCTAACTGATCAGCAATAAATTTGGTAAGGTAATTGCCGTAATCTGCCCGGTCTTTTCCTTGCTGTTCTTCTTCAAATATCCGTTGTCCTATCTGCCAATACATTAATGTACGCTCATGGTCAACCAATCTGATCGCGTTGTCTTTAGCATCATGAATAATGTCCTGAATATCAGCTATGATAGATTGACTAATAAGCATTGTATGAAGAATGATGGTTCATTGGCAAAACTACAAAAATAGAGGATGTATAAAAGAAAGATGAAACCTAACCAAATTGTGGCAAATCAAATCAGTTAGATCGTATTGCTTTACCCTTAAAAAAACGAGCTTAAACAATGAAAATCATGCAAGAATAGAATTTACTTTTCTTAATGATCAATCTCTTCAATTGACATTCTTTTAGACTTTAATAAATACAGTCAGACTTCGAGGCCCGTGTGCACCAATAACCAATGATTGTTCAATGTCAGCGGTTTTAGAAGGCCCTGCTATAAATACGCTGTAACCATAGTTGTAGTTCGCAATAAGCTGATATGCCTCATGCATCGTCGGCACGATATGACCACTGTTGATGACGATTGCCAGATGCTCGCAAATAAAAGGAATAACCCTTGGGCTCAAATCTTCTGCTGTAACCCAAACAGCCCCATTTTCAGCTACTGCAAAGTGCGCTGGAATAAGCGCCAGGTCTACGCTATGCAATTGAGCGGGATCAATGTTTTCCAGTAGTGTTTCCTGAGTTGGAATTTGGATACCGGGAACCAGATTAACGATACGGCTAATCGCTGAAAACTGCCTTGCGACAATACGCGATACCTCATCCAGCGAATTAATGTAAAAAACTTCACCACCAATGGATGATAAAACAGTTTTAAATTTTTCAGGAGTGCCTTTGCCTTTTCGTTCCAGAAATTCGATATCGGGTAAAGCTGGGCCATTGAATTGATTAGCCCTAACTGCATTAAGAATTTTTTCTCTACTACTCATGCCTTATTGGTCAAATACCATTCTTTAAATGACTGCTTCGGAGCACTGGGCAAATCGCGTTGTTTATACCAGGGATTAAGTTGATTGTTAACCGCAAAAGGAGCATATTTAAAAACCCACCGGCCTACTTTCCCGGCACTGTTATAAAGACCGGGAGACGACAAAACTGCTGTCATTACCTGCATGCCTGCTTTTTTCGCTACGGGTGCCAATCCTGCCTGCACAATAACCTGCCTCCATTTATACAATTGTTCATGTATATTTATTTTGACTGGGCAAACATTAGAACAGGATCCGCAGAGAGTGGATGCAAACGGCAGGTCAGCATTTTTTTCCATATCAAAATTTGGGGCAAGAATAGACCCGATAGGTCCGGCTACCGCATTGTGATAACTGTGACCACCGCTACGGCGATAAACAGGGCAAGTATTCATACAAGCACCGCATCGAATACATTTGAGCGATTCCCGAAAATCAGGTTTCCCGAGATGTATGCTTCGTCCATTATCAACTAAAATCACGTGGATTTCTTTTCCCAGAGAAGGGCGTTTAAAATGACTGCTGTAAGTAGTAATCGGTTGCCCTGTAGCACTTCTTGTTAAAAGCCGAAGAAAAACACCTAAATGCTTTTTTTCGGGAATAAGTTTTTCAATCCCCATGCTGGCTATATGGATATCTGCCAAATGTGCGCCCATGTCCGCATTTCCCTCGTTGGTACAAACCACAAATTCACCGGTTTCCGCTACGGCAAAATTAACACCGGTCAACGCCACTTTACGTGTCAGAAAGATTTCACGAAGGTGCTGCCGTGCTGTTTCAGTTAAGATTTGCGGATCAGAAACACCCGCAGGGGTACCGAGGTATTTATAAAAAAGCTCCCCTATCTCTTCCTTCTTTTTGTGGATACAAGGTAATACGATATGGCTTGGTGGTTCTTTAGCCAGCTGAACAATGCGCTCACCAAGATCGGAGTCAACAACCTCGACACCGTGTTCAGCCAAAAATTCGTTAAGCCCACATTCCTCCGTCAGCATTGATTTACTCTTGACCATCCGGTCCACCCCTCTTCCCTGCAATAAATCCAGAACTATCTGATTATGTTCAGCGGCATCGGCAGCCCAATGAACAATCATGCCGTTATAGGTTGCATTCTTTTCAAATTGCTTAAGATATATATGCAAACGTGATAAAACATTATTCTTAATCTGCGAGGCGACCTCGCGGAGCGTTTCCCATTCAGGAAGCTGATGAACATTTTTATCCCTTTTCTGCCTGATCCACCATAAAGTTTCATCGTGCCAGTCTACCCGTTCTTCATCTTTGTTAAAGTTTGCTGCTAACTCTGAATGATCCTGTGATGTTTTTTCCATTACTCTCCGTTTAAAATTTCTGCGATGTGAATAACTTTTACCTTGCTACCCATTCTATTGAGGATACCTTCCATGTGCATCAGGCAGGACATATCTACGCCAGTAATATATTCGACCCCCTGGCGGAGGTGATCCGCTACCCGATCTTTACCCATTTTAACGGATACGGCTTCTTCTGTAACGCAAAAGGTTCCGCCAAAACCACAGCATTCATCTTTTCGGTCCAACTCCACTAACTGCAAACCATTAACCATGCTTAGTAAATATCCGGGCTTGGAAAATGGTGCAGCGACCAGCTCACTCATTTGGGATAACATTAATCCCCTTTGGCCGTGACAGCTTTGATGTACTCCCACACGGTGCGGAAAGGAAACATTCAATTCGGTGACTTTTAGAACATCTGTCAGAAAGGCTGTTAATTCATAGATTTTATGACTAACACTTTTAGCAAGTATTTCTCTTTCGGGATCGTGAAGATGCTCACGAATATGAAGTACACAACTCCCTGAAGGGGCAACGATATAGTCAAAGTCTTGAAAATTATCAATAAAAAGCCGATTGCAGCCCCCGGTTAAATGTTCAAAACCTGAATTAGCCATCGGCTGTCCGCAGCAGGTTTGCTTAAGCGGAAAAACCACATTAACATTCAATTTTTCAAGCAAGCGTAATGTTGCAATCGCTGCATTGGGATAAAACTGATCGACATAACAAGGTATAAAAAGGCCTACAGTCATATAAGCGAAGTGTGATTAGTTGCATAATATTTCAATTCTATAAGATCGTTAGGCAATGCCCTGGTATTCCAGTGATTATGGATGGCCAACGCCGTTCCAACTGCGGTAGCCTGCGCCATTGATGCTGCAAAAACCTCCAGTGCAGGGAAAGCGGCTGCCAGCAAATGCATATAAATAGCATTTTTACTAAATCCACCGTCCACAAAAATCCTTTTCACCAATGTATTTTTTAATACATAGCCCGTTGAACGTTTCTGCCTGCCGATCAGGTCAACAATTAGCTGGTAGTAAGCTTCTGTATCATCCGCAAAAACAGCAAGATCACGATGCTCAAAAGGAATATCTGGTATTAACTTTTTATTTTCCAGAATCGTGATAATATCGGGTTCGAACCTAAGTGCCCGGTACTTCATTAATTTCTGACCAAAAAATTCGGCAATACGCGACGTTTGCTGTTCATGTTCATACCCAATAAACACACGGGCTGCTTTTACAGGTTTTCCTGAAAACTGAAGATATTTAAGGCAATCATTCTTTAAATCATCCGGTGTGAGCGGTGACAAGTCAAACGGATTCATGCTAATTGCCCAGGTACCTGTAGATATCAAAATAAACGGTTCAGTAAAACTTAACAAGTAAGGGATAATCGCAGCAGAGCTATCATGTAATCCGGCCCCCGCCAAAAAACTTTTCCCCTGAAAAGAGGCGGGGATGACCGCGTCACCAGCATATATCATTCCGAGTTTGCTAACGATATTTTCCTGATAAACCCAGGAATGGTAATCGTTATTTTCATAATTCCATAAGCCTGTATGACAACCGATGCTTGTTAAATCACTATACAGTTTCCCTGTAACCAAATAGCTGAGGTATTGGGGCAAATGCAGAGCCGTCTGAATTTCATTAAAAACGGATGGATTTTCATATTTAAGCCGGTAAAGTTGCAGACCTGAATTTAGACTACCCAGTATAGGAGATGCAGTTTCTAAAGAAAAACTTTCCTGTTTACCATAGCTGTCAAAGAACTTTGCTGTGAGCGCTTTCGGGTATTCTTTGAGGTAATTATAAAGGGGCGTAAGCGTTTGCCCTCTTTTATCCAGATTGACAAAACTTGCGCCGTAAGATGAAAAATTAACTGCGCATAAATCGACGTCCTGATTTCGACCAACCTCTTGCAAAGCGTCATAAACGGAGAGACGAAGGCTGTCGATGCTTTCACAAGGAAAACCGTCTTCGTCTACCACTTCGTTTAAACGGGCAGATCTTTCAAAAACAATCTTATATTCCTCGTTAAAAAGAAATAACTTTTTATTAGTCTTGCCAACGTCGAATACTGCAATTACTCTTTCGCGCATACTATAATCCTGTTGCAACGGTGTTTTTCCCACGCCCATTTACTAAAGTCTCCCGGACAGCAAGGTTGCGATAACATTGCAAAGGCTGGATTGCACCACCTGTTCTGAGCCTGGCTTCCGCCACTAAAGGCCTGACATCTGTACGATAAGCCGCTTGTAATACTTCCTGCGCCCGGGCTACATCATTAGATTGCTGCGCGTCCGCAAGGGATTTCCTGTCAATTAAAAGAGATTGCGCATACGCGATTTTTATAGCTTCGACTGACTGTAATAAATCCTCAATCGGGTCCTTGACATTGTGCGATGCATCGATCATCCATCCAAGGTCACTGGCGTGATTCATACCTCGGACATCCATGCCCTCAACCAGTTCATTAAAAATCAGGAATAACTGATAAGGATTAATGCATCCAACAGTCAGGTCGTCGTCTCCATATTTGGAATCGTTAAAGTGAAACCCGGCCAATTTATCTTGCATCAGCAGTAAAGCGACAATCTGTTCAATATTGCTATTGGGTAAGTGATGACCAAGATCAACCAGCGTAGCCGCCTTTGGCCCTAATTGAGACGCAAGCAGGTAAGACTGTCCCCAATCGCCAATGGTTGTAGAATAAAAATTAGGCTCAAATGGTTTATATTCAATCCATACTTTCCAGTCCCCGGGAAGGGCTTGATAAATTTCACTGAGGCTCTCCTGCGTATTTTGGAAAGCTTTTCTAAAATTGAGTTGTCCCGGAAAGCTGGAACCATCAGCTAGCCAAATAGATAGTGCCTTGGAGCCAAGTGCATCACCATATTTTATCACCTCGATATTATGGGCTATCGCCTGTTCTCTTACCCTTCTATCAACATGATTTAAAGAGCCGAATTTATAGCTAAGTTTTTGATCGGCCTGGTCCTGAAAGGTATTTGAATTGACCGCATCAAAATGCAGACCGAGGCTATTTGCCAGGGCTTTGATTTGCACTGTATTATCCGGGATATCCCACGGTATATGCAGCGAAATCGAATTACTCGAACGGTTTAAGGTATGAATCAGGCCGACATCCTCGATTTTTTCCTCCAAACTACCAGGTTCGCCAACGCCTGAAAAACGGCCGAAGCGAGTGCCGCCGGTACCAAGCGCCCAACTAGGTATGGCAATATTAAAGGCCATTAATTTATTTAATATGTTTTCATAATCAGCTATATCTGCGGCAATCCCATCCAGTTTACGTTCATGCCCAGCTATCAGGGACTGATTTTGTTCATCTATTTTATACTTCTCTAATAACATAGTTTAATTGGTAGTGAGCGCCCCCGTTTGGTTAGGCGCTCTGATTATCTTACAAATGCCGCGGCGACGCCTCCGTCCACATTAATTACATTTCCGGTAGATTTATTTAGTAATCCTCCTGTTAGCGCAAAACAGGCATTGGCGATATCTTCCGGCAAAATAACTTCATTTAAAAGTGTACGCCTGGCGTAGTAAGCAGGGAGTTCAGCAACCGTTATCCCATAAGCTTTCGCCCGGCCTTCAGCCCACCCTCCTGACCAGATATTGCTGTCGCTGATTACGGCATCCGGATTAATTACATTAACACGAATATGGTCGGCACCAAGTTCCGCAGCGTTCAGTCGGCTTAAATGTAGCTGGGCAGCTTTTGCGCTCCCGTATCCGGCATTATTTGGGCCGCTAACCAGGGCATTTTTACTAACAATGTTAATAATATCTCCTCCTATGGCCTGCTTTTTCATAATTGCAGTAACCGCCTGGGTAACTAAAAATTGTCCTTTTACCAAAACGTCGTACAAAAGATCCCAATCCTCCTGGGTATGATCTTCAATGGTTTTTGAAATTGATAAGCCTGCGTTATTGACAACTATATCCACGCCACCAAAAGCAAGACATGAAATTTCAACCGCGTTGTAAATTTGATCTGCATGAGTGACATCCAATTTGGCAGTGGCGTAACTGTCTTTACCGAAAATTTCTTTAAACTCACTTCCCGCACCCGTCAGCCGTTCTTCATTCATGTCATTTAAAAGAACTACAGCACCTTCTTCCACAAGCTTTTTGGCGATTGCTTTCCCGATACCACCAGCACTACCAGTAATAAGCGCGATTCTTCCGGAAAGCGCTTTCGGTTTTGGCATCCTTTGTAACTTAGCTTCTTCTAAAAGCCAATATTCAATATCGAAAGCTTCCTGCCGCGGCAAAGACGTATAAGCGGAGATGGCTTCCGCGCCTTTCATTACATTAATAGCATTGATGTAAAATTCAGCAGCTACACGCGCGGTTTGTTTGTCTTTTGAAAAGGTAAACATGCCAATTCCCGGATAAAGAATAACAACGGGATTCGCATCCCTTATACCGGGACTGTTTGGTCGTTTGCAGGTATCATAGTATTCCGCATACATCTGGCGGTACTGCTCAAAGAGCGGGCTTAGCCGTTCTTTTAAAAGAATAACATCATTCAGATCTTCAACCGGTTGCAGATTAAGCACCAGAGGGCTGATTTTAGTTCGCAGGAAATGGTCAGGGCAACTGGTTCCCAATGGAGCCAAGCGATCCAGATCGTTGGAATTAATAAACTCGAGTACCCTTGGGTCATCTGTAAAATGGCCGATCATCTTTATTTTGCCGGAGCAGAAACCACGTAGTACTGGTGCCAGTTTTGCTGCCTGTTGTTTTCTTAAAACAGACTCGGGGGAATGAATTTTTGTGCCCCCGAATACAGGCCCTTTTTTACCATAACTTTGCTCAAGAAATTCCGCACATTTTTCAATAATTTCCAGTGTATTCACGTAGCTTTCATAAGCAGTATCACCCCAAGTAAATAACCCGTGTGATCCCAGCATAATGCCGCGGATATCCGGATTAGCAGCCAGACAATCCCGTAGCTGTAAACCCAGGTCAAATCCGGGCCTTTGCCAGTCCACCCAACCAATCTTACCCCCAAACAATTCGTAGGTAATCTTTTTGCCGTCCTTTGCAGCGGCAATCGCAATTGCCGCATCCGGGTGCAGGTGGTCAATGTGCTTAAATGGTAAAAAACCATGTAGCGGAGTATCGATCGAAGGCGCTTTAGAACTCAGGTCAAAAATACTATGATTAAAAAGCTCGACCATTTCATCTTCATGCTCAATGCCACGATAAACATTTTGCAAACTGCGCAGCCGATCTACATATAGGGCGGCAAGACCACTTTTTTTTAAGGTACCAATGTCGCCCCCGGATCCTTTGATCCACATGACTTCAACCTCCTGACCGGTGAGAGGGTCTTTATCTATGATTTTGCAAGATGTGTTGCCTCCACCATAATTGGTAAGGCGCAGATCAGCTCCGAGCAGATTCGACCGGTAAATCAATAATGCGACCTCGTCCCCGGCTAATTCAGATGCTTTCGCATTATCCCATAAATAACTTACATGCTTAAATTGAGTTGTGCCTACAGACATATCTATAATATTTATTTTTATGATTTTAATGAATTACCATATCCTACCAGCAGTACCGACAGGATGATGGTGCCAATACCAGCAATAATGGTATATTTTGCTTTTTTACTTACGCCCTTCCATTCGCCTAAAAACAACCCCCATGTATTGGCTATCAGGATAATAAATGCCATGTGAAGAATCCACGAGCTGGCGCCATTACCTAATTTGCTTTCGCCCATACCGTAAAAAAAGAACTGTAGAAACCATGTTGTTCCAGCCAGTGCAGAGAAGAGATAATTTTTGAAAAGAGGTTTGGTCTTATCTTTATAGTTATTGAAGGTCTTATTACGGGCGTTCAGGATCATGCACCAGATGAAATTGGTCGTCAAGCCTCCCCAGAGAATAACTATATAAGAAACGTTATTTTGAAACAAGAATTCCCCCTGGCCAGCATGAGTGGCCTTCCAAGCTTCATTTGCTGTATCAGCCATCGACTTCCCTGCTTCGATTCCGAAATTAAAACAGGCACTCAGGATGCCTGAGATCACAGCAACAAATATCCCCAGGCCGAATTTATATTCTGAACTGCCATTTGCATATGTCCCGCGCTTTGCCAAATCAATTTCTTTCATATGACCTGCGCGTCCGCATATAATAATTCCAAGCGCACAAATGATAATACCCAATAATACCATTTGGCCCCAGTGCTCATTCAAGAGCATGTTAAATGTATCCTTTCCGGCTTTAGGATACCAGTTATAATATACTGAAGGTATCAGAGAACCAAACACAGCGCAAAGGCCCAATATAATGGTACTACCCAGCGAAACACCTAAATACCTGACGCCCAAGCCGTAGGTTAATCCGCCAATGCCCCATAGAAGACCAAAGAAGTAAGTAATTATAGTAATCCCTCTTGGTGTTTCCTCGATAATCCGTGTAAAATCAGGAATTGTTAACCAAGCAGCAAGGGGCGGAACAATCAGCCACGAAAAAATCCCTCCGACGATCCAGAAGCTTTCCCATGCCCAACCTTTAACTTTTTTATAAGGGAGATAAAAGCTACCAGAGGCAAAGCCTCCAAAGAAGTGGAATATAATACCGAAAATTACCTGCATCGATTTGGTTGTCTAAAATGGTGGTGCAACCTATTTAATTTTCGGGTGACAACTGTCCTTCTCTTTCCTGCTTACCTTACAAATAAGGCCGGAACTAAAGCTCCGGCCTTATAATTAATCAACTTTCAGTCAAGCTCAAAGACCGAATTCGCTGAACTGCATCTCACCTCAGCTCACATGGTTAAAATAGGTTATCTATCAAGTGTAACCTTCCTTTGCTGTCATGCCCACCTTGTATGCTCAATGCACCTCTTTAAGGTCTGTTTTCAAGAAAAGTGAATGCTGAACTTTTTCAACGATCAATTTCCGGGAGAGGTAAAACCTGGAATTGAGCCTGATATCATCCGATGATGCACCGATACGAATTTGATAGGTACCAGCGTCGGCGATCCAGGCAGACTCCCTCTCACTAAATGAAGCAAGATCTTCTGATTTGAGCTCAAAAGATATCTTTTGAGTTTGACCGGGTTGCAGCAATTGCGTTTTGGCAAATCCTTTTAACTCTTGCATGGGTTTATCCATGGATTTTGCGGGTGCAGATAAATAACATTGAACAACCTCTTTTCCCGGGCGTGTACCTGTATTTTTTACATCCAGTGTCAGGATGATCTTTCCATTAAATGTCGTAGAATTAATCTTGGGATTTGAATAAATAAATTTGGTATAAGACAACCCGAATCCAAACGCATACAAGGGTTTGACCTTGAATTTCTGGAAATAACGGTATCCGACATATACACCCTCTTCATACTTAATTTGGGATGGATTACTTTCTTCAGCGGGGAAATTTTCAGCGGAGGAAACATCACTATATCTCAGGGGAAATGTCGTAGCCAATTTACCCGAAGGTGAGATTTTACCGGTAAGAAGCGCCGAGACTGCATTCCCAGCCTCCTGACCGGGTTGCCAAGCCAGTAAAATTGCATCCGCGTTCCTCTTCCAACTCTCAACGTCTATTACGCCGCCAGTATTCAAAATTACGATAAACGGCTTGTGCTGCCGGTGGAACGCTATGGAAATTTCTTTAATCAGCCTGGTTTCCCTGGCTGTTAGATAAAAGTCATTCTGCTGATTCCTGTCATGAAATTCACCAGAAATACGACTTAAGGTAAAAATTGCAAAAGCTGAGGATTTAGCTTTTGCATTTAGAAAGGCAGGATCAAAGTCAAGCTCTGAAATAACGGGCTTTCGATCCATAAAACTCGCAGGCTTTTTCAACGTATCAAGAGCATGATTATAAAAAGCTTTGTATTTACCCGCAATCGCCGTATCAACCGCAAAACCCGTATTTAGTAACCCTTCGTAAATTGATATACTATAGGACTTATTGACATCTCCACTACCTGTGCCACCAGTAATAGTTTGGTAGGCGGCGTTTCCAAATAAAGCGACGTTTTGGGTTGGAGGTTTAAGCGGAAGCACCTGATCGGTATTTTGCAAAAGAACCATGCCATCTTCGGCTGCTTCTTTGGCGATGATCGCATGCTGTTTTAAATCTGGATGGCTGGAAAAAACATAATGACGGAAACGAGGCGTTTTCAGAATAACCGTCAGGATATTTTCCACGTCTCTGTCCAGCAATTCCTCTCTTAACTTTCCAGACCTTACTGCCGCTGCAATTTGCGTGGCAATGTAGGAGCTGCCGGGCATGATTAAGTCGTTACCTGCAGCAATTTGTGCTACCTGATCACGGCCTGCAAACCAATCAGTCATCACCAAACCTTTAAAGCCCCATTCTTTTCGAAGGATCTCGGTCAAAAGGTCGGAGCGTTCACTGCTGTAATTGCCATTGATTTTATTGTAAGCAGACATCAGCGTCCATGGTTTTGCTTCCTGAACCACCATTTTAAATCCCTTTAAGTAAATTTCTCGCAATGCTCTTGGACTAACTACGGCATCAATGCTCATGCGGTTTACTTCATTATTATTGGCGGCAAAATGTTTAACCGAAGTGCCAACACCGTTAGCCTGTATCCCACTAACCATTGCTACCGCCATTTTGCCGGTTAAAACGGGATCCTCACTATAGTATTCGAAATTTCTGCCGCCGAGCGGATTACGATGAATATTTAAAGCTGGCGCAAGAAGTACATCAACTCCATACTCCAACACCTCGTTACCCATGGCTTTTCCAACACGGTTAACGATATTTATATCCCATGTAGAAGCCAACAATGTAGCAACCGGAAATGCAGTTGCATAAAAATTACCTGGTTCTCCCTCGCGATGCGGATCGATTCTGATTCCAGCAGGTCCATCGGCCAGCACAATTGCCGTTATACCCAGTCTCGCAATTGGGTAAGTCGTTCCAGCTGATCCAGCCACCAATTGTTTAGTGTTGCCAACAATATTCGGCACCTTCCCAAATAAGGTATCCGGGCCACCAAAAATAGTTGGATAACCCCTTGGAAACCCCTGATCATTTCCCACAACCAAGTGTGCCTTTTCCTCCAAAGTCATGGCTTTAATAACAGTTTTTAAAGGATCTATACCCAGTTGTGGCACGCTGACTTTCACTCGCTGGGCGCAAACATGCGCAGTTGGCTGACCCAAAATGATTAATAAAAAGGGTATGATTTTAATAAAAACTTTCATTTTAGAATAAGGATAAAGCATTTGCATTAAGTTTTGCCCCAAAGACCAAACTAAATTGGCCGAACCTTCGAGTCGGTGTAATCGTATTCAGATGGAGGAAAATTAATTGGGGACCTGAAATATTTCCGGGTATTTCCTGATGAAATATACCGGTGTACAACTCCAGGCATGACAATAACTATTTACCGGGAAGAAGTGATAAGGTGACAAAAATTCGTTATTAGGGTCATAAACTTCCCAAAAAGTGTCGGCTCCTTTGCTAACCATCCCGCCCCAATAATTACGAATGATATCCTTTGCTTTATCTTTCATACCAGCATTGATGAGTGCCTGAACATAATAGTGATATAAATAAGGTGCACCAGGGTAATAAGCCTCCTTCGATTTGCTTACAGTTTCCAATGCCCTTTGACTTTCCTGTTTATTCAAAATGCCACCAAGTACCATCCAGATTTGTGAAGCATAAGATATTTGCTTTTTTGCGCCACTCTCTACTAAACCGCTTTTGGGATTATACATGAACTGGTGAGCAGATTTTGTCATCCTACCAATTAGGGCAGGGACATCTGTTACCTCCGCTTCTTTATGTAACATTTTAGCTAATTCATAGGTCTGTCTCAGCGTATAAACTGCTAATCCCTGTAAAGCTGCTTCCTTATCGAGTCCATCTTTCCAATCAAAAAACAACCACCATTCTTTATTTGCTTTTTCATAATTCATCAAGCCATTAGGTTGGAGATAATCGGTAATAATATCCAATTGTCTTTTTGCTACAGGCCAAAGGTCTTCTGCGGTTTTCGTATCCTTGGTGGCTGCCAAATATTCCTTAAGGGCTACATTATAAAGGAAGGCATAATCCATGAGGTGCTGACCCAGTTGCGCATGAGGTTCCGGTTTTTCGAAAACTGTACCGATTAAATAGCCATCTTCACCACTTAAACCAGCCAAAAGGTATAGACATCTTTTAGTCAGTTCATAATTTTTAAAAGAGTAGCTGTTAGCCAGCGATTCCAGGTAAAGGTCACCAATCCATAAACGTCTATCCCGTTTAGGGCCATCTTCGTAGACTGTCTGCATACATTCCTTCAATGTAGTAACACCTACACGGTCGATATCCTTAAAAGCCTGCGGTGTTGCAGCAGCCAGATTATCAGGCATTGTCGACGCTGAGGTCACTGCTTTACAGGTCAGGTTCGAAATCTTAAAGTCAAAATACTGGGAACTTCCTACTAATTCTATCTTTACATATCTGAACGCTAATCTACGGGCAATGGTCAAAGTTGCAGGCACATCCATTACGTCAACGATCTCATCCTGTAGCCAAGCTCTGCTTAAGTCCCCTTTATAGGGATCAAAAGGCGTTGCCAGTTCTGACGGAACTTCTCCAAATGTAAGTTTGAAACGAAGCGGAGCATCAGCGGTACGTCCCAAAGAAGCCAATGAAAAACTAACGTAGCCAGTCAAGTGCTCCCCGAAATCAACCACGACACTGTTCATTTTTTTGAATGACTGGCTATACAAAGAATCCACTGTTAGGGCTGAAGGAATAGTTTTCCAACCTTGAAAAGCAGATTTGTCTTCAACTAATTTAACAATTCTAACGGGTGATTTTACGGTTTCGTTAAGTGGTAATTTAGATTTTTCCGCCTGTTCAAGCCAAGCTTTTCTCTGGGCGCCAAATTTGTCCTGCGCTGTAGCAGCCATTGTTAAATTGGCAATAATTAGCACAGGTAAGATGGTTTTGAATAGATTCATGAAATAGGTATTAGTGTTATAATTTATTTAATAAAATTGCGGGCTGCCGGAGGTCTGATAATCAGTTTTTTAACTATTAAGAACTGTTTGTAATCCTCAACAGTTAACAAAGAATACCGCACCTTCATTCAGGTGCGGTTTTTTTTGCCATTTAATTAATAGCCTGGATTTTGTTTTAGTTTAGGATTAATCTGTATTTCACGCTGCGGAAGCGGAAATAATAATTTTGTTGCTGAAATATTATAAGATGCTGGAACGGGTGTTACACTTACAGGATAATAATAAGCTAATGGATTTGCTTTAATTTTTGTTCCCTGGGCCGTCATTACAGTTATGGCATTTCCTGTTCTCACCAAATCAAGCCAGCGTTTATTCTCGAAAGCCAGTTCAATTTGCCTTTCATGAAGAATGGCCGCGCGTAAGGCCGTCTGATCACCTGTACCAATGGCTGTGAGCCCTGTTCTCGGATTGGCATGCACCTGGTTTAAATAGCTGAGTGCCTCACCGCTTTTACCCTCTTCATTTAGAGCTTCGGCCAACATAAGCAGCACTTCGGCATAACGGTATATCGGGAAATCGTCATTTGTATTGGGTGCAATCTTAGCTCCGTGAACATATTTTTTGATGTAAGGCGTGTTGACGTATACACCACCAGTATAGAAGCCAATTGAGGCAGCAAGCCTTTTATCTCCGGCTTCATAACTGGCAATCAGGTCCGGTGTTGGGGTGTTCCAACCTGCATAGGTGTTGCTGGAACTGGACGGAAACCCTGGAATTACACCGGGATCTGGAAGTATCGGTAAAAAATTATAGGCGAAATTACTGGCCTGCCCAGCTGCAGGATCGTCCCAATATTGAACCTCAAAAATTGATTCTGCGTTGTTTTTATTAGCCGGATCGAATACAGCCGCATAATCAGACAGCAAAGAATAACCAGTCACGTTTTTGAGTGCCGATTCTGCGTTCGCCCACTGCTTTTGTACTAAATATACATTTCCCAGCAAAGTATAAGCCGCACCATTGGCAACATGCCCTTTAGCCTGGCTTGCCGGAGGAGGCAATAAAGTTGCTGCAGCCGTAGCATCTGCAATAATTTGTTTGTAAACATCTGCAACTGCAGTTCTTCCAACCTGAGTTTCATCATAAGTGGTTGGGGGAATTAATACCAAAGGCACATCGCCGAAATATTGTACAAGATCAAAATAGGCGAAGGCACGTAAAAATAAGGCTTGGCCTTTATCATTAGCTTTAGCCGCGTCTGTTAATGCTGACTTATCGATCTGAGATAATATTTGATTAGCCCGACCTATAATAATGTAATCATTATCATATTTATTAGCTACAGCACCACCGTTAGCATCGTCTAAGAATGTTTCTACAGATTCTCTGTCTGAATAACCCCTGTTTGCATAATTATAAATAAAACATGTGTTGTCGGAGCGCATCTCCCCCATAGACCATGCCCCATAATCGGCCAGCCCTACTCCGTACAATGGACGAAGGGGTACGTAAGCACCTACAACTGCCTGGTCAAAATCACTTTGAGTCTGGTAAAAATCGGTCGCACTTAACGAGCTGATCGGGGTTTTTGAAAGAAATTCCTTTTTACAGGATGTAGCAATCAGGCAAATAGATAATGCCAATAATATCTTTTGTTTCATAATCTCGTGTTTGAAAAATTAAAAATTAACGTTTGCTCCAAAAGTGAACGTTCTCGGAACCGGATAATTCGAGTAATCACTACCTAGGTTTAACGGGCTTGCCATTGAACCATAAGCATCTCCTGAGGCCTCAGGATTTGACCCAGGATATTTGGTAAAGACAAAAAGCTGTTGGCCGCTTGCATATAGCCGAACCGACTTAATGTAATTGTTACCTTTGAATGGCAACGTATAACCCAAGGTCACATTTTTTATAGTCAGGAAGCTGGCGCCGTACACGAGTCTTGAACTGGCATTATCCCGTTCGTAGGAAGTGGTACCTGAAATATCCTTTCCATACCTGCCGTCTCCGGGATCTGATGGAGATCTCCAGCGTTTAGCCACATCTTTGGTAACATTAAATGCACCGTCCAGATTTTCTGTGAAGGGTTCGATACGATTGGCCAACTTGTTGCCATACTGACCGGCTAACGTTACAGCCAAGTCAAAGTTCTTATACGCAAAATTGTTAGTCATACCATAGATGAATTTCGGAGTAGGATCGCCTAAAACGGTTTTGTCCCGGTCATCAAACGTGATGACGCCATCGCCGTTGATATCTTTAAATTTCCCCATACCGACCTGCGCCCCGGCATATTTAGGTGAAGCATCGAAATCTGCCTGATTTTTGTAGACGCCATCAAAAACGTATCCGTAAAGTTGCCCGATTGGTTTACCTACCTGCGTAATCGTTAGGTCCCCAAAAATTGAGGCATTCGCTGTACCTAGAGCAAGTACTTTATTTCTATTGATAGAAACATTGAAATTGGTACTCCATTTTAAGGATCCAGTTAGGTTCCTGGTTGTTAAATTGAACTCATGTCCGTAAAACTTAAGTTTACCCACGTTTGTGGTATAGTTGTAGAATCCTGAACTAATTGGAATATCAACAGAATAAAGCAGGTTATCCGTAATCTTATTATAGTAGTCATAACTAAATGAAATACGGTTATCCAGTACCGATAAATCAAATCCGAAATCAGCTTCTCTAGATGTTTCCCAACCTAACTGCGTATTGTTTAAACCGGCGATACTTCTGCCGTTTGCCAGTGAATTATTAAAAGGGTAATTAGTCCCTACAACAGTTGCATATTGCGTATAGTTCCCGATATTATTGTTACCTATTGTACCATAACTTGCCCGGAATTTTAAATTGGATATGGTTTTGATTGGTTTCAAAAAGCCCTCTTCAGATGCTACCCAACCCGCAGAAACAGATGGGAAGTTACCATACCGGTTATCCGCGCCAAAGCGTGAAGAACCGTCTCTCCTAATGGCCGCCGATAAGATATATTTGTTATCATAATTATAGTTTAACCGGCCAACAGTTGATAATAATGTATACTCCTCCACATTTTGTGTAGCGGTAAAAGTCGAGGCTGCATTAATCGTCTGAACCAGATTATCCGGAAAATTAGACGCATTAGTCGTAGTTGTTTCTGTTCGATAGTACTGAGAGGTATATCCGATCAATGCATCGAAATTATGCTTACCAAAGCTTTTTTTATAGCCTGCTATGTTTTCCCATAACCATGAATAGTTTAAGTTATTAGAAACTGTTGCATGAATTCTGGATGCATCTGTCAAATTTCCAGGATTAAAAAAGTTACCGGAAGTGGATGGGATAAATTGGTTATATAATGCCTGTCCGTAATCGACATTAATACTTGATTTGATATAAAAGCCAGGAAAAGGATCAACCTCAACATACCCATTTCCGAGTATCCTGTTGGTTTTTGTGTTGTTAGTTTGTGTATACAGCTCATTATACCAGTTTGGCGCGTCAAGTGTTCCATAACCTGACGAATTAATTGGAATACTGCCATCTGTATTTTTGTAAGGTGCCAGCGGGCTTGTTAAAATCGCGCCCTGAATTATACCTCCTGTATTATACCAAATACCATCCGATTGAGGTGTATTATTTGTAGTGAAAGTCGGTGCCACATTGATACCCACCTTCACGTAATCGTTTATCTTATAATCAGTATTTGCTCTAACAGAATAACGCTTATAATTCGAATTTCTAAGCACGCCGTCCTGGTTAAAATAGCCTAATATAACTGCGGTACTCAGTTTCTCTTTATTTGAATTGATAGAGAGTGTATAATTTTCAATTGGCGCAGTTCTTAAAACTGCATTGTACCAATCTGTCCCTTTTCCATATTGAGATGGATTCTGAAACATAGGGTCAACTGCCTGACCGTTATCTACGGCCACTTCTTTTTTAAACTCGGCGAATTCCTGGGCATCCATCATGTCCGGACGCCCCTTTTGAGGAACTTGCTGCACTCCATAGTAAGCATTCATGTTAACCTGGGTTTGTCCTGATTTACCACGTTTGGTTGTGATTATAACTACCCCATTTGCAGCTCTGGACCCATAAAGGGAGGTAGAGGAAGCATCTTTCAGAACGGATATGTCCTGAATTTCATCCGGATTAATATTGCTTATATCTCCTGTAATTGGAAAACCGTCAACAACGTATAGGGGAGAGTTTCCTGCAGATATTGATGCTGCTCCACGAATACGAACAGCCATGCCAGCACCAGGTGTTCCGGTAGTTTGAGTAATCTGTACACCTGCCAACTTTCCCTGTAATTTCTGGGTAAGCTGCGCAGCGGGTTCATCCTGCAGCTCTGCACCGCTAACGGTTTGAACAGCTCCTGTAATTGTTCTTTTTGATTGAGATCCATATGCGAGAACAATAACCTCATTTAAAGATTTTGTGGAGGGGCTGAGATTAACAACCATGGTCGATTTCCCGTTAACAGGAACTTCAAGAGATGTGTATCCAACAAAAGAGAATACTAATATCCCGGTGGCAGGGGCCGATATGATAAATTTACCATCCGAGCCTGTGCTGATTCCAGAACTGGTGCCTTTAATGGTTACACCCACTCCCGGAAGAACTTGATTTTTTTCGTCCCGTACCAAACCCGTAATTTTAGTTGTTTGGGCAACTGCATTATTGAATTGGGTTAGCAAGAGGATAAAAAAAATATTTACAAGTATTACAGCGTAAAACTTTTTTTCCATAATAATAAGATTGATAATTTGGTTAATAATAATTGGCTATCCTACTGCCTCGCTAATGCATATTGGAGTTTCAGATAACCAAATGTATTTCCAATTATCAACGCAACTGTCCTGTACTTTCCCCTAAATGAACAGAACGGCCAGGTGAGTATTAATTATAATGAAATTGTAAGTTGACCGCTTACCATTTATCATTCATCCCGTTATCAAGGGCCTTCTGATATTTAACTGGATCAAAACTATAATAATAGGGAGCCCTATGCCTTACGCCTGGCTTCTTTTCCTTGTGCTGAATTAAAATATCAAAAGAATCAATCTTTCTATGAAAGTTTCTGCTATCTAATTTTTTATTAAGAATAGTCTCATAAAGCTTGGTCAATTCTGGAAAAGTAAACTTTTCAGGCAGCAGACGATAACCAATAGGCTGATAATTCAACTGCCCTCTTAATGTTTCAAGGGCCATTTCAAGAATTTCGTTATGATCTAATATCAGACGGTTTACATCTTTGATATCCCACCATTTATCTTCGTCAGACAATAAATCGACCAATGGTTCCACAGTGGTCAATTCAATAAGCGCATAAAAACCAATTGTAATGAATCGCTGCGCTAACCAATTTCCTTTGGCTACCTGAAGGCCAATATGGTCAAACTCCTTTAGTGTAAAATCAGGATCTATCCTCTCGGGATCACTAAATACATTGAATTGTTTCAGAAAAATATCCGCAATACCAGTTCTTTCAAACAAAACTCTGCTTGCAGCTTGTTCCACCGTTTCATTCTTGAGCACAAATCCGCCAGGAAGAGCCCATTGCAATCTTTGTTTCGGCTTTAATAATAAGACCTTCAATTGATTATCATGGAATCCGAACAGTACACAATCGACGGATAAATGGGGAAGGTATTTTTTATCTCCCTCAGCAATAATGTCTTTCCATTCCTCTCTAAGGCTCATAATAAGATCAAAAGTAGAAGTTAAATCGGTTTTATACTTGCAAGTTATAAAAATAAAAAATACATTGCGTTAAATTAACCAAATGAGAATTATCTTCATTTAATTCTATTGTTATAAACCCGCTTATGCGTAATTTCTTGAAAATATTGAAGATCGACAGAGATGCTATGGTACCGATGTACCTTCAAGTTGTTGAATCAATTAAGGTTGGCGTCGAAGATGGCCAAATTAACAATGGAGATGTTATGCCTTCTCTGCATGACATGTGTTACGCGTTAGACCTTTCAAAAAACACAATCGAAAAGGCATATAATCAACTAAAAAAAGTAGGTCTATTGGAAAGTGTACCTGGAAAGGGTTATTTCATATCGAATATTCCACCTGTTAAAAAGAAGAAGATCCTTTTGCTTTTTAATAAGTTAAGTTCACATAAAAAAATCATCTACGACGCATTTATGAATGCGATCAGTAATTATGCAACTGTTGATCTTTGTGTTTATAACAATTCAATTTCAGAGTTATCTGCGCTGGTTAGCGAAAAGGCCGGAAATTATAATTCCTTTATTGTGATTCCGCCATTTATTCACAATGATCTACCGATCTGCGACATCATTAAAAAAATAGCCCCAGAAAAATTATTCATTTTAGACAGAACTTTAAAATATAAAGAGCTATACAGGGGAGCTGTTTACCAGGATTTTGAAAGAGACATCTATGGAGCACTGGAGTCCATGCGTCAGCGTTTGAAGAAATACAACTCTTTAAAAATAGTTTTTCCTGAGAATACGCACCATGCTAAAGAAATTTTAAACGGGTTTAAATTATTCTGTAAGAAGAACGAATTCGACTTTGGTGTGATCACGAAAGTGGAGGAAGAAAAAATTGAAAAGGGAACAGTTTATATCAGTTTAATGGAAGACGACCTGGTAATTCTCATCGAAAAAATCTTATACTCAGGGATGGTCACCGGACAGGATATTGGTATCATATCTTATAACGAAACACCATTAAAGAAAATGTTATTAAATGGGCTTACAACTATTTCAACAGACTTTAAATTGATGGGCGAAAGAATGGCTGAACTGATATTGCAGGATTCTAATCAACATATTGCGGTTCCATTCCACACTATTTGCCGTAATTCGGTGTAATTATAATATAACAATGCCTTAATTATGCTTTTGTGTTAAAAGAGCGGTAAAATCACCACTCTTTTAACATATAAAAAATTTTAATCTACAGGCGCAGCAGCAACTCTCGTATACTTTTTGATCGTGTCGATCAGTGTGTTGTTCGGGGTAAAATAAGAGGTAGCAAACTTACTCCACTTCGAAGTGATTGTTGTAGCACTATCATTATTCATATCCGGTGTTGGGTTGGTATTTCCCTGATAAAAGCCCCAGCTATTTCCGGTAGTCATATTTTTATAAGTCCAATTTGACCAGGACATATTATGCGAATTTAGACCACTCATCCATTTAGCCCATAGATCATAAAAAAGCCAGAAATTATATTCTCCCGCGTACACAGGGACATTCCACATTTGCCTATGCGAATCCAAATCAGCCAAGGCATTATTTATAAAACCGCTTTGCTCTGAATAATTCGTAGTATTAGTATCGTAATAATGTGCCTGGTAGATAACATTTGTCCATCCGTTAACCGCGGGCGAACCGAGTGTATCAAAATTGTAGAATGCTTGCATACATACAATATGATCGGCATCTACGCTTCTGACCGCCGTATAAATAATATTATAGAGATCCTTAACGCTAGTACCACCACTGGTGCTGACAGGTTCGTTTAGCAGATCATAAGCAGCAATAGTTGCATTTCCGTTATAATGCGCTGCGATAGCTTTCCAAATATTGACAGTCATGGTTTGATATTGGGGTACCGTCCATAAATTATTATTAACGGCTTCGCCGCTGGTAATATAACCGTCAAGGCCGCCGGGTGCGCCGTGCAAATCAATGATCACATATATATTTCTTGAAGTGCATTGAGTTACCAACCAATCGAGTTGGGTAAAAGCCCCCGATTTGATGTTACCATTATCATCCATCACTTCTTTCCAGTAAACCGGAACACGGACCATATTCATTCCCATATCCTTGATATGATCCAGGTCACTTGCCTGTATCCAAACATTTTGAAAAGTGTCTAACAGGTTATCGGCTCCCGCCTGTCCAAAACGAGTTACCAAAGTGCTTCTTAAACTTGAATCATCATTCATGTAGGCATTGAATTCTGTTACAGACCAAAATGCGTTGGTAGCAGTGCCCTGTTGATAAATGAGCACATACCGCGCAAGCATTGCATTAAAAGAAACTGAAAAAAACTTCGACCCGCTACCCGCTCCGACATTGGTCCAGTTCACGCCATCGGCCGAAATCAATACCTCGTACTGTCTTGCGTAATCATTAGGAAAACTTCCGGCATCGAAACCTACCTGATCAAATACCCGCTGACCTCCCATATCAATCTTAAGCCACTGACCAGGCGCTTGTGCTGTACCGGTACTCCAACGTGTAGTAAGGTCATTGTCAAAGACGGCATTAGTTGTAGTACCCGTCATTGTTGAAGAAGCAGTTGCGGTCCAGCCTAACCGGTTCAGTGCTCCTGTACCAAGCGGCCCAATCCAAGCTTCCTGGCTTAGCCAAGATCCTAAATTAGTACCCCGAAGATTGACGACTGAACCGGTACCTGAATTGTTTTTTAGCACCTTGCCGCTTACTTTTAAAAAACTCATGGCGGTAAATGCATTTGTTTTAGTTTTTACCCCCTTTGTATTAGGGCTAACCGATGATTTTGCCAGAATATCCTTGTTACAAGATACCAAACTTATAAATAGCATGATGCCAATAACCGGTAAAGAAATAATTATGCGTTTCATTTTTAGGAATTAGTTGGTTTAATTAGTGAACTGCGTTTTAAATCCAATCCATAATATTAACAGCATCTGTACAACTTTTTGTTATCCAGGCAGCAAAATAAAACCCAGCGTAAGCTGATTTAAGACTACAGATCAAGTATAATTGGTTTATTAAATCCGGCAAGCGGAATTTGTTAAATGTAAATATGCAGATGGTTAAAACTGTCCTCTACTTTCATGTCCTGTATTTATATATCAAGGATAAAACGGTTAATAATATTGACTTAAATATTCGAAGACTTTTGCATCTTTAATGTCCATAACAGTTACCAATTAGGCTGCCCGGCAGGCTCAAGTTAAAAATGTTAAAAGAGAAACTAATTTCAGCTAAAGCGCTATGGCAGCAACGTTTGGGCTACGGTGCAGCCGACTTGAGTTGCAATCTAACCTGGCAAATGGTCACACTCTATCTTATGTATTATTATACTGATGTTGTAGGCATTTCGGTTTTACAGGTCAGTATGCTTTTTCTGGTGGTGAGACTTCTTGATGGATTAAGTGGAATATTTATTGGATTTATGATTGACCGAACCACCTCAAAATGGGGAAAATCCCGCCCCTATTTTCTTTGGGGAGCTACACCGTTTTGTTTATTTTCTGTTGTTACGTTTTACAATCCTTATTTTTCAAAACATGAAAATTTGGTTTATGCCTATTTAACATATGGTGGACTATCAATTGCGTACAATTTGATTAACATACCTTTAGCATCGATTTTGCCTGATCTAACCGACGACCAGCATGAAAGGACAACACTCGCCACAACGAGGATAATATTTTCATTTATTGGTGCCGCCGCGGTAAGCGGATTTTCGCAGCCATTGGTTAACAGATTGGGAAAGAATTCTCCGTCAACAGGTTTTTTTCGAACGATGTTCATCTACGCGCTTTGCTCAGGCGTATTGTTAATTTTTACATTTAGTTCTTTAAAAGAAAAAAAAATAACCAGACAAAAACCCGTCAGTTTAAAAAAAGCATATTGGTTATTGAAAACGAACCGCCCGTGGCGCGCGTTCGCCTTAAACATCCTTTTCATGTGGGGCGGTTTTTTTCTTCAGCAGGGTTCACTTATTTATTTTTATACCTACAATATTTCCAGGCCAGATCTCGTGCGCATATTTGCTATCATTTCCGCATTTATACCGATCATAGGAACATTTTCCACACCTGTTCTCGCCAGAATATGGTCAAAACGTGTGATTTTTATTTTGGGAAGCAGCATTTATCTGTTAGGGATTCTTATTACTATTATTTCGATAACTAATCTCACAGGTCTATACACCGGGTCTATCATCTCGGCATTAGGTTTCGGGCTTCGACACGCGATTTATTTTTCAATGCAGGCCGACCCCGTTGATTACGGTATTGCACATACCGGTAAAAATGTCTCTGGCATCATTTCATCTGTCAACGGATTGTTAGGGAAAGTATCAATGGCTGGAGCAGGTGCCCTTGCTGGAAGCTTAATGGCCTGTGCTCATTATGTTCCCAACCATGTTCAGCGGGAGTCAGCTTTGGAAACAATCAAACTTATATACTTATGGCTACCCGGTGTTCTGACGATAATTTCTATAGCCATCATATACGTTTATAACCATGATTATAAAATTGTGAAACCCCCTGCTACAATTTAGGTTAAGCTGTCTTGCAACTATTGTTAGTTTGCTTTTTCCGAAATTAAAATATAAATCGAACTACAGCGATTTTTTAAATGAATGGCTGTAGTGACGACTTGAATGGCTTTTCGTTTACTACAAGAGCTAATAAAGTTCTATCGCACGTAGAAAAAGAAGTATTAATTATCAAAACAATTTCTCTATGACTAAGGACAAGTGTAAAGCATCTGCGTCAATGGATGCGCTCTTTATACAAAGAGATTATGATGTTTGAAGTAAATGTCTGGAGGATAAACTATATATCGAATAAACGAGGTATGATAGTTGTCTCCGGCGACGGATAATTATATCCCGGCAGATTAGGATCATGGCATTATTATATTAGTAACTAATTCTTTAACTATGTACACGCGCTTCGTTGAGGATTCGGATAAAATCAAGGCATCGTCACCAACAAAAAATAATAGAATCGGCTATTAAATGTCCTTTAGTAAAAGAACTTCCCCTCAAGATGTAATCTAAATAGGAATATAAGCTACATTCTTAAAGTAATGAGCCAGTGTAATAAGTATTCATATAGGCGGAAATAATTATCGCCATCCAACGTACCAACTCATTTTCAACGCTTAGGCACCAGAAGCGAAAGGCGAAGGAAATGTCAAGGCCGAAGCACCGCTAAAAAACAAAAACAAATGCTTCGCTTGTGTAGCCTTTACGTTTCCTTCGCCGGTTGCTAAATTTGCCGGATGCGGTGAAATGGGTTTGAAAGAAAGAGAGGTGTATGATGAGGAACGAATCTTACTCCTGCTGTTGGAGCGAGGCGGACGGCGCAATACCGCGTTATTTAATTCGCCGCCTGCCGCAGTGTCACTAACCCCACTCAGTGACAAATCCTATAAGCTTTAACTTTAAACTATTACTTATGCTTTTAGCATATCCAAGCCCAACCATTGAAATTTATAGCGGAAAATATTAATTAAAATAGGCTGAATTTTTAGGGTATACCAGGGTAGTATTGTTTTCAGGCATTTTTTCTGTAAAATGGCATATATCAATAAGCAAAATGCTTTTTCTGCGGATTTTTCACTGAATAGGGTCGTCAAAAGAACAGCAATCTATGTTTTTTTGACCCAATACTTACTACCCTTTTACTACTGTTTTGGTAGCTACAACTGTATTTACTTTGTCCTTCCGGGCGTGTAATTTAATCCAAACGGAAATTCAACATTTTCTACGGCGGCAACTTAATTTAAATCTTATTTATAACTGAAAATCAATGAATTACAAATTTTAGTGTGACATTTATCAACTCATTTAGTGATTTAAACAACAAAAAATAGCGACATATGTCCACTCATTTAGTGATGTATTCGCTTGGTATAAGGTTTTCATGAACCTATATTTAAACTGATGAAAATTACTCAAATCTGCCCAAATTACAGTGACAAGAGGCAGCTATATTAATGACTTAGATCACCTCTTATGAATACGCCTAAACACGAAAGAATCAAAATCATATTTCGAAAGAAGATCCTTCCCGTGTTGATTAAACTTATCGGCCCGGTCCCTGCCGAGTTGGAAACGGCCATTATTGAAAACAGCAATATTGTAACGGCGGTCAAAGATCAGTACATCGCAGAGAGCGGGGAGGCCGAAGACGGTCATCTGATCTATTTTGAAAGCGGAATAGCCCGTTGTTATTATTATCATGCTGCTACCGATAAATATATCATTACCCGGATTACCAAAAAGGATGATATATTGATCGATATAAACGCTTACCTGCATGGTTCAAGACAGACAGATAACATCCAAATGTTGGAAAGTGGCACCCTGATAACGATCAGCTATGCCAAACTCAAATGGTTATTGACTGAATTTCAAAGCTTGTATCCCATATTCCCCTATCTTCAGGCTGAAAGGGACAAACAGCATTTAGCCTATCAACACCTGTTAAAGTCAAATGTGGAAGAAAGGGTGAGGCTGTTTTTAGCAGATTATCCTGGTATCGCCACCAGAATCAATAACGACCATATCGCCAGCTATCTCGATATGAGCAGAACAACATTCAGCAGCACTTATACCAAAATCAAAGGCTAATGTGTTCAATGGATACGGGCAATATTCATTGAAGCGCCTTACCTAAAAAATTCCATAGAAAGTTTTGTCCTGAAGCCAACATTCGAATGTAAGGCTTATAACATCCAATTGTTCTCCCAATCACTTCAAAGTGTTCCCAGCAGGACAGCACTAATTTCCATCTCAGCCTATCTTCGATAACAACATCACAAGACATTTAAAACATTGCAACAGCTGAAGGGCTGTTGCAAAAAACGTAGGGAGTACCGGTTTTCAAACCGCCCTTTCCGGGCGTCTAAGCATCCAGAACTAAAATGACAGTCCCTAAGGCCATTGCTGTCATTCCTGTAAAAACCGGACGGTACTGGTAAGTTGATTTCCGGATTGGATGCAGGGAACGCGCGGGCGGCGATAAGTCCTAATCAACAAAAAAGGGCAGGCTTTACCTGGTTGGTAGCAGCTTTATTGAAGTAACAGAAAAAGGAAATAAGCAGATGAAAATATTGAATGCAGCAAAGATCAAGGAAATTGCCGTGGAACTGACTTCCAGGGTAATGCTGGCTGCTATGGCAAGGCTTTGCATCCGTTTCTTTATGACCTATCTGGCGCCATCCGCAAAGTTTTATACGATGACCGCGACGATTTCCTTTAGCTGTACTTACGCCCGAAAGAGAATTGTTAACAGAATTAACCACGAGCGTAAGTTTGCTTTGTTCACGAAAAACCCGAATAGCCGGGCAGGGCTATTCGGGCTCAGGTAACCTATACATCAGGGATGTAAAAGTTACGGTGAGGTCTGCCTAAAGACAAAACGCAAACTAAATATACGGTTATAAAGTTTTTGGAGCCCTTTTTTGCTATTATAAAAAGTTCAATCGTTATGAACGCTAAAATGTTCAAAAACAAAATCATCGCTATAGTAGCTATGTTCACTGTTGTATTAAGCGTAGGTGCCGCAATCGCTATGAAAGCACCAGCAAAAAAATTGCCACCTGCTATGTTGTATTGGTATCCCGTTGACCCGGTTTCTAAATTAACAACCGGCGCACAGGAGTTCCACAATACCAAAAGCAATGTACTTGGTCAACAAGGTTGCCAGGATGCAGATAATCAACCGATATGCTTATACGGCTCTACCAGTTCGAGCGTAGCCATCGGTACAGATGCCAGCACTGCACCCAGGGAAGACCTGATTTTGCAAAGTCAACCTTAATTTAAAAAGGTACGGGATAGTAGTTTTTGCTATCCTGTACCTTTATTTAATCAGGCGTGATCGCCTCCTTTAAAACCAAAGTATGAATAAGGACATCTTGCTCCACCAGGTCCATATCATATTTTCCCAACGCTTGTTTGAGCCCAGCCAAATTCAGGTGATCCAGTACCTCGCCTTTAACTTCCAAATCAATTTTGCCGGTGTAAGCTGTACTATCCTGAAATGGGACATGCAAGCCATTTTCAACCAGGTGTTGTAACTGGTTGATAAAAACGGAGAAGTCCTGGTTAGTTAGATGCCGGATTTTCCCGGTCTGCGGACTTCTGGCATCCACACGATGAAAATCATTTTGCTCTATTCCGCCTTCGGTCTTCAGTTTATCCCTGGGGCTCGTTCTCACTAACACCAAACTTTTGACCTTTCTTGGCTCAATACTCGCCTCGATCTGAAAATAACGATCCATATCCTGCTTCATCAATTCAAATTTGTTGCCTTTGTAGTTTTCAGGAAGCGTTAACTGGTAATGGTAACAATTCTTTTCAACCCAGTCTACGCCTTCCTCACCAAATTTGGTTTGGATATATTTTGATGAATCCTTTACATCGAGCATAGTCCTTCCCACTCTAAAGAATTCATACCGATGATTCGTTAATTCCTCATAGGCCCTTTGATAAAGGTATAAGATGGTCCCTCCGTCCGTATAACCACTTTGGTTAGCAGGGGATATGAGATGCAGACCTTTATCATAACCATCCCGTGCTATATAAGATGAAAAAACAATGAGGTCTTTCCAGTTTTCGTCAAACAAGGTTTCCGGATAAACATTTTTAGGTGCCTTTCGGATAGATACCACCTCGTCGTCTAAAACGGCTTGTATATTCTTTGGAGTCAGGTTATAGCTATCCGCTAAGTTCAGCACCTTTCCGGACTTACTGATCCAAACCTGAAACGGGACACCGGTATGAGGGAACAATTTACCCAAAATCGTATCGCCGGTAATAAAAGGCAGGGATGGCTTGAAAACCTGGTTATGCGCTTTAAAAAAACGTGCAATAGAATCCCTGCGCTGGGGATTGACCGGAATGATCTGAATTTTGCCATCGAACATTTTCTGCAAGGAATCCAATTTGGGAAATTCCTCAATGCAAGGAATACAGAACGTACCCCAAAAGTCGAGAATAACCAATTTGCCTTTCAGATCAGACATCCTCAGATCAACAACCTGCTTGGTCTTGTAATTAAAAACGCGGCTAAATTTAATCTGCGGCATTATCTCGCCTATGACCAAAGCTTTAGTTTGAGCGCAAGCATCAGCCGATTGGAGCGCCATCAATACAAATAATAAGTATTGATACAGTTTATATTTTTTCATGTTAGTCATTGAATTAATGGAAATCAAAATCAGCCCAATTCTTAATTATAGCCTGGATTTTGCGATAAATTAGGATTGTATTGAATTTGCTGGTAAGGAATTGGATACAAAGATTCATAAGCGGCCCAGCCAGTTTTTTCTGCACCTAAAACAGCATCTATGTTACCCCATCGCTTTAAGTCGAACCAGCGATTGCCCCATTCGGTAAATAGTTCGACCCGCCTTTCCTGTGCTATTGCCGTAAGACATTGCGCCTGCGTTAACGAACCGGAAAGCGGGGACAACCCAGCTCTTAACCTGATGATGTTGATATCACTAAGTGCATCTGCAACTTTAGCCGGGGATTGCTGCGCCCTGGCTTCGGCCCTGATCAGGTATTGCTCAGCTAACCTTAAAACGACCTCGTATTCGGTGATTGTCGTAGTTAGCCTGTTTTTAAATTTGTAAGGATAATAATAGGTTGCCCCGGAAACAGTATTGGACTTGAGCCAATTGCTTTTTCTTTTGTCGCCTATTTCAAAAGCCTGCAATAAGTATTGACTGATCGCAAACGTAGGTTTAACCGTAGTTGAAGAAGGGATAAACGCTGCGCCTTCAGCCGTGTTTCTTGCCTCACCCGGACTGGCAATTTCCCAAATCGTTTCATTGCTGTTGATGAGAAACGCACTGTTTAAATCGGCAACCAAGCCATAATCACCGGAGCTAATCACAGCCGTTGCCTGAGCTTCGGCGTTGACCCAATCTTTTTGATTTAAATATACCCGTGCTAACAGCGCTGTTGCCGTTGCTTTATTAGGCCTCGATTTCCCAGTGCTCGGATAAGCATCTGTTAACTTGGCCTGGGCATCTGTCAGATCCGCCAATATTTGCTGGTAGATCTGACCGCTTGCAGTCCTGGGAGCTATAGCGCTATGCTTATAATCCGAACTGATCATTAAAGGTACATCTCCGTACAGATTGGTTAGATTAAAATAGATGAAAGCCCTTACTACTTTCATCTCACCCGTTAATTGTTTCTTTACGGCGTCCGATAAGCCGGTTGATTTGCCCAAACCCTCCAGAATAGCATTGGTACGATAGATGATATTATAAGGTGTTAGCCAAAATGTAGATGAAATTTGCGTATTGTTCGACAGGATCGCATTGGTATAGAACGGATCGTAGGTGACACTGGCTGAGGTGTTATAGATTTCATCTGCTGATAGCCCGGTATAAATGCTGATTGAGCCATTGGCGAAAGACGGAGCGCCGGACCGCATATAGGCATAAACACCATCTACCGCTGAAAGGGCGGTATTATCATTCGAAAAGATGGCGTCTGTTGCTATTGATTGTGGGGATGGCGCGATGTCCACAAACTTTTTGCACGAAAACAAGCAAAAACCTATGCAAAAAACAAAGCCGAGTATACTGTTATGATTTTTCATAATTAAGTTTTAAAGGGTGAATTGAATGCCTGCAGTAAGTGTCTTTAGCGGCGGCAGCACAGCGAAATTTTGATTTTCGGGATCAGAACCTACATAGCTGGTGATCACAAAAAGGTTCTGGCCCTGCACATATACCCGGCAACTGGACACCTGTAATTTGCGGAGCCATTGCGCCGGCAGATTATAAGAAAGGGAAAGGTTCCGGCATCGGATGTACGAAGCGTCCGAAATCACCGCATCAGAACTAATCAAATTAGAGGCTGCAGTGAGTACCGCCGTTGAACCGCTTGTAAATTTCTGAATGCTCGCCATATCTCCCGGTTGCTGCCACCGTGATAAAACCACAACCGGCTGATTATTATACCGGTAACCAGGCACCGTGTTCAGGTTATGTAAATAATTATAACCGTCCTGCTTTTTAAACTCTAAAAATACGCTGAGCTCCAACCCTTTGTAACTGATATTATTCTGAAACCCGCCATAAAATTTAGGACCTGTATTTTTTAAGATGCCCCTGTCCGTATTGTTAAGCGTGCCATTTTTGTCTACGTCCTGAAACTGGTAAACCCCGGTTGCGGGATCTACACCTAAAGAATGATAAAGCTTCACGGTAGAAAGCGGTTGCCCAATGACATAGGTATTGGCATAGCTGGAACTGGCCAGACCGGGAAAACTAATGAGTTTATTTTGCGGAATCGTCAGGATGAGGGAACTTGACCAGACAAAATTCGTGGCTGCAATATTTTTACTGTTTAACTGAAACTCCCAGCCCGTATTTTGGATCGTTGCATTCAGGTTCTCTAACACAGAACTAAAGCCAGTTTGCGTTGGCAGGGTATAATTGATGAGCTGGTTACTTGACCGGTTGTTATAGTAATCAATGGAAAACAAGATCCTGCTTTTTAAAAACCCGAGGTCTAAGGCTATTTCAGCTTTCTTATTCTTTTCCCAGGAGTAAGCGGGATTGTAAAGTGAGGCGGGGTTTAAAACGCTTAAGCCCTGATAAGTTGTGTTACCCGGCGTCCAGGTATCTAAATATTTGTAATTACCAATCTGGTCGTTACCGGTCAAACCGTAGCTGCCTCTTAGCTTACCAAAACTTAAAAACGGAAGCGTTCTCTTTATCAAGGTTTCTTCACTGAATATCCAGGCAGCCCCTAAAGCCCCGAAATTACTAAACCGGTTATCGGGACCGAACCTGCTTGATCCATCCCTCCGTCCGCTTATATTCAAAAGGTATTTCTCATTCAGATTGTAATTAATGCGCCCATAAATCCCATCATACCGGTACTGACTGTTCGAATTAGTGGTTTCCGTATAACTCGCGGCTGCTATGGCATTTAATAACAGGTCACTGGAATAATCATAGGCACCGATGGCCGCTCCGCTACTCGAATTATCCTGCCAGGTATTTCCGATCAGTAAATTTAGTCTTCCCTTGCCTATTTTTTTGACATACTCCGCCTGCGGTTCAATGATCCAACTTTTTTGAATTTGATTGGCAAAATTACTGTAGGGTAACTGCCCCTGGTTAGGGTCAAGTGAGGTGCTTGGATAAAGGCTTACTTCATTGCTGTTAACCACATTGTAGCCCATGCTTACTTTAAGCGTTAGGTCTGGTAATAACTTATAGCCCAATTGTAAATTGCTGGTTAGGTTCTGAAACCTGCCGTTATAGGTTTGGTATTGAAAGGCTAATGGATTCGTATTTAAAATACCGAGGCTTGCGTAAGTAACGCCTCCCTCCTGCCAGTTCAAATTTCCCCCAGCATCATATACCTTCAGGTTTGGCGGCGTGTTGATATAGCCGGTCAGATCTGATGCCGTTAAATTATTGACCTCGGCAGAATAGATGGTGCTTAGATTAATGGTTAACTTTTTATCGTTAGAACTATGGTTTAAATTCAGATGCACCGATCCCCTGGTGTCCCCTAAATCCGTAGGAAACACGGTCGTTTCATGATGATACCCTCCGCTGATCAGGAACTGGGTATTGGTGCTGCCACCGGATAATGATAACTGCGCATCCGTAGTATGCGCCGTATTTCCTATTAATAATTTTTTAAAATCTGTGTAGCGCGTGGTATCCCAAAGCAAAAGATCGGGCGCATTAGAGGTAGTGGGAAGCACGCCGTCATTTTTGAACCCTTCCCGCCGCATCTGCAGATATTGCGGCGTATTGAGCATGTCCATAGTCCTGGTGGTCCTGCTTATTCCTGAATACACATTTACGGAGACAATGGTCTTCCCGGCTTTGCCTTTTTTAGTCGTTATTAAAATAACACCGTTCGCTCCTCTTGAACCATAAATGGCAGTGGCATCGGCATCTTTAAGAATATCGATACTTTCAATATCGGCTGGATTGATCAAGTTGAAGGGGCTTAAGCCATCAATGCTGCTCGAGCCGTCACCAGCCGCGGAGCCCAATTGGTTTAAGGGCGAATTGCCCGGCGAGTATGGGACGCCATCAATTATAAACAAAGGATCTGAACCCTGTATTAAAGAGCTTTGTCCACGGAGCTGAACCTTAAAACCAGCGCCGTTAACGCCGGTACTTTGTGTAACCTGTAACCCCGGCACCTGGCCTTCCAGCGCTGCAAGCGGATTGCTTACGGGTTGTTTTGAGATGTCCTCAGCAGTCACTTTACTTACGTCGCCTGTAAGCAGCCGCTTGGTGACAGTGCCATACCCGATCACCATCACTTCGTTGACCAAGCCGGCACTATCCCGTAAATGGATGGCAAAAGGGCCCTGGTTGATCGGACTAAATTTAAGCTGATACGTATGGAAACCTAAAAAACTGATCACCAGCGTTCCGGTGTCTCTTTTAGGATTGATCGTAAAATGCCCCTGCTTGTCCGTGGTTAAAGTGATCTTTGTATTTTTAACGGTAACACTTGCCCCGTGTAAGGGCGAATTACCGGCGGCACTGGTCACCACACCGCGCAAAGTCAAGATCGCTGGTTTGCTGCTATTGTTGCCACCACTATCCTGAGCGTAGACCTTAAAAAAAAGGCAAAGCGTGGCCAGTACCATAAATAGTATAATTTTTTTCATGAAGAGTCCTTTAGTTAATTTGATTAAATAATTAGTCAGATAAGACTGTGAGAAGGAAACGGCAACCTGAAACTTATTATTAACTACTTAGCTGATCTTAGGTTGCCGCTTGCAGCAATATTTATTCGGGCGCACAAATGATATTCTTTAATAGGCCTTTATGGGAAAGGCAAAAATTAAAACTAAAAATTACACCAATGATTTTTAGTTTAAGTAAGTGCATGTTTTTTGACTTCATCGTTTTGATTTTTTATCAAAACCTCAAGCCAATAAGAGGACTAAACTCCCGAAGGAGCCGGGCACTACTTTTTGATTCGTCTACACAATGGGCCGCTTAGGACGGCTCCCCCACAGGGAGATACTATCCAAGGATAGCACCAGACACAAATCGCAAGCAGGCCCGGACCCCAGGTATATAGGGTTTCCGGACGCTCACTTACTCCTCTTTGTGTCTTTAAGTTCCTAAGCTTGTGTAGACGTGAGGCTCTGGTGAGCACCATAATAATTACAAAATGATGCTTCAAATTTATAAATTAATTCTAATGCTATAATTTGTTACATGTTTAAAGGTAATAAGTATTTTTTCTAATAGCAAATTTGCTATTAATTAATTTCTTTCATAGATGTCTATTTGCTTCTGTGAAATATTTAAAGGATCAAGAATTCTTATATAAGTTTGGGAAGCAGCTAAAAAAAGCAAGAGAGGCTAAAGGCTTGTCGCAAGAACAACTTGCATTAATTACTGAAATTTCACAAAGTCAAATAGCTAGAACGGAACTTGGTCAAGTTAATACAAGTATAAGTCACGTAGCAGCTTATGCGAAAAAGCTTAATATCGATATCCGGGAATTGTTTGATTTTACTAACGCTTAAAAGGATTGAGACCAATTAGCAATAAAATAATCACGGACTAATTAGATCGATACTTTGCTAAATCGGTTTCATATTGGCGTTCTCTTGCTCTTAATTACCATTTTTCTTTGACCATTTTCCGATCTATTATCACTTTCTCGAATTCCGCAGGATTACTGGCATAAATATTATCCACACATATAGTGTAATTAATATAGTTTCGTAAGACTGGAACTTAATATTAACAACGTATCGGACTTTGGGATTTTGTGCCTGTCATTTATTAAACGTGTGGCTGGAAAAGCAGGTGTGTGAGGTACGAACACTCCTGCATGTGCGGAAGGCGAGGTTGACGGCGGCATGGGACCCGGCGCAAAGCGCGTGGTGAGATGCGGCGGTCTGCCGCAGCCGAATAGCCTTAATCTTGTCGCAGTGGTTTAAGCATCAAATCGTCTTGTAGCCGCTCCCAATAAATATTAATACCTTTGTATCAGGGCAAATTCTTTTGTCCTATTGTGATAAGGTTCCTCTAAAAATAAAGATGGATTGCGATGAGCTTTCTTAGCATCCCTCCAATTACAAACTTTTTACTTTTTTTATTTTATTAGAATGCAACGTTTGATTTCTTTTGACGACTTATATAATTC
>Ga0116227_10001247_pt1 | contig 55988 bp, 48 predicted proteins | sample S1TSphgellanicum_FD_89693 | JGI IMG/M metagenome (GOLD analysis project Ga0116227, IMG submission 89693) | Host-associated microbial communities from peat moss isolated from Minnesota, USA - S1T2_Fb - Sphagnum magellanicum MG | ecosystem: Host-associated > Plants > Peat moss > Unclassified...
AGGAGAGGAGAAAGAAAAAAAAAGAAAGGGGGGGGGAGGTTGGGGGGGGGAGAAAAAAGAACAAAGAGGGGGGGGGGGGGGGGGGGGGGGGGGGGGGGGGGGGGGGGGGGGGGGGGGGGGGGGGGGGTGAATTTGAAGGGTAAGTTGGAAGGGGGTACAAAGTGGTAGGTTTAAAAAGAAAATTGGTCGTGACTTGGTTTATAGTTTATATGAGTGTTGTGCATGTAAGTGTCAATAATGGTGTATATATGATGTGTAAATCTTGTGTAATTATTTACGTTTACACATTTGAACTTTTTTACACTTACATCGTTGTCATGTAAGTATTATTTTTGACACGTAAAGGGTTGTCATGTATATATATATATATATTTAGTGGAGGTAGGCCTGAGGGCTCAAAACACAATCTGAAATTTCAGAGTGCCATGTGGCATCATTTCAAACACTTTCAAAGTAAAGATTTTTTTTTCTTGTTGCCTTTCCTTCACAGCACTTGAATTATTTTTTCATAATTATATGAAAAATCCTTAATTACATTGGCAATAAAAATATTAATACATTTCATAGTATTGGGCACTAGGCCTACCTCCACTCCAGGTCCCAAAAGGGATCAACTAGTTTACACTTACACTTGGAGTGCAAATAAATTTCATTATGGGATTTATTTACAGTCACAAACCATTTACACACAGAGCTGGGTTTATAGTGTGGCTAGGTGATGACTAGTGCGGGAGTTTTTGGGTGTTGTTGTGGGTGGAAAGTGTTGTGATTGTAGTAGGGGTGGTAGGTGGGACCCAAAAAGAGCGTGTTTTTTTTGTGGGCAAATCGTCTTTCGTGGCGTCTGCTGCATTCGCGATCTGGTTCCACGGCACACGCATTTCTGCTCATTTGGAATTTGTTTTTAATTAAGAAAACAAAAGAAAGAAAGAAAGAACGAATGAATGAGACCACCGGTTGAGCAGCAGGAAAATCAAATCACACAACAATACAAGGAAAGAAGGAACGAAGGAAAGGAGACTTGCAGTAACGACAAAGCTTTGGGAATGTGAAGAAGACAGGAACAACTACAAGGGAGAGATCTCTCATAAAGCAATAGAGAAGAACAAGAACACAGAGGGAGAGGAAAAACAAAGCTTACATGAGAAGAGAAGAGAGAGAACGGAAAACTCAACAAGAAAATAGAGAGAGCTGCACTGGAGAGATAAAAGAAGGCAGAGATAAACGAAGACTTGAGAGATTACTAGTACGGAACTTTGGAAGAGAGTTCTAGTTCCAGACAACGGAGGAGTAGAGCTAACGAAGACTAAGAAAAGGAAGTGGAATCGAAGGGAAAACACAAGGAGAAGAAGGGGTTCAAGGAGAGAAAGGATTTTACCAAGGGAGGAGGGAGAAAAGCGTTGAGGAGTTGTGCTTGATCTAGGCGTTGTTGTGGGTCGATTAGGGAACTTGAGGTTGTTGAGGGAGATCAGAAATGAGGGACATAGTGATGAGAGGAGGAGGAGGTGGAAGAGGGGAGGAAGGAAGCGCAGAGGAGGAGCGATGGATATTGGTGACAGGAGGAGCAGGCTATATAGGGAGTCATACGGTCTTGGTAATGCTACTGGAAGGCTACAAGGTGGTGATCGTGGACAACCTTGAGAATTCCTGCGAAGAGGCAGTGCACAGAGTCAGAGAATTGGCTGGCAAGAATCACGGCCGAAATCTCATCTTTAAGCAGGTGGATCTTCGCGACAAGGATGCATTAGAGGAAATCTTCGATACTTTCCGGTACCCAGATCTCATCATCTAAGGGATCTAATTTTTTATTTTTTCCTTTTGGGTTGCATTTCTCCATGCTGCAAATTCAACAATTTTTTGAGCAGTAGGGAGTTTGCAGTCAGATCCCCTAGAATCTTCGGTATTGGGTGTCACCCACGAGCAACAATTCAACAATCTTTTGAGCGATAGGCGTTTGCAGTCAGATCCCCTAGAATCCTTAGTACCGGGTATCATCATCACCCAGGAGCAAAGTTCTGCAAGAGATTGATTCTCTTGTTCAAGGTTCATCATGTTTAGAGATGAAGAATTTTTTGTACTGACACGATTGCTCAAGAGAGAAGATCTAAACTGACAAGAATATAATGGGTTGGCAGATTCGATGCTGTAATTCACTTTGCAGGACTGAAAGCAGTAGGAGAGAGTGTTCTGATGCCATTACTTTATTACAACAACAATATCATTGGCACTCTGAACCTCTTGAATGCCATGACAAGCCATGGGTGCAAGGAGGTACATACATGTCTGGCCTCTAACTCTGTTAGAGCATATGAATCTTCTTTGTTAAATAAGAGATCATCTTGTCATGGTGGACATCTTCTTCACATGCACAAAATCTTCTGAGATTCACAAGTATGACACAAAATGAACTGTGAACTCCTGAAGAAATATTGCGAGATTCACAAATATGATACAAAATTAACTGTGCATGAGGAAATCTTGTGTGATTCCCAATTATGACACAGAATCAACTCTGAGTGAATTCTTGTTTCCTCTTGAAATTCCTCAGTTACCATTGGTTTCTTTCCAAGAAACATTTTGGGTTACAATCATGTTCAGTCAATCTAAAGTGTATGAATTTTTGTATGAGCTCACCTTTTCTTGTTAGGGAGACAAGTCTCAGGTCTGTTCTTTTCTGTGCAAGATTGTATACTTTGTTATGAATGCTTTCCTGGGTTCATCTTTTTGTACCCTTTAACAAAGCATATGTAAAGGGAGTTTTTGAAATGACAAAAGCCATGATGTAATGTATGGGTTTTTGCAGATTGTGTTTTCATCATCTGCAACTGTTTATGGGCAACCCAAAATGGTGCCCTGTACAGAAGAATTTCCTCTTCAAGTGATGAATCCATATGGTCGCACTAAAGTAAGCTCGCATGATTGTCTCAATAGTAGTTGTGGGTCATTTTTCATGTCTTCTTCTCAGCTGATTTTATTCAACTCTTCACAAGAATGGCAACAGGCAGATTTGCTATTCTGTAAGCAAAAGTATAGTCCTCAACATTCTGAGCCCTTTTGTTTCCCAAACAATGTTGCAGCTTATTATCGAAGACATGTTGCGCGATGTCTACACAGCGGATCCCACATGGAGGATTGTGTTACTCCGCTACTTCAATCCAGTAGGCTCACATCCTAGTGGCCGCATAGGGGAGGATCCCAGAGGGATCCCCAACAATCTGATGCCCTTTGTGCAGCAGGTGGCAGTGGGCAGACGAACTGAACTGACGGTGTTTGGCAACGATTATAATACCAGGGATGGCACAGGGGTGAGAGTTTTTCTTCTTTGCACGGCTTTCCAAGTTTGGTGTATTTCTCAAGAGAGCTGTGTTTTTCCTTTCTCAAAGACTTGAAGATGATGTTGAAGCAAATCTCTTTGGATAAGATGGCACATGTCAATGGAAGGTTTGCAATATTGGAATGTAAGGAATTCTTGCAATGTCATGTATGCAATTCACTTACATCACAGAATGACGAAATGGGTGCTATCGCATTCCTTGATGTGTGTTGTTGAGGCTTTCAGGTGCGTGATTATATTCATGTTATGGATTTGGCATCTGGTCATAGTCAAGCACTGAAGAAACTCTTCAATACTCCTGACTTAGGTAGGTGTTGTAGGGAAGTCTCTCTTCTGCCTCTACTACTTGAGGTCTGCTTTGGTTTCTGAATTTCCTTGGTAATTAACAAAGAGTTCAAATATGGGGTTTTGTTTAATGTCAGCTTTGATTGTCATCACTACAAATAATGTCATCAATTTATTACTGCCATTCATAATGCAAACACGCCCAAGTGCTTTTTGATTTGGTTCTGCAGGATGTGCTGTTTACAATCTTGGAACAGGGAGAGGCACATCGGTTTTAGAGATGGTAGCTGCATTTGAGAAGGCATCAGGAAAGGTAGTCAGTAAACCTTTGATCATTGGTCCTCTATACTCTGTCCTGACATCTTTCCTTTTCTCATGCTGATTCTCTTTCTTTTTTTTTCTTTTCCTTATTTTTGCACCAAAGCTGGAAACCTGGTTTCTCTTCAGGGTTGCAATTATGATAAGAAGTAAACTTGCTGACAATACTGATTCCTTGAATTCTGTTTTATTTTTATATCAGAAAATTCCTTTACGATTTACACATCGGCGACAGGGAGATTGTAGTGAGGTTTATGCTGCTACAGAGAAAGCAGAGAAGGAGCTTGGATGGAGGTAAAAGCCCCTTTGATTACTGATTTTTGATCACCCTACACAAAATCTTATGTTTTCTTGTGGGTATGTTTCAATCAATCTAGAAATGAGAAAGGTGCTATGGAAAAACCCTTTTTTTGACTTGTTCAAAAAGAGATCTATCAGATCCATGTAGTGGTGATTAAGCATAAATGTCTTACCTTTGGGGGTGCAGAGCAAAATTCGGTATTGAGGAGATGTGCCGCGACCAGTGGAATTGGGCCAGCAAGAACCCATATGGGTATTCCCCCTCTTCTGCAGAGTCCAATGGGTCAATGAAAGGGCCTTGCAATGGGACAACAGTTGATCATGCTGTGTATTATGGGAAGGCAATCTTGACCTGAAACTGACCTTCAACAATATATTCTCCAAAAGTTAATCAATCCCTTTTTCTTTTTGTACAAGGTGATACATCTGCAGGAGGGCCAATTGCTTGAATTCAAGTCCCTGGTGCTGAGGGAAGGAAGGTGACCTAAAACCCTAAAACCTGAGACCTTAGATTGAGGTTCATGCCCTCCTACAGATGCTTTATCTTGCATAATGGCTACATCTGAAGCAGTACTTTACAGATAGTGCTTAGGGTGTGCAATCCTGGAATGGGTTCTGAGATAGCCCTCTCAGCAGCCACCATTCCACCAACAGGGCTTGTACAAGGAACAATTGGGCGAGGGAATGCCCCCTGGCATCTACTACCCACAGTTGCATATTATAGCTAGACATACAAACCCATTATGCAGTGTAGTGATCCTTCCATGTAAACCCTCCACCTCCTGTATATTGCCATCTGTGCTACAGGTAGTATAGCTTGTAAAGGAACCCACACTGTAGGTTATGAGAGCTCTTGACAGAGATATGGGGTTTTTTGAATTGGGAGCAGTTCTGAGACAAGTGGGTTGAATGTGAGAAACAAAATCTTTAGCTGCAGTTTAGGATTTCGATTTGATACGGTGCAGATGAAGGACACAAGTGCAGTTTAAGTGGTAGGCAAGGAGGGTGGACAGTAGACCTACAATGTCATGATAGTAACATTCTTTTGAATAGGATTCAACCTCTGTATCTCTGGGCCGTTCAGAGGTCTGGTTCCAGTACACAATAAACATAGATGGGTACAGTTACAAGTTACAAACTGTGGACATGTTATGTGGGTAGTCAGTGCGACCTTATCTTAGAGTGTCACTTGTGTAGTTTTGTTCTGCTTTTGAACTGCATCAACATTGCAGGGAGATTATCCTACTAGACATCCATATTATGTTGAAAAGAAGAAACTAGGATTACATCACCATTCTTGAAGCAGGTGGAACACTGCCATCATGCCATCATCCAGTCCATAACCAACTGTAGGGAGTGTCTCACTAATGTAGTAGCTTGTTGATGGACAAGAGCTTCCCAGTTATATCACCTATCCTGCTACCACATATCATACCACCTTCTGACATTTTTGGACCTTCCTAATTCCTTTTTGCATGTTCATAGTTGCTTGTTGGCTGGACCTTGTAACTCGTGCTCTTCTATGTCCCATAACAGGTAACTAATTGTATGAGAGCACCAACAAGTCCTTCAACATTTGCAGTTTTGCTACAAACACATTGATATGGTCCTCATTCTCACCTGCTAGAGGCCTGGGCATGCTGGAAAAATGTATACACAACAGTTGAAACTTGAAACAGCCTCTTAAGAAACACAAAATTCAATCTGATGGAAACTCATAATGAGAATAATGAACCTCACAATGGCCATTACCTACTACATTTTTTCAAAGCTTTTGATACAAAGATTTTTTGGATGTGCTACTTTAACAAATTCATCTTGCTCATCTGATTTTGGATCAACACATAATTTTTTGATCATCTAGATATAAATTTGCAAACATTTTGGTTTATTATTTTTATCTACATATATGATTGACTTGATATAAAATAACTCAATTAATGAATTATCTGCAACTGAAATTGAATAATATTGCACCTATTAGTTTACTAATAGTTATCTTATTATTTTTTAAAGAGAATATCTATCATGATTTTGATTCAAAATAATTATGAGCACCTAAATAATTTAGGATGAATTGAATTGAAATGCTCTAATGTCATTGTATTTTGCTTCTTCAAGATCTAGATATCCCATTTGAATAAATTTTGATTCATTTGTAGTATGAGTTGTGTATAGTTGGGTTAGCAATGAATATTTGCCATAGACAAGGGTTAGACAAACAGCCAAACATATTGACTTGCAAGGTTGCATTTCTAATTATCAAGTACTTTCACAACTTTTGTTCACAACTCACCAGAGATCATCTGCTGTATTTAAAATATTGCAAGTATTTACACTTATCATAATTGCAAATTTCAATTATAATTATAATTTCAATGCATATCTCTACCTAATATAAGGTATATCATGATACATACCTTTTAAACTATTTTATTAATTATGTCCATATAAAAAAAACCATTTTAATCATGTGAAAATGATATGCAAATATCAATTAAGTTCTCATATATTTTCCACATGGTTATATTGGATAATATTATTTCAAAAGGCTCCAAGTATCCATATTTCTAAATCACATATCTTGAGCCTTAGAATTGCAAATTTGAGCACACTAGAGAACGGCTTTTCTTGATCGTTGATGCTCTTTTAGTTTCAATGCCTGAGAAGACTGAAATTATGGTGGCAAATTGTCAATTGTGAAATAAAAGATCTTGTAACTCAAAAGATCAAAGAGGCCAAAGTTTTCTATGGATTTAGCATACAGTGAAAACATAGAGATACACAACTGAACTGGCAATTGTATTGCTGCCTGTATGCAATTTCCACAACACTCTTGCAGCTTGTTTGCTCCTTCTCTAAGTTCTGACAGAACAACCTGGTGAATGCATCACCTGCAGGATGCCTGTGCAATAAAGCAATCCCATCATCGCAGCCATCACTTGTGGAATTTAATCCAAAAAAAAAGGAGCTGACTCTTCATCACACTTCTGCAGCCTGCAGCTTGGTCTTCAATTGGCTTGCATGTTTATTTGTTAGCCCCTGCTTCTAACCATGATCCTTTCCAACTGGTGCGCTGTCTGCCTTTGCATCCTCTCCACCACTGTCATCTTGGTACCCCGCACCACCTGACAGCTGATTTGTTATTTGTAAGGATCCCTAAAACAGCAGCAAGGTAACCCAAAAAAGCAGTTGGTATAGATTGCAGCTCAAAATTCACAAGTATCACATTCTAAAATCCTGGACTTCTCAATTCTGGCTGTTAGTTTAGTTCACTATTTCATACATTCTGTACAATGGAATGCTCAAACATCTTTGACCCTACACCTCTCTTAAGTCGTGCTCCCTTATGTCCAATAATCCCATCAGATTCTTCTTCCACAAGGAATATGATGTCTATGTAAGGGGAAGTGCATTCTCATGACTCCTGTGGAAGACCCTAGGACCAAAATAGGAAACAACAATCTGATCTCCGTGTTTACTATCCAACTTTCATGAACCTTCAAGTGCTTTGAAGCTCTACCTGTGGCGAGGTTTGGGACTGGGAGACTGCTTGCTGTGATTTGACATAAACAGGCTCTTGTAGCTGCTGCTTATTTTCAGACCTCCCATTGTTAAAGTGGGCAAATTGATCTTGTTGGACAGAGGGCTTGCAGTAGCTTCCATATTGCTGTGGAGGGTGTCTGGGCGATGGGTCATGCACTTCTACAGCTGTCTGTGCAGCAGAACCTGCCATATAATCAGGGTCAGAACCCCAGATGCTCCCCAACACCACCAGTTGTGGTGCAGGGGCAGAGGCTGTCTGTGGTGGTGGGCTTGGTCTTCGTGTGTGCAACCGATATTTCTGGAGAACACATGACCCACCATTTGTAAGCACAGGCACATTCATTGTTCTGACAAACTGCACTAAGAATGTTGAACTGCTGCTACAATTTGGTCTGTATCAACACAGTACCTGCAGATGGCTCTTTACTTCATCATTGGTGAGCCCATCCACATTCATAAGCTCTCGAATCTGCTTAGGTGTGGCAACTGCATCAATGCAAATCAAACTCTTCAAGCTAATGCAGTGTCCAGCTTACAACAAATATCGTTTATCTATGTTACTTTGCATTGGGAAATAGCCTTAACCACTTTCCATTTTGAAGAAAATTTCCCCACAAAGCCCTTCCAAACTCCAACAACCACATGCTAAAGCTGAAGTCTTGAACAAGCAAGTCATAGACAAAGTCCTTCACCATAGTGGAAGTCCCAGACACAAGAGTCTGGATAGATGATACAAGGAAAGACAATAGAAAGAGACTATGGGGAGCAGTTTGGAACTGAACTTCCAAACAGGTGGATTACCTTGAGAGCCACCAAGTTGCTGAAGCACATGGACAAAGCGCTGGTGAAGATCAGGGGACCAGCACCTGCAGACATTGTGTATACCGGAGATTATTCTCAGATCATTGTGTCTGCCTGGTAATTAGTTTCAGAACAAGCACCCCTATAAGTTAGCTTGTTTGCTGTCCTGGTAGATTTTCCCCACTCTTGGAGGACAGAATTTCTGTTTTGTAGAATTGAACACTCAGCTACAGAGCCTTTGTAGAGCAAGGAACTCTACTACAGGATGCCCAATTCAGTTAATCTTTCAGAGATAACACTAAGGAAGGAAACTCTACCTCCGAGCTTTTCGGTGGGACTGGCTACCACCTGCACTGCAGGTACTCCCAGCACCCAACACTCCATTTGAAAATGGCCCACTCTTCATACAACCCGGAGCATCCAACTTTTGAGGGCTTGGGCCTGCATCAATGCTTCCAAGCTCTGGTTCTGCTACTGGAAATGCCTGAGCTTGGAAACCAGGCAATGGGTTTGCATATGAAAGGCTGAGATTACCCCCATTGCTTGTTACATGGTCAGATTGTGACAACACAGGTACATTCACCTGTTTTCTCGTGAATGGTAGGAATGCACCAGTTGAACGTTGCTTTGAGCTTAAGAGGCCCCTTGAGCTTTTGATTGAGCTGTTTGCCTGCTCTGCTTGTCCACTTTCCAATGGTCCACACTGTTCTTCAGGCAATGCACCTCTCTGCAGAAAAGAATCCAGGAATGTAGATCTTCAGGAGAAACAAAGTATTTATTTCTCTACAACAGGGAGTTAAAGGCTGCAACCTAACAAAATTCATCTGTGACAAAAACAAGTGCAAATATCTGGATCAAATCTCGGTCCAGTTATAACACCATTCTGTATCTCTCGCTCTCAGAAGGTTTCAAAGAAATTTCAACTATGATTGATGGAACTTCACAGGATAATGAAAGGTCTGCTTGCTCCAGATAAGCAGAACCACATGTCTTGAAACTCTGGGTATTCATAAAACTCAGACTTCCAAGCAGACTGAACTTTTTGCAAAAGAGCTAATTCCTTGATGTAAGGCTAGAACCGCATACCTCAATATGAGCTGCTGATGTTGCCACTTGCTGTGTCCAAAGCTGGGCTTCAGCCATTAGTGCAGGTCTTCCAATGTCAATCCCCCTCGGTTGCTCAACTGGTTGATCTCCTTGCAGGTCATTCCCAACTTCTTCTCTTTGTAAGCTCTGGCATTGCCTCTTCTTCAGAGGCATGAATTCCTTGAGCACCAGCATATTATTACCATTTGGGCTGGAAAACTTCTCTGGGGTGCTACAACGAAGCTGTAGAGGTTGGGGTGTTCCTGGTGCAGGTTGGACCTCTTCCAACTGTTCCTTCAAGTTTGCAATTGCTGTAAGCAAGGATGGAACATTGTTAGTATATGCAAAGATACTACTCTGGCTCTCTTTCACTTCAGATTATAGATTCCTGCTAAAACAAAGTGAGGAAAAAATGGACACATTTGTAAAGAAAAGAAGGCTTATTGAGTTTGCCTTCTTCAAGAAGTTGCATGCAAAGAGGTAGCTCGCGCTTAAATGCTTCAATCTTCTGCCGTTCATCTTCAAGAGCTTGGAGGTGCCGTCCCAACTGGTTTTCTTCCAACTCCGGAAGACTTACTTTCAAGCTTGTGATCGTGGATGCACAGCTGAGAGCTTGAGGGTGGCAGCCTAAAGAGAGGTCGGATGGAAATCCCATGCTTGTCTCACATACAGCTCACCAACAATACTATTCTTGGCACATCAAAGTCTCCCCTGCAGCACCCTGCAAGAGCATGACTGAGAAACATTCCATCTGCCTGAAATGTGGATCCATGGGCAACCAAGAGAAGAGTCCATCAACAAAATCAATCTTCTGGGGAGATGATGACGATGATGAGGCCATGGCTGCAACTGCTTGCAAATGCAAGGTTTCGCCACATTGAACTACGATTTTGTAAGCTGGAATTTTTCACAGATGCTATTACTAACAATATTGATTCTGCTACAAGTATAACAAACACGTCAACCTTGAACAAGAAATTGCGTTCTATATATGCACTGGTTTTCTGGGAGACTTCACAGTGACAGGCCAAAAGAAAGAAAGACAGCATCGTCTTCAATCAACGCGATCCTTGTGCAAGCACAGCACGAAAATGCAAGTATGTCGAACAACATGCCACTATATCCTGATATATTGTCTGTACTTCTTGGATAATAGCATCTTCAGACGAGAAGAACCTCTGCGCGGCAGAGCGTGCGCCGGTTCTAACAGACTGGAGTGCAAAGCCTTACAACACCGTGAGTTTCTTTTGGCGCTCACCAAAAGATCGGTCCAAAACAGACGGATGCGGAAGAGATTGAAAGATGCAACTTACCAAATCATGCACAGAAGATGATTACATCTCATTGACTAGTAATCGATTCGCTCGTTCAACCATCGTCACAACAAATGTTTTCCCTTCTCACCGGAGAACACACATTGTAAGCAAGCACCTTCGACCTCCTGTTTCAACTCAATCCGAATTCCATGACTCCTTCTGACTCCAATAGGATCGAGGCCGCGCGAATGATCATCCGTCTCAAGAGAAATCTGCAGCATTGGTCAACAAGTCCGCTGGCTTCCAACAGCTGTTTCAGAAATGATAGATCATTCAAGTCCACAGAACATAGCTTGGGTGCATGCTCCCTAATTCTCTATTATTCCTAGCGAGAAGAAGACAGAAGAAAACAAGAAGAAACGGAAGTCGAGCATCGCATACCTCGTGTTGATCACAACAACTTTCTGAAGAAAACGAATCAAGTTGCCCATTGTTGATGATGATAACGTGGCGGGCGGGTTAGTATTTTTCCTGCACTGGAGATGTCAGCAGGAATCGGATCCAATAAGGAACATTGTCAGAGTATATCTCGGCGAAGAAATCAGCGGGAATCTTCAAAAGTCGAGGCATATAATGAAATTAATGAATAAGACCTTCCTCCGTGCGGCGGAATCTCTTGAAACGGGGCTACTACTACCTACTTTTGCAGATTTGCAGCGAGAACCAGGGAGCAAGTACGTAGGTACTACTGGAACGTAACACAACAGAAAGAGATAATAAGTTACAACAAGAGATTTATTAGTTGAGAAAAAATGAAAAGAAAAAAAAAAACAAGAAAATGATGGAACAACAACAGCCTTCAAGTGCGTGCACAACAGCTCCGCTACTACAATCCAAAAGGGAGGAAAAAAAATCTCGCAGGCGAAGCGTGACACCGATCCAGGATCTTGGTACAGTAGCCCAACAGCAACACGCGCACACGAAAATCAGGCACTAGCAGCTGACAACAGGGGAAGCTCTTTGACAGGTGACCCGGTGAAAATGCGGGCGTTCACTGTACTTTAGAACAGGTTCTTGGACTTATTGGGCTACCGCGCAGTGTTTTTTTTGTAGGAATTGTTTTTTGTAGCCAAAGTGGCTATCATCCATAGGAAGTGTAGAAAAAGTGGCGAAAATCAGTGTGTGTTTTTTAAGGAACTTTTTTTATGTAATATAAGTGGCGATCATCCATAGGAAGATGTAGAAAAATTGGTGATCACCCTTGGGAAGATTTAGCCAAATCTCGCTGTAAACCAGATTTGAAATTAAAAGCTTTTAATCAACTTTCTATATTTATGGCTACATTCTGAAAACTACCAACTATATCAATTATACCAACTAAAGATTTCGCCAGATCTGGCTATAAACCAAATATGAAGTACAAATTTTAATCATCCTTCTAAATTTTTGACCACAGACTGAACACCAAGTGTAGGAATCTGGTGGTTTTTACTTTATTTTCCCTCACTTCTGGCGATTGAAAATCTCCAAAGTCACTTATTTTCGAATTTTTTTAATTTTTAAATTTCTCTGTTTGGTGAAATTTCGCCCATTAAAGAAAAGGGCTGAATTTTAGTTTGGGCGTACAAGATGACTGGGTTCACATATCGATTGGAGAACCCGGAGAAAAGGAGGGTAGAATATCCAGGGATCAGAATGGCAGCTAAATTGGAGTCAGGCATATTCTGGTATCGGAATGGCTCTGGGGGCCAAAATAATGGCATTGCATTTTGGTACATTCTGAATCTCTCTCTCTTTTCTGTGTAGCAGGGAATCTGGCTCTAGCTATAGGCACATACCTACCTAACATATGTGCGCTTGTTCTTTGAGAGAAAATTTATTCAGATGATTTTTTCTTAATGTGCCTAAAATTTGATGCCCTTAGTACCTTGGCCAATTCCACACTCATTATTTTATTTTCAAAAATGTTGAAATTTTCAATTTTTATTTCTTCCTAATCAAAAAATATGGTGAAGGATAATAGTGAATATTTAAGAATATTCCATTTGTTGAAATGAATTTTTCAAAATTAATTTATTATTCAATGGAATTGTGTTGAAATGGCCAAGGTACTATGGTATATGCACATGGTGGCTGTTAGTCTTTTTTTCTTTATCTGCCCTTTGCCCAATCCTTTTTTTTTTCCTCCAAAAAGATGGATGATGCCTAGGCATACTTTGGGTCCATGTCCTGCAAGTTTTGGGCTTGTAATGGGCTCACTATTCATTACTAACCCAGAGCATGCATAACAAGACCCAAAGTGTGTATGGGCAGCACCAAGATGTGTCTGGGCACCACTGGACACATCTTGGGCAGGCAATAGGGCAGTCTGAGAAAACACAAGGCCTGCAATAACAACTATGTGCACATATAAGCTTAGCTTAGCTTCCTTGAAAATATGCCACAAAAAAAAGATTTGCTTAATTTTCTGTCCTATTGGTGGAATTTGAAGTCATAATTTTTCATTCATATATAGACATGTCAAAGTAATTGGATAGAGAAAAATAATAATTAAAAAGGTGTAAAAAACCCAGGTCCTCATAATGTCAACAAGGCTTTACAAATTTTGTCAAAACATGAACTTGGATGCTAGATTATAGAAAACCAAAAGTTCCCCTACAAACCCCCTCGACCCCATCCCCCAACACCCAAAAAACCTAAGCAAATGACACAAATAACAAGTAATTGCTCTTTGGCCAATAGTTTGTGGATTGAAGCATGTTACATAATATAAAACAAAGCCTCCATACACACACAATTGTCACAGTAATATAAAGAGTGTTGTTTATTTGTTGTTTGCTTGTCACTTAAGTTTAAAGAATCAAGACCAAAGTTAAGTGAACATTTGGAATTGTGCTACTTAAGTAGAAAGAGATTGGTACTCTCCACTTTGGAAAGGTTTCCATAAATCTTTCCCTTCATTTTGAAAAGATTCTCTAAGCTTCACCTTTCACATGGGGGATGGCAGACCAAATCAATTGAAAGAAAGAGGAGAGAAGGTTGGTCCCCAGGGGTGTGTGCATTCCTGAGATTCTATTGCATGAAAGTGATGGTTCTCATTCCGCAACCATCAAGGTGACCATTTGGGCATCATCAATTTTAAGCTTGCAAAAGGGTGGCCTAGGCATCCTAAGTGAAACCGAAAGAATATACCATGCCATGGCTTTTTCTAATGTTTGTAAAAGTGGCCAGAACCGCCATTGTCCCAGCAACAAAATGAGAACAAACAACACCTATATAAACTTTTCCTTCCACCCTAGATTGTTGTGCACAAAGACACTCCCAAGTTGCCAAGTCCCACTATGTAAGGTTATGAAAGGTGCAACAGAATTTGACAACAATGGGTATATGTAATATACTCTGCTAGAGACAATGCTAGAGTCGTGCTCAAGATGATGTTCCAGATTCTCTCTGGTTGGTGGCTTTCTATCCTTTAAGGAAGATGGCAAGATTCCTTTACTTGCAGACATCCCGCACAAGGGGCCCAGCATTCAATTGTGTGGCAAACTGTAGAACACATATAAAATCATCTTCAATGACCTCCCCCTTCCCCCTCCCCCCATCAGTCCTTCATCAAGAACCCACAACCATAGCCGGCAAACTAAACATGGGTGGGAACTTGGCTTCATAAGAACATGGGAAGGCATGCTCCCCAGGGCCCTCCCCTAATTTGAGGGTTCAAGCCCCTAGGGGAGTAGCTCAAGGGTGACGTCTCTGAAATTTTGGGGAGTCTTGTGGTAGTGGCGGACCTTCCTTAGCATAAAGTTGGGAAGGTTTTTTTGCCCGACTCATGGGTGGCCTGCATGTGAATGGTGTAAGGTTTGTTGTTTCTTTCATCGACAAGTGTATATTCTGCACCACAAGGTGCATTTGAAATTTGAATACACCCAAAATAAAAAAAAACCCCTTCTGCTACTTTACTTGATTTTTGGTGTTGTTCACACCTAGTCGTCATAAGGAATTCACATGTGTATTGGTGAGAGTACATATGTTGAGTGCAAATCACCCATGGTAGATGGGTGACAAATGAAAAGTACACCAATAAAACTTTTCTTCTCTTGCCATGTATGAAGGTTCCCTATCACATTCCTATTGTTGTTCCCAATTTTTTATGGTGTTCCTAAGCATGTTTCTCACAAAGTTCTTGATGTCTATAATCATGTACTTTAATGTAGTCACACAATTCACACAATCGAGATGGATGCTTACCTTGATGTCAACAAATCACAGATGTAATTCTACTGATTTTTTATGACTGGCATAGTATTTTACTATCAATGCAACTTAATGTCTAAATGATCATACCATAGATGAAAAAGGTTTATACATTTTATGTCCCATCTTCAATTATGCCTATTCATATGAATAATTTAATTAGCTCAAATTTCATTCATATTTTAAGTGTTTACTTTAATAAAACAATAATGTTTATGATAAGGACTAAGGACCAAGAATGTGGCTGTTCTGGGAGTGAGTGCATTGCACTCAAGGTGTGAGGCAGAACCGAGTGCAGGACCCAAATTCACAGAACAGCCCCATTCAAGGTACTTAAAGCATCTTCACCCCGAAACTGTAAACAACTCCTTTATTTCAGAACACAATACCGTTTAATGATGACTGTCCCCACCACAAACGTCATAAAAGTCCCTTTAAACACTCAAAGACCATTTATGTCTTTACATCTGAACGAGTAACAGTCACTGTCCAAATCCATAGTAGAAAAAAGCTTTTAAAGGGGTTAGAATGACCACTGCAGAATAAACCATCAACACTGGAGAGCAGCAGGATTTGCACTATCCTTCTGCAAGATTTAGTGAAAAGGGGTGTTTGCTGGTGTGGGGCTGGAAATGCTCTTAGTCCTTATCTGGCATAGATAATCAGTAGAATTTTGGCATTCATGAATGGAATCGTTACATTTTATTTGAGAGGAGAGAAGGCGGCACCTTACATGTAAGGTTTGTAGGAACCCCATGTGTAAGCTGCCATCCTCTCTTGAGGCAGAAAGTTGATTAAGGGTAAGGCACCCTCTGCACACCCTAAAAAAATTAGATGGGTTCCTTACATACTGAATGAAAGTTGTGTTGAAGAATTCTGGGTCAAGTTGTTGATGAAGGTTGCAGTACTACTACCTACAGCCTTCTCTAATTTGAATATCATAGCCCTGAAGGCATGATCCTGGAGGCCCACAGGAACATATTCTCCCCAACCTAAAGCTCAAAAAGTTTTTGCTTCACGGGTGGAAGGTATATGAATGTTTTGTGCTTTCTTTTCTTATATTTGCAAATCATACACATCTGCCCTACAAGGAGAGTCTAAATACAAGAAAAAGAATCATACAGTACTTTACATACATGGTACATAATGTTGGCTCCTCTGGGCATTATGCTTTTTGAAATGTCCACCCTTCTTCACAAAGGAAAGATTATGGGCTGTAAGATGCCTTCCACCTACATTACAAAAATCCTACAAGCTCTTGACAACTTTCTACAAAGGGCATCAGTTCCATGGTACCTGAATGGATTGAATATAATATTTTGAAAGTGAAGTCCATAAAGGAGTGAATAGAAATAATGGCACCTAGTTGGAAGATTGTTTTGAAGAAGTCAATACTATTATGAATCATTTGGAAAACCACACTTTGCATGCATAGCTAAGCAATGAGTTTGGGTCTTTCGTTTTTGCTGGAGAGCTCACTATGTGTGTATCCATGTGGCTCATGAAAATTATAGATATCTTCAGGGAAGTATGAGCAATGAATGGGTAACTCTAGAGTTGGATTCACGTTGAGGTGATAAAAGGAATACACTACCTAATAGAATAACAACTCCTAAGTCTATCACATTTACACAAAAGGAATAAAATCACCCCTCAAACAAGTTGATGTGTCATCCGGCCGGGTTAAGGAGTGATAAAATGCTTCGAGATACTAATACCTAAGAATAAATATCTTCATTTTTAAATTTTTTGACTTCAAGTTAAGGTGGGAAAGGGGGTTACTTTGACCCCATGATTTCAAAAAAACTAAAATACATAACCTAGTCCTAATCACCTATGATTTAGGTGTCATCAAAAATCTCCACCTTAGGTTGGAAGCACTCAATGTAAGGTTAAAGTAATCCCATTAAATCCTATTTTTATCTATCCCCTTGTATGAACAAGGCAAGGGTTAGTTTACTCATTTTAACCTTTTAATAGAGAGAGGGTTAAATGGAACAAAAGTACCCCTTCTATCCCTTGGTATGAATCAAGCTTAGGGAAACATAATGTTTAGTTGGAGTTGGACCATAGATTTGCATGGCAAAATGTGGGATAGGAGCATGCTATCAACTATCAATCATAGGGGAACTCTGTGGTCTGGCTATTTGGCACGTAGTCATACAGTGGCTGATGACCATTGTGTATTTATGCCATTTTATCAAGTTGTATCTACTTAGTCATTTGGAGGCCTTTAATTATTGGCTAGCTGCATCATTGTAACAAATTCTGGCCATATAATAAAGTTATCCGTAAAGTCACCCTCTCTTTCACCCCGTATCCCCTCTCATTTCACCCCTTATGCCCTCTTTCAGCGGTATCCGCAAAGTAAGGAAATTTTATTAAATCTCAGTATGAAATGCTGATGCTCAACATTTAATGCACAAGGTTCGAGAGTAATTATAGTCGTACAGGCACGAGCAGTGAAAATAGATGTGGCAACAGTGGAGGCGCTCAGGAAAAAGGAAAGAGGGGACGAAACTCAGTTTACCACCAAAATTGGTGGAAAAACTAGCTTGGGTCCCAGTCATTTTGTGTCATTTTGTTTTGTAAAGTTCCATTCCCAGTTACGCATTTGATGCATTACTATTGCCGAAACTGGCCGTTCTCGCCCCCTAATCGCCTGTCTTTGCGGATAACTTTAATGTCAATGTTTTTTTGTAGGTTTGGAACCCCCTTTCATTCAGTAGACCACCATACATACAAATAACCCTATGTTTCCAAGTTCAGAAAATCAACTAAAATTCCTTTGCATTAAGGTTGATGATGTATACTCAAAGTCTTCCATCTGCACTATTCCTTTGCTTTCATTTATGACAATAGAGAGCTCATTGCATTGCATTTCTTGGAAGTAAGCCTCGGTCTTGTGATGTTATGGGATCTTTTGCCGTGCATGGATCTGTTTTGGTGTCTCTGTGCTGATGAGATGATGCCTCTGCCATCTTGTTCTTGATTTTAGTCCTTCATCTTGCACCACACTATACCCTGAGCACAATCTCTTTGCTCAAATGGAGGCAACAAGAACTACCAAAACTCCAATTGACCTCGCCTAATATCACCTATAGGTTTCTCACTATGGTGACACAAATGAAATACCTTTTCTTCTTCCACATCATCCAGAACAGATTCTGTGCTAGGCACATACCCTGCATCATTCATGAGCCCTGACAATCTCTGCAGTTCTGCATGAATTTCAATCATCTGGGGGTGGTCTTGATCCTGTACAGCAAATGTATGCACCTCATTGTTCACTTCAATCCAGGTGCGACCTAGTTGTTTCCTTGCACCTTTTTCCTTTCTCTGATGTTCAACATTCTCACAGAGATGCCTGTTGCCAGCAGCAGCATAGATGTTGACAGCAACCCATAACCAGCAACATTTTCAGGCTCCAAATCAAGAATTTGTTTGGCAACATGTTTTGCCATCTGCACATTACCATGATTTCTGCGAGCACTGAGCAAAGCCCTCCAAGCAGCCACCTGTTGTTTACAGGGCATTGCCATGATCATGTTCTCTGCCTCCTGCAGACGGCCAACATAGCCAAGGAGGTCAACCATGCAAGTGTAATGCTCCAATTTTGCAGATATCATGTAGTGTCTGATCATTGAAGCATACAATTGCATGCCTTCATCCACCAGACCTGCATGGCTACAAGCTGACAGAAGACAAATAAAAGTGATATCATCTGGCTGTACACCTTCTTCACACATCCATTCAAAATATTTAAGAGCTTCCCTACCATGCCCATGCATGGCACATCCTCCAAGTATGGCATTCCAAGTGACCACATTTCAAGATGGCATCTTATTGAACACTCTCCAAGCATCCTCAATGCTCCCACATTTTGCATACATGTCAACAGAAATGTCTGACTCCAAACCACTTTGAATGATCTGCTGATGAATACACCTGCCCTCTTTCAGCCCAGCCACACTCGCACATGCATTCAACACCCCCACAAAAGCAACAGAGTCCAGCCACACACCTTCCTGTTGCATTTGTTGAAATAGCTCCAGTGCCTTCTGCCCTTGGCCGCATTTCACATGTCCCAATATCATGGCACTCCAAGTGACCACACCTTGAGATGGCATCTTATTGAACACTCTCCAAGCATCCGCAAGGCTCCCACATTTTGCATACAGTCAACCAAGCTGCTCCCCACAAATACATCTGACTCCAAACCACTTTGAATGATCTGCTCATGAACACACCTGCCCTCTTCCAGTGCAGCCACACTGGCACAAGCATTCAGCACCCCCAGAAAAGTAACAGAGTTTGGTTGCACACCTTCCTGTTGCATTGGTTGAAATAGTTCCAGTGCCTTCTGCCCTTGCCTGCATTTCACATGTCCAAATAGCATGGCATTTTGTTGAATGCAACTCCCACATTTAGCATACATGTCAACCAAGGTACTCCCCACAAACACATCAGACTTGCAACCACTTTGAATGAACTGTTCATGAACAAGCCTGCCATCTTCAAGTCTTCCTAAACCAGAGCATGCCTTAATCACCTGAACAAAGTGAACTTGTCAGGAGTTGTTCCTTCTTCTTGCATTCATTGGAAAAGCTGCATCGCCTTCTCAAGTTGCCCATGCTTCACATATTTTGTAAGCTTCTGATTCCATGCAAAAGGGTGCAATTGCACTGTGCCTGGTGCCACCCATGGGGGGTTTTGTGGGCTCTCAAGCCAGAGTGCTTCCCCTGTCCTCTTATGTCTGAAATCTGGATACCATTCATTTGTCTACAACAAAGATCCAGGTCAAGCTGATCAGCCATGCATTCTCCACATCCCAGGGACAAATGTTATCATAAGAACGGAGAAAGCCACACTGACTTTCTCCATCAAAATATTACATCTACTTACCTTCTTCAACCTACTACTACTATCCCACCAGTGCAAAGAAAGTGAAAGAACTTCTGCCAACGTTTAGACCCAAGCAGGATAGCAACCAAGAGAGAGCAGCAAGATTGACATCAACAAGACAGGTGAATTCTGACAGGATTGATGCTCAGTTACCTTCTCCGATCTGTGATCCCACCATTGCTAAGGATCCGAAAAGAACTTACGCCGCCGTTTCTCTTTCTGACCTACACGGACTGCAGAAAAAATTCCTTTCAATCATATAGTTTGACCACATAGAGGCCACCATGAGTTTTCGAGGCTTGCACAGAAGGTGTCCAATTTTTCGATTTGCTTTCGACGAATTTTAGGTCATAATCTTTCGGCAAATAAACCAACTACACGTGCTGTGAGAGGAAGGCAGTAGACAGACACAGAGAGGGGAAGAACACGAAAGCTTACAATTGCCGTGATCTCTGAGTGCCGCCTCTGTTTCTATCCCGTGCACTCTGGGAAGAGGTGCGGTTTACTGCAAAAGTTGTTGATGAGTAAAGTGGAATTGCGGGTGCACACAGACGCATAGCCGTAAGCTCCTCCTGATCGACCTCCCTCTTCTCCATGCGGCTGTGGAGCTGCTGCTGCTGCTGCTTTCATGGTCAAGCAAAGAGTCAGATCTTGCACATGGCAATTGCACTTGCTGCACTGTTGATGAAGACATTGCTGCTTCGCAGAAACATTGGCAATTGCTCTCACTCTCGCTCCTTGCAATGTAAGAGCATCACAAGTAGACCCAAATGCAATTCCCTCCGGAGCGTCCGAAGTTGACCCCGATGCGATCTCTCTCCCAACAGAACAAAGAAACCCTAAACCCGAGATTGAGCCTCATCCTGAGGATTCAGGAGCTGACAGCGGCCCTAAAACCCTCCACAACCCCGGCACCCTAAAACGCTGGAGCATCTGAAGATTTTCAAATTCTGCAAAATTGGGATCCGATAGCTGATTTTCTGTACCACTTTGGGTCTAAGGAGATTTGCCAATTTGGTAATGAAAAGAGACACAGGCCAGGATGCAAAGTTTTGGGAGGCTGATGATGTTGCAGTTTGCAAGAGCTATGGCAGGGACGATGGATGCTTGTAAGAATGCACACAACTTTCCCTCTTCACTATCTTGTTCATGCAAATGTGGTTCCAACGAGCTTTTGTTTTTTTATCAATTGCAATAAGATCTCAAATTTTCTTGACATAGAAACTTCAATCACAGGATTCCATCCTAGAGGTTCCTTGGGAATTATTCAATTCAGGAAGAATGCTTGATCATGGTCTGGCACTCAAACGAGATTGCAGAAGTTTCGTCTGTCCAATTTACCCTGCAGTTGATTTCAATCAGCAACCCAAACAGACTTTTGTCTTTCAAAGGCCACGTAGTCAAGGATGAGGGAAGGGTTTTTGTCCTTTACAATAGACAACTGCGCTGAAGTGTCTAAACGATGATGCAATTACAGTGAAGTAACCCTAAACAGCAAATACGTCTAGCAAACGGGCTCTATTGTCAGCTGCCTTGACACTACTCAAGCAGAAATGCTCAGTGATTTGCAGGTACCCTGAGTCTTTTGGTAAATCCAAATAATTAATGTGCCATGCTTGTTCTCCGCCTTTTTCATGGGACAAACTCCTCTCTGTTGTTCTCCATCCTTGGCAATGAGTAAACAGGAATGCATCCTTTGTATAGAGAAAGAAAGAGCTATGCAACTTCAGCTATTAAATGAACAACCCATCTCTTGACTCCTCCCTTTCAATACACAATCACTAAACAACAACCAAATGTTCTCCTCCCCACGCACTGCTACCCAATGTTCCCAACTCTCCACGCACTCTACCCTCATTCTGACCAAGAATAGATAGAATGTAGAAAATTGTGGCACATGCAGGTACTGCACCCCAAACTCAAAATGGGGAAACTCACCAGCCCATGATCTGAGAAAGAAAGCTCTCATTAGATAGTTCAAACTCTGTAATTTCCCTTATGCACCTTTGCACACAAGAAGTCCAGCAAATTTGTGGAAGTTTTATACAAATGTCAGCTCAGTAAAACAGACACAGAATAACAACATTCCAGAGATGGCAATCCATGGCCATAGAATTGTGAGAAGCAGATTTGAGTTAGCATTGGCATCCTATGTAACTAGGTCATTAACAACATGTGATATTCGGAAGCAAGGAAAAGGAAACCACTGGGATTCTACAGGCTCTGTATTTTTCTGGAAAACACAAAGGAGAAACAAAGAAGAAGTCAGTGGAAGGATACACTTGCAGGGCAGCAATGTGAACAGGAGCTTCAAGACACCTATTGTTTGCTGTGTGATAAAGTACTTCATATGCACAGAGATCATTACAGCAGGAGGTTGATGAGCTGCAAACATTATTATCATAGGAAATGCAAGCCCTTCAGCAGCAGGTTCATTGTATTCCAGACTTACACTCCTGTCTAGATTGTGTTGCATTACCAAACATTGCCATGAATATCCTATAGAGTCCATACACGATGCCTACAGACTCTTAAGGTTTCTTAGGAATGCTATTGGACATGCTGCACATGTTTGTAGTCAACCTTTAAGAGTGACACTACGAACATGTCCAATAGGTTGTTTGTGGGGTGCACCAGGGGCTCAGACAAGACAAGCCTTTATTGAGGCAGTGGTGGAGGAGGTATCCCCACAATACAGTTTCATTTGCTTCGGAATTGGAGAAAGATAGCAGAGTCAGGAAATGAAGCTCAAGACAACGACTCATGGTTCATAGTCCATTGTCAAGACAACCTCATATCAGAGCCCTACACTATCAACAATGTCCCTGGATTAGAGGGGCATTAAGATTGCCTCCCCTGGCAGAATTGTCTGCAACAACTTGCATCTCCTGCTGCACAGGATCTAACTCAATTGCATTTCAACTCAGACATATCTGGCTCATTATGCCTTACCCATCACTCAATGCAGGTACATGTACTCTTACAAGCAAGCAGGAGTTAGCTTCTCCATTGTTTACTCTTCTCCCACACATCATTATTCTTCAACTGTGCATGCTGCAAGTCACACTGCCACATATTTTGCCAAGGTCCAAAGGTGGCAGGAATCACCTCATCCACAGAAAATGCATACACATGGGGAACTACTAATAGCAAACCACCTGGACCAATCACTGTGATGCACCAATCAGAAATAATGAGCCACAGTCAGGTGCAATTTATTACTCTTTTTGGGAGGTGCACAACTGTGTTGCACCTTTTACCAGCCACAGCAAACTGTCTGAATTTGGTGCAGAAAAACCAATATCCTGAGTTAAACTGACACATTTTGACTTTTTGAAATAAATTTTACCGTATGGAGTTACATGCTGAGCACCGTTGGAGATGCTCTTAGTGTCTTTAGATCCTTTCACTTACATGGTCCGTAACAAACCCAGGGAAGTATCATCTCGTGATACAAGATACTTCTGATGGTTATCATGCATTTTCTAGGTTTCTGGCCTCTACAAAAAACTTCCCACCTTAGAAAACTGGAGAAAACTGATGTGACTCACTGCACCAGGGCATGACACTAATAGTATGAATCCAAAAATACATGAGTGCTTCAGATGGGATGAGTAGGTATTGACTAGCACTCAGTTTGCTCCAGATAGCACAGAATTACCTCAAAATCTCTTACATGACATTCAATAGCTGTGTGCTTGTTCTTGCACCAAGATTTAGCAGAGGAAAATCCTCAGCACCTGTAAGCCCACTGGTGAGACAACAATGGAAATCCTTGCTCACATTCTCACTCAATCAATCACAGGGGATGAGACATAGATCAACAAAAAGGAACACGATAGCCCATCACACACCACCAAGCTACACATGAACCAGCATACTGTTGTGCTAGGAAGTGAGTTAACCAAGGATGCTAAAATTCCAGCTACTAAACTCAAGCCTAACTGCGGTCAATTAAGAAATTGTAACAGGAAGGTCCCAATCCAACAATCAAAACTTGACACACATCCGGCTGAAATTCCTCTTACCTTATAGAAAGGGGACACACAGGTCAACACAAAGATTTGACTGGCCCTAGACAGTATACCTATTCAGAATGGCAAGAAGTTCTACGCACACTTTTGATGTCAGAGATTGCTACACATTCCTCCACCGAGCAGTTCCTCTGCTCTCTTGGCCAAAATCCTAGAGAAGGTAAGCCATCTAAAAACAGTCATAAAAGGCCTTCTCACACAATATCAGAGATGACACACACCATCTGCCTACCCCTCAGCTTTCCTCCACATCTTCGACTTTGCCACCATCTTTACCATCTTCTGCAGCCTCCTCCTGATACCCAAAATCACACACAATGTAGATAAGTCAGCACACCCAAAAGCATGAAAATACAGGCATGTCCACAAATTGGACTCCATATAAACTGTCCACAAAACATATTGGTACTCTCATGCAAAACATTACACAGCAGTGCCAAATTTCAAAGTGACTTTCCATTCATAAACCTTTCTGTTCACTGCAAGTCCAAGTGATAGGAAGTTCTGATATCCATCTGATTCTTTCCAATAGAATGATGGGTCAAGCATGGAAAACACTGAAGTATGACTCATATTCACCAAGAGGTCTAGCAGTCCAAACAAACATATTTTCACATCTTAGGAGTGACTTTGTCTCTTCACCTGCATATCTGATGTCCACAATGTAAGGTTGTCACGAAGCAGCTGCATAATTAGTGTGCTGTCCTTGTAGGATTCTTCACCTAGTGTGTCAAGCTCTGCAATGGCCTCATCAAATGCCTGCATTGGCAATCAGAAAACATGTATAAAAATGTTACAGTACAATGGTGTACAAAAGCATGACCAATTTCATCTGTGATGCTACTGGAAAAATCATATTTCAGATATTAAATAGACAGCACAAAAACAACCACCCTGGATTTTAACCTCTTCCCCACCCACCTGCTTTGCTAGTGTGCACGCACGGTCTGGTGAGTTCAAGATTTCATAGTAAAAGACTGAGAAGTTCAGTGCCAATCCCAATCGAATAGGGTGTGTAGGAGCAAGCTCTGTAAGGGCAATATCCTGGACACCAGACAGCAGTCGTTCAGTACTGGAAAAATGTAAATCAACACAACAACAGCACACTATATGCGGCTGTCACAGCACCAATTCATTGTCAACACAAGATAAACAAACGATAAATGGATGATAACCAGCATAGCGTCATGAAGAAAATCTCAAAACCTATGGTTGGGAAGAAGTTCGCAACAATAAGCTCTACAAGATGGTGGCAAGAATATGATTCCGATTGGCCCTGAGGCATCAAATAGCATTTATGTGCAAACTACTAAGCATTTGGAGCAGCCGATGCAGGAGCAGGCACTTACTTGAGCAGATTTGTAAGCCAACAATGTGCTTTCTGCAGCCTCTTTCCTCTCGGCGCCCGTCTTGAACTCGGCTAGGTACCGGTGGTAATCGCCCTTCATCTTGAGATAGAACACTTTGGACTCTCCCGTGCTGGAAGTCGGGATAAGGTGGGAGTCAAGAAGGTTGAGGATGCCATCACAGATGGTGCTCAGCTCCTGTTCCACCTTGGCTCTGTAGTCACGGATCGCGGCGACGTGCTCCTCGTTCCCTTTGCTTTCCTCCTTCTGCTCGATGGAGGAGATGATCCGCCATGACGCCCTCCTGGCCCCGATCACGTTCTTATACGCGACCGACAACAGGTTACGCTCCTCCACAGTTAACTCTTCCACGTCCACGGTCTTGGCCACTTTCTCCATAGCCTCCACCATTTCTTCATACCGCTCTGCTTGCTCTGCAAGCTTAGCCATGTACACATTCTCTTCTCTGGATTCCAACGCCATTTTTTTTTCCCACCCCTTTCTCTTACTTCCGATTCCCGAAGAGAAAAAAGAACCTCCAAAAATCCGCAGCGGGCTTGGTTCTCCCAAAGCAAAATTGCAAAGCTCCAAGGCCGGTGAAAATCCAAACAAATACAAAGCAAGCACGTAACGGCTAAAGCAAATACAGAAACAAAAACAACAACACAACAACAACAACAACAAAAGGGCAGCACGATTACAGAACACAATGCAATAGTTACGGCAAACGTGCAGGAGACGCAGTTACGCTTGGGCTGCGTGAGCTTGGCAAGGGGCGGGCGGGGAAACTCGTCACAGGAGGTCAAAACCCTCGGATCACAGGCTATTTCCGGTGATCGACGCTGGTGGGGACCTCATGTGGGGCCGGTAATGTGTTCACGTGCCTTTCGGAGGTTTCCAGTGTCCCACGCTGAACGTGCCGTGTCTACTGCGCACAGGTGTGTTTGGGCCGGTGTGTGGTTTTTAAAAATTATTTATTTATTTTTCCAGGGGTCAAGTTTATCTACTTAGGCACGTGGTTGTTGTTAGTTCTTCTATAGAGAAAAATTCAAAACACTAGGTAATGTTAAGTATTTTGCCTACTTAATAAGAAGACCGTTTCTAATAATGTCACCGGTTTTTTCGGTGCCTTCTTCATTTGTTTTTGTTTTTTAGATTTCTTCCTTGGTAGGGGCTCCGTAATAGTACTTTCAGTATAGGGGAAGGCCTCCTAATGGCCCTTAAATTTGAAGGTCGTGACCCTCAAGGGCAATAACCTGATGGTGTAGGCTCAAAAATTAGGGGAGGCCCTTGGGAGGTTGTACAACTTTCGTAAAGCTTGCATAAATGAAACTCCACTCTTTGTAAAGCTTGCTCTCCCTAGTGTGAAAAAATTGCCAAGGACTTTACAAGTGAGAGAGAGCTTACTTAAATCTATTAAGGTGCATTCACACTTGGTGTCAAGGACTCTAGTATAAAGTCCCCTAAGACCAAACTAGTCATTTAAGACCTAAATGTATTTATCGTGAAGATTTTATGTTAAGTTAACATTCACTTAATATTAAAACGATCAAAAATTTTATGCCAAGTTAAAATTTACTTTATATATTAAACAATCACCCATTTAACATTGGCTGTCACCTAAGATGCCACCTGGATTTTCACTTAACACTGACTTAACATTAGGTGTGAACGCACCTTTAGTAGGCACAATTTCCCTCTCACTCTGAAAGAGTAGACCTAAGATTGGTACTCTTTTCCAGGATGGAGGAGATGTTTGGGAATATAATACACAAGGAAATTTCTTGGAATGCTTTAAGAAGGAAGATAAGCATTTCTATTGTTAAAGCATAAGGCATAAGTATTGTCCTCTGCTGTTGGCTTATGATAATTTTGGTGAGGGTTAGGTGAGAGTCCTTCCTTCTTTATGTAACTTGTCATTTAAAAATGGAATTGTACCTCTTTAGACTGAACAGGGAGTATCATGGAAGGCAATAATGAACCAAGTTGCTGTTTAACTTAGCATTCACCTTATTGCCCTAGCCTTCCTCCATCAATCATATCTGCCCTTTTTTTGGGTGTTCTGGTGAATATTGTCAAGAGCTAGGATTGTTGACACTTGACAGGTACTTGAGTAGCTTTGTTAATTAGAAAATGTAGTCACAACTTTTAGGTTTTTGTCAGAAGTGACAAGCACATGACAATATATTATTATTCAGGAGTATTGACATTTGTGTGGCCCATGAAACCCTAACCGCAATGAACATAACATCATCCAGCTGGTAAGTACTAAGAGCATCTCCACCCAAAACTGTAAGCAACTCCTTTATTTTAGAATAGAATACCGTTTGATGATGAGTGTTCCCACCCACACCACGTCATAAAAACTCCCTTTAAACACTAAAAGACCATCTATGTCTTGACATCTTGACAAGTAATAGTCACTGTCCAAATCCATAGTAGAAAAAAACCTTGTAAAGGGACTAAAATCTGCACGTTTGCAGTAACTATTGTATTGTGTTTTACAGCAGCATTTGTGATATCGTGCTGCAAGATTTAATGAAAAAGGGTGTTTGCTGGTGTGGGGGTGGAGATGCCCTAAATCAGCACCAGAAAATCCACAAATGGGAAATATGAGCTGTTGGTCCGAACCTCACAATATGAACTGTTCCTCCACACCCTCACTTCATGCATCAGCAAACAACCAACATGTTACTATTCCGTGGCTTCCCCGCCATGCATGTGGCATATTGTACTGTACTTTAAGCCAGCGTCCCTACACTCAAGGGGCCAAAATTGGCTAAAAGCACTTCTAAAAGCCTATGCTAAACACTAAAATAGTGATACCTTTTTATTTAGGGGTACTAGGAAGGTGGAGCATCAACTGCTCCTTCCCAGCACCCTGGGTGAATGGACTTGTTTTGCTGCTTCCTTTTATGGGTAGAGTTTGGTTTGGTGTCGAAACCTAACTTACTTGTTTTTTTAGACATCATAGTTCTTCCCTATGTATTCAGTTTTCATGTAAGGTAAAGCCCTAGGAGGAGAGCTGTGCCCAAGGTGAGAACTGAGATAGGTCCTGCATTTCCAGTCAGCCCTCCTCCAAGGGCTTTTACCCAGGATAAATCTGTGCCCATGTCAACCAACCAACGGATGAGGAATTGTAAAATCCAGGAAAAGGGGATGAAGAAGCATGCGATCCCAGAGCGATAGGGATGAACGTAAAAACCTCTCTTTTTATTTCTCTTTGTACTAGTGTGGGCCCCATGCATAATGCACAGGTGTGTTATATACCACCCCCTCGGTCCTTCCCATTTTCCACTTCGGTTCTTCTTTACCCCGTCGACCCCCCCCTCCTTCCCATTTTTCACTCCGGTTCTTTACCCCGTCCGGAGTCAGGGGAAGTTACTTTCTTCCTGTCCTTTAACTACTGCCCGTCCGGAGACAGGGGAAGGAACTTTCTTCCTTTATTGTAAGTACTTATATTTAGCTACTTTCCGTAGCCACTGTCCGTTCGTGAACAGTGGGACTTCCCCTGTCCGCGTCCACGCGAGAGCTCGCGAGGGCGGTTGAGAAAACGGACAGTGGGAAGTCCCACTGTCGGTGGCCACTGTCCGTCCGTGAGCGGAGTTAAGGGAGGCTTGAACCTTCCTTTACTATATAGGATTTTGAGGGATCTCCCTCAGCAGAAGAGCCCTAGGGAGTTATGCAGTGAGGGAGATCCTGTTATGTTCCCATGTTCCCATGGAAAGATTTTTTGATGGGACAAATCAGGAAAATTCAAAAACACAAGGAGGAAAGGCGCAGATCAGGAGAATTCAAAAAAACAAGAAGGAAAGAAAAAGAAGAGATTTTTATGTATGTGGAGGTTCCCATACTCATGTGTTTTTCCATCAGTCAGGAACGCCCTGGGGCTATCACCCTCATGCGACCCTCCCTCAGGAGAACCTGCTCATATGGGAACCTCCCCTACAACAAAATTCCCTGTCAAAACAGGGGTCAAAATTGGAGTGCGCGGAAGGGAGATAACTGTTTGGTACAGCTCGCCCAAATTAGTGCAGTTGTCATGGGCCCCAGCTTTATGTTCGTGAATTTCCAATGAACAAACCTATGGGGATTGTGGCAAAAAGACGTCTGGTTGTGTTTCGAGTCAATAGACAAACCGACCTCACAAATTCTAGATGGAACGTTGTGATTTCTTTAGTGGGCCGTTTCAGAGTGATCTCATTGGCAACCATAGTTGTAACTTGTAACCTCATCCGATGGACAACCTCACACAAACTCCAAGCATAGCTTGGCTTGTTAATGAGATTATTTAAGCATGATCTTGTCAATTGTTGGGGCCGACTATGTTGCACGGTGTAGGGTAGTACCAGGGCATTACACCCTGAAACCAAGGTCTAGGGTGTAATGCCCCTACTGCCAGAGTATTACTTGACGTAACGATTGAGGTTATGGTACAAAATTATGAAACCCTATTTCCCACCGTACAAGCCATGGGACCTGCCCTCGTAAAAAGCCCGCACCACATAAGGGCATTTCACCAAACAGAATTTCTGCCCATCAGGATATTCGGAATTAAAAAAAGATAGTGTACAATTTTGGGTACATTATTTGGAAATTTGGGACTAAAATTGTTAAAGTAGGTACTATCAAAAAATGATAATGTCAAGTGAGTCTATGACTAAATGTGTGGTTTGGTGGGTGCTTACTTGGGGAATAGCCTGCTCCTTGGGTGTCACTCTACACATTATAGTCGGTGCATCATTGGTGGTGCACGGTCATAATGCAATTCTAAATGAGTGATAAAGATTACAACATCAATTGTACGCCATCAAGAAAATGAATAATTTACTTTCATTATACAAAAGTTGAACAATTAAATTCACAAATAGAGAGGAAAATGGATTGTTTAAATATCAATAAACCAAAAAATATTGATGCTACAAAGAGCTCACAAAATTAATTACAACAAAATTATTATGTACACACAAAATAATTTAATCATCATCATGATAGTGCGCAGCACAAAGCCCAAATATATATGTATATATATATATACACCTTTAGCTCTACCCTTGTAGATTCTAGGTTCCGAAAAGAAAACCTCCCCCCACGTACACTAGTTGAAACCAATGACAATGGGTATATGAAATTTTGAGAATATTTCATTTTGTTGAAATGAAAATTGAAAATTAATTAATTATTCAGCAAACATGTGTCAAAGTTGCAATGGTACTACAATATAAATTTTGCAAAATGAAGATAAAGGATCCCTATTCACATAATATTAACATATTTACAAGGAAGAGGTAAAGGTTAATAAGTGGATAAAAGGTTTGATAGATTGAAATGTGCCCAATGTGTGTACCCTTCATGGCACATTTTCAAGTGGGCAAAGATTGCAATTTAGCATTAAAAAAAAGAAATGGCCTAAAAAATAAATAACCAAAAAGAAAATTTTAAAAAATTGGCATCTATAGTAATACATTCAATGTATTCCTATATTGACAAGTGGTGGCATGATCTAAAGAGTTTCCTATCATATAAGGGAGTCATTCACTCCAGATAATTAGTGCAAAGAACAGAACAAAATGCAGAAATTAGATACCAAAGTTTAGATGGATACATCATAACCTAACACCCTACAAATGTACATTACATATAAGCCATAGCATAACTTCTACATAAAAGTGTGTTATTTGCCTTTAAACAATGACTTACCCTCACGTAAACCTCAAATATTAAAGCCAATTAGGATAAAAGATAAGATAAAATATGCAAATGTTGCCAATCAGATGGAGTAATTGAAATAGTAGTAGAAATTTTTTTAACCAACTAATTATACTTTATATCATATTTATCCTAACTTTTGCCCATGGGTATATCAAAGGTAATAACATACTAATAACATACTACCAACACTGGTAGAAAACAATCCAACACCTCAAATTTCAAAAGTAATAGTACCTTGGTAGTCCCACTTCCAACCTATTCCATCAAGTTATTTGACATTGGGCATAACAAAAGACTTTCACTCTCTAACATACACTTATTTTGCTCTTAGGAGATGAGATTGAAATGTTTCCAATACCAAACAAACAAATTGCCATACAATAAATTAGCCTTGCATATTTCAAAGCCTATATCACCATGTTGCCAAAAAAAAATTAGGTTCTAAACACCCCCACTATGTCTAAGGCCTGGTGTAAGTCACTAATGACCCAATGGAGGTTTTGAAGAGAAATATTATAAGTGAAAATCTTCTTCTTCTTCTTCTTGTGAGGTGCAATTTGTGGGTAATGGTATATAGACTATAGACATCTGGTCACATGAATTTAAAAGAATTGTTTCGATTCTAATCATGTAGTTAAGAAATTGTGAGAATCATTGAATGGTAGGAAGGTTTTGATCTGTAGAAGAAGAAGGAGGGAATTGAATTAGGGCACAAATTTGGAAAAGAGATCGCAATATATTTCATTAGAGCATGATGATGGGTGGGAAGGGATTTGAGAGCAGCATTGAGATTTTCCTTAGAATGAGACCCATCAATAGTGGAGCAATTGCTCCCTATGAAGTGGATGTGGATGCAGGGACAGTTGTGTGGACAATTCCAAGGCAAGCTTCACTAGGCATGATGAACCACCAACGTGAGCATTACAATTTTTCATTCACTGGGATCTTTCAAATGGAGAGTAAGCAAGATGAGGTGTTTCATAAAGTCGCACATAAGGTAAAATTGTGCTTTTTTTATATCTATGACAAGAGACTATAATAGAAGAGCATGTACCAAAACATTGTTTTTTTAATGGAAGAAAGTATCATATCTTTACATGGGATTGCATGGGATTGTGGAAAATTTAATTTGAGAGTTCCATTTATCTATTGCACAACAACTGGCCTAGCCATTTTTGTTGTTCAAGCAAATGGGAAGAGATGACATGTGGTGAATTTTGCAAGCAAATGAACAAGAGATTTTTTTGTGAATTCGTGTGATACATTGGCTAATTTTGTTAATTTATAGAAATGGGGAATGATGCATCATGTGTTACTTTTGGAATGTAGTCAAAACATTTGGGAATTTGTGGGTTTGTATTGGGTCTTGTGGGATTTCTTAAGAGGAGCCATTGCATCAATTGCAGAGCAGGTGGTAGTTGGAGCCTTGGATGGATACAATGGGACCATTTTTGCTTATGGACAGACCGGATCTGGTAAAACCTATACAATTACTGGAGGAGCAGAACGTTATGTGGATCGTGGAATCATTCCCCGTGCTATTTCTCTTGTGTTTAGTGAAGTGGCAGACCGGAGTGAATACATATATACAATACATTTTTCATATTTGGAGGTTTACAATGAAATGGGTTATGACCTCCTCAACCCAGATCATGAAACAAAAGCCCTTGAAGATCTCCCAAAGGTTTTGCTTTCCTTTAGATATTTAGAATTCAACAACATTGTGATTATATTTGAACTTGTTTCGATAGACAATAGAGTTATCCGTAAAGTAACCCTGTCTTCACCCTGTCTTTGGGCCTCCTTTCACCCCCTCTCCGCTCTTTCAGTGGTATCCGCAAAGTAAAGACATTTCGCATTTTATTGAATGACGGTAGGAAATGCTGCAACTCAGTACAAAATGCTGAAACTCAGCATTTAATGCACAAGGCTCGAGAGTAATTATAGTAGTTGTACAGATAGGACTAATGAAAATATATGAGGAAAGACATGATGAAACCAAGTTTACCACCAAAATTGATGGTTTTCTGAGCTTCACCCCCTGTTGAATGCTAATGTACTTTTTTGCAGGTTTTTTTTTTGACTCTCACAGTGTGTATGACCAAACTCTGTATGACCAAACTCTGGGTTCTGGTGCTGTGTTTGTCTTACTTTATGGATAACTCTATTATGTTTTGTTGTTGCATGGGTACTTATCAAGTTTCAATTGTTGGCTTAGGTGACATTACTTGAAGATGAGGATAGTGTTTTCCATCTTCGAAACCTGTCTCAGCACCTTGCCACGTATGTAAGTGTTTTTCTCATTGCCCCCTCTCTATGGTCAACATTTGATCATGCCATGGCCATAGTTTTTCTTTCAAATTCATGTGATGTGTAGAGTTGCTTTATTGTCCCCATTTCAACCAAAAGAACAATGAAGATTGTCATTGACTCCTTTTTTGCTTTGACAGCAATGAAGAGGAAGCATTGAATTTATTATTTATTGGGGACACAAATCGGATAATAAGTTCCACACCTATGAACATGGCAAGTTCTCGATCACATTGTATTTTCACAGCCCACATTGTAGCACGTAAGGCAGGTGAAGATACTATACGAAAGTCAAAGCTTAATCTTGTGGATTTAGCCGGTTCAGAACGGGTTTGGAAATCAGGGGTTGATGGCCAGGTATGAGCTATGCTCTTATAGGGTTACCTTTTGTTTGATTCATATGATCCAAGGATATGAGTTATTTCTTCGAACATATTTATTATTAATCACATGTGTTTCACTTCTTGTAATCAACAATTGGCTATGGCTTTAACTTGTTACAATTGCCAATGTGCCTCAACAGATCTTGAGAGAAGCAAAATACATCAATTTGTCATTGCACTTTCTTGAACAGGCATGGCCTTAATCCAATTTGTACAAAGATGTAATTAACATATAGGGAAGATAAAAAAGGCATTTGAAATTGTAAATAAGCTTTTGTTATGTGGTATGATCTAGGTCAAAAGTTTTTGTAGATTAACTCTAGACTCAAAGTTTTGTCAATTGGGATGAAAAGAAATTGGGTTATTTTGAGTGATTTAATACGCAAATAAAATTAATTTGATGTGCAAGGATCATGGTGGGATGAAAAGAACAGGTAATAGTAGCATTGCAAGAAAGATCTCACGGGCTACCTCGAAATCACATTCCGTATCGTAATTCCATGATGACCTCTGTCTTGCGAGACTCCCTTGGTGGTAATTGTCGCACGGTATTCACTAACCATGTTCATGAATACATTAACCACGTGCAATTATTGTTCGGTTATTACCATGTTCCCTCCCTAACTCTTAAAACAACTCCTAAGGGATACCACAATCATGTTTCTTCCCCATAGGTTGATTTCCATTTTGATGCCATATGCATGATTATTATTATTATTATAGGTGATGATAGCAACAGTTACAATTGCACAAGATCAATTGGAGGAAACAATATCCACTTGCCGTTTTGCCCAAAGGGTTGCGATGGTGTCCAATGAGGTAATGAGAATTGAAAAACCCATTGAAGAATTTTCAATGCCTTCTTGTGATAAAATGGTCTTGAGCTCCTGGAAATTTTTAATTTGGTTTTGGGATGATAGGTAATATTGAATGAAGAGGTCGATCCAAATTTGGTAATTAAACGCCTCAAGCAAGAAATACATGAACTCAAGGTGAGAGAAACAACATTGTTTTCCCCTCAATATATATATATAATTTCTAATGAATATGATATCTATTCATAATCTATTTTCATCCTTTCACAACATTAGGTTCTTTTGGTGGGGTTTTTAGGAAGAATTAATGTTGTTGCGTGGAGAGAATGAAGAGCGACCTCCTTTAACAACAGATGAATGTGAAATCATTGACAGACAAGTTGTGGCTTTCATCAATGACACAAATCCTGATGCCTCGCTTCAATGTGGAGGTGAATCCGTATTTCAAAATTTTAAGTTTGGGGTTTAATGATGACTTGAAAAACATTAAACTAAATTTGTTTGAAAGGGAGGTACATATGTTTTTCACATTGAAATCCATGTTGAGTTGGGTTTCCAGCTAGCATGATGCACATAAGAACCGCTTTCCAAATCTTCAAAAAACTAATCAACCATAGTGAAATCACAAAAATCAAAGGGACAAAAGGAAATTGCCTTGATGTGTCTATGGACCCAACAAGTCATACAAGCCTACAAGCACAAATCAATGAGTTACAACAGCAGGTTTTGTTTCATGTTTTCTCCAATACATGACTACTTAACATATACAAAAGTGGATGAATGCATTAGAACAAAAGCATGTGCATTTCAGTTCACAATTTTTGTTCAAAGGATCAATTAATGAACTCTTACAACATTTTTTTTTTTAAATGTAATAATGAAATTAAAAATGGGAACAATTCTTTTGTATCTACTGAGACTGAGTATTCCAATAGAATGGATAGTTTGGAACCAATTTCAACTAAAACTAGGAATATATTAATCAAGGATATGCCCAATTTTTTTTAATTCTTGCAACAACTCATGGTAGAGCCCATTATTTTGTGAATGGAACTGATTGGCACCAACAAGTGATGTAATAAGTTTTTTTTTTTTTCATATAGCTGATTTTTGACTAATCGAAACTAAGTTGGAAACTAAGTTTCTACAAGCATATTGACATGATGAAGTGTTGGGCATACACAGTTAGCACAACGAGATAATGAGATTGACATCCTAGTGGCATTCATCAAGAAACAAGAGGCCAAATTTGGATGTCAAATAGGGACTTCTTTTGAGCACTCTAAAGGAATTGGCACTGGAGGTGAATTAAATGGTTTAAAGTCCACACCTAGCCCACAATTGATTTCCCCAAGGCTTGAGCAATCACTGGAAACCAAATTGGAATCACAAAAAATTAAAGATTGTGATTGGACCATGCAAATGAAGGATCCCGTGCATCACAAACTAGAGGATCAAAAGAAAGCTTTTGAAATGTAATGTCCTTAACAACATGGTCAAATTTTTTTTGTTGGTGTTCATAAGTCACATAAAAATAGAAATGGAAGGTAAATAGTTCTATTGTTTGATATATAATACATCATTTGCTTGTCATTTCTACTTCCTTGGGCACTTGTGCATGTTCAGTTTTCCTTTGGACTCATCCATCCTTTGGCATCGAGTGTGTAGACATCCATGCTGAACACTCGAAATATGTTCAATTTTCATGTATGAAATGTAAATATAAGGAATAAAAGGGAGAGGATCAGTGAAAGGACATTGCTAGTTAGCATATGGTCAATAATTTGTGCCAAATACTGTGCATGCTAAGAGGTTTTGCTAAATTTTATAATATTTTAAATCCCAAATTTTGATTAAAACAACTTTGTAACCTTTTAGATTTTTGAAAAAATATGACAAAATGGAAGCAATACAAGAAAACAAGGTGTTGCTCAAAACAATGTACATGAAAGCTAAAGCCCTTGGTGAGCATGTCAATCGTGCACATGAGGTGAATATTCTCATATCCTATTTTTTTGTCCTTAATGTAATCAGGACATGAACTATGTTTGATAGCATTTAGTTTGATTGGGTCTATAAAGAGTTGTTGAATTCTTGTTACGTAGCTAAATCAATGTCACTTGACAAATAAACCCGTCTTGCAACAGAATATTGATAAGCTAAAGGGAAAGATTGAGAAGCATCGTGTGGAACGGGCTAGAAATTATCTAGTATCAACCATCAATGGTGATGTGTTGGAACATGACTTTGAAGAAGATCACTTGGTTTCTCTTATTGATGCAGAAAAGGTATTGCTAAATTAATTTCTTCCGAAATGCAAACTAATCATTGGGATTTGCAAAATTGCATACAAATTTTTAAAATCTTCCTTCAAGCTTTCATAGTGGCCTTGAGAAACTTTCATGTTGTTCGCACATTAATTCTATGTTTTTTGATGGATAAATTTTCTTGCACATTGTTAATCTTTGTTGTAATAATCATTCACTTGAGGATAACATATGTTGCAATCTCTTGAAATTTTGTCCAAAGCCTTAAGATAAATATTATTGCACGTGTTAGAGAGACTATAAGCAACGCTTTAGCCAACTACGAGATCTTAAGAAGGAGATTGAACATCTTCATAAACTGCTTGAACAAGGCCGTGTCAAACTTCAGGCATGTGCCACTTTACATATAACTGCACATGGGAACATCAAAATTAGGTACTAAAATTAGTTGGACGATAACTTTAAAGTGTACAAGCTTTAACAATTTTAACAATGTAGAGAAGAGAGATGGAAAACATTGCATTCCTTGTTTTAAGGAACATCAATAGTGACAAAAGATTCCATTTCAACATGTAGGATGACTTTCAACATTATATGAATGATGTGGCTCACCAAATACCCAAACCAACAAAATTACCACAACAAGCATGTGAACTATCATCCATTGATACCAACATGAGAAAAGTAGAGTTATGCGAGGGCATGACAACTTCCTACTCAACCTCTAATGGAGTTGTATCTCCTTCATGGAAGCAAGCCACCGATAATCTTGGGATTAACCAATTTGGAAACAATTTAAAATCAAGGATTTCATATAGGGGTGAAAATTTATGTATGAGTACCCATGACTAATCAATCTATCATTTTGGCTTCAAGAGATCAAATTTTCAATATTAATTTAGGTCAATTAATGCAATTTTCTTGCTTTTAAAAATATATTTAAATCAATTATCACTATTATTCCTATAGTGTTCCATTACAAAGACACAAGTTGCATTCACTGTTATGTTGGAATTATGTTTCAGGTAGCGGAACAATTAATAAAAGTGTGCATCAGCAAAATTCTTCAATGGATTATGGTGCACAATGGATGGTACCTGATAAGCCTCATTCTCCCATTTTGCTTACAGGCAGTTCTACTACTGACATTGATATTCTTGCCTTCTACAAAGCTCGTTCTGATATATTGAAATTGAAACCTCCTTTGTGCTAAGGCTTGTTTTCTTGAACAATTTGTAATTATTGTATTGAAGGTTTATACCAAAATTTGGTAAGAAAATTATATATTGGGTGCAACATGGGACTCCAACTTTTAATGATCATAAAACTTTTATTCGTTACAAAAATTGTAAAAAATGTGTATTTTTAGAATAATATAACACAAATAAGTTTCTTTAATTTTTAAGGTATTATCATTTCAGCCTTGTTAAAGTTAGGACTAGAAACTGCACATTGAATACAATAAAAGTGATTGGTTATGTTTTGCTGAATTAATTTCTACCATTGAGTATATACTGCTTTTTAGTTCAGGGGAGCAAACTATTTAGAAAAATGCCATTGTCTTTAATTAAAAGCTCAAGGGATTGTTATGGAATTTAGGTGTGGGTTGTAGCATCAACAAAGTCGATCTAAATCCATTTTGGGGTAAATTATTTGGGCACAAAAAATAATTATTACTTGTTTTGTTGGACAACACCCCATGAAATTATATTCCTGCTCATACTAAATTTAAACTAAAAAAAGAAAATGTCACCTTTTATTACACTTCAAAAAAAAAAATTAATCCAAAAAACTTTAATGATATTTGTTACAATGTAATAAGGCCCACACACAAGGGGTTTCATTGATTTGAACCATGTGAACTTGGTGGTAACCAATGTTGTGTGTGTACATGGTTTAGGACATGTACACATTGATTTAGTGCAAATGTAATAGATGAACTTATTTGCATTTTGTGTGAGTGTATAAAATCCAACTTACATTCATGTAAGTGTAAATGTATAATTACATAACGTGATTTGATGCCCTATAAAAGGGTTGAAATGCAAGCGGAAAATAACACATTTTTATGTGGTACAATGGTTGTGTAAAACCATGTAAACTCAAGTAAACAAGTGAAATAGAAAAAATGACAAGTGAAAAACATGACACAATTTCTTTTCATGTCAAGTGGTCACTAATCTTTTCTCAATATACTTTAAGAATAAAGTAGACAATGAGTTCCATAACAATACATGCATTTGTGATGTAAAAGGAATGCATACAAAATGTCAATGTGAATATTAGGGTCAAAGTGTAATATTTACATGGCCTTGTACACACCCAAAAAATATTGACATTGCTTGTATAAATGGAAGGGAGAGTGATTTAAACTATTTTCTCACAAGACTTGTAAGTGTAAATGGATATACAAGGAGTAAGTATAAAGCATATACACTTACATAGTTATACACCACTATTTACATGTCATTTACACTTACACACACATCATTGATGACAACACAAGTGAAAAGTGGCAAGATGTTATCTGAGGCCCCATGCATTTTTTTTAATTTCTGAAAAATGAAGGTTGTTGATAGACCGTAACCCACACCCAAAGGAACTCCAAGTAGTTTCACAAAAATAAACACATTATATCTACGAAGGAAGCTGTTCAAAAATAATTACATTTAAATTGTGTAATTGATTATCGATTGTTCAAGTTGAAGGATTCAAAGAAATTCACTTCAAGGAAGTAACAAAATAGCTTAGATTTGTGCCTTGACCAAGTACACTTCATTTCTCATGTGCAAAGAAGGAAATGCAAAATGGCCACAAATTAGGTAGACGATGGTTGGAATGCCTACATGCTAAAACTGTGCACATGTATGGGACCTCAGTGTTGTTTTTGACACAACATTTATAACCAGTCATATATTTGTTTTTGTAGGCTAAGTTCCAATCCATTCTAAGGGCTAGAATAGTTGTTGTGGTCCTTATCTATAGCGTTTTTTCATTTCCCACATGCATGCAAAAAACCCATTTTGCAAATATCTAATGGGCAGATAAAGATCATTTAGTGGGCTTTTTCATTCACATGAACGAATGTGTGCTAATAGAACCTGTTTACATAAATTTGTATCATGTTTTTACATAGATAGTCTGTGGTGGTGGCAGAAGGGTTTGCAAAGAGAGGTTACCAAGGTTGAAAAAGGTTTCAAGCTTGGTAACCATGGTTTATTGATGAACCACAACTCAGTTATAAAGCGTTTTCTAATGAATGGTGCACTAGTTGATGCTGGATCAGAGAAAATCCATTGTGGTTGCTAGAAACGGAACCACAACTCCATCATAAAGGGTTTGTAATGGATGGTGCAGTAATGGAGGTTGGATCAGAGAATCCATTGAAGTTGCTAGAAACGTCACCTAACAGCCACAAACACATTGTGAAAGGAGCCCATCTATATTAGCACTATCCTAAAAGTAACCCTGTCTTTGGGCCTCCTTTTACCCCCTATCCCCTCTCTCAGTGGTATCCGCAAATTAAAGACATTTTATTAAATCACAGTATGAAATGCTGCAACTCAGGACGAAAATGCTGAAACTCAGCATTTAATGCACAAGGTTTGAGAGTATTTATAGTAGTTGTACAGGTAGGAGCAGTGAAAATATATGTGTGGCAGCAGGAATGGAGGCGCTCAAGAAAAAGGAAATGCAGGATGAAACTCAGTTTACCTCCAAAATTGATGGTTTTCTGAGTTTGACCCCCTTTGAATGCTAGTGTACTTTTTTGCATGTTTTTTTTTAATCTCACCCTGTGTATGACCAAACTCAGGGTTGTGGTTCTGTGTTTGTCTTACTTTACGGATAAAACTTTATTGTGTAGACAAGAGCTAGCAGCACAATGTACCAATTATGTCCTAGCGTGAAATAGGCAAGACACAGCACATTCACAACTGATTACTCTATGGACCAATCACAATTTAAATTTTTAAATTCAAATTTATATTTGAAAACTATCTTATTTTCGTTCCACAACTAGTCATAGTTTCTTCCTCTATTTCATAGCCTCCACTTTTTGCACTTGTGAAGCACTATAAGAGAGTTCCTAGTGTACTTGAACAGTACAAGTGTTGGGCAGGTCTCAAAATTGGGGTGAGAGTTGGTCACACTTTTAGGCAAGTTCTCACACTGAAACCTGAAGGATATCAGGGTAGATGATATCCTTTATGAAAACCATCCCCTCGGTCCAGGCCTTTGAAAAAAAACAACTAAGAACCGCTTACGGTAATAAAAGAAACCCAAGGATGGTTTTCAGTTTTCATGCTTTTTGGTTCAAACCTTTTGACGCTTTTTTGCATAGGAGTTTTTTTTTCAACCCATTTCAAAGTTCTCACAACTTTTCTCTTTGACACATTGTTATTCTCTTTCTTGATGTTGTTCTTCTTCCTTATTAGCAATGCTCTTTTTCTTTAACATTTTTTTTTTATTAGCTCTGCTTTGAAGGAGAGACTATAGATTGGTGGCTGCTTCATTTGGTCCATCTAATTCATTTGGTTCAAGTTTCAACTCATTAATTCAAAGCTTAAATTATTAAAATCTGAAATAGTGATGAATAATTCTCAAAATTGAAAATAAATATGAGTAAGACATTTTGATAAGAGGAGGGCAAGATGAGATTTTGGGAATTTTGGTGTTTTTTTCAATGTTGGACAATTTTTTAAACGAAGGTGCAAATACTAGAGTTGTTTTCAGGGTGGTAACCTTGTTTTATTAACCGAAACTTGGCACTTCCTAGGCCAACATTTGCCACACGTTGAAGGGTGTGACTCACTTGCGATAATGCGCACTGTGCAGATAGGAAAAACAAACACGATAAAACATAATGGGGGGGGTTACTACTTACTTTCGTAGCCACCTTAGCCCAAACCTGTCACAGTGGAAGGAAGGAAACATTCTTATCTATGGATACGAGTCAACAGGGGTGTTGCCCTTGACTTATTTGTCTACGTGGTGTAAGCTATCCCTATTGACTCCAAACACGAGAGCAAATTTTTGTTCCAAAACTTGGCAGTAAATATTGTTGAAGTTCAAACTCTATGGGGCATAGTACTATTGGGAGGGGATTTTAATGCACGTACTATAGCGGTACCAAATACCATTGATAGTAGCGACCTTTGTGAACTATTACAGGTGCTTGAGCTCGCTGAAATTGAGCAACCAAGTTTTATGGCTAAGCGATAGAACCGCAACGTTGATGTTGGCAACTAGGGTTGTGAACTCCTGGACCTATGTTATGACACTAAGTTGTTCATCCTCAATGGCCGAACACCTGGTGACGGATCAAGGGAGTTCATTTGTTTGGCAAATGGAAAGCGTAGCACTGTCGATTATATTGTTGGTTTTCCTACAGTTTGGCAAGCTGCTACACACCTCGAGATGATAATAGATGACACCCGTTATTGCGCGATGGGGGGAGACTCTGACCACAGGCCATTGCGCCTACAATTGAACATCGATTACAACTTTATTGAACCACAACATACAATTGTAACCAAAAAATTCTTGCCTAGGTTCAACTATGATAAATCGAAAGTTGAAGAATATTAGTTTGCCCTAATAACAAGTCCTGGAAACTTGTGGGTTACTAACTCGATTGGGCATCTAGGGGCAGACGGGATAGCTAACCTACTGCAACAATGCATGGGTGTTGCAACAAAGTCCACTTTTGGTAGCAAACCTTCGAGAGGGAGTTGTAGAGAAAGACACTACCATAAACCCTGGTTTGATGCTGACTGTCGTACAACAAAACGTGAGTTGAGGCTCTAGTTGAAAGCCAACCTCGATTCGCATGTCGCTAAACATCAAGAAAATAAACTTAAAAATTTATCAAAAAGGAAAAGAATTTTCTAGGAAATTGCAAGAGCTCAACATATGCGTGTGCTTGCCAAGGTGGATGCGCTTTCATTCTGGAAAAAGTACCGGCCAAGGGCACTCATTGTGGACAAGATCATTACAGCTACGCTTTTGGAAGGCTCCCGCAAGCTAGTTGGCCAGTCTCCGCCACCCATACGGCTACGAACTGATCACTCGGCTCAGATGACCAAACCTCCACCTAACCACACCCTGAACACAAATATCACACTTGTTAAACTGCTTCAAGCGTTAAAAAAGCTACAAAGGAGTAAGGCTGCCGATTTGGATGGTATGAAAGTTGAATTCATTATGGATGTAGAAGAGCTACTACAGATGCCACTATTGACAACGTTCAATTATTTTTTAGCGAAAGGTTTTCCAGAAGCCCTTTCCACTAGGGTGGTCCACGCGCTCTTTAAAAGGGGTGATGCCTCTGAATTTGACAACTATAGGGGGATAACGGTTGAGCCTATTCTAGCAAAGTTGTTCGTTATGATCCTTGACAAAAGGTTAAACAAATGGGGTGAACAACATGGGTTGCGCGCCAAAGGTCAAGCTAAGTTTCACAAAGATTACCGCACTACTAACCAACTCTTCATATTGCGAACTCTGATAGAACAGAGCAAGGCAAAAAGGAAGCCACTCTATTTCTATTTTGTGGACTTCAAAAAAACGTTCGATATTGTGCCGTATGATGTGTTGTGGTAGGTGTTGGCTAGCCTCGAGGTGGAAGGACGCTTCTTGCAATGTTCGCAGACGATGTATGCCAAGGATACCATACGCATCAACCACCCAAGTGAGGGTGTCACCTCCAACTTCAGGTGCCAACGAGGTGTGAAGCAAGGTTGTCCTCTCAGCCCCCTATTGTTTGACTATATTTGGATGCCCTAGAGGGGTGCTTGGACGGTAGAAAATGCGATGCATCGGCCCTAGCAGATGTGCATGTATGGTTGTTATTTTTTACAGATGACATCACTCTGACGTCAGAATTAGAGGTGGGATTGCAACAACAATTAGACGCACTCCAACAATTTTGTGTTAAACGTGGACTTATAGTGAAAGTGAAAAAAACAAAAGTCATAGTGTTCAATTTTGCTGATCCATGCCAAGAGTTTATGTTTGAAAGTGACGTTATTGAGCGTGTGCAGACCTTCAAATACCTAGGGATCCTGCTCGAGACCACCTCAAACATAAATAGTTTAGTGGAACATCTAGTAACTACTAGTAGACACTCGTTGTTCGCACTAAAATGATGTTGTGCAGAGCTATGTATTATGGACGTTAAGCTACATTATGACCTCTTCAACATGTTGGTGCATTCCACAACAAGTTATGCATGTGAAGTTTGGGTGGAATCCAAGAAAATAGAGGCTATTGAAATAGTGTACGAAGGGTTCTTCAAATCCTGTTTAGGGTGTGAAAAATAACTAGCACGTCCATCGTGCTGGCAAAATTTGGCAAATTCCCTTTTGAACACTTTGCATGGGGACAAGTGTTACTGTACTATAACCGTGTGAGCAAGGTCACTAAAAACTGCATCTTGGGAAAGGCATGGGAAGCCCAGCTCGCTATGCTTATTGCGGGAAAGAAATGTTGGACTAGATCCGTGAAAAAATGGCTACTCCAGAATCGACCCCATGAAGTGGCAGGTTTTCTACCTCCATTTCAACCACCGCTAGAAATAGTTTCTAAGACAATGCACATACATCCGACCCGTCTAACAGGGGTAAAAAATTAGGCAAAGGGCCAAGTACCTTGGTGTAACATGCACAACGTGCGAGTGGGAACTCAAGAGGTTGGGGCTCCACCCCTTTCAGGTTTTCCCCACATAATGTTGAATGTAAAAAATGTGAAGGATAACATGCAGCTAACTTTCATTGAAAAGCTTTCTACCAACCATGAAATCGGGACCAACGTACAGACAAGATACTTGCGCTTCAAAGGTATGTCGTACGAGAACAAAAGCTACTTGTGTGACATTAGCCGTGTTCAGTTGTGAAAAGCTTTGGCCTAGTTTCAGTGTGGCAACACGCAACTTGAAGTAGTGTTAGTTGCGTGGAAAGGCGTGCCATACGTTGAGAGGATTTGTCAAGCCTACGACTTAAGGAAGGTAGAGGATGAAGAACACCTACTCCTTACTTGTCCAAATACACAAAAAGTTAGGGAACGCTTTTGTTCCGCCCTACCCCTCATCCACATGAACACTCTTACTGAGTTCATGTAGACTACAAACATGGTCACCCTAGCCAAGTTTGTGGCATGCTGCCAGTACTAGAAGACAATTTGTCCTTCATGATCTACCTTTCGTCTAATGGACTCTCTGGTCCCAAACAGACATAAAATTATAAACAATAAATTAAAGATAGATAAATATATAAAAATCAAAACTAGTGGTTGTAAGAAATTTCAAAGATTTGCCCAAAATTGATTTTTTTCCCTTTCAAATTTTCAATAACCAAAACATTCAAAACTTGTACTTTAATATTATTATTATTATATTTTAATAACCTAATACCATTGGATATCTATTCATCTCACCACTTCAAAACCCTAGTTGTTTTTCAAAGGAAAAAAAACCTTCATTGGTTCTATGGAAAATGTATAAAACAAAATTTTAATGCCCAAAGTTAACTTAGAATATTGCCATGGGTAAGAACAAACAAGATAACAAGTTCAAGTACATTAAAAAAAATTAGGAAAACCCCTAAAATTCCTAAGCACAAAATTGAAGTTCCTCGAACTCCATCAAAACAAATTTGAAAACCCCCAAATTTTAAAACAATAACCCCAACATTCTTTTCCCCCATGTGAAACCTCCAAAATGTCAAAAAGAAAATTGAAATTTTCGGGGTTTCAAAATACAAAAATAATTTTTTTTCAAAATTCACATGAAGAAAGGCACATACCCCACTTCCTTGCTTGTGAAAACTTCCCACAAAAGATTTTAAGTCCCCCAAAATGACAAGAAGGCAATTGAAAACGTCGAAACTTCAAAATACCAAAATAAAAGACCTTCGAAATTTTCAGAATAAAACAAATACCTTATCTCCCCCCTTGTGAAACTTCAAATTAAGGGGTTCAAATTTCCTAAGTTACATAGGATATTGCCCATTAAAAAATAGGGTAAGGTCAAGTGAATTTTTTTTCTCCAACCAATGGGTTAGATCATGTGAAAAAAACAAATTCACAGCAGGTCAAGTCAAGTCCCTTTAGGTGAATTTGTTTTTCACAACCTGTTTTTTCACTTACATGTTTAGTGGGGTAACTATAATCACTTTCTTTTCATTGCTAATGGTGGGTCAATTCACCCCAATGGGGATAAATTCAAGTGATATGTTTTCACCCCCAATGGGGTGCACTTCAAATCTTTTTTTTTTGGCCACCAATGGGGGGTCACTTGAAATGACTTCCTTTTTTGGTCATTAATGGGGATCATTTCAAGTGAATTTTTTTTTTCACTCCAATGGGGAGTCATTTCAAAGGATCTTTGACTCCCAAAGGTTTTATTTCTTCACTTTTCTACTTCTTAGGTTTTGATTTTTCCCCCTTTTTAGTTGTTAGGTCATCATTTAGGGTTTTTTGTTATTATGGTCACCTAAGGTTTTTTAGGGTGCCTACATAGGGTTCTTTCATCAAGTTGTATTTCAATCTACAATAATTAAATGACTTTTGGTTGGAAATTGTGACCCATTGAAAGATAATGGGTTTAAAATATGGTTTATTCAATTTTTTTGCAAACACGTCTCTATGTTTTCAATCTTGTTGTGCTCAAGTAAAGTTCTTGTTTTGAGATCGTTAGACTTTGATTTGGTAAGGTCCAAATGGCAAAAAAATATGAACATCTAGTTCTTCTAGTACAAGATATTGATCATACAATTCACAATGTTGTTTTTGAATGTTTATGGCAATTCATTAATTTCAACTACATCTCCTTCTAAATTTGTGGTTTTTTTTTTATCTTCATGAAGATGTCATTTATATTGTGGGTACCACCATAATTACTGGCAACATGAAAGGAAAAAGACACAATTTGTAGCTTTTCCCACCGCATGCTCCAACCTTTTGTTACAACCACCATTGCTTTTGTTGTTATTGGAATGTGTGGTGAGATTAATAAAAAGTTTGAGCTACTAGTTGTTCATAGGAATAATCTCAAAGACATTTAAATTGTAAGTTTTTGAAAATCAAGTTTTTAAAAAACATTGTTTTTGTTTAATTGCAAGTGAGTTTTATTGCCTCATTTAATGCTGAGTTTCACAATTTGGCAGAATAGTTTCGGAAAGAAATACCGACATTTTGCATCATGAAAAATATTGGTTGTAACAACGAGGGCGATGTGCATTTGTTCACCATTGCTTCATCCATCATTGTCCCAATGTTATTAGCTTCATTGCAAAAGAACTTGAAAAAGGTGTTCAATCTCCATATCAAACCTGATTGTCCCATCACCCACAAGGTTAGTCTCATTTTAATTTTTAAAATTGTATTTTAATATGTTATAATTGATTTATTTTACTTTTTTATAATTTTTTTACATTCTAATTTGATCCGAAATATTAAACTTTCTAACCCCTGATTTTTTTATATTAAATTGATGGTTGTTTGATGGTCATAAATCCTTCCACTCTACCTTATAAACAAGTTTGCTCCAAATGCAAACTCAATGATATTTACTAATAACCCTCTAACGGGTTGTATTTATGCAATTTGTGTAAAGTTGTTACAGCAATGCGCTTTTAATATTCACATCAATACCACAATTAAGGTTGTTTGTGGTCCACCATGCATTTTCCATGTCAAAACTCCTTGGTTATTTCCCTTGTTCAAACTCCAAGAAAAGGATTTTATGACAAAATATTCTAATGAAAAAATGTTTATATCAAGCTCCTTAGAGATTTGAATGTTTTTAGTACTTTCCTTTTGAGTCCAATTGGGGAACTTGTTGGATACAATGAGAAATTCCAACCTCAAGAAGTTGTTGTAAAGGTTGTTAGAAAAGTTGTTGAAGATTCTTTTTATGTTTGAGTTTCTTTGGGATTTTGCCTTCATCAAGATATTTTGTATTTTGTATGTAATTCATTGTTTTTGTATGTAAATAGGTCTTTACTACATATTGTAAGGCCACACATTTTAAGTTTCAATATGATCATATTTTTTCCTTCTTATTGATTTTTTTGTTCATTTTTTACTTTTACCAAAAAATTGACGAAAACATCCACATTTTCAATACCTATCACCATACCAACATATCAACATCAACATACCACATAACACATACCAACATATCACATATCAACATACCACATATCACATAGCCATACCCACATAACACAGACCAACAAATCACATATCCATACCCACATACCACATCCACATTCCACATATCACATACCAACATATCAACATAGCACATACCCACATACCAACATATTACATACCACATCCACATACTCACATGTTAACATATCACATACCACATTCCACATTCCACATACCATATATCAACATACCACATAATCACATACCAACATACCACATATCACATTCCACATACCACATATCACATATCAACATACCACATACCACATACTACATATCACATACCACATACCACATACCACCATATACCTCATTCCATATTATTTTTATTGTTTAGGGGTTTTTTTTATTGCCCCAAATTTTGTGTTTGCCAATATTCCATTATCTTGCCCAAAAACTATACCATTATTAGGATTCAAAAGTATTTTGTGAAATTGAAGTCTCCAAATTAATGGCATTTTGGTGAATAATGCATTTGGTAATGTATCAACTAGTTGGTAGTGGGCCATTGCCCCTTTTTTCTCTTTATCTTTTTGTTTATCTCTCAAGGATTACTTAGCTAACATTGTGGACTATGCTTCTTTTTTCTTTTTACGCCTCAACATCTTCCCTTTTCTTTTTCTTGGTTTTGTTTCACACATTGGTTAATTAACATTTGAGTAACTTTCTAACCACTAATTTTAAACTTTATTTTGGGTTTGTTGGTGTATAATTTGTTGAAAAACATTAAGCTTCTCCCATTAATCAAGTTATATAAACACAAGATTATTTTAATTTTCCTTTTTTTTTTTTATTGACTTCATAATGAACATTCATCTTGTGCTTCATGGTCATCATCTTCAATGAATTCAAAAGTATCCTTTTGTACATTGTGATTGTTTATTTGATTCTTTAGCATTTTTACTTCATTATTCCCAAACTTCACTTCAACTCCAAATTCAGTGCATGACCCATTTTGCATAATCCCTTCAACAACCCGTTAACCCCCAAATTCAAAAATTGATTGATATTTATTTCAATGTTTATTGTATGAAGATCATGGTATAAATTATTTACGAACCTCTATTCAAAAAAAGAACATAAATGCCAATTCTTGAGGTTTATGGGGTGATATTCATGCCATATTTTGTTTAGCAAATGATTTACCTAGGCCCATCCATGTTTGGTCAAAACAATTGTGTGATATGCTTTCAAGTGGGTGATGATTTCATAAGCAATAGCACATTGCAATTACTTTATTATGATGACATGGTTAATGTTTGAAATGGGCATTATGAACCAATCATTTTCTACAATGTCTCATGGGAAGTAGACCAAAACATGTTACCGCAAACAAAACATACAAACCAACCAACAGCAATGTCCATTAAACAATGAGGTCAAAAATGATCTTTATCTTTGTATGGAATTGATGATAATATGCACCCACAAAAATAAAAATTTGAAGTATCACATGAAAATGTGATTGAAAAACCTAAACATTTCCATAGGAAACCCATGCACAACGAACAATTCGAAAATTTAATGATTACATTTCCATCTTCCACTTTAAAAGATATAACAAACTAATTTCTTATCAACAATTCCACTTTAGAATTAAGATTCACTCAAATATATTCTCAGTTACATCAAATTCAAAAAAAAAATGTAAATCTTGTAAAAAATATTAACTCCTATTTAAACAACATAGAAACATCAACAAATACAAATGTTGGCCTTAATGACATTCCACAAACACATTTTCTTCAACAACATTCACATGAAAATCCACAAATTTGACATATTGACATGCAATAACCTTGTGGAACCATCGCACATTGAACAACCATCTTCAATTGTTAGCATTCATAATACATTGACTTCAAATATAATACATGAAAATATTTTGACAACATTGGAAAATCCTTCACCGCATCATGATAAATATTTTCAACAATTATTGGATACACCCATTCATCCATTTTTGTGTTATTATCAATTGCGTGTTTTTTTTTTTAACAAGGAAAATATTAAAATCCACGATTCCAAAATATTATTTACATGTTTCATTTCAAGAAAAAAATCCATTATTGTGTAAAAGTTGTTATTTTTAAAAAATAAAAATAAAACACCAAAGCTTTTAGTTCCTACAAATATTATATTAAACAATGACATAGATTTTGTAAAAAAACTAAATGAATTAGAAGAACAATTAAATCACATCATTTAACATTTGCTCAAATTTGGTAACTCCCATGGTTATGGACAATATAGCATAAAAGAAAATATTATAAATGTTCCATCCAATATCAATTATACCCAATCAATATTACTTTGTCTTCCTTATGATGAAACAACAATTGGTCTATCATTAAAAAGACAAATGGAACATAAATCATCATATTTAACAGGTAATATCCATTTGAACTTCATTATGTCGACATTACATGATCTTCTCAACACACTATTATATGAAAATTTTGGAATAATAATTCATCCATGCTAATTTGATATGTTCACATTATCAATGCAAACCAATAGTAATGTTTTTTGTGATGTAGATGATGATGAATCATGTGACCATAATAATGAAGATAGATTTGAAGAGGAACAAAACGACATATTAACATACACAATGGTGCAAAACACATTATCTTTCAAACAAATATATGATTATTTTGAAAATGTTATCACTGTGGCACCAAGCCAAAATTTCAAACCATTGGGCCTCTTTCAAAATCCCCATTGTGAAGAATTGAACTTTCCTACATTGTTTTTTAGACAACCTCATAGCAACCAAATAATAAAAATGTTTTATCAGATGATTGCTCAATGGAAACTTTTACATAAAAATCATAATTTTGCCACACATATACCAAGTGTTTTTTTTAAGTTATTAAAGTATTGATTCATTTTGTTATTTCATCATCTTGGGTGCGCATATGTAAAGGGAAACTCCTTAGACATCAACTTTAAGCAAATGGTCATAAATAAACCAAATTTTGATGTTATTTTACATTTTTACTTAGGATATATGGATATTTCAAGATTACGTACTTCACATTATAACAAAAGGTGTCCATGTATGCAAGGTGATTTCATTGGATTTTGAGTGAATTCACTAATCTAATGAACAAAGATTAGTGAAACTACACCCACATTTTGTAATAGTGTCACCTAATTATCTAAATCGATTAAAAAAAGATGTCTTTGCAATGATTCGATAATTAGACCCCCCAACGTTTTTTGTTGTATTTACTAGTGCTAAAAGAAAATGGCTTCTTTTATTAAAATGTTTATATGACTTAAATAGTAAAAAATTAAGACTTAACATTCCTTTTGACAAATAAGAACCCAAACATGTTACGAATCTTATACGATGTGATCCTATTACATGTGCACGATATTATGATCATCGTATGAGATCTTTTCGTACATTGTGTATGATAGATAATTCCACATTTGGGCATTTATTAGATTTTTTCTTTGTTATAAAATTTCAAAGTTGTGGAAATCAATGTGACCATGGACTTTTATGGGTTACAAATGCATCAATTTATGGTTTGGATTCAAACAATGGAATTGAAAACTTTATGGACAAATATATATGATGTGATAATAATAAACTAGCACCCAATCTTCATGAAGTTCAAACACATCATCACAAAAAGACTTGTAGGAAGAAAAATCAAACCATTTGTTGATTTAATTTTTCATGGCCTCTTATGCAAAAAACACAAATTTTTGAAACCATTATCACTGGAATCTTTAACCCCTTCAAAAATGGTTCATTTAGGTGAAATTAACAAAAGAATTTTCGAGGAACTTAATAAAATTGATTTACAAACAACATTTATGTCATTTAACGCACTATTAAATTTTTTTCTACAAATAAAGAGACATACATCAATGCATTATAAGAAAAGTTTTTAAAACCAACAATTGTTTTACAAAGATTATGTAAAGACATATGAACAAATCCCTTTGGTAATTCATGTTGGAAATCTTTGGCAAGCAAAGACAGATGTTCAATTCATACTTGACCTTTATGATGTAGCTAGTTATTACACATATTATCTAACAAAAATAAATAAAACAGTGAAAAAAAAGTTGATATATATAAGTATTACTTGTAATGAAAACAAAATTGAAGCACATACTCACATTCAAAAGATGGGAAATGTTCTTTTTAATATTCAACAAATGTAAACACAACTAACTGCATATATTGTGTTGTCTATACCATTGTACCATGCATCTAAATCATTTAAATTCATTAATACATCCCCATTATAAGAACGTGCATTTGTATTAAAAAATGTTGCATCATTAAAATCATTTCTTTTGGATTCTATAGATATTATGTGTCCGTCAATCATTGATAAATACATCAAAAGACTTAACTATTTATCTAATATTGCTCTCATTGAATTTGTTGCAAATTATGACAATGTAAATCTTAGGGAAAAAAAAGGAAAAAATCTCATATAATTCATTATGTGCATTATAATGAACAGCTAAATCCATCAAATTACTATAAACAACTATTATTATTATTTATTCCTTTCTTTGATAATGAACATACTCTCAAAGGTGACCATTCCACATGGAATGCGGCATATAACATGCATGAAATACAAATCAATTTATTAATAAAAAACATTTGTATATAATTTTGATAATAATAATGCATACACAAAAAATGGGAAAACATATAATCACAAACTCCTGAATTAGCAACAAAAAATGACACTGACATATGGATGGATAAATTTCTCAATGCAGATATTGGGTTTTCTTCACAAAAGATTACTAATTGTACTATAGTGGAACCATATAACATTTGTAATCAATATATTGTTCACCCATGTATAGGTGTCTCCATTATTCCTAATTCAACCAATATTGAAGTTCAAAACCAAATCATGCCTACCCGTGAATTCCATTCATTATTTCAAAAAATGAATAGTGAACAACGTTTTATATTTGATGATGTCATGCACAAAAAAAAAAAAAAAATCCAAATGAACCAATTCTTTTATTAATTATTATAAATTCTAGTACAAGTAAAACTTTCACATTAATGTTTTTAATTCAAGCTTTGATATGTTTTTATAATAGACATCCTCATTCAAACCCTTTAAGAAAAAAAGTTTTGCCCATGGCATATATTGGAAAAATAGCATTTAATATTGATGGAATTATGATTCATTCAAGTCTTTTTATACCACCTAATTGTAAAGATTTATCATCATTAAGTTGAGAACGATTAGATAATTTAGTTAAGAAATATGACCGATTACAATTAATAACATTAGATGAAATTTCATTAATAGGGAAAAAAAAACAAAATTTATTAATCTTCAATTAAGATTAATCAAATGTATTCACGCCAAAGTTTTTGGAAATCTTGATGTAATTATCAGTGGGGATTTTTATCAAGTTCAACCAGTTTGTGATGTAGGAATTTTCAAAATTAATGCAACCAACATTGATAGTTTAACTCTAAATTTTTGGATGGAAAACATTATGTGTTATGAATTGAAGCAAGTCATGTGCCACATTGATGAACAATTTGTTAACATTTTAAACCAATTTCGAACTACTACACAATTGCAATCAAATTGTGGATACCATAAATAATTAATGTTTTCATACATCACCAAATGATCCAAAATTTCCATATTTATTTTACACGATTGAAACAAAGAAAAAACATAATAAATCATCTTTCCTTCGAAGTGAAGGGGATGTATTCATATTGCGTGCACAAGATAAACAACATAATACATGTCCTCAATCATTTCAATTACAAAATGATGCAAATGTCACAATTGGACTACATTCAAAGGTTCAAGTAAAGAAAAATAAGTTGGTTGAACTTTGTGTTAAAAATTATGCAACACCTGATGGTCTTGTAAATGGTGCAAATGGAGTATTCCAAGGATCAACTAAAGTATTCAATTCACAAGAAGTCATATGGATATTATTTACCAATCCCAAAAATGGTTAACTCACAAGAATAAAGAATGCACATTTGTATGAACATGAAATACATCCTACATGGACACTAATAGAACCCATATCCAAAGATATTCAAATTGGTTCAATTTTTTTTCACATTATAACAAGAACATAATTTCCCATTCAATTGGTTACAACACGCACTATACATCAAGCACAAGGATTAACACTCGATTATTTAGCATTTGATCCTACTAATGTTTATAAACATGGTTTGACATATATAACATTTTCTCGTGTTAAAACAAAAAAAAAATTGTTTTCCTTTTACAACCTTTGCAAATGAAAAAATTCCAAATTAATCCAAGTGTTGCCATGGAGATGTGCCAATTGAAAACCATTGCACAATGGGATGTACTTGTCCCCAAACCATATACATTATGTGATTCACATGTACTAAATTATTCTTTCAATACTAGATCACTACTTTTACATAAAAATGATATTTTCTCGAATTACAATCTCAAAATAACTCACATATTGTGTGTCAATGAAACACATTTCAACACATTAACGTCTAATAATACATCTTTGAACATTGATACAAGAACACATTCAATGATTAGTGTAAATGGTCAAAATGGTACAATGATTATATATGTCAATTTCACAACCTTATCATCACATGAAACTTTTACATCTTTAAGGTCTGAGTATATTGCATCAACATTCAATGCAAATACAAGAAAGGCTATTCATATAATAGCAATATACAAACCTTCAACAATATCCTTGTCAATGTTCATAATTCACCTTCAAAAGTTTTAGATCTAATGCCAATTTCTTGTCCCACAATAATAATTGGCAATTTCAATATTAACATGTTTGATCAAAACTCAACACAACCAAATGAACTCCAAAGTTTTATGGACCAATATTCAATGGAACTTTAATTTAAAGAAATTACAACAATTTATGGATCCCATATTGATCACATATGGACAAATGCACCCACTCAACAATGCATGTTAGGAGTTGTTGAAGCTTATTAGACTCACCATGAACTAATATATTTTGCATTCAAACTCCTAAATTATGTCCCACAATACCATCACATAGGTAAAAAATATTTTTTTTCTAAAAGATATTGACAATAATAATAAGGAAAAAATAATGATGAAAGGATAATGACCTAAATATCTCACTTCATATAACACTTGCAATAATATTCTTGAATGTTAAAGTAGAGACAGTACACAGTTAGCAACTTGTTCTTTTCCTTGATGTTGTTGTTCTTCCTTACAAGAAATGCCCTTCTTTTTTAGCATTTTTTCTATCTTTTTTCTTCAATGTTTTTCCTTTTTTTCCCCCCCTGGATGTTATTTTTTTCCTCAAAGTTTTTTTCATTACTCGACATGTTATTCTTTCTTCTTGATGATGTTTTTCTTCCTTGGTAATGATGTTTCTTTTCTTCTTCCTTAATGATGTTATTTTTTCCTAATGGTGGTGTTGTTCTTCTTATTGGCAATGTTTTTATGTTCATCCTTAACATTGGTGGACTAAGTATGTGAAATACTCAATTTGTTTTTTCATGATTCCTTGATGCTACTATTTTTCTTCCATGCACATCCCCTTTTTTGCCTTTTGCAAGTGTGGCAGCTTGTGGAATTACACCTTGATTTTAGAAGTTTTCATTTATAACATCAACAAGTAAGATTTTTTTTCATTGTTGATTTTTTGGGTTTGTTTCTTTTTTTCAAAAATGTAAGGTTTTTTTTTGTTAAATTTAAACTTTTTCCCTTTATTTTTTTTTTTTTTTTTTTTTTTTTTTAAAAAAAAAATTTTTTTTTTTTTTTTTTTTATAACTACATAAAAAAATAAA
>Ga0116227_10001248_pt1 | contig 55982 bp, 48 predicted proteins | sample S1TSphgellanicum_FD_89693 | JGI IMG/M metagenome (GOLD analysis project Ga0116227, IMG submission 89693) | Host-associated microbial communities from peat moss isolated from Minnesota, USA - S1T2_Fb - Sphagnum magellanicum MG | ecosystem: Host-associated > Plants > Peat moss > Unclassified...
TTAATAAAAAAATAAAATATTTTTTTTTTTTTTTTTTTTTTTTTTTGTTTTATATTATAAGGGGGGGGGGGGGGGGGGGGGGGGGGGGTTGGGAGCTTTCGCCGAAAAATAAAAGAAAAAGAAGGCACACTTTTGCTTCTAGCGTTGCTGCTGCAATCATGCAGGTTGGCAGCCGGCGACGGCGTTGCTTTGTCAGGGAATCGCTGTTCTGTTCAGTTGTTGCCATCGAGGAGGAGACTTGACGAAGGCTGGCTTGCTTTGCCTTCTTTGCCTTGCCTTTGCTTTCGACGCTCGCTTTATTTTTTTTCCCCGACTTTCTCTGCACCCCACTCCTTGTTCCTATTTTTTTTTTCCAGTCTTTACAAACCTTTCTTTGACCATGCGACGTACTCAAAAAGCGCTTGTGAATCGCTCGCAGTCAAGCAAACTTGGAAGTGCGGGAAAGTTTTTTTGATGTGAATATAGTCTCTCGAAAGATTGCCCGAGGAGCACTTTGCTGAAGAAGCAAAAAAAAAAACAACAAAGAGATCAAGTACGTTCACAAAGTATGTGAATTTTTTTCCAGCTCAAGTGCTCTTTTCTTGGTTCCCCCCGGTTCCTTACAACGTCTTACTTACCTCGAAGACATTCGATTTTAATAGCAATTGCTCGAGCTATAACCGCTCGTCCAGAGCGAGCTCAGCGCTGCTTGAAGAAGGTACGTCGTCAATGCTTACAATATAATAGAGCTTCTGGAATTGATTGCGGAACAGTAGAGACGTTTTCATCAGGTTGTGATAAGACTTGCGAACGAAAGAAACAAAACATCACGCAGTCTCGCCGTGGTCATTACAAGGCGGAGTTCGTGATGTTCTCAATTTGTTGCAGTCTCTAACTGTGGAAGCGATGTTGTCGATTTTGCAGGTAGTTTCTGCGTGTAGCAATGTTGTCGATGGGAGATTTACGTTGAGAATACCGTAGTAGATTGTGTAGACATGGTTGCAGAACGCGAGAATTGAGAAAGAAGACGTACAGACTACTTCACTAGAGGTACCTGATCGACTTTCTTGCGTACGAAAATGTCACAATTTTCTTAGTAACGGCCGTTGTTTTGATTGTGCATCTCTGAAATCTACACCGAAACATTGCCAACAGGAAACGGAGTTGTGATCCGAGTAGTGGAGGAAGTCCGAGCGCCAGCGATGGAGTCGTCTGTAGTGCGGGAGAGCGATGGCTGGACGGCGTACAGTGGCTCTCCGAGCAGCGGAATATGGCAGTCAGGAGTGAACGAATTCTCGCGATCATCGGCAAACAAACGAGAGGAGGACGACGAGGAAGCCTTGAAATGGGCCGCACTGCAGAAACTCCCGACTTACGACCGTATGCGAACGGTCATGCTCAAGAACATCTCCGCGGACGGAGGAGTCTCGCACCAAGAATTCGATGTCAGGAAACTTAGCTACCAAGACCGTCAGCAATTGATCTCCAAAATCTTGCAACAGACTGAAGAGGACAACGAACGCTTCCTTCTCAAGACTCGTGAAAGGATCGACAGGTAACCATGTCTCCATCTCTTACAACTGCTTACACACGTAGGATGTCGTCGTTGTCAAACTCGGAAGAAACGGCGACATCGAGCAAGACTGATGATGCTGGGAAAAACAATTGTCATAGAGAGTTGAACTTTCCTGTGTCACTTTCCTGAGATGAATTCCGATCTCAAGCTTGTGCGTTCTCTTTAGAACTGTATTGTTGTGCTGCTTCAGTGTTTCTGCAGCGCTCTAGAGAATTGTGCACTGAAAAAGCAGAAGAAGATTGCAGCATAAGATCTCAAAACATCAGCAGTTCTTATTACAGTCTAATCCACAAAGAAAATCGATGCTGCACATGTGGAGAAACCTTTGTGAACTGACCGTCACAATGGAGCTGAGCGAGACAGAAGCTGACAAAGTGTGAAAAATGACTTGCCAGGGTCGGGATAGAGCTACCGAGAATCGAAGTGCGATTTGAGCACTTGAACATCGAAGCGAATGTCTCGATCGGTAGCAGAGGATTGCCAAGTCTTCCCAACTTCGTGCTGGGAGTTGCTGAGGTACTCATACGGCTACAATCAGTGTTGGTGTTGTCCTCCTGCCCAATCTGAGCAGGATGTGTGTTTTTGTTTGTTTCCTGAAGCAAAAAAAATTGCCCGAGACTTCTTGACTTTCGGTTTCTTCTTCTGTAGGCCATGCTGAGTATCCTTCCTCTTCCCTCATCCAAAAGAACGACTCTCAACATTCTCAGCGATGTCAGTGGCAGCATTAAACCTGGCAGGTTTGTTGTTTGTTTTCTTTCTACATGTATATTCAAGCATATTTGCCAATTTTGTCCTCACATGAGCCTCGAGATCAAAAAGTGCTCACTGTGAAAGAGTCTCTCACATGTCATCTAATGACACCCAATACCTTCTTGGCACTGCTGATCTTGTGGAATTTCTTTTGCTGGTGACTTGCAGAATGACACTACTTCTTGGACCACCAGGTGCGGGGAAGACAACCTTCTTGTTAGCATTGTCAGGCAAATTGGACAAAACCCTGAAGGTAGAATTTCTTTTGACCTTGCTGCCTCTTAGAGATTCTTTTCTGTAAACCCTTTTCTAAGAAGTTGAAAACCTCTGTTGATCACCTCCAGTGCAATTGAGATGAACTGTGTAAGGTTCTGCTTCTGGAGTGGTTCTCTTTATTGCAAAGAGTGCAACAATAATAAAATATAGCAACTTTTGAACATATGGTGGAGAAATTTAAGTTTGCAGATCTTGTTTCTTGTTTCTTCAGACAACAGGCAAGGTTACATACAATGGACATGAATTCCATGAGTTTGTGCCTCAAAGAACAAGTGCTTATATCAGTCAACGTGACATTCAGACAGCAGAAATGACTGTCAGAGAGACACTTGATTTCTCTGGTCGCTGCCAAGGTGTTGGCTCCAGATTTCGTGAGTGTTGTTTTTGGGACCCATCCTCATTGATTTTTCATCCCTCCCTCTCCTTGACTTGTTCTAGCTTCTTCCAACCTTTTCCTATATAGTTATGAATGTGTGTCTGAATCTGTGATGATGGAGTCATGAGACTCCAAATCAGAGATGTGAAATTTGGCTCACAAGTCATATGTCCAGTAGTGTTTGACTTCCCTCTGTCCTGGGCCATGGGCGGCTTTGCATTTCAGAAATGTTGATGGAGCTTGCAAGAAGGGAGAAAGAGGCTGGGATCAAGCCCGACCCAGAAATTGACATGTTCATGAAGGTGAGGCTCATCACCACAAAAGACTCTCTACTTCTTTTGTGCAGAACATCAAGTGTACACATGCTTAAATTAATAGCATAGTCTGATATTGTTCACCTAGAGAGCCACAGAAAACACAAGTACATTGCTTTTTGTCTTTGGTCTTGCATCTATGATTTGCCCATTGTCATTTGAGGTGTCCAGACTTGCCTCTTGAGATGTTTGTTCTTTCAACCTCATGACCAATTCCAGAGATATTTCTTCCACAATTTACATGGCTCATAGAATGCACTGTTGTTGTCTTTGACCATTTTTCAAGCTTGTACCTAACCAACAGAGGTGTGTTTATTTAGGCTACAGCATTTCCAGGTGAAGGGACAAGTCTCATGACAGACTATGTACTCAAGGTCTGTACCTCTCACCTCAACAAAGAATCAGTGATGATTGCACTGGAATAATAGTTCTGTTGTTTTGAAGCAATTCTCTGGTTGAGTTATTACTATATAATGGATGAGGAGTGGTCAAACTACATGGTTGATAAGTTTCTTTGATGGGAAGCTGATCTGTTTTTGTTGGGGTTGCTGGGTTGCAGATTCTTGGTCTGGAGATATGTGCTGATACAATGGTGGGAAATGAAATGAAGCGTGGTGTCTCAGGGGGACAGAAAAAGCGACTTAACACTGGTACAAGCTAAACCTGTCATTTGCTTTATAAACTCTCTGTCCTCACTATGTAATTCTGTAATAAGGATTTGCTTGTTTTATTTTCCCTGTTGCAGTGGCATGGAACTGGACATGCTGGTAGCAGTCGCACTTAAGCATTGGTTGCTCTATGTGAAGCTTATAAAATTAGTTGCTTGCTTTGTCATGCTTTCTTTTGTTTCAATCCAGGTGAGATGCTTGTGGGACCTGCAAAAGCTCTCTTCATGGATGAGATCTCTTCTGGCCTGGACAGTTCTACCACTTACCAGATTGTGAAGTGCTTGCGCCAGTCAGTGCATGTTTTGGATGGAACTATGATTGTCTCTCTTCTCCAGCCAGCACCAGAGACATATGCACTCTTTGATGATCTCATCTTACTCTCAGAAGGTGTCATTGTTTATCAAGGTCCGTGTGACTTGGTGCTTGAGTTCTTTGAGACCATGGGCTTCAGGTGTCCACCAAGGAAAGGGACTGCTGACTTCTTGCAAGAGGTAGGTGGGAAATCCCCTCTCAAAGGCTATCAGTGTCTTACCTTTTCCCTTGCAACACTTGTGCAAAATGAGTGGAAAGAGAGCAAGTCATTCATTTGAAATTCCTATTATCTTACACACAAGGTCCTAAGCATTGACAAAGATCTAGTTTTGGCTCTATTTGGTCTGCAGGTGACGTCTAGGAAGGATCAGGGTCAATACTGGTATAACAAGAGTATCCCTTACCAGTATGTTCCAGTCAAGGCTTTTGCTGATGCATTCCAAAGGTTCCATGTTGGGGAGCGACTCTCTCAGGAGCTCACCATTCCTTTTGACAGAACAAAATGCCACCCAGCTGCACTTGTGACTAAGAAGTATGCCCTTAGCAAATGGGAGATTTTTCAAGCCAGTTATGCAAGGGAAAAGTTGCTGATGAAACGGAATGCATTTGTGTACATCTTCAAGACGGTCCAGGTGTGCATTTCTTCTATTTAGTATGAGGTGTTGTCAGATGTGACTGTTTCATGTCCGCACTTCATTGCTCACAAATTTCACCTGAGAAGAAGAAGAAGGCAACTTGATAATAGGCTACTTGTTTAGCACAACTTATGCATCAATACACTGTAGTTACTGCAGTTGCAAAATACTTACTTATTGTTTTGTTTTAGCTGATTGCTTTGACATCATGAGGAGCATAGAGTGCCTGATACTTTGTTGACCGTCTGGCAGATTGCAATTGTGGCTTTGATCACTATGTCAGTGTTTCTCCGGACTAAATTGCATCCAGATTCTGTAAACAGTGGGATCCTGTATATTGGTGCCATGTTCTTTGGTCTTATAAATGTCTTGTTCAATGGGTTCACGGATATGGCATTGACTGTAATGCGCCTGCCAGTATTTTACAAGCAACGGGACATGTTCCTTTATCCAGCATGGGCATTTGTACTTCCTTCCTACTTTTTACGACTGCCCTTGTCCATCTTTGAAACCTTTACCTGGATGATTCTGACATACTGGACCATTGGTTTTGCTCCTGAAGCTAGCCGGTAAGCAGCTATCTCAAGCTTGCAGTGAAAAGTTTCCTTCTGATTCATGCATGTATGTGATCTTGACTTGAGGTCTGTTCCACATTTAGTCCAGCCCTTGAATTTCCAATGTGTGTGTCAAGCAGAAAGATTGCTCTCCTAATATTTAATGTAAGGCTCAAGAATGATTGGTAGGTGAAAGGTCTTTAACCTTAGAGTCATCATATGTATGTTGTGTAATGAATGGTGAACTCAAATTTGCAAGCCCTCTCTGTGTGGTTTTGAAATCATGCATAACTGCTGTCTACCATGTTGGCTGTGCACCAAAAACTTGTTCTTCTACTGAAAGTCACATTGAGTAGATTTCTTGACCCCATGTGCTAACCAAAACTCAGCTGTTTCTGTCACTGATCTGCCACCTCTCATTCAATTGTTTCCTTTCTTCAGCTTCTTCCGGCAATGGCTGGTGCTCTTTGCAATGCATCAGTTGTCACTGGGGTTGTTCCGCCTAGTTTCAGCAGTGGGTCGTATTCTGGTCTTGACTCAAAGTTTCGGAGCCTGCTGCATTGTGATCTTACTGGCATTAGGAGGCTTTATTGTGTCCAGAGGTACCACTTTGCCATGTCCCCCTCCCAAAGATGTCTCTTTTACCAGCCTCACAAGTCTTGCATGGTTCAGACATGGTTCTTCTTTTAAGTACTAGCACATTAAGATGGTAAGCTTGTTTTGCAACTAAAGCCCTGAAGTATAATGTTGTCTGACATATGCTCTACATATCAATCTACTCTGCAGTAAATATTCCTCCTTGGTGGATTTGGGGGTATTGGCTGTCACCGTTCACCTATGCACTGAATGCTCTTTCTGTAAATGAGTTTCTAGCCCCACGGTGGAACAAGGTATGCAATTTTTCTTGCACCTCTTGGGTTTGAACCATTTTCCCATGTAACTCACCTTCAATTCAATCTTAGTGTGCCCATGTGATTATCCCTTGCATCTTCTCTTGCATGAGCATGCCTCTGGGAGCCTGAGGCACTTCAGGTTAGAGCATAACAGGACAACAGCCTTTGGGAGGTTTCTAGATATGAGTTGTGTCGTTTTGTGGACACTAACCATTTCTCGTTCCTCATTTTCTCATCTAGACTGCTCTTCATTGTCTCATCCACTGCTAGATTTTGAGTGCCTCAATGAAGTATAAATATCTCCAATATGATGATGAATTTGTGAGCATTGATGCAATCTTGTGGCCTCATTTTGTAGCCAGGGGAAGCGGATGATGGATTAACTCTTGGAAGAGAAGTTTTGTTGGAGCGGGGAATGTTCGACAGAGGCTACTGGTATTGGCTCGGTGTAGGAGTCTTGATCGCATATTCTATTCTATTCAACTTCCTTTACTGCTTTTTCCTGATCTATCTCAACCGTAAGTGGATCTCCAATCCTTCAAGAGCATATCACATGAAAATCTAGTCATCTGGATGTGTCCACACAACAGTCAGAGATCTGTAGCCATATGCATCATGTGTCAAGTCTCACTGTTGATAAGAACTACATCTAGTTGTAGCTTCACACCAAATGATTTTCTGAGGTTAAGCAATGGCCCAGAGAGTCAAATGACCAGACACTTCTAGTCCCGTGGCTTAAACTTCCATCAGATGCATATTGTACACTCAACCCTAGCTCCCTCATGTATTCTTGAACTGAACTTGGCTGAGGGGGTGATGCAGCCGGTATTTTGTTCTTCATTTCATTTCTCTTGCCGATCTTTGATTTCTAAACAACCTCATATCAATCATTACAGAGGACTGCAATATCATTCAAAGTTATCTTGTGGTTTGACCACTCAACCTCTTGCTGTATGTGGGGAAGGAGATGACCTCTCAAGACAGTGTTGCTGTACTCTTAGCAATGGATCGAGCCCATAAGCAAACCACTGGTGTCCATATCCAACATAACTGACTCATGCTGTTTCGGTGGTTGCAGCTCTTGACAAGCCAAAAGCAGTGCTGTCACAGGAGGCTTTTGATGAAAAGATGAGAAATAGGATTGGAGATGCAGGCAGTGTGAAGAATGGATCTCTTACAACATCATCTGGCAGCAATCCTCAGATTCCACAGCAGTCAATTGAACTTAACAGTATGCCATGAACTCCCATATCTGATTTTTTCCTAACATTGGCATGGTATTGCTGCACTGCATTTATGGTGCCTCACCGTAAACAGCAACAGTTACAGCCATCAAGTATCCTGATTGTTTTAAGAAAACGTGTAATTTCACATAATCAACCATCTTGCAGTCATCATGCTTCAAATAGTGATAATGGCAAACACACATAGAGATCTGAATATAACATGACTGAGTTTATAGCCTGCTTGAACTCAACCATGTCCAATGCAAATTATGTGCAGGTTGCTCTTCAGTATCACGGCGATCCAGTATTTCATCAGCAGGAGCAAATTCAGACCGGTCTGATGCAGTGGCTGATGCAGATGTAGTACTGCCCAAGAAGGGAATGGTTTTGCCATTTCAGCCACTGTCCATTGCTTTCCACCATATAAACTACTTTATTGACATGCCTCCTGTAAGATCTGCTTTCTACACTATAAGAAGGATTTACTCCTTTCCACTACTTACGTTGGGGAGCAGATGTGGCTGACTCTGTTCATTTTGGGGATTTCTGTTTGGAAATTCTTTTTCCAATTTATCTTCATGCTTTCAATTTTTTGCTTCAATTCTGGATTTCAATGCACCCCAATCCTCCTTTTGTTACAGTATTGAGAACTGTATAAAAAAACAGGCTTATTACCTGTTTTATAGTGAATGCAAAATGTCTGGTGTTGGAGGGTGAGTCACAGCAGATCTAAATCATACATGTCCAAAATGCTTACAGGGAATGAAAGCGCAAGGAGTTACTGAAGACAAGCTGCAATTGCTCAATGATATAAGTGGCTCCTTTCGCCCTGGGGTCCTTACAGCATTGGTTGGGGTTAGTGGTGCTGGAAAGACAACATTCATGGATGTTTTGGCGGGAAGGAAGACTGGGGGTTATATTGAGGGTTCAATCTACATATCTGGATATCCTAAAAAACAGGAGACATTTGCTCGTGTATCTGGCTATTGCGAACAGTTTGACATACACTCACCCAATGTTACTGTTCATGAGTCACTCCTATACTCTGCATGGCTACGCCTTTCCAAAGATGTCAGCCGAGAAGTTCGAAGGGTAATCCGATACATGTTCACTTGATTATACTTTGATTTATTGACACTCTTGTTCCTAGTTGAATAGTGTTCCAATATACAAAGTTGTGACACAGGCACATGACCCTGTACATAAATTGATGTTATTGTGAAATTTGATATCATCCACAATACACAGACAAGTAGAGAATTACATAAACACACCTCGAATTTGATGCAATGTTGTGGAGGCTAAGTGAGATTGGAGCTTGAAGTTTCCATATGGGTAATTTATTAGGTGAATTGGAATCATATGAGGTGCCAATCAATGTTCTGAGGATGTATAGTCAAATCTCGTGCACCATGCAAGCTTACAAGATGTGGAATTGCAGGCATTTGTGGAGGAGGTGATGGAATTGGTAGAGCTGACACCCTTAAGATTAGCCCTTGTGGGTCTTCCTGGAGTTTCTGGACTATCAACAGAGCAAAGGAAGCGACTGACTGTTGCAGTTGAGCTTGTTGCCAATCCTTCTATCATATTCATGGATGAGCCCACTTCAGGATTAGATGCCAGAGCAGCTGCAATAGTTATGCGTACAGTTCGCAACACAGTTGATACTGGTAGGACAGTGGTGTGCACCATACATCAACCAAGTATTGACATCTTTGAGGCGTTTGATGAGGTAAAAATGGGTTTCACAGACATATTTGTAGTAGCAACATATTCACCTTGGGTGTACTACACTTGTTGAATGTTGTCTTGTAGAAACTGGTTGGTACCCTGGGAAAAATTCATAAATTGGAAACTTGTGTTGCAGCTCTTATTGATGCAGCGTGGGGGACGAGTGTTGTATGCTGGGCCTCTGGGTCACCACTCTCAGAAGCTGATTGACTATTTTGAGGCAGTGGAAGGTGTTCCTAAGATAAAGGATGGGATTAACCCTTCAACATGGATGCTGGAAGTTACCAGTCAAGCATCTGAACAGAAGCTTGATGTCAACTTTGCTGACATTTACACCAAGTCTGCATTGTATCAGTGAGTAAACCATTTGAGTATTTCCCTGTCTCCATATGTAGGATCTCACTCATGTAGACTATGAGTTATTGATGGAGTCCAACAGTGAGGAAAGTGGAGATGGTGACAAAATTGATCCCACCAGAGTCCTTGCAACAAAGGTTCTGAGACACTAAATGATTTTTGCAGGCATAATGAGGACCTCATCAATCAGCTGAGCTCACCAGCTCCAGGGGTGCAGGACATTTCATTCCCAACCGAATATGCACAGCCATTTTGGCAGCAATGCTTAGCATGCTTATGGAAGCAGCGGAGGTCATATTGGCGCAACCCCTACTACAACGTCATCCGCATTTTTCTAGCAGTTCTTTATGGATGTTTTTATGGAACTATCTGCTTGGGCTTTGGTAATCATAGGTACATTCTCCTTTCTAACAAATATTCTGCTTTACCACTGCAGATCAGAACATTTGCATCTCTGTAAAGCTTGATGTGACCACAGAACAAAACTAGTATTGTGTATCCATTGCTGGGTCCCTGCCAGTGAGCCTCAAAGTGCATTGATTGGTGATTTTTTTCTGTCTGTGCTAGAAAGCATGTCTAATTACATTCAGAAGGTAACAATCTAATCGTGGAACATCCTGTTCTTAAAAGTTTAAAGAGGCAAACAAGAAATGAAGGAAGAAAAAGAAATATTTGGTGACAACACCATTACAGACACAAAAGAGTCTAAAAATGAGTGACACCATGAATGTGAGAATATCTTTGTCATGATGATCCACATTGGGTGGTATGATGTGTTGGGAAAATGAACTGCAGGTCAACAGAACAAGATGTGTTTAATATGATGGGAGCTTTGTATGCTTCAACATTATTCCTTGGGGCAAGTAATGCACTTGCTGTACAGCCAGTGGTATCAGTGGAACGAACTGTATTTTATCGAGAGCGTGCGGCTGGGATGTACTCCACTTTCCCTTATTCATTTGCACAGGTAAGACTTCATCCTCCTGTCAGTTTTTCTTTTGTGTCATAGAACCAACTGCTGGCAGAGGCTTAGCTGTGCTTGATGGAAATTGAAATTGTTATTCCTTATACTAAATTCTCAATTCTTTTTAGAACTGTGAACTTGTTCTCAAATTGATTATCCTTTTTCTTGAATGCATTGGTGATAGACACCCTGACAGAATTATTCTTTGTTAATTTGCAGGTGACAGTGGAATTCCCATATGTGTTTGTACAGGCAGTTCTCTTTGGAACCATACTGTATGCACTGATTCAGTTTGAGTGGATGGCTGCCAAGTTCCTCCTCTTCATTTTCTTCCTGTATTTCACTCTGCTTATCTTCACATTGTGGGGAATGCTGACTGTTGCCCTCACCCCAAACCTTCAAGTTGCAGCAATCATATCAGCAGCAGCCTTTGGGATTTGGAATCTATTTGCGGGCTTTTTGATTCCACGTCCAGTATGTTCACTACTACAAAGCTCTTTGCTATTGAAATCAAACTTGAAGCTTCTTGATCAATTGACAATAAGGAGAAACACTTGTTTTGTTGCTCTCTCTTTCCAATGCTGGTTATGAACCCTGGTAAATAATGCAGAAGTGTTCTGAATGAAATCAAATTCACTGCTGATGTTGAGTTTAAAGGGAAAGGCAATTAGGATCACATGGTGGCATATCACACATCAGTGTGACACATTGACTGACCCATTACTCACAAACAAATTACTTTACAGACAGGAGAGTCCTTGGGAAGAAAGTGTCATAATTTGCTTGCCTGTTCTTGGAAAGATGAAAAACAAAGATTCTCAGAAGATTTACTGACAAATCACATTGATGGTGTATGCAGAGTCTGCCAATCTATTGGGTATGGTACTATTGGCTCTCACCTACGGCCTGGACACTATATGGCCTGGTTACATCCCAGTTGGGGGATGTTACCTCACCAATAACTGTGAAGGGAACTTATGGAACACATGTGCAAGGCACAAATGAAACAAGGTTGCCAATGCGTGAATTTCTGGATACCCATTTCGGCTTCCACCATAGCTTCTTACCATATGTTGCCATTTGGCATGTTGGAATTGTGCTTGTTTTTGGTCTAGTGTTTGCAATCAGCATCAAATGGATCAACTTCCAGAGGCGCTAGCTAGTTCATTTCAGATATCCCTGAGACAAGGGAACAATTGTTGCCACACCCAGGGTACTGTAGAGACTACAAAACCATTGCTTCTTTACCAGGGTAGTATCAATTTCATCCTTTCTCCAGATCTTAGCACTTTGCTTGCCTAAAGATTAGTTCTAAACAGTCCTTGAAGCATCTCCAGCACAACATAGCAAAGAAGCTAAATATAGTTACTTATACATCTTGACTGTTGGCAGCCAGCCAGTCAAAGATGATAGGGTTTTTCCCCCTCAATGAGACCTTCATCATCTCAGCTGTTTTATGTGCATTGGAAAGCTGTTCAAACTGGGTGATGGGTGTGCAAGAAACCTTGTAAGCAAGGGCCTTGGGATCAGTATGATCAAGTTGCCAACAAAACTCCAGAGAAATCACAGTGCCAGATCAGGAAGCTCAAACAATTGCTGATCAAGCTTGCACGAGGAAATAGCAGCAAACCTCACTGCAACTAAGAAAGACTGCTGTACGATTATGCATCTACCAGGTTAGTGGTGCAACCTCAGTACAATGATTTGTCTGGGGGCATGAGCTAGCACTGGAAAACTCGGATTCTGCCACTAAAACATGTATTATTACAAAACAACAACCGCACTTGTTCATGAATTGTGCTGGCACAATTCATGTGCATGCACCACAGTATCTTAGGTTAGAGATAGATAGTTACTAGTATCTATCTTACTTCAGAATTGTGCACAAAGCATGAAGTTGGAATTGGGATTTGTTTTACTTTCCCTCTAGTTCTACAACTATGTGCTAGCTAGTTTTCTTTTGAATTCATATCTGAACCAAACTCTTGAGTACACTATTATCATTCTATGTATGACTAAAGAAATTCAAAATCCAATTAAAACCATGTGCCTGCTTGCTTGCTGTGGCTGCTGCTCACTTTCCTTACCAATCTCGTGAAAATCTTACCCTTGAGTTGCCCACCCTTTCTCAAGAGACAGGGCAACTCCACTCAGCTCATGGAATTGCTGTTGCATATCAATCCACCACTCAAAGGGCTAGAACTGGTCATATCCCTCTTGTCTCTTAGTACTGAGGGTGAAGCGCATTATCTAATCAGTTTCTGATTTTCTCGCTGGTCAGGCAAACTCAATAACAACGAGCAGCTAGACGCATAATGGCTCTGCTCTTTCAATGGCATCACTTAACATACTAAATCAGAAACAAAATGGTGATTAGCATGGTGAAGCCCAAGTGGATCCTTAAGTTCTGCATGCCTGAAATGTCTATGTAGTTGACTCCACATGACTCTTAGAATGTAGGGATACCAAACTTTGGCCCATTTCTGAGTGCATCACAATAATGTGTTTCCAGACTACTCTTTCTCTCTCTCTCTCTCTCTCTCTCTCTCAACGAAGAGGTGGCGCGCAACTGATGATGATCATCAGTTTCTGCTTTTGTTTTGTGTTTTTTGCTCATCCAATTAATAATTTAAGAAGCAAATTGGAGTTTTGTGTTCAATCAAGAGTGTGACACAAGTACTCTCTCTCTCTCTCTCAACTAATAAGATATCTAAAGTATCAGCAACTGGATTGGGTTATAGATTTTATTTCCGATAAAGCGATTTGCGATGCTGCTGTGTTGCATGGCACGCAGCAGGGACTCCTTCGGGACCCGCCGCTGGCACACAGCCAGCAGGAGCATCTGCTTTCTGATCATAAAAGTACACAACCACATCTGTACCCAGCGGTACCTAGATTGTGGGTACCGGGCGGGCGTCAGGATAAAGGCAAAAAGGCTTTAGGGTTTTGATCAGCACAAGAGAGTAGCAATTGTGGGTGGAAGGAATGCCTCTTCTTGGGAGAGAGAGAGAGAGAGAGAGAAAGAAAGAAAGAAAAGGGGTCGTTCTCGCTCTTTGGAAGTGGCCGTAAGTATCTCTGCGGGACGACAGACTGAGGCTCGGATATGTCACAACACTACCCAAGAACTGTCGTCGGCAATTTCATGATCTGAAAGAAAGAAAGAAAGAAAGAAATCCTCTCCCAGAAGTCCTCTCTCATGGGAGCTTCTGAATCTTGCTTGCTGCAACAAACAATTCGAGCGCGCCGGGGGAGGGGAGGGGGAGTAAAGAACGTGGGTTGGTACGCCTCATTCAAGAGTAATTTGAGTAATTTTTTATCAAATCCTGAAGCATTCTCTTTCTGCATGATTTCTCTTTTTGGTGTTTGGGGGTGGGGGGGGGTTGAATTGCTATAACATGAGCACCGTTATGTATGCATGTATACGTGTGTGTGTGTGTGTGTGTGTGTGTATGGGTTGATCCTTGCTTGTCCATTGCAATAGGATCAAAGAATTGGCGAGGTCAGGAAGGGTTCACATAGAATACAGTACTGTTTTGAGCATGTGAAAATCATCATGATCATCATCCTCTTTCAGCTGTCATTTTGTCAACCCAATGGAAAAGTCTGTCTTGGAATCAAACAGCAAAGAATCTTATGAGGAGCAGTCTGTGAGCCACATATTTCATCCAAAGAAATGATAGTAATCAGAAGTGGCAGTATGACAATATGAATTTTTTTCTTGCTACCAGAATTTGAGCTCATTCTGAGTGACATTTGCAAAGGACTTCTTTATGTTTGCAAATTGGAAGAGTAGTCTTCAAATTGTTTCTCATGTAGACTAAGGTATGAGGAGTTAACATGCTTATGCATGTAGCACAGATGCCTGTTTGTTTGGGCTGATGAAAGGAACACTGTTACTGTCTGAAGCTTTTAAGGGTTCAGTAAGCTGATCCCTCAATGCACTTGTGATTTCTTTGCACAGAGTTTACCTCACACATGTGTCATGAGCCACAGCATTTTGTGTCAGGAAACTACATTCTCTTGTAGTGTACTATAGCTCATGCATTGAGCAGTGGTGGGTCCAAAGGGGCCATCTATACCATCCCCTTTCACATAAGGGTTGCAAATCCCCAACCATGGTGCAACTCCTCTCCGTGCATGTGATATTCACAATGGGCAGCCTATCCTTTGAGAGTTTCATGGTTTCTTTTACCTACTGCATGATTCACCTTTCTGTATGTTCAGGAGAATTGGCTGAGGGCCTGTATAACATGGTAATTTATAGTTGATCCCGGCTGGTGCAGCAGATTTGGACCTATTACTTGGAAGTTTGTCTCTCAAACTGTGAGCTGATATCCAACACATGGCAATGTATGGTGCTTCAAACCTCCTACCCCAATATCTGGTCCTTAAGAGAAATATGTAACTTCACATGTCAGGTTACTGTTGCTGGGCAAACAGGTGAGCTCTATGTTGCCTCCATAACATGATAGGATTTTGACATTTCTTTTATTTTTCTGAGTGGTTTTGAAAAACTGTCATTTTGTCAGGGCAATATCATCTTTCATTGCAACATTTGAGTTCTGCTTGGTTAAATTGCTGCCCTTAGCTGCCATAATACTTCTTGGGTATCTCCCTGTTGCCTTACTTTTTGGAGTGACAAACCATGCGGTTCCAGTTAAAAGTCTCAATGCACTTTTGTTGCAGTCCACTGCCTCACAATATACTGATCTTCACTCTTCTCAATGCTAAGGTGCCAATTGTTTCAAACAAGTGTGCCTGCTTGAGTCTGTCCAGTCTATTGAGGAATTGTCATACTTGAAGTGCTTTAGTATGCATACTGATGCAGTTCTGGATGTTCATCTCAGCAGGAAGCGTGGCTACTTCTATCACCAGCTAGTTACTGAGCTTTTGGAGACCACCAGAGCAGTCATGCTACCTGCTTTACGCATCACTCCCTCTTGTCCTTCAGTTAGTGTATTGAGCTTGCCTGCATGCCAAAGACATGATGTTGAATCCACTACTAGAAGAAGCAGAATTCTTTACCAAGCCACATCAGGTATTGAGTACAAGAAACGGCTGGATTTGCAGCTGGAACCATTGTTTTCTTTTTGGCAGTTTCAGAGAATCTCAAGAAATAGCAGAGGTCAGAGGAAGGGGAGATTGGGCACCACCAGGTCACAGCAATATGGTGCAAGAGCAGCTGCTGATGACCATGTAGTTTGCTCCTCTCATTTGAGCACAGACATCCCCATGTATGAGTCAAAGAGAGTGCCATTTGACCAGTACATGGAAGACCAGCAGCGCTTGTTTAATGCATTGTTTCCAGATGGGCAACGACGTGTGAGGCTGAGTGATGAGGAGTGGAGAATTCAGATGCTGCCTATAGACTTTTTTTTCCTTCAAGTGAGACCAGTGGTGGATATGAGGATTGTGGTCACTGGTCCAGAAGCCGGTAACAAGGAACGAGTGACCAAGATGGTGAAGCTAGAAGTGACAAATTGGGATCTGCAAGGGTTAGGATACCATGTGAATGAATCAGATTTTCAGCTGGATGTCAAGGGCTGGCTGTATCCAGAGAGACGAGGAGTGGGGTCGAGGCTCAAGGGAGAGATGACACTGAAATGTAGCATGTCAGTGCCATCATCCCTGGCAATGTTGCCACATGGTGTCGTGGAGAGTGTGGGAAATGCAGTGCTTGGGCAGTTGCTGCAATCCATGAAGGAGAAGGTCAACAGTCGCCTCCTCCAAGACTACTCTGCATACACTCGTCAGCATTCTCTTCTCAAACCCCAAATCCAATCTACCCAAACCCTCAACCCTCAGACCCTGAGGAGAAAGTCCTGAAGTTTCCCTTTCTTGATTGTAATGCTCAAGCATTAATCCTTGATTTGCAAACCCTATGCTCTGACTCTGGTCCCTCAAACCCTGAAATAACAGACCTTAATGATTGTTTTGTGTAAAAGATCCCAAGATTTGCTTTGTCAAAAATTGGACTCTAGAAACCAGTCTCAAATCCTGAATTGCTGGAATTGCAAAATCATGAGGGGTTTAAGAAGGAAACCCCTTCCTGTGCAGTTTTGCCAGCTTGCCGCACAGCAAATCACCAGTGGGTTCCAAGGGAAGAAATGCCAAACCCCTTCTTCCAAAACTGGACATGGTGGAATCACCCAAAATTGTATCCAAAGCTACTGTTGTGACAAATTTTCTGTCTTTTATGTCAAGATTATTCTTTTTCCATAGCTGGTCTTTGGGTGCATCTAATGATGACCACTGGTTAGATAGATGTATTATGGCCAACATCAATTGGGTCGGAATGGTCCATGTCAGAGTCCTTCAACCAAGTTGCTTTATTATAGTAATTTAGTGCCTACTGTATGCAACTAAATTACATATTCCAATGGACTGGATCTTATGCAGTGGCATGCAACGAGTTCCTGGGATTGGTCTCCTTTCATAAGGAGTGCCTGCTATTTTCACTCAATTTTATTACAAACTTGTCAGCAATCCATTCCACCACCCTTCATGTTAGTTCACTTAGTGACTCTTTGGAGACTGAATCCTAATAATGTGACTGAAGTTTCCTTTTAGACTTAGGTGCCCATGAGAACATAAGTGGAATATGCAAACTATTCCATAAAATGTCATGGATTATTTAATACCTACAAAGAATGACAATAGAACTAAGCCTACATAACTTTGAAGGCTTATTCTAATTGAAAATCAATGTGCCTAGAATAGAGCATTTCTTACACATTCAATGAGGGAAATTGTTCCAATGTAATGATTTGTGCAGTGAATACTTGGGCCAATGATGGTGGTTCATTTGCTTTGGGAATACTTTGTCAAAAGCCACATAGCTCTCGAAGAGGTACCCTGATGGTACAAAAACATTCCAAGGATGTTCAACCATGACTGGATGATCTTCAAGTTCCTGGATTTTTGCTTGTTTTCTATCCCACTTTCTCTGGTCATAATGGCTTTGACATCTGATGGTCGGCCCCATATTCGTCCACCAATTCTTTCCTCGTGTTGTAATTGTGCAAAAGTCCTTCTCATGAGGAACTAAGTACCATCCTTTTCGTTCTTCTTGACGCTGGAAATCGTATCGACTCTGATAGATACCCACAGCTGTTATGTGTGTACTTGAAAATACATTCAAATTTGCTGCTTCTTGAACCCTTCGGTGTGTGTCCAAGCTCATCTTGGAATGAAGTGCTTTGCTTGATTTGATAAAAAACTTGTTGTATTGTTGCTTTATGGGGATTCCATCTTCATTATACCCATCCAATTGTGCAAGCTTCATTCCTGTAATTGCCTTTCTTTGAGTCTCTCGTACATGTTCCTCAAGGTATCTTCTTCCACCCCCAAATATGGCAGCAAATGAGGAGTAGAAAACACCTTTACGAATCCTTGTGCTCATCTGAAACAATTGATGCCAATTTACAAAAAATTAAGTGACATGAGTATATGTAATATGAAACCTGTATGAATGCTATTTTCATTTCCATTGTACAATGATTTCCATAAACTTACAATGTTGTTGGATTTTATTTTCTTGCCATATTACAGATTATAGTAGATGATTACCCGATGATGGTTTATGCTGAAAAAATGTTCCATCTCCTCATTCATCTTCTTAGCAGCTTCTTGTTGTTGGTCCCGATTCTGTAGCTTATAACTCATCATCAGTAATGCCTTCACTTGATTGCCAGCCAATACACAAGCCAAGAGGAAGGCCTTACGAGCATAGTAGTCTAGAATGTATTGGCGGCTCCAATTTCCCCGGAACCTACTTTGAATTTTAGTAGCATGCTTGAAGAAATAGGCCATTCGAAGTTCTTTGTCTTTACGCCTTCGACATTCATGGAACCATTCTCGACCCAAATGCCCTCGATAAACTCGTTGAATGAATAAAGCACATCTCCTCCATAGTCTCACTAGTTGCTGTGCAGCAAACCTTCGGTATGTGGTCTGATGTAGTTCACCACATGACAAGGAAAAGCAATAACAAATAAAGGTGGGTGATGGAATGCCATGGGTTATTATGAAGCAATTTTACAATTGTGGTTTAGTCACATGTAGATGTATAATGGAGAGTCAATGATGCAGATTAAAAACCTGCTCTTCATATCTACTTAACCCATGATGTTAGATTGATTTATCAATTCTATGACATTGAGAAAAATTGAGTTTGAATTGATCAACAGGGGAAGACCACTATTACTTGAATTTTGAGGCATGCATTGTATTCTCTTTCTCTGTTCAACTTTGCTTCCCTGCATAATGTTAACACCCAAATTCATATGCACAAATGTTCACGTTTTGTTGAAATTTTGAGGTGAACTCTTCATGTAACTTTGAAATCTGATTCTTTTGCAAATGCATTGATATTTTTTCATATCTTCATTTTCATCCCAGTAACGTTGTTATTAATCATGTCCATCAATTGTGGAGTTTGACCAAATTCAACATCGGGACTAATCAAAAGTCTAACCATAAACACTCACACATACACACACACCTTGGAAGCACAATTAGGCTACACTTTGTTCTATTGAATGTGGGCATCATTCCAAAAGGTGACCTATTTAAGCCACTTATAATTTTAGGTTTTATAAATCTGAAGGCCTCAATTCACAAGACATGTATAATGTAGGATGTTGTGGGAGCACAAAGTAATCTGTTTTTCAAGTACGTATGAAAATGCAAAGTTGGTGAACATTACAAATTGCTATCCATGTAAGCATTTAAGATTTCTTGGGCCCATGCTCCCACCCAATTTGGTGTCATGATGTAGAATTGGCACAGTCCGTGATTTCCTCGAGAATTACTTTGATCTCAGAAGGAATACAATATGATGCTGTGAACAGTCTTGTATATTTGACCTTCAAAGATTAGTGACACAAACCATAAGAAACCACCTAAACCATCAGTGTGTTTACTTCATAGCACAAAATATCTGCAGGCATTGGGAAATTGTTGGTACACAAACATATCGATCCACTCAAGCAACAGTTGTCGATAATTGCAAAAGATTCTGACAAATGTGAGAAGGGACAAAGATTGTAAAGTGCACAAATTGCTTGAAAGTTTAAACAATGTTGACTTTCAGGAATTCAACAAGGATCTTGGCCCCAACCAAGATTGAACCTTGCCCAAAACTCTGAATTGCAGCTCAATTAATAGGTCCTTTGCTCAAGAAACATAACTAGGGTCACAAAAGCACTACAAACTGCTTTGGTTCTTAGAATTAGGCATGAATTGCACAACTAGAGAGATTTATTAGCAGTGGGTGAATGATCCCAGTAAAAAGCTTTTCTGAGTGGGAAAAGGACCAAATTCTGCCTTATCATGCCTGTCTCTTCAGCTGATAGTAACAGATGGCAAAGATAACAAGAGATGGGTTTATCATGTTAATAATTCTTATTAGAAAATCCAAGCAATCTAGCCTTAAGCAATATTAACTGAGTCTTTGTGTCCTTAGACAAATGATAACTTTTGTTGTTTATGTTGGCAATTGATTTTTTCGTGCTTGTTCTGAAGGTGAAAGAGAATCTTGCGGGATGAGAAAAGGAGTTCTTATTGACAGCTGATCTCCATCCAAACATTGGAAATTTGAGTTATACAAATTGTTGGTGCAAATTTGTGATCTATTAGTTACATGTAAAGTGCTCCAAATCAGGGATATTGCAGTTTCGTCGAACCTGGGAACAAAGTGAGAAGTCTGGATGAAAAGTACACGAGAAAAAATAAGCAGGAGGCCGATTGTCATACCAACCCTAAAACTACACGTGCATCCACCATTGACCATACTAGTCATATGCTAGCATTTCTGTAGACATTTGTAAACTGCCAACATTTTGGCCATGCACCCACCATTTTCAAAATGGTATGCTAGATCTTGCTGACTCTTTGATTCATTACTGCACACATTCAGTAATTGCACAGGGCAGTTGTTGTCATGTTTATCTTCAAAGTTCTGCTATGGAAATTCCTCTGCAGAAATCTCATAGATAAAGGTTTCTTGATGGACAGTTGTGTTGTTTGAGTGTCTATGTTTATGTGCTGAAATTGGTGGGCACTTCACTTTCATGAGAAGGAAAGATAGCAGCAAACATTGCACCAGATAGAGCATGAAGAAGAGCACCATCTTTTGTTCTCTTGAAACTTTGCATCAGAAGGAAAGGTAGCAGCAAACTATGCACCATCTTTCCCAACCTCCAAAAATTAAGTGGCTACTTCCTGTTGGATTTGATAGAACTCACTTCCACAGTTGCAACCAACATCAGAGAAAGGCATGAAGTGAGTGATTTGTGAAGTTGTGGGTTACTTGCACAGCAGAAGAGCAGTGCTTGCAAAGGACACTTGAAAATGGATGGTGGTTATACCAACATCTTCTTATATAGAATTCAACTCCTCAACTCTATCCCCAACTTCGTGAAAATTCAAGATATTCAAACTCAAGCTGCTGGAAAAACCCCAGGTCATTCAATATTAAAATTATTTTGACAGTTCTGACCTGAACATAGATTACAAGTATGATATCTTCATATAAAGCTCCCTATACATTATTGAGAAATCTCCATGCTCACAGTTATGGTAACTAGGACCAAAAGAAATTTTCACAAATTCGCCTGGTTTTTTCACAGGCAACTACATGTCCTTATTTTCTGGAAATGAAAAATACTTTGTGAATGAAGAGGAGGAAGTTGAGGGAAAAACTGCAATCCCAGTTTTCTTCCATTTTATATCTGCATGAAACAGTATCCCCACCTTCAGTTGAACTTAGTTGCCTTTTCAAATGCCTTCACCACATGGTCCACTATGGATTGCACACCTACCCCATGTTTCACCTGTGGCCCAACAGCCCGCATATGTAAGCATCCCAAACCTTTAATCATACTACTTAAAAAACCTTCTTAAAACTTCACACACTTTCCTTGAAGTGTTGCTGAAGAAAGAAACTATTAGTGTAAAAAGCAGGCAAGACTAGTCCAACAAGAAAGAGTTGCAAGATTCTTTCAAGCTGAAATGAAAGAATTACCTGGGCAAACTTAATCGGACCACCATCACGCATATGGAGTGCATCATGCTCCATAACCTTCAAGTCAGCACCAATTGCCTCTGCTAGATCTGTCTTGTTTATTACCTGCATTTTAGATGAGATCTATCATTTTGGAAAGGGCCCTGAAGATACATCCTTAACTGCCCAGCAACAATATAATTGGTGCTCTCAAATCCATATGTACCATTCAGATAAAAAAGAATCAAAAGTTTGTCAGCTGGTTCAATACTTCTCACAATTGAGTAGTAAGAGCTCAAGCTTGTTTAAATACCATCTCTCTTATCCCTGGAGTGATTTACATCTCAATCACTGAATCTTTGAATTGCACACTTACAAGAAGATCTGCTTGTGTAATGCCTGGGCCACCTTTTCGAGGAATCTTGTCCCCTCCTGACACATCGATGATGTAGATTATGTAGTCTGCCAGCTCTCTGCTGAAATTCGCTGCCAGGTTATCTGCAAAGTTCACCACAACAAGACCAGATTACTGATATCTAATATCTTGAGAATCACAGAAAGATTGCTGAATACAAGAGACAACTCTCAACCAAAACAAGAATCAATGTCAAAGTATCTCAAGTGCCACTATCATAGCTGCTTATACCTCCTCCAGACTCGCAAAGTAAAATGTTGGCATCAAAAGTCTGTGAAAGCTCTTCAAGGGGCCCCAAGTTAATGCTGATATCTTCTCGAATGGCTGCATGGGGGCACCCTCCTGTCTGCACTGCTCGAATTCTTTCTGGAGCTAGAGCTTTATTCTTAACAAGAAATTCACCATCCTCTTTTGTGAAAATGTCATTTGTTACCTGCAACCACAGGATACAAGTCACTCAATTTTTTAGTGACCACAGTTGTAACCAGTGGAAATGCCTCTACAAATGTTACACAAGCTCCCTTTACAACATTATCATTTTTTCAAATTTCTTCAGAGTGGAGTTCTTGATAATGTAGCTGTCACAATTGCAACATAATTTCACATGTCCAAGTTCATCTTGTATCCGACCTCTTGTTCCTCTCAAGCTGCTCATGGTGATGACTAGGTCTAGGAGAGCGCAAGTTATATTTAGGAGTATAGGGTAAGAACAGGGTACTTACAGCAGCAATGCTATATTTGTCCCGCAATGCTTCACAAAGTGCTAGCATGAGTGCAGTTTTCCTGCATGCAAGAAGACCACAAAACACATGGACTTCAAGTGAGAACTGACAGCAAATTCTCATAGTGCAATTGTTGTTCGAGAGAGCAAGAAGCAGGGGAAAACAAAACCCTGAACACTAAACCTTGAAAAGAGTAGACCAGAAAGAAGACAAGAAGAGCGATTTCATGAGACAAAAAAACAGGAAAATGCCACACAGGAATGAAATAATGGCAAGACAAAAAATACAAATACCACAACCACACATGAACATGAGTATACAAAAACAAAACAGAAAAAATATATAAGACATATATGAAAGGCATATTGCACACACCCGGATCCAACAGGCCCACCAATGCCCACTGTAAATGCACGTTCATGGAAGTCACGCATCGACAAAGGTGGAGCTCGTCGACTGAAGAAACCAGGTGATTCCAGAGGCTCATGTGTGTGGGGTGCTAATCCATCATGTGTATGTGGTGCTAACCCACTACTGATGTGTGTGTGGGCTGGTAATCCGTCATGGGTATGTGGTGCTAACCCACTGCTAGTGTGTGTGTGGGGTGGTAATCCGTCATGGGTATGTGGCGCTAACCCACTACTAGTGTGTGTGTGGGATGCTCCCTCATCATGATGCGCCATGGTACTAGGAATTATTGCTCAGAAATCCAAAACTGAGGAGAATTGAAGAACTGTTCCCGCTGTTGGCAAAGAAGTTTTGAAATGTTTGCTGCTGTTATGATGACTATGAAGCTGCGGTTGCTGCTGCTGCTGCTGCTGCTGCGTGAGGAGCTAACCCTAATGCAGGTGTGAAGAGAAAAGAGAACAAACACAGAGGAAGAGGAAGAATTGAAGAAGATTTTTGAAGCTTCAACTGTCGGTTGAGGTTTTAGGGTTTTCTACAATAGGCGAAGGAAAACCGAAAAAATCTCTGCGGAATACAAAGATAGCCATGCTTTGCACAGCCTGCCCCAAGGTCTCGCAAAAGCATATTCTCAGTGATGTCAGTGCCAGCATTAAAGCTGGCAGGTTTGTTTCTTTCTTTCTACATGAATATGTTCAAGCATCTTAGCCAATTTTGTCCTCACATGAGCCTCGAGATCACACAACGTGCTATGAGAGAGTCTCTCACATGTCATCCGAAGACACCCAATACCTACTTGACACTGCTGATTCTCCTGGAATTTCTTTTGCTGGTGACTTGCAGGATGATTCTACTTCTCGGACCACCAGGTGCAGGGAAGACAACCTTCTTGTTAGCATCACAAAATTCATTATTATCAAGAGAAATTCTCACTGTTTTTGTTGGGCTGCTGGGTTGCAGATTCTTGGTCTGGAGATATGTGCTGATACAGTTGTGGGAAATAAAATGAAGTGTGGTGTCTCAAGGGGACTGAAAAGGGGACTTAACACTGGTAAGCTGAACCTGTCATTTGCTTTATCAACTCTCTAAGGTGTGTGTCCACTCTGTGAAACTCTGTACATAGGAACTGCTAATCAGGATTTGTATGTTTGATTTTCCCTGTTGCAGTGGCATGAAACTGGACATGCTGGTCACAGTTGCACTTAAGCATCGGTTGCTCTATGTGAAGCTCATAAAATTTAATGCTTGCTTTGTCACTCTTTTCTTTTGTTTCAACCCAGGTCATGCTTGTGGGACCTGCAAAAGCTCTCTTCATGGATGGGATCTCTTATGGCCTGGACAGCTCCACCACTTACCAGATTGTGAAGTCCTTGCACCAGTCGGTGCATGTTTTGGATGGAACTACGGTTGTCTCTTTTCTCCAGCCAGTACCAGAGACATATGCACTCTTGGATGATCTCATCTTACTTTCAGAAGGTGTCATTGTTTATCAAAGGTCTGTGCAATTTGGCACTTGAGTTTTTTGAGAGCATGGGTGTCCACCAAAGAAAGGGACTGCTGACTTCTTGCAAGAGGTAGGTGGGAAATCCCATCTCAAAGGCTATTAGTGTCTTAACTTTTCCTTTGCAACGCTTCTGCAAAATGCGTGGAAAGAGAGCAAGTGATTCATTTGAAATTCCTATAAACAACAGACCTAGGATAGTCCCATCACTATACAATACTCTATTTTTTGACTGGATTTTTTAGTAGAAAAATACCTAAATGAGAAGCATCAGAAAAGATCACCTTATCAATATGGATAAGTCAATTTGGACTTGCCGTTGTTATTAAGGTGGTGTTTTTTTTATTGGATAGTAAGAAATATTTGATTAGTCATTTTGACAAGCAAATAGTGAATTATTTGAGTAATCATTTTAAACCTTCCGAACATAGGAGATTTAGGATCTCAGTAAAAGTTGGAAAGGAAAATAAGTTATGAGTAGGTTCTACATAGATATTCAAATGATACCTTGAAAATGAATTTCGTGGCCTAAGGCTAAGGCAATTGTTTTTAAACCTCAATTTTTATTTATGTTTAAATCTTTTTTTAGATTATTATTAAATATACATATTTTAACGAAGTAGATAATAAACAAATTTAGATAGGTCATGAAAAGATAGGTAGGTAAGTAGGTGGTAAGCTTAACCTACCTAATTACATTGCGTTAATATACTTACCTTAGTCCTTTAGGCATGCATATAAGTTATAAATATAAAAAATTCAACCTATTATTTACACAATGATGAATCAAATCCTTTACCAATGGACTCTAAATCTCAAAAAAAAACTAAAAAATTAAGTTTGTTTATCTGACATGGTTATTTCAAATGTTTATTTATGAAAGTAAAAGAGGTAGATAATTCATCAATAGGTTTGAAGCCAATTGCAAGATAACAAATAAAGGTGGTAGGAGGTAAATATGTAAGTATGTGGGAGTTGAATATGTATGAAGGGAAACTTAAAGTTACTTAATTTTTAAAATAGTTCAATAGAAATGTACATAGGTAAATAGGTGTAGGTAGGTAAATAAACTTAGGCCACCTACCCATTTAGTTTTACTATTTAACCTAGGTAATAATTAAGTAGGTAGGTATGTAGGTAAGTAGGCACGTAAGTAGGTAATGAAATAGGCCTTGGGTACTTCCTTACTTAAATCTTCTTACCTAGCCTAGGTAATAAGTAATTAACTTGACATTGGAAGACCATGAATTACTTTATTTCATGGTTATTACATTTGATTAATACATGTTTCATTGATTGTTCATAATGAATGTAAGGTAATTTGAATATAAAGGTTTTAATGTGATGTGTGTTATATTGGACATATTCAATCGTGAAATGGCAATGGTTTTAAAAACACATTAATATTATGAAACATCGAGGTTTGGTAGAAAATGAAAATAAAATGAAATTCATTGTATGAAAATATGATTGTTTTATAAATTGTCTTGATGGTATATTTTAATGTCATTTTATTTTATTTTTGAATTTTTCTTGAATTGTTTTAGATTATTTACATTTAATATTTTTCATTTTCCTTGTTTGTTTTTCTTTTTGTTTATTTAGGTATAGGTTCATTTATTGTATCATTGCCACTTGATGAGATGGTATTCATGATACATCAACAAAAGAAAATGGGCATTGATATTTTTTCATGTGTAAAAATTATTAATGTTTAAGACATTTTCAATTTTTTTAATGTGAAAGGATTTTAATTAAGATTCAAACTTGGTACAAACTTTCAACTTTATGGATCCTTTTTCCTAATGCATGGTGCTGAGGTTTTGGCTGTCATTTGTCACAAAGAAATTCCATCAAATTGAGTAATTAAATATGACAAAAAAATTCAGTGGTTTTTTGGTTAGAGGGATATGTAAAAAATCTAAATGTAAACAATCTTCTTTCATTTCATACACATTGTGAGCCATGGATTATAATTCAGCAAGTTGGTAAGTTTTAGTTCCATAATTTTCCTTAATAATAATGATTTGAATCTTTATAAACTTTCAAGTATTAATCATTAATAGTTGAATTAGCCTATAAATATTTCTAGGCGTAGAAAATTTTCTTATTTAAATTGATGTAATGATTAATTAATTTTAAAATTTAGTAAACTTTTTAGAATGCATTATCCTTTTTATGCTATAAAGAGGTGAAAAGGGATGTAGAATTAAATGTGGTTTTATTAATATATTGAGAATACGAACTCATAATTAACAATTAACCATGATAATATTAAATTAGTTTTGTAAAATAATCTTCATGTACTAATAATGTACTTATAAGATTTCTAAAATGTAGTCCTAATATGACGCGCTCCCAAGTCCTTAGTTAACCCCAAGTTGGGCTAAATTACTCAAGTTGCAGAATTGTGGGGGACTCAGGGCACACTTTCAGCTTTCAGCACTAAAAGGGGTAGAGGGGCATGTTGGAACTCTGGGATGGGACTAGGAAGAAGTGACAAGCTATTCACTTACTCAAACTTGCATCAAAACAACCAACAAGTTGGTTAGTTCACATTCTTGAGCACCCTTGGTGCTAGGACAAGCCACAAACAACTCTAGACTCATTTAACTCACCACGGCCCGGACTCGGGGGAAGCCACCACCTTCCCCCATATAGTTGTCATGACCTAGGATATTTTTGAATACTTTCGAAAATGTCATGTCCTAGGATATTTTGGGATACTTGAGGTACTTTTGGCAATGTCATGTCCTAAGATATTTTGGGATACTTTTGGCAATATCATGGCCTAGGATATTTTGGGACTAGTATGGTTCAGGGTTATAAAAGGAGATAGTCTAGGAAACAACCCTTCAGCATATCAACACCAGTTGATGGATCAATAAAGCTTGTCTTGTCTTATAATTCTCCACTTTTTTGTAGCCAGTCCATAACAGTAATATTCTCTCTACCTCTCCACCGCACTTGCATCCAAATGACATTTTTTCCTGCGACTCCCAAAGTGGAGTCCCAAAATTGTCCCGGTTTAAACTCTCGGGATTTTGAGCGTTCATAACTTTTCGCTCCAACCTTTGATTGGGACAAGGTCTAAAGCAAACTTGTAGCTCTCCTCAAGAAATTTCCAACCGTGTGTCGCACTCCACCTGCACACACCGAGGTCGGGTCAATTCCCAACTTTTAGTGGTTAGGAGTCAAATTGCCAGATTGGCTCCCGGCCCTTCTTTCAACCATAACTTGTGTTGCAAATGTCCAAATGGCTCATGCAAGGCCATTTTGGACATTTACACTTCAAGACCTTTCCAATGATATAAAGAGCACCTCAATGTGAGGTGTTTTGACCCCCTGCAATCGCATTCTGAGTTTTCGGGAATCCCAGAGGACTCCCAAGTCCCATTTTTGGGAATGTGAGTGGCAACCTCACACTTCCCTCAAAGTGGGGTTGCAACATAATACATCCTTATTCAATTTTCATTTCTATTGGGTTCTTAAATAGAACTAGAATCGAATTTAAATAGTAACATTTTCACTTGAATAGCCTTAAGTGATTTAAGACTTAATAAATAACTTAAAGAAGATAAATCACAATTGAAAAAAATTCAAAATGCGACGATGGTACAAATTAAGTATTTGATTCAATGCTCCATGGAAAAAGGGTTGATTGGGCTTTGTAATTAATGATAATGGCCATCATCGGAAATCCAAGTTCAACAATGAAAATGAACATCATCATTTTCACACTAACATTTTTCAAACCTTTCTGGTATGGTTGCACAAGTAAAAAAAAAATTAAAATAGATTATTAAGGCATGTGGGTTAAGAGATAATCAACGATCCCATGCTGAACGATCAACTTGAATGTGCATCACTCTTTTAGACGATTCTTCTTTATGCAACTATTAGGAAACATTCATTTTAATCGATGATTTTTCAAGCTCTTCCTCTTCTACTAACACAATTGGAAAATTCAAAGGTGTAACAACATCATTCGCCATGATTACATCTTCACCTACATCAATTAAAACCAAAAAATAATCAAAACAATTTAATATTTGCATTCCAAAGAGGTTAATGTCTTTATTTAAAGAATTAAAATAGGCGTAATGTATGGCAATGACAACAAAACTTCATGAAAACCCTAACATCTTAGTTTCAAAGGATTCGTGAAACCCTTTCAATGGTGGATTTAGAAAGTACATGGGAATTCTTATAATGAAAAATTTAATTATGATTTACTATGTACTACATAATTAACTAGTACAATATAAGGATTAATTAAGGGATATTAAAAGAATACATAGTACATGAAAATGTTATTAATACCATTGAGTTGATTTAATCAAATGGGAACTCAAAGATGTTTACTTATTACTACTGATAAATTATGCTAATAATTAGTTATTTGAAATAATTAAGATAAAAAAGTAGAATGTTAAAATCAAACAAACGGAATTAACAATGATCAAATTCAAAAATCCCATCAAGATGTCCAAAATAGGGAAAAATATGACTCCTTCAATTCCACCGGTCATGAAGATTATCATCTTATTTGATTGAAAGATGAAACCCTTTTAATGTTTCATTGAACACAAAAATTTTCATCCTAAAATCTATTGGAAGGTCAAATCATTCTCAATTATCATTGATTCATGAAAAATGAAAAAGTCATTGATTAGGGGGAAGGATTTCTATAACTTCCATTGAACAAAAAAAATAAACTCAAAGAGAGGTGTCATGGAAAATTTGGGGAAGCAAAATTTTATCGTTTGTTTTCTTTGGAAAGGGAAGAAAATGAATGTGTAAGAGGAAAACTAATTATTATGTGGGAAAAATTATTGCTCATAGAATAAATGTGTGTAAACAAAAGAACATGGAAGGAAATTATGTGTAGTAAGTAGTCATGGTGGAGTTCAAGGAATGATTTCCATGAACAAACGTCTAGATTTTTTATTTAAATAGTTATTCCTCTTAGATCCACTATTGGATTTGTTTCAAATTTCAAACAATTTTAGTTTAAAAGGTGTAGAATGTTCTCTCAAAATTTCAGCATCCTCGGGGCTATTGTAAAGGAGGCACATTTGTTGAAAGTAAAAGGAATTAAAGTTTTTTTTTTTTCAAATCTAATCAAAATAGCTTTTAATTTGAAGTGTAACTTTTGATTTTAGAAATAAAAACTTATAACATTTTATAACAATTTTTTTTAAAATATTAACGTTTCAACAACCTTATGCATGTTAGATTAAAAAATTGTATGAAAATATTATGAAGAATGGAACGAGGGGGGGTCAACTATCAAACATGAACATTGATTAAACATCAACACAATGCTTCTTCACATCTCATTATGGTGAGTTTTGATTCTTTCAAAATGTTTTGGTATTCTCGAAGTGGACACAACGTATTATTATTTTTTAAGAATTTCATTACATTTTATTGAACCACCTTAACTTCTTAAAATACAACTACATTGTAGTTCCACCCCAAATGAGTTTTGTGAGTGCATATCTTCATGTGGAAAAATGTGCAATAATTCCTCACACATTTGTTTTTTAAAAATAATAATTATTGAACATGTTATTTCAATTTAAGTACACGCATTCTATCCAACCCAGTGTGACAAATGGAACCCAAGGACTATGTAAGCAAAAGTTAAACTTGACAAGTTTGACATGAATTTTAACTTAATTTTTGAAATATATAAGTTCATTTGAAATTTGTTCTCACAATTTGCTACAAAGGTGGAAGTTATTCATAATTTTAATGAAAAGTTCAAATGAATTGAAAACATACCATTCATCATGATGGGGATTGCAAATAAAATAAAATAAAAAAATCCCCACATTAATAGGGGATAAAAAAATGAATTACATATTATGAATTTTGGATTCTCTTTTTAATAAATGTTTACAAGATTTAAAAATATTATGTAAAATGTTCGTAGTGATGCCCTTGTTTTCATTGCATTCCTAACAAATATAAATCTTGTGTAATAATAATTTGTTTTGTAAAACATGACATTTAATCAAGTTGAAGAAAACAAAATGACATGTTTGGTCAAAATGATCAATGGTGTTTTAATCAAATTAAACATTTTATACTAATTAATAAATAATCATTTAATCATTAATGTATATATCATTTAGGTTTTTAATCATGGATGAAATCATAAATGTTATTTTTTGAAATATTATTATTTCAAATTTTAATTATATTTTTTGATTTATTATGCTTTTATTTATAATGAAAAATTATCCAAAGAATTTTACTTATTATTGTTATTTTTTAGATGAAATTTGATTCATTTTCGAATTTCAAAACCTTTGTATTCTAACAAAATTTAATTATGTCTTTACCAAATATAAATTTAAGCAAATTTTCAAATACATTTTTTTTAATGTGCATCACATCAAAAGTGTGGTTAATCGATAAATGGTGCATGTTTCACACAAACAAACACCATTTACCCCCTTGTTTTAACTAATGACCCACATCTTACCTTATATTAGACCAAAAAAAATTACTAAAAATAATCTAATGAACAATTTATAATATATTATCTCACGTTTAATTTTACATTTAGGACATTATTAAACTTTCTAAATCATGTTATAGGAGTTCACTCAATGCCTAAAATTAAAGATAACTAAGTTTTCATATTGAATAACGTACCTTCTAATATAATAGATGGAACAAAGCACACTGTTGTTTTGCCCCAAATGACTAAAATGAACAACCCTTTGTACGTAATACATTGTAAACAAGCACCCAATCCTTTATGTTTTGTGTTCACTATAATGTTTTTGTTGTTATTTTTGTGTGTGGCTTCTTATAAAGCTCTTCAAGCCCATTAAAATGTTTTACATTTGGATGTTTTTATATGGATGATTCGTTTGAAACCACCTTTGAAAGCTTTTAAAAATGACATTCCCCAATTCTTTAAATTGTCTAAACATAATGCATTATAACCTAAAAACAATGTCAAATGTTTCTGTGGATGAAAACTACAAACGCTAATTCAGACTGGTGGCTTAACCGCTACCATCACAACGTGGTGCTTCAACGGCATCGAAAGTTTTTTTGTAACTTCTAATATGTTTTTATTTTTTATGTGTTTTGTTGTTTTACAAGTTATGACGAAGGGAGGTTAGTGAGTTAGTTTTTGAGATGGAATGCAATATCTGCAGCTCAATGAAAACACTTCAGGAATTTTGTGGATCAAATTTTTGGAAGGTGATTGGCAGAAGGATTTTAAGGAAGCAAGAAGATGAAATGAAGAGGAGGATATTTGATGCATGCTTAGGAAGTGAAGGGCAGGTTCTTTGGTGATGAAAGAGAAGCTAAGTGACTAGATTTTCTATAGGACAAAAAGAGGTGGTTAGATTTTGATTTTGGGGTGTTGTAAATAGATAGAAGCGGAACTTGATCAAAAGGACTGAATTGGAAGAATCCTAACAAGAAAACTTCCGTTATGCTAAAAATGTCAAGAAAAGGTCTACAATTATTACATGTGTTTCTATAGGGACCAAACAAGGGAAAGGATGAACGTGTCTAGGATTTCTGGAGTGGTTGTGTGGCAACCCATGCATGATGTTTCCGGGGATTTTGAGCTAGGTATGGAATGTATCTTGTCTTGAAAAAAATACCTGTTGTTTTGTGGGAGTTCTGGAGGTTTTTGGGACTAAGGGGATGATGGGAAGTAGTGATGATTGTATTGGCTAACTTTGCCTTGAATTTATGTCCAATATCTGAGACTGAACCATGTTGAAGTAATAAAATTAATCTCTGTGGGGATTCTGTTGTTGGGTATGAGTTGTTAGCCACATAAAACAACATGTTGACTCTTAAAAAGGAAATCAAGGTGAGTGCCTGATCCTTTGTGGTCCATAGAATTAAGGCCATGGAACTTATATGTCTATTAAGATCTCAAAGAAAAATACATTTGAATCAGAATTGTCACATTTCAGTAAAAGTTTCAGAATACACTTCAATCCATGTATGTCCAAAAATGGGAATGTGCATATTGCAAAAAATATTCCCTTTGTTTTTTGGTGACAACATGTTCTACAAAGGGGGCAAACTTTATACCTCTTGTGTTGATAACTAGATACAATCCCATATCCAAAAAAATATGAATCATCCATATTAGCATTGTTTTCAATGTGAATTATTTCCTTATTATGGTTTGCAATACATGAATCCCAACCACCCACAAATTTAAGGTCCTTCAACAAGGGTACCAAATAAACATTAAAGTTACTACTATGAATTATTTTCATCACCTTCGATTTAAGGCAAGTGATAATAATCTACAATGGGTTCTAAGTTAATGTCACTAAATGGTTGGACTTGAAGATTTGGGAACATGAACATGCGATTACGTTTGATGCATGATTAATACCCCATTAGGCCAATCCAATATTATCATAAGGAATTCTAACTTAAATTGGTTTTCAATCACGACTCACAACTAATGTGATTGACATAAATTGCATGTAATTTGCCTTACATTGAACAACCATTCATTTCTAACCAAGTTGGATCGACACAAGATTTACACTAGTTGTAATAATGTGTGTTTGTTCTATGCTTACCAATTTCACTCACAATCTAACGATGTGACTACTAGTTTTGGAATTCAAGAACATCACATAATTTGTTTCATAATGTTTACATTATTTGTTTGATGACATTAAAAATTGGTACACATAATCTTAACCATAAGAATCATTATCATGTTAAACATGAACTTAAAATGATAAGGAACAAGATGTAGGTCGCTTCTCAAAATTCTTGGATTATTGATGTGTTTTCGCAAAGAACTTACCCTTCTTTGCATGATATCTTTTAATTTTCTACTCTGATCTTGCTAAAATTTGGTGAGCATGCGCACCATTTCATGTTCTACCACTACCTCAATTTCCAAAACAATTTAATGGTGGGTCTGAAATCTGCATGCCTTCAAATTTGAAGTCCATAAGCTACCGCACCCTTTAATGTCTCACTTTTTCACCTTGACTTAACAATTTCATGAAAAATAACTTCTTATGCAAGATGTGCACTCCCTTCCATCATTTCCCTTCCTTCTTCATAATTATTTTCATGTCTTCTTAATTGTGTTTTACCTCTTTTCTCACATTAAAAACATCCCAAATTTTCACGGAAAAAAAATTAAGTGAATGAGCCCAAGAATTTTTCAACCCCTTCAAGAAGCCCCCCTCTTTCTCAAAAGTGAACCTCTTGCCTTGGCCAATGGGAATGAAGGGGAATCCTTTCCTTGCTCTTTTCTCTAATCAATTGGTTCTCATCTTTTGAAGTCCAATGAAAATTGGGAAATCCACCTAATTCTTTTAGAAGCTAATGAGGGTTGGAGGAAATCAACTTCTTCCAATCAAATGTGGATGGAATTCCCTCATGTAATGAAATCACTTGATTTTTGTTCTTCATATTCCTCCTTGATCCTTTCAATCATGATCACTTTTTAACACTTTTCCATCCATTCTTTATATGTTCATCCGAAGGTAATTATCTTTCAAAATAATTTATCTTTGAAGTAAGTCATTAAAGACTTACTTGTGCACCTTATGTTCACCAACTCTGTTGACTAAATCCACCAAACTATTTGGAATAAATCCCCACAATTTTTTATTAAATGCATTATTTACTTCAAGATACAATTAATTATATCATTCAAATTATACTAGTACTTATGCAGTACATGTGGCTAAGTAAATCAACAACCCCAAAGTTAACATAAGAATTTCATTAACATCTTTTCCCATCGTCGATTTCAAAATTTTGATCAACACCATTGAACCTAGGGCCTTTCATCCAGCTCCATTAAATCATCATTGAATCCATTGCCTAACACACACATTGGAACCTTGATTATAATTTACTTAAATGATATTTTTAACACCATCATCATTGTATCAACACCATAGTAAGCACCTCTAAAACACGTGACCCTAAAACTACATTGATTGATGAAGAGCGTTTGGTCAATGTCGAAGCTAAAACATTAAAGTTAATCTTGACACAATTGTCGAAACGTGAAGAAGAACCAACCCCAAGGGTCGTGTGCCCCAAAGTGGACCAATTAGTGTGGGATCGTCCATTGCAACCCCCTAACACTAACACCTTAATGATTTATTTAAAGTTTGTTTCTACTTTTCATGATCACCTAGGAAGGTTTGATGAATGTTTAGTTGAGAATGATGATGTGCATTTATTTTCAAGGACATGGTTCTTAGTGATAAACATTATCGTTGGTTAAAGGGCCTAGTTAACAACTTGCTCATGGAACAATGAGTTAATTATGCCACTTGTACCATTTGTAAAATTTTAGACTTCCTATAGTTGTGACTCAAAATGGTTGTGTATGCTTACTCAAATGCTACATTAGTGCTTACTAAATTGATTTTAAGTGTGGTTAGAATTTTTGCATTTGAAGTTCAAAAAATGATCTTCTATAATTAATGGTTCAAAAGTGGAAGAATGCACACTTCTAGAACATTCTTGAACTTGTAACAATTTTTGTAACGTTGTGGTTGAAAACTTTTAACACTTACATCTATTTGTGGCTCATTACAACCCTAAAACTAACATATTACTTAGCCTTCAATAAAATTGGCATCATTACCATTTTTATTATTAAAAATTTCCTACCTGCATTGTTCAAAATGTTTAATCATTTTGGGTTCAAATTAATCCACTTAACTAATCTTCACATAATGAACTGAAATTCCATTCAATCCCAATAAAAACAACTAAGTGAGCTTACCATTATCTCAATTAACAAAATACCCATTCCCTTAACTCAAATCATTTAACACCTAATTGTTGGAAATTTATTAACTTATAATCATTCGCTACTAATATTACCATTAAATACAACATATATAACCTAATCATTAATGTTGGGGTTCACAACTAATTTTCACATATTTGGGGGGTTAGGGATTATTAATAAAAATAATATGAACAACCTTTTTGTTAATAACCATGGTGCACTAATAGAAAATGGCCATTTTGCAACTAGTCCTTACAACTAATTTTTAGTTGCAAACGACATTTGCAACTAAAATACTAATAGTCACATTGACACTAATTGCAAACGACAACAAATTTTGGATGAAAGAAAAAGTTAATGAAATACACCTTCATCCTTTGACTAGTCATATACATATTGTCACTTGTAACTAGGATGCAATTTTTTTAATGAACAATGGGAACAAGTTATGTGTTGCCACATGTCCCAACTTTTAATGATTAGAAATATTTTATTATTATTTTGAAATAATCTAAAATGTTTAATTTTTATGTTTAGATGGTTTAAATTGTCACATGTGGTGCAAATTTTTTTTGTCATGTGGCATATGAATTCAATTTGTCCAAATTAAACTTAAATCATTATTTAGGTATGTACATTGAACTAGGTACCTACCTACCTATATACCTACTTACCCATCTAGGCTAAACACCTATTTAGATAAGACTTATTTCCAAATACCTACTTAGGTAAATAGGTATGTTGTTTTTATTGACTCATCCCATATGCCCATGTTTTTTTTTAAAATATGAAAATGTCAGACAAAACACATTGTTTATATACTTTTCAAGATGAGAATGAAAGCCAAAACATATGGGATAAACTTTTTAGTTGTAAATCATTTACGACTAAACATTTTTAGTCACAAACCACTTGCAACTAAAAATTTAATCCCATATGTTTTGGCTTTCATTCTCATCTTGAAAATATATATAATTAATTAGGTAAGTGACAACTAATTAACTAATTAATTGGTTAACTAATGAACTAATAAATTGATTAATTAACTAATAAAATTACTAACTATTTAATGAATAAAATATCAATTTTTAAAAATAAACTTGTTAATTAATTAGTTACCAAGTAAACTATAAACTAACTAATTATTTATATTAATAATCATCAATATATTATGATTATTCAATTAATTTATTATTTATTATTTATTATTAAATATTATTTAATTAATTAGCTAGATAAACATTAATAATAATAAATCTTCATCATACATTAACTATAATGATCCATCAACCAATTTAATTAACTAATAATTGGTTAATATTTTAGTAATTAGTTAATTATTAATAACTAGTTAATTAATATTTTGTAACCAAATAAATTAATATAATAACTGAAATATTCAGTAATTATAAATTATAAATATTGAATACTAATGTCTCTAATTTAATAATAAAATTAAAACCTAGCCTAGGCTACCTATTTTATTGTAATTATTCCCATTTTATTTTCATTTTAATAGTTAATAATAAATGTAAATGTAAATATTTAATAGTAAAAATAAATTTAATTCAATTATTATTGTAACTAATTGGTAGCCAAGATTAACTATTTTATTTTTATTATTCATATTATTACTTCATTCATTATAGCTATCTATGAATTATTACAATAAATGTTTTATATTTTTACTAAGTGTATTTTTCCTTCGAAAATAATTTTTGCATTTGTATAATAGTTTATTAGATTTCCATTCTAACTACTACAGTAATTATTATAAAATAATAAAACTGAAGATAAAAATTATATGTGAGTATTTGATTATAATCATTGAGTAATTCATAATTAATAAAATTTAATTATAAATTTGAAATATAAAAACTCAAAATTATATATTAATATTTCCTAGTAGTTATTATAATATAGTAATTTTTTGAATTGATGAATTTTAATAATAATAATGTAATTTGTAGCTAGCCTAGGTTAGCTATTTTATTATTATTATTATTAGTATATATGATTATGTAACTTGTTAGAGTTATTATGATTTATTATTTTTTTAATTCTTTTAATAAATAAAAAATTAATTTTTAATAAGTACATTAGTCATTTGAGAAAAAAATTAATAATAATATTTTTTTAGTAATTATTTCAGTAATTATATAATTAATTTTCTTATCATTCTAATATCATCATCATTATGATCATTATGTACTAAAATAGTATTTAAAAAAAAATTAATCAAAGATAATTTTGAAATTTAATTTTTAATTACATGTAATTAATATGAGTACATAATATAATATTAATATTAATAACCATAAATGTCATTTGTAATAATTTTAAGAAGTATAATAAGATGATATGGATAAAATTGTAATATGGGCACAATATATTTGGTAAATATCTTACATAAAAATTTAATAAATTCAAAATATAAATTAATTAGTGTAACCATAATATCAAAGCCAATTATGTTAATAATAATAATATTTGAATAGACATGTAATATGGTTGTTCATATACATTCAAAATATACATTTATAAATCCTAATACACCCAATTATATTCCTTAGAATTCACAAAATACACCTTTGTATATTCATAAGGTTGCAACTAAATTGGTCACATTTACAACTAATGGGACATAAATTATTCTTCTTGGATTAAAACCAAATTAAATGTTGTTCACATGTAAGGATGAACATCAAAATAATCGCAAATTAGTTGTAGTGTAATCGCAAATATGACCAACACAAGAAATAGTTGCAAAACTGTCCAAATGTAGTTGCAAATAGACTGGCTACATTTTGGCCAATTTCTACTAGTGGTGGTAGGTTATAACTTTAAAACAAAACCATCTAAGTTGACTAATTGTTGAACTTCTACCTAAATGAATTGAAACCATTTATAGCAAGAGCAAGCCTAACATTCCTCGCCTCATTTGTAAATTTTATTTGTGTGGCGTCAATGTGCCTCCACACCTTGCTATCAGGTACATGCTTAACTTTGCCATCTAATGTTTTAGTGGGTCATATTGAGTTCGATCAATGCCGATTGAGGGTAGTTTCCCTATGTTGGTACCAACTAACATAAAAAGTGATATATAGGTCTATTCAAGGGGTGTGGTTAGAAGGTATCATGAATGGTTAGTCAACTTCAACTAACATTTGAAACATTTCCCTTGTTACATTTTTAGCTTTTAATGTCAATTTGCATCCAAGTCAAATTCATTGTTTTAACTATGTTGTTTGTTTAAAAGGTGTAGTCAAAAGGTTTCATGAATTGTTAGTTAACATCAATTAACACTTGAAACACTTCCCTTGTTACATTGTTAGCTTCTTATGCCCATTTGCATCCAAGTCAAACTCATTGTTTTAGTTGCACTATGCCTTTAATTTGCTACTAAATGTTACATTTTAAATTAGAGTTCAATAGGATTTCAATGGACTTACAAGACATCAAATTACATTAGTGTCATGACTATGCCATTAGATTTTTTTTTTTGCAACCAAGAGCCACATCATGTGAAAATGTCATTCAAGAAATCAATCCAAGAATAAATTCAACTCAAATGAAGTCCTAGAAAAGTTCAAGATCTACCCCAAGTAAAAGTCATGAATGAACATTCCATTATGTCAACTCATTGCCATGCCCATTGTTAGGCCTACTCTCAAAATAGATGTGTTTAAAATGAAGCAAGTTTTTCAAATGAATTATAGGCAAGGGAGAAGGTCCTTTTTATTTCCCCCACTGATTAACAAGGTGAAGATATTTATGTTTCAATTGTTGAACATTCTTGGGGTCCTTTTTGGAAGAAATAGAATGATAAGTTTGAGGGGTTCTTATAAGGGGCTTGAATTTTAGGCCATTGTTTAGAAAAATGTTCCATGTCTGGGACAAGAACCACAAACTTCAAGTTTGGTTCCCCTATATAGAAAAGGTGCATCCATTTGAAAAGGATTGGCACATATGCATGGATAGTTGTGTCATTGATGTTAAAAGCGGCCTAGTGGAGATCTAAATAGTAATGACAGACCTTAACAAATAAATTTGTTCTATTTTTACATTTCAATCCATACTTTAGGATGAGGATTTGAATCTAATGTTAACTATGTGGCACTATGGCAATGTAGGTCCATTGAATCAGACCATGTCAAGCCATCGTTGGTCCATGAGTTTTTTAAGATCCAAAGTATTAGAATGATACCATTGCAACAATTTAAAGAGGTCATTCTAGATTATCAGTTCAAAATGTGCAAGGCCAGGATTTAAAAGACTTGGTATAGCCTCACAAAAAATGTTTTTTTTATTATCGTGGAGTTGGGATGAAGTTCAACATTTGTTACAAGGCTCTAAAGCCTTAGGACTCTAGTGATAGTACATCACAATTGTATTTATATCAAATCAATTGTGATTTTTTCATTCATGAAACTTATAATAAAAGTTTTGACAATAATAACATGTTTCCTTGTATATTGTCTCTCTGTGTATAATATTGTAGTATCTTGACCATTTCACAAATATTTTTCAACCATGCAGTTTCCACCCATTTTAGCAATTCTTAAAATCAAATAATTTTTTTAATGTCTATACATTTGGAATATTGGTTGCACTAGGGATTATGAAATGCATCTTTTTATTTTCTTTTGTCTTCAAGCCTTCACATGAGGCTACATTCAAGAGTTTTGTTCACCAAGCCCATCTTCAAAGTCAATAAACCTTTGTTAATTTTTTAAAATACTTTGGTCACATGGTAGAATATTTGATGACATGTCATCAAATATTCTATCACGTCACTTGAAATTTGCGATGTGGAAAATGAATATTCCATGAATATTCCATGACATGGCATGGAATATTCTTGAAGATTTTGTCATGCTCAAGTGAGCAAGCTCATTTATTCATGTGAACCTACTCATCTGCACACCCGCTAACGTTGTTGGATATGTCTTTCAAAATGCTAATAAAGTAGTGTTTTGGGAATGGCGTTTTTAGGCTTGTGCATTGTTTCCAAAATTCCACCACATGTTTGAACATTGCCCAATGAGAATATTTTATATCTTGTTCAATTAACTGTAGGTTTGGCCTTAGCCTTTTCTTGACAATATATGGGATTTTTTTTCGTTTTTGTATTTGCCCACCATTAGGCGGCCCACTCATATGTGTTTGCCTCATTTCATTATGTTTAATAGTCCACACATAAAGGGTCAAATTGATTGTCATCTTGAGGAATTTGCCATGGTTGTTTTATTTGCTCAAAAATTGTGTTCAAAATTGAATGCAACAATGCATTCTCAATCATGCATTGAATTGTGAGTGGTAGCTTGTTAGTAATTAGTGATTTGGTGGTCATTGTTTGGGATAAAACCAATTGAAATGGAGATATTGAATATGCAAATTAATAATAATGGGCGGGAGGATAAAAATATTTAGTTGAAAAAATAAGAATGCAATATAATAGTAGAGGTATACCAAATGGAAGTCAATAGTGATGATACAAAACATGCAAATACACAATAGAGACCTACAAAATATAATAAAATATTTGTTGGAAATGTAGTGACAAGGCAATGTTTGAATCGCTTTATATATAGGCTACCTTTGGAATTTCAAGGTCTGATTAGCTATTGTATATGTGTCTTTTGGAATTTCAGGGTCAAAATAGCTACTGTATATGCGTCTTTTGAAGTTCTAGGGTTTGAATGGCTACTTTATTTGTATCCTTCAGAATTTCGAAGATTGAATGGATACTTTATAGGCTTCCTCCTTCAAAGTTCCAAGGATTGAATGGCTACTATATGTGGGTCCTTTGGAGTTCAGGGATTTACATTAAAAGTAAAACAAGTATTTTCGACCAGTCTCTGTAATTAAGATTTAGTCGCTAGTGACATTTGCAATTAAAATCTCATTAGTCACCTTGGACAAGTCACATGAAACATTAATTACAAACAACAAGGGGTATTGGATGAAAGAAAAAGTCAACAAATATAAGTTCATCCTTTGGCTCCATTATATATATATTGTCACATGCGACATGATGTAACTATTTTGGTCATAATTGAAACAAATGATGTGTTGCCACATGATCTAATATTGAATTATTTCTAAAATAATAATTATTATTATTTTGAAATAATTTAGAACATTGAATTCAAATGCTTGGATGGTCCTATATTATGACATGTGGCCCAATGTAAATATGCCACGTGGCACCTTAAGATGAATTTAATACAAAATACTAATATTACGTTGGTAGGTGCCTAAGTAGGTACATAAATAAGTGCTTACAAACCTAGTTTACATACCTACTTACCTACTTATTTAGGTAAAAATGTAGGTAGGTAGGTTTATTTTCTTAGGCTAAATACCTATTCATATAAATAGGTATTTAGGTAGGTAGGTACATAGGTTGATCTAGGTGGGTAGGTCATACTATGTACCTACCTAGCTAGGTAGATAAGTAGGTTGGGGAGGTTGATAGTTTAAAATTGTGAATGACTTTTTTTTTGTTTTGGGTTAAACTTTTTGATTGGATCATCCCATGTGCACAAATTTTTTAATGTGAAATTTGATGACCACACCCCTTGTTTATATAATGTTCAAAATAGGAATGGAGAACAAATAATATGGGATAAGTTTTGAAGTTGCAATTTTTTCACAAACTAAATTATAATTCCAAAACTTTTCTCATGCCTTTTGTTCTTAATTTTTAGATTTATAAACAATTCAAGTACATGGCTCACTAGATAATTAGATAACCATTTAATTAATAATGATTAAATTTAAAATATATTTAAAATATAAACCATACATTACAAATATTAAGTATTCATTATCAACTACTTAAATAAATAGTAATTTCTAAATATTTAACTAATTAGCTCTCTAGTTTCTCACAAATTGTTAATAAATAACTCAAAGATAAATAAATAATTAGAATATTTTATTATTATTATTATATATCTAGTCGAATTATAGATAATATAATTAATTTAAATTTAAAAATAAATATCAAAAAATTATAAATAATGAACGAACAATTGTTATTAAAAACATTCTTACATGAAAAAAGTAATATTAAAAAAGTTACATTAATTACTATATGATTACATTTATTATTGTAAAAAACTTTATCATAGATAAGTAATTACAGAAAATTTGAAAATACAAACTTAAATTACTTTATAATAATTCCTAAAATTACAATCATTACAATAATTATTTTAACTACATTATAATTTTTCCAAAATTTTAATTCAGATTTAAAGTTATAAATTACAAATTGTGAATAATTATGTTCAGTTAAAAAATAATTATGCATATACTACAATTAATTCTTATATGAGGTAATTACAATAATTTTATAAAACTGTAACATTAATTATAGTAAATTAATTTCTTTTATTGTAAGAATATAAAATTATAATGTAAAAACCTATGTTTTAGAAATAATTATTTAGTCTAATTCATTAGTAATAAATATAATCATTTATAATTATTCATAAAAGTGATTGATTATGGATAACACTAGTGCAAAAAGGTTTAAAACTCAATCAATAATTTTTCGAATTGAAATATTAATTTTAGATTCTAAAAAGATAATTCAGAATTCAAATATCATTTTTTAAATGAAATAAGTCTTTGAATTTCAGTTTAAAATTTCAGAATTGAAATGTCAATTCTCAAATTCAAAATTGAAATGTCCATTTTAAGACTCAATCAATAATTTTCTAATTGAAATATTAATTCCGAGAATCCAAAATAATAATTTGGAATTACAATTTCAAGTTTCAAATCAAATAATGTTTTTAGTTTAAATTTTAAAAATTAAAACTTCAAATATTTATTGGTAGAATCAAAAATAATAATTTTGAATTCAAATGTCAAGTTTTAGATCAAATAAGCTTTTTGAATTTAAATATATATTTTGAATATTCAAATAATTTTTTAAGGAATCAAAATAGTAAATTTCAAATTCACCTAATTCTTTAAAAAATTTAAAAAATTGTTTTCAGAATTGAAATATTAATTTTGAAATTCAAATAGTTTTGTTTTCAAATTGAAATAATTAAAACAAATAATTCCAATAAATTTTTTTTGATTATAATAAAAAAAAATTAGATTAAAACTTTTTTTTAATTATATACATAAAAATGAGTTCCAGTAACAATTTTCAGAATTGAAACATCGATTTTAATGTTCAAATATAATTTTCATAATTTGAATTATAATTTTATACTCAAAAATATTTTTTGAATAAAACTAAAAATTTTAAGAATTCATATTTAAAACTTCAAATTCAAATATTGATTTTTAGATTCAAATAAATGTTTTAGAATTGGAATAATAATTTTTAGACTCAAATAATTATTTTTAATTAAACAAAAAAATCAGAATGTAAAGAAATAAGTCAAATTGACATAAATATTTCTTAAATTCAAATATATATACATTTCATAACTGAAATATTTATTTTCAGATTTGAATAATAAATTTCAGAGTTCAAATATTAATTTTTAGATCATTATATGAACAATATACATACATACACATATTTAATATACACACAAATATATATTTATGATATATGTAATATATTGTAAATATAATTTTTATACATACATAAAAATACACCCCTATGTCACCATAGAATATCTTTAGGATGTGACTAATTTGGTGATTATTACAACTAATGGGACATATCAATATATTCATGGATAAAAATAAACCTAAAAGCCATCCAACTGATAAGATGAAATTTGCAGTAGTTGCATCATAGTTGTAAGAGTGATCGAAATAGTTGAAATTTGATCTTATAGTTGTAAATACTCCCAAACTTAGTTGCAAACGACTACAAGTTGCATGTAGTTGCAAATGAAGTGGTTACATTTGGTTGATTTCTACTAATGTTAATGGCTACTATATATGCATCCTTTGGAGTTCTAGGGATTGAATGGCTACTATATGTGTGTCCTTTGGAGCTCAAGGGGGCAAGATCTATTAAACGTTTGCGAAAAACTTTTATGTACTTCAACATATGGGGCACAAACCTTAATAGAATTATGTATTCAGATTAAATTAATCATAGCCCATGTTGTCAGGTGTCCACAGAACAAATTATCTCGTTGTTGGGAGAGTTGGCCTCATGACATTCCTTCTTATCAAAGAATATTCTACCATGGTGGATGGATCTATCAAGGAATATTTGGATGACGTGTGAAAAATATGCTTTGGAATATTATTTTATGTTCACGCTCACACTCACACATTCACAAAATAGCATTCATGGGCACCATTAGGTATCCTTCAAAATGTTGATACTCAAGCAAGGTCATGGAAGACACATGAGTCGAATTCTTAGGTTTAACGATCAATAGTTTTCAAATATAGTCATAAGCTTCCTCTCAAAGTCAAATTTGAACTCAAGTCCTTTCCCATAAAAAAAGAAAATAACAACATTAAACCACAAGTTGGTTTGTGAAATAATTGTATGAATGTTTTGTTTCAAGTTTAAATTGTCAAGAACATTTTTATCTCTTCCACCATTAAGTGAATAAACAAAATCACACACTTGTTTCACAAATGAATCCATGGCTAGTAATTTTCTTTTTTTGGGTTACATCATGGGTTTTAATCCCCTCATGGGAAGAAGCATACAACTTGATCGCTAGCTTTCAAAATTGCTTCTCAAAAGGTGAAAACTAATTGGGTGAAAACCATATAAACTTTTTTTTGGGGTCAAATCTAATACCTTGGCTAGGTATTGAAAATGTGAGGGGGCCCCAAAAAATTAGACCAATTTTCAATCTTGATAAAAAGAATTATAATCAACAATTTATTAAAAAAAATTTAAATCATCAACTTTTGACATGTTGTGCATTAGTTTACAAGTGACATTTACAATAAAAATATTCATTAAAAGGAATAGGTCAAAGATCATTAAATAAAGTGCAATCACAATAAAAGGAGGCAAAATGCTCATTGATTGCAATGAAAATAATGATTGTATTGAATTTAATGAAATAATTATCAATTTTTTTGAATTGTGTTTGTTTATTCATGAATTTAAAATCCCATGAATTTGAAATCATTTTAGTATTTTATTATAGTCATTTATACACAAAGCACTTGTTGACAAAATGTTTTTTTAACACTTTTAAAATTGAACATGCTTTTTATTATTCAAACCTCCACCAAGCATTTTCAAATTTATTGTGCTTTAACATATTTCATAAAAAATGGGTGCATGTGTTTATTATTTAGGTGCACATGTATTGTATCCATTTAGTAGGAATTACATGTTGTTGATTGTAATTTTGAATGTTTTTAATGATTATAATGGTTCAAAATTTGTGATCATGGTTAATATCAAAATTTTACATTTGAGTGTAATGTAAAGCTTGATTATATATATAATATGGATCATATTTGAACTATGAAAAATCATGTTCATTAGAAACACACTACCTCAATTAGGATTCCAAACAACTAATATACAACTACACTACAATTAGACCATGGAAATATGAATATTAATAAATAGAATGTAATGTCAGAAAATTAAGGAATTGTATTATAGTCGTAATTTAGTTGCAAATGGGACCCCTATATGGTGTAATGCGCACATCATATATATGCTCGAAATAAATCATGTTTGATTTTTTAACAAGTTGCATTTAATTACGTGTAACAACTACATTACAATTAATGTAAATGTAACATCCAATTAACAAATACGTTGTAATTAATGTATAGTTTCAACACATATGATCATGCCACATGTATGCATTTCCATTACCCCTTACATATGACATTTATAATTAATTTTGCAACTATGTTGCCACTATAGAAATATTATTTTTCCATTATTTTGTGATTGTTATTCAATTTTTAATTAGTTAATAACTTTAAAAAATCACATTTAATCCTTAATATGTAATAATGAGTTATTTTAAAATATTACATATTAATTAATATTTAATAGTTAATCTAAATTAATCAATTTAATTCAAAAAATTAGTTTGATAATTGATTCAATTAATTAATTAATTAATTAATTAATTTTCTACATTAAACTGATTCATAAAAATGTTAATCATCAATTCAAAAATTCAGATAATTAATTATTTGATAACTACATATTCTACCCAAATTCATATATTAACTTTAATATTTAATAATGATTTTTTTTCCAATAATTTACTTAATTATTATCAATTAATTCATTAATCTGAATTAATTAGTCTAATTTAGATAATTAATTTTTAGTTAATTCAAATAATTAATTATCAGATAATCCAAAAAAGGGTATCCATATGATTAATCATCTTGATAAATAAATAAATAAATATTTAAATTAGACTGATAATTTTTTAAAAATCAAATGACTATTACAAATAATTAATTCACACATATAATTATCAAATAATTTCTTATTTAGTTATATAATTAAAAAATTAAAAATAAACTAAAAGAATGTGTGAAATTTTTTCTTTAATTGCAACTCAATTTTAAACTAATGTGTAATTAAAAAATTCAACCCATAAGTTTTGTCCTTAAATTTCATATCACAAATTGTATAAAGAATGTGTTTTTCTTGTGTGTCCACATTAAAATACATGTGTCAATTTGGGATGAGTTAAAAAAAACATAATTCTACAAACAAAACATAAAATAAAAAAAATAATTACATGGTTATTTTTTAGTTTACCTACACTTCTACTTGTCAACCTATTTGCTTACTTAAATAAATAAGTAACTAGTCCTATTTTTTTACCTACCTATTTAGGTAGGTAAGTAGGTATGTAACCTAAGTACATAGGTATGTCATACCTACTTAATTTTTCCTACCCACCTACCTATGCCTATGTATTGACCTACGTACATAACTATTTAAATATATATTTAATTATTGTTCAAAATTCAATTAATATGTCACACATGTAACTTTGATTGTGCCATATGTCACAATATAAAACCATTATAAATGAACAATCATAATGGATGGTGGAAATCAATATTTCAAATTAATAATAATTTTCATCCAAAAACCCCATAATGTCACATGTTAGATTTTGATGGATCGATGAAAAATGATATCAACATAATGTTACCATGGTAGTTGTAAACTAGTTGTATTAGAATTACACCATGGTTGTTTTTAATAGTTGTAACTGAAATGCATGAGTTACATGTGTATTCAATTTCATATACAACGAGTTACATCTATTGCAATTCATGCAACTTGTTTGATAACAATCACATTCATAAAAATACATTGAGTTGTAATGAATTGTAATGAATTACAAATGGTCATTATAACTTAAAAACCCAGTTGCAAGGCAAGTTGAAAATCACCCCATTTTATCATAATGTTAATTAGATCAATATTGAATCTAAAAATGTATTTTAAAAGGAAAATAATTAAATTTAAAATGTAATTTAAGTATTTAATAAATTAATACATGAGAAGGCCATGTGCACATTGTAGTCGTTGGTAAAGATTTTAACCTTGTTGTTAGTTGTTTCTTTTATTATAATTACACCCCTTACTTATTAATCATCTACACCAACTAGGTTTTTTTTTCAATTATGAAGGAGTTGCATTAGTGATCATGCACAAAAGGACTTAGCAAATTGGGCTATAAATTAAGTTAAAGAAGAAAATAGAAAAGTTTAAGATTATTTTTATTATTATGGTCACATGTTAAAATTTATTATCTAAACATGACAACTTTTGAATTTCTTTTTTCATAATGTGGTGACTTGGGTTGATTTTTTCCCCAAAAAATCAATCTTATCATTTGCACCTCCACTTTAAGAAGGTTGATTGTCACAACCCTAACCTTGGGCTCATGATCAAGGCAAAGGCTTATAAAGGTGTGCACTAAGAGTGAAGCCCGAGAGTCACATTTCATGCTTTTGGGTGTGTAGGAAAGTGTGAGGGAATGAACCCCACACTTCCAAATGAGTTCCCACTTTGAGAGTTGTAATCTCGATAGACTCCTGAATTTTTATAGGGCAATTTCAAAGATCAAAACTCATTGGATTGGAAAGTTCCTTATATTCTTGAAAATTTCTTGGAATGTAGATGTCTAAAATGGGTTCGCATGACTAATTTGAGTACTTAAAACATAAGTTATGGCCAAAAGAAGGGCCGGGGGTCAAATTGCCAATTTGACTCTTAACCACTAAAAGTCAAAAATCGCTTTGATTTACGTGCGTGAAGGTGGTGTGTGACATACCTTTGAAAAGTTCTCAATGAGGGCTACAACTTTTCTTTAGACCTCACCTCAATCAGAAGTATGCACACAAAGTTATGGGCCTTGAAAATGGCAGAAGTCTTAATTTAAGGAATTTCGGGACTCTAATTTGGGAGTCCTAGGACAAAATGACATTTGGGTGTAGGCCTTGTGGTCAGGCACAAAGAATACTATAAGGGGGAAGGTGATGGCTTCCTTTAAGTTTAGGCCATGGTGAGTCTTGTGAGTTTGTGTTTGCCTGTGGTTCATCAATGCACCAAAAATGCTCCAACTATGCACTAACCAACTTGTTGTTCGGTTTATGCAGGTCCATGTGAATAATTGATCTGCTTTTCATTCGTCATAGTCCCCATCCAAGAGATCCAGGATGGTCTTCTACCCCCAAAGTGTTATGAACCATTGAGTGTGCCCCAATTCCTTGTCCTTTCGTTGTTTTCACCTTTGGATTCACAATTGAATCTATCCAGGAGTTTTGGGGTGCGTCATTAATGTTGGCCCAATTCCTTCAAGGAAGCTAAACAATGGCAAACATGAAGAAGCCTAAAGTTTGTTTAATTCTTTTGAGGATATTGAAAATTGGTTCATTCATATATAGAAATGGGATTCAAAATAATGGTACAATGGATGAATTGAAAGAAATAAAATAATGGGTAAACATGGGATGATTAAAGTTGGTAATTCCTAAGGGAAGTTGGATTATGATAAACATGGGGATGATTAAAGTTGGCAATTTTTAATGAAAGTTGGATAAAGGGTAAATACAAGGTGGTAATTCATAAGGGAAGGTGGACAATGGATGAATTTGAAGTGCGATGATAAATGGACCACAACGAAACTAAAGTTGGCATAATTTTTTCAAAGAATTTGGACAATATTGACTTTGGTGAATGAAACAATGGTTGAATTTCAGAAAATTGAAGTGCCCCAAATCCTTCATGGAAATTGGACAAAGGTTGAACCTTAAGAAGTATGACAATGTTGGAACTTAAGAAGAGGGACACCATATGAACTTTGGGAAAATTAAAATGGGCCCACCTTTGTTTAAGACAACTTAAGTTCAAGTTGAAAAATATTGTAATGTTTTGAGTTTTTCAAAACATTAATAAAGCTTTTCAAATTTTAAATAATAATAATTTCTTGGGTTGAATACAAGATATTTAATACTCATTATTTCTCAACAAATCCAAGATAATGTGGGCATCATTTAGGTGGCCCTTAACAAGGAATGATAATTTTTCAATTCATTTTGTTTCAAGATCTTTTGTAAGTCAATGAAATGGAAAATTGTAGACAATAGGGTAGTTTAACCTTCCGAAAGCAAATCCTTTTCACAAAAGTTTGCATAGATAATCATTTTGTTTTCTTTGTTTTGAATTTGACATTTTTTTCTATTGATTTTTGGACATGATAACCAAAAGTGATGAAATGGCATTATAATATCCACAATGCTTAAATAACTGTCAAACATTGCAACAAAAGTTGCACATTGGTTGCACTTTTCACACATTATACCCATATTTTAATGCTTTTAAACAAATTGCAAAATAAAACCATCAACAATTTTGCTACTTACAAAATAATGCCATACCATGCAATTTTGATAGTTACAAAAGAAAATCAGCTATTATTTCATTAATTGCAAAATGATAGGTGTTTAATCCAAACATGAAATTTTGTGCACCAATGTTGTATGAATAAATGGTTTAAGATTTAAATTCTATATAAGTGTAAAACCATGTAATCTATTTTATGCCATGTAAAACAATGCAAGTGTAAACAAATACACTTATATGGTTATATGAGGTAGTGTAAACCAATGTTAAGTGTAAAAAAACACAATTATATGGTTTTTGTGTAAAAACAATGTAAAAATGTGATTTTTTTTTTTGGGGCAGGGGTGTCTCATAATGTTCTTGATGACAAGCCAACCAAATGGTTCATTGTAGGGAAAAAAAAAATCAAAACATTTGTGCTTTGGGATGCATCAAAATTAATTAAATTAACAATATGAATCACAATAAATACCTAAGTTCTTGGAAAAGCTTAGGCCAAAAATGGTAATGAACAAAGTTAGGAATCAAAGTTGTACTCAAACAATGAGGTGGGTACAAAATGTGCATTCAAAATATTCCTTATAAAAGCACCACCATAATCCCATATTGGTCAAAAATGCTAATGTTTAAGGAATATAAAAAATTCATGATTTTTTTGTGAAAGCCCGATCAAAGTTGCCCATTTCAAAAATAAATAAATAGAATTTTGGGATGCACCCACAATTAATTAATATTGATTTGTAAGAAGGTTTGGTCATTATGGGTATATGATATATACACTTACAAACCCAAAACATTTACATGAAGCTGTGTGAATGTATTTCACAAATATTTACACCACCTTTGTAAATGTTATAAAAAATTATACACAACAACAATATAAATGTAAGTGTAAAAAGTTCAAATATGTAATTGTAAATTATTTACATGAGATTTACACACCATATATGTGACTATTCACACTTACAACATTGAAATGCAACTACAAAATTCATCGTTGCTCAAGAGAATTTACATTGTTCATGCACAATAAAGGCTACTACTAGGTAGTTAGTTCCATTGCATTCATGCTAAATAGTTTAATGTGGAACCCCATATTCACTTCTTTGCTTTTGTGTTCATGCAAGGTGTTGTGTCGCATCTTCCAAGGCTTGATCCATCATTTTTCACCTTGTGGATGGATAAAATAACTTTCATGGATAGTGTATATGCTCCTCCCTAGTGTAAATTGGGGGCACTTATTCATTGTCCTATTAATTACTGAGGGGTGCACTTTTAAATGTTTTTTTAAAGGACCCATTTGATTGGCCCATCACCAATATTTTTGGAACATCAGGCACTCTCCAACATAGAAGCCTAAATATGCATCCTTCCCCAAAATAACATGAAATTTTTATTTCCAAAATGCTTTGTCACCATTTTCAACCTGGACTAATACTCCCATTATAAACTAGGGGTACTTTTGTGAGTCATATTAATTAGTTATGGGGACCTCCAAAGTTCAATTCTTTTTCTTTACCATTGATTTGCCCATCACAAAAAAATTATTCAAGCTTTGGACAATCCCAAAGAGCTATATTGTAGCCTCCTCCTTTTGGGTTGGCTATATAGTGCCACAGTGAACTGGCGCCCACCAGTGAACCATGAAGGATGAATGGTAAGTGGTCAGGAAACAGTTTTCTGTTGGGTCCCAGTTTCCTAGCTAACCAGGGTGGTTAGTTGAGTTGCTTTTTTTTCGTACCTACCTACTAACAACCCACAAGTGAGTTGTTAGTAGGTAGGTAGTAAAAACAGCCCTTACCTATGTATAAACCATCTACTTACCTACTAGTTGCCTATTTTCCTACCTATGAGACCTATTTCCTACAGGATTGGTAATGGTGATCGAACCAAGCCAATACCACAAACACACCATTCATTGGAATTTACATAGAGAAAACCAACTGGCTGTTTCACAATAAGGTGTATATCCTTAGTCCCTACAATTGTGACATTTTATGTATTTATGGCAGGGTTTCAACCATTGTTGTGTGGTTCTTTGAATCTTTAAAGAATCATCAATGCCAGTTCTTTAAATGTTCTAGAGTCAGTGAACCACTGGCTCTGGTTTTTTGAAAAAAAATTCAGAACAAAAAACCCATCAGTTGTGGTTATTTCAAACCTCAATCTGATTGACAATAAACAAATCCCAATCTCAGGATTTGGTGACACAAGATGAATGTTTAACACATTGTACTAACAACAGGTCATTTTGAATTTCAGATAACTTTGATGAAACATGTACAACAAGAACTTGTTCCATTGATAAAGTCATAGAAAGTTGATAGGTTCTTTGCAAATTCATGGAAACACATGGACCCTTTTGATCCAAACTCAAGGGGGTTGAAGCTTAATTCATGATTTTTTGTTAAAAGCTGGCACCTCATGAAGGCCTCCATAACCCCAGAAACCACTCTCCAAATGGCCCCTGATGGTTCTTCTCCGTGTCAAACATTTCCAGGGAAGGTTTACCACTTCTAAATAGGTTATCTTAGAAAGGAGCATCAGGGTCTATAGATTCTGGATCAGCACTGACGACTGGTAGCCTGAAGTACTCAGATGAGAATTGTCCACATTGTCCATATGAAATTCAGCCTCGTTCTCAAATGAAGCATGTTCCACAATGGAATATATCAGTGAACAGGAAAAGAGAAATGACTCCGGAAAAGACTTAGTGGTGTAAACAACAGGTATCATCACACAACATTCAGTGACCTTCACCAGCAACATATCTGGTACCTCTGCCGCTTAAACATGCTATAAATCTCCATACATAATGCTATCCACTGATACAAAGATCAGGGATTAGTAATCCCATGCATAACAACTACAAACACAAATGAAGAATTCATCACCACGTTAAAAAATGAGTAACGTGATTAAAGTAGCTTGCATCATACCAGTCAAACCAGCGCTACAAAGAAACGCTGTTGGAAAGACAAAATGGAACATATTTGTATTGAAGGCTCCCTTGACATCAATCAATGTTTCCCACAATACAAGAGGTAAGAGAAATGTCCTATGCACAGGACAGAAGCAATAGCAGAAAGCAAGACAAGACTATTCTCAAACAGGTCAATTTTGTTGCAATAAATTTACTCCAGTGGACAAGATACCAAGAACAAGATACAAGATACAAGTCAACTAAGGCACTGATCCTCTTGCTATCTCTCTATTTGCATCAATGCAAAATCCACTTTCCTTGATGTTAGCAATTTGAGTGGGGAAGTTCATTAATCACATAGAGAGAGGATTCCACTGTCTAAACTTCACATTTCAAACTACTGAGCACTAATATCCTTTTGATCCCTGGTTATTTACATAGTGACCACATGACTGCTGGAATTCAGTACCCTTGTGGTATTACCAAATCCAGAAATTTGTAGGGCAATCAAAGCACCCAGTACAGAGCTCAGAAGAAACTCCAAAATGAGCATTTGTTGGGTAAACTTATGGGTAGCTTTGTTTACCATAACCACCTCCATAAGCACCATTCCTCCTGTTGCTGCGAAAAGCACAGCAGCCTACAGAGTAGGCAATAATGAGAAAAACAAGCATGACAATGTTTACAATTGCGACCTTTCGCCAGTCCTGCTTGATTTCCTGAAGGACCCCAGCCTTGCATGAAGTACAGTTGAAACAAAGGTCTGTGGCAGTATTGCTCCAAACTCGACAGTCAGGGTCTGCAGATGGTGGAAGAGTAATTCCACTCTCGTTCCAGTCTGTAGCATTCACGAATGCAAAACGACAAGTGGAAGGTGGCTTGCAACATCCCGACTGCAATACCCAAAAGAAAACAAAAGATTGTCAGTTTTATTCTGGTCATGGCAGACTTGTTTGTGACTAAGAGAATGGGGGCAATGGAACATCGCAGAAACCATTGCACAAATACCTTTTCTTGCTGAACAAGAGATGTTAACATACAGTGCATCAAGCTGGGAGCTGCAAAAATAGCCTACTTGACCTCCTTGTAAGAAACCCAACAAACAATAGCAACAGGGTCCAGATGGAACCAATACCTCAATGGGTGTGAGGGAAGAAGCGTTGAACTGGGCTAAGGTCGGGTACTGGTTATCCAAGCCGTTGCAAACCTTGGCATCGCTAAGACAGCTCTTGATGGTGTTCCAGTTGGATGGGTTATTCACCCTCCGTTGCAGCCAAGTGGAATAGTCCCCGAGGTGGTATTCCTTGTACCCTTTCCCGGACAAAGCTTCGCCAGCACCGGCGTTAGTGACAGCGAAGGCGAAAATGGTGAACACGAAGAGCAGAAGAATGAGCACGAACATGACGAACAGATACAGCCACAAGAGACATGACACTCGGCACCATGCACCGAACACGCCGGCTAACGATACCAAAAGGATAAACACCCCAATGATTATGACGGGCCATTGCAGGAAACGAACGCACACCGTGTTGTGCTGCTTGGCGAGCCAGATGCCGGCTCCGATGATCGGAATCGACAACACGAATGTGACGAAATTCAAAATCCCTGACAACAAATTACTAAACCCCATTACACCAAAACCGGAAGAAGAAAACCGAGGCCCTGGTGCGTTGTCGTCCCTTCTTCACCCACTCCTGCTGTCTCTTTTCACGCCGTATCTTTTCCCGACTATGTATCTTTCTTGAGCGAGCTTTGTGCTCTTCAAAACTGGTACAAAAACTTGGCTTCCAAAACGACGAATATATAACCAAAGCTGCAAATGCAAACTTACGAAACCGAAATGACGATGTTGAAGCCGTAGAAAGAAAGTCCACCCAGAGAGCGAAATTGGCAAGAGCAGTGGAATTGTGCGCAATGCTTGGAGGCGGCGCGAGGGGTGGCAGATATACTAATGGATTGCAAGAGTTTGGGGGGGGGTGAGAACAGCAGCGACGGCACATGCAAGGAAAACGTCGCTTGTTTTGACGCTTGCTTCGGAGACTGACACTCCTCCCTCCCTGCCTCCCTCCCGCGCTTGCTGCAAGCGCGTTGTTGTTTCTTGTGCGCAGGGAATTAGGGGGAGGTGCAGCCTCGTTGAGGTTCCAAAATCCAAGTCTTGACCGCCGCAACGGGCAAAGGGTCAAATTCTCGTCAACAGTGGGGACACGGATCCGCGTCTCAAACCAGGTTTCGTTCCAGAATGGCCTAGCCCTTACCACCTTTGCCCATTTAGTCAACAAGCAGTCGAGATTTTGTCCATCTGCTCTCTTTTTTCCCTTTAATTTTAAATTTCTAAATTATTTATATATATATATGGGGGGTGCATATTGTTTTTGGGTGGTCGGCCAACTAGCCAGGGGTTAGCCCACACATCCACTGTCCAAATTGGTAAACTTCACAAATTGTTTTTCTTAGTAGTCCAAAATAGGCACCATGTAGCCAAATTAGAAAACTCAAACGGCGTTGATTTTAAAAGATTCACGGGCCATTGTATTAAAGCTCAAAATAAGCATCCTTGGTTCGGTTCAGCTCTTTCCACTGTGTTTCTCCCACCCCACAAAGTACCTACTTAAATTTGTCAACTTCACATGAAGTGAAGAAGTTTCTTTCCTTCACCCAAATAAGCATCCCATGTAAACAGTCAGGCACAATTTGTGTTGTTGCCCGGGGGGGGGGTGGGGGGGGGGCGGGGGGGGGTGGGGGGCCCCCCGAATTGAACCGTGGGCGGGGGCAAGGGGTTTCAGGGTTGGGGAA
>Ga0116227_10001249_pt1 | contig 55972 bp, 28 predicted proteins | sample S1TSphgellanicum_FD_89693 | JGI IMG/M metagenome (GOLD analysis project Ga0116227, IMG submission 89693) | Host-associated microbial communities from peat moss isolated from Minnesota, USA - S1T2_Fb - Sphagnum magellanicum MG | ecosystem: Host-associated > Plants > Peat moss > Unclassified...
AACATGAAACAAAATCAACCAGAAAAATAATTAAAAAAAAAAAAAAAAAAACCAAAAAAAAAAAAAAGGTTTAGAAAATTAAAAAGAAAAAAAAAAAAAAAAAACCCATCAAAAAAACAAAGGTCTGGACAATTTAACTGACACAAAAAACAAAACCCATCAAAAAATAAATAAATAAATAAAGGTTCGGGCAGTTTAACTAACACAGAAAACAAAACCCATAAAAAAAATTTTAAAAAAAAAATACAAAGGTTTGAACAATGCCTGAAAATTGCCCGGACAGATAGACAGACACACACACTTGTAAATTTAATATATAAGATGCTATATCAATTAGTCTATTGGTGCATTCACACTTGATGTTAAATCAATGTTAAGTGAAAATCTAGGTGGCATCCTAGGTGGCACCCAATGTTAAATGGGTGATAGGTTAATGTTAGTTTAACATAAAATCTTCATGATAAGTTTAAGTCTTAAATGACTAGTATGGTGTTAATGGACTCAACACTTGAGTCCCAACACCAAATGTGAACACACCTTTAGATTGATTAGTATTGAGGAAACAGATATTATGCCTTTAAAAATTCCACTTCCTCAACTATCACCTCATCCTCGGCCCCTTATTTTTGAGAATGCCCCCATCCAAGTGCTTGATGCTTAAATCGTACCCTTAATATTGAGAGCCACATCGTGCATCAATCTTTGGGCAAACACTAAACAGAGGCAACAAATTAATAACAAGTTTCTTAAATTTTGTGAAATTCTCATAAAGCCCCAAAAAGAGTCAAATAATTGGCCATATAATTGTTCCCAATGTTCGCAACATTTTAAATGTCCCCAACTATTCTCACTACAGTTCCCAACATTCCAAGTAATCATTACCAATTACAACTTCAAAAACTACTCATTGCCTTCCTCCCTCTAGCTAACCCACGTAACCCCACCCTAGTGAACTTGTCCCCTTCATCACAGATGGAAGTTCATCCATTATCCACTTCCAATGTGAGAAGACCGCTTTTAGAATTCGGGTTCTTGCCCCCAAAAGAAAAAGGACATCTTTTAGGTTTACAAGCAATGAAACTTCATTTGCAACTTCTCATATAGAACCACCAACAAGAAATGGTGCTCAATCAAAGGCTCAAAGAGGCTTCACATGTAAGTTGTGAGGTTATGCACCCGTATTTCCTTCCTAATTCAAATTTTTTTAAACCAGTTTAATCAAGATTTGTTGCCAGGTAGCAAGAAGGTGCCCCCAAAAGGATTTGAGCTCAAAAAAGAAAAATTGCAACGAAGAAGTTGAAAGTACCAAGGAAGTACTAGCTGATCCACACATCCAGCAGACAATGTGCCAAGAGAAATATAGGTCTGGCTCCCCAATGAAATTCACATCATACCTTGCAAAGATCTGATCAGCAATGGGAGCTTCTTTATCCATGTGAATGCTGTCTGAGAATTGTTGGAGTGATATTACAAGGTCTACATTTGAAGCACTAGCCTACATTATGTTCTGATCTGCTTCAATGTATTGACATAGGTGTAGCGAGCAAACAACACGAACAACCGCCGATACCTGTCACCACAGCCTCTGACAGTTAGACAACATCAGACTCAAAATGGGGGAAGAAATAATGCAAAAGGTACTCTAGATAAGCAGGAAAAAGGATCGCTTCTATATGCATGTGCAATTCTTCCAGTCTTCTGAACAAGTCTAATTCAACCCCAAGGAAACCTGCTTGAAATATCACCAGTTCAAGAAAAATACTCAAGACTTCATAAAGAGGAAACTAATAGAATCATACCAAACCCATTGGCTCTGATGCCGACTCATAGCCATGATGCTTGTGATTGGACTTGGGTTCAAAAAGCAGTGCATTTCTCTTTGATCACTGTAAACCCAATTAAGCACTGATGCAAACATCTCAAGCGGTCCACAGAACTTCCGCATGATATTTGTGCTCACCTGTAAACAATGCATTGTGCCTCTAGCAATTGGTCAGTCTGTCTGAACAACAGTAATGGGAAATTGTGAAGTGACATCCTCCTAAACTCTGCGTGTAAGACTGCAAGAGTTATGTTGAAGATCCTCTTTTGCAAGCAATCCTGTCTTTTAGTAACTCACTTGCTTTATGATGGCAAACAAGAGATTCTGTCACTTACCTTTTGTGAGAACTATCCTATATCAAAGACCATATTGTTCACATAATGATGAGCTTTTCAGTTGCTCTCTCTATAATCTAATTGCAAGCAATCATAACTTTATTGCTTGACTACAGAGGTTCAATTGATATTTGCTGAGTAAATACTGATGGAGCAGATGAAAGGAAATGCTCATCTGAGCAGAGAACCTGTTTGCCTACATCATAATGTCATACAGCATTGTGTACAGAGAGGCAGAAGCTTACAAGCTCCCAGCCCTGAACTGTCTCCCCCTTTGGACCATTCTTGTGATGCAGCCTCCTCTCTTCTTCCAACAGAAATGCACTGCACCATGCAACCACAACCACAACCATCTCAGAGGCAGCAAGTTGAAACAATCGTGAAATCACTGTGTGCCTTCCAAGACAGAGAAAAGAAATACCAGACGCCAGAGACACTAACTCATTCTGCCCATACTACACTCATGATACACAAAGCAATGAAAATAGTGCATGGAATGATATGCAATATGTTGATACATGATGTTCATTGCTTTGTACAGTCAAGACAATTCTTGAACATATGGCTCGTTTGTCCAACAAAAGTGGGGTGGTACCAACCGGACACCAGCGGAGATGGATCTGTGATTTGGGTGGCCGGATACACCATAACTGTCAAAAGTTAAGATCTGGCCACAGCCCATGGACAATGGCAATCAGTAATACACAGTGAACAATCTCTGCACGCAGGAGTTCGAAAGATTCCTTGACACATGTCATTGCACACAGGTCTAAAGACCAGCTGCAAAGTTAGACGCACAGCAACCCTGTAAACCCAGAAATGCCGAACTGTGCCACTGCCATAACAATCATAACAACACAGATCCTTCAAGAGTAAAAGAAAATGGATGCTGAAAAATGACCTGTTTGACAAGACAGATATTTCAGTAGATAATTACAGTAGAGGTGCATGCTCAAAGGACTGTTTTGAGAACTTACAACGTGGATGTTATGAGTCATCACTGCCTGCTGTAAAAGCTTCAAAATTAGTGGCTGATCCCAGTGGTACCCAAATCCATCCTGTGAGATCACGGCACTCCTGTCAGAGACTGGAGGAAGCAATACTCCACTCACAGAATACACCCTTTATCCTCAATTGGTAAAATCTTACTGGCAGTGTAGGTGGACAAGGAATCTAAAGGTCTTGAAAAACATGATGAAGAAATTCTTGAAAGAAACAGTTCAGAAACAGAGGATTTTGATATCACTCACTTGCAGAGCCGGATGATCAAGAACTTCTACATTATCTGCCGGCACCTGTGCCCTCCCTGTTCACCTATTAACTGGCACATCTCTGACAGAATTCTCAATAACTTGAGGCTAGAGCTGGTTGCTCTCTCCTCAGGTTTCAAGCAGACATGCAACTTCTTGGGCTTCTCTAAACCAGCTGCTCAAATAGCCCAGTGTTCAATCCAAATCAAATGTGGTTTGAGCTTATATGTCAACCAGAAATCTCATCAAGACCATGCTTCAAATGGGAATCTCATCACCAAATCTACTCTACCCTAAACCCTAAAACCTAAACCCTAAGCTGTCTACAAGAGCTGGAAATGGGAGTGAATTGTTATCCACTTTGAGCACAGAGCAGGCAGCCACCATCTCCAGCTTCCGGCGAGCTCCAAATCCATCGGCATTACCTGCTCAGACAAAAGACCGCCATCATCATGATCATCATCACGTGTGTCTCCAGCGAAGCGAAGATCCAAAACTAAGAATGCTTACACTTCGAGGGGGAAAACGACTTCCGATTGGAGACTTGTTGCAATCCAAAGAGAAAGTTTCTTGAAAAATCTGTCTGTCGAATTCAACAAACCTGTTGACAGACAGACCACTCGAATCGAGTATCCACCAAGCTTGGACAACGACAGCAAAGTCGGGCCAAAGAACCTGTGCAACCGCCAACGTCCCCCTGTTATTCCTTCATAATTCGAAAGGAAAAAAGCAGAACAACTCTGCCAGATCTGCCGACACTACAACACGTAAAATAGCAAACTCGAGTCAGGAGATTTTACATGGATTCATCGTCAGGATGTGCCACAAGCAACAGCACGTTCGTCTTGGTTCTTGCATTCTCTGCATGTGTGGAGGAGGCGACATCACACAAACGCGATCAATTCGATGTCAGACAAAGACCTCGACCTTCAAGCAAAGACAGAACAGAGACAGAGACGTCCTTGGAAGTTTGGAATGCGGGAAGGGAATATGAATGTAACGTCGATCTTTACTTTGGGAATCGGGAAGGGGACGAAGCAAGGCGGTCGGAAAACACAACAAGCATAGCACAGGAAGCGATACTGCAACTCCAAGCGCCATCCATCCCAACATTATTCCGGACCTTATTGTAAAGGAAAGCTTGTGCAGCGAAAGAGGAGTCCTCGTGCTTGCAATAACAACAAACGATGGTTTTCCGAACCTCTTCAAGCCCTAACCCTAAGGCTATTCTTGAGAAGAAGAGTTCTCGCTTGGATTCGAGCTTGCAACGACAAACGATTATTGTCCGAAGCTCTTCAAATTCTAACCCTAATGCTATCCTTGCTTTTCTTGCTTTAGTGGGACAAAGGCAGTGGACATGAGAAGACAGATGCAATTACTCAAGAGGTGCAGCAGCAAAGTTTCCATCTTTGTTTTGTCATTCTCTTGCATCAAGAGGTTCAGGAGGTGACTGCAATTCTTTCTGCCTCTAGATGGCAATTACTTGTACCTTTGTGTATGCAACAACTGCTCTTGCAGCAGTGGAAGAACCTTTGATCTTGCAACAGCCATTTCAGATGACAGTGACTCAATACTAGTAGCAGTAGGTAGTAAGCCTTGATGCAGCAGAGGTTTTGGAACAACTCCACTCAGGATCCTTGTCCAGAGGGTGTGTGTACAGGGTATCAACATAATCAACTGAAAATAGTTGAGCTTCTGAGAGAAACAGCAGGTGTCATGGAGATGGCGACAAACATGTTAGATATCTCTAAAGAGGAGCTGCTCCAAGATATCCACTATCTGTGAAAAATGTGTTTGATATCCTGCCAACACCATCATCAGCCATGTCCCCCAACTGTTCTGGTTTCTACAAAACCCGTAGTAATTACCAATTTCCCATTCTGAATGTTCCAGAATGGAAGTGCTTGATAAATGAAGAGCACCATTAAGAACATTCTTGTTTACATTCCTTGGGAGTATCCAGGCAGAAAGCAAGCAAAACAACAAGAAAAATACTGACTTGCCGATTGCCGGTGTCAAAAACACACTCAAGATGTGCTTCAGTCCTCACATTGATTTGCTTCTTAATCCTTTGGAGTACTGCAGAATTTCATGACAGTCTTGTACATGCACATCATCCCTTGATTTGGCGAGACTGGAAGTGGCAGAGATTTAGCACCAACTCTGCCACCACTTTTTCAAGTTTGTTTGGGTACCCAGGTGAGTATTAGGGTTTAGGGTTTAGGGTCGATCCTCATCAACGTAGGTTCGAAGTTCTCATTACATTAAAGTTGTCCGTAAAGCCATGCCCTGTTGCGCCTGAGTTGCACCCCTCATTTGATGCTTCATCCCCTCCTGGGTGGCTGTTGTCCACAAAGTCATGAAATTTTATTAAATAAGTGTATTATGAAATACTGAGACTCGGGATTAAGTGCACCAAGCTCGAGAACATTTATGGTAGGCCTCAAAGTTTGAAGAGGCGGCCCTCACAGAGGACCTTCAGGCCTCGGATCTCCTAAACCACGCTACTAAGGATCGTCTTCTCCGAAACCCCAATGATTAAGGGTCCGTCCACCACTGCAACGCTGTGGAAACACAATGTTGTCGTGTGTTTGCAGAGGAAGAGAGGGCGGGTGGTCGGGCGTTCGGGTGGAAGACAGTAGTTCCCTCTCTCTGTCTTTGTGCTTTCCGTTGTTTGCCTGAGTCCGGAATGCACGAGAACAGAAGCGGAAGTGCAGCCCTCTTCTCGCTTGTATGTGAAGCTTTTAGGTCTGGGCTTTGCTTATGTTTTGAGGAAGGAAAAAGAATTCTGAAATTCGGAACAGATGACCACACCTGCAGCTGCCTCAATGCTGTTGGATTTTGTCACTTGCATCTCCTTTCCTCATAAGCTTCGTTTTTCCTAGTGTCCTGCTCCCCGTGCCACTAGGTTTCTTTCACTCCCGTCGTTGCAGAGCCCGCCGAGGGTGAGGACATGGCTGGATTTCGGAGAGAAGTTGCTTCCAGCACGCCGGTTGTTTGCCTAGTTGATGAGCTTTTTCCTTTTTTGGAGTCTGCTGATGTCCTGGACAAAGAAAGGGAGCAGGAAATGGCTCCTGAAGCTCCGGTTCTAAAACCTAATAAGATAGGGAAGGCGGCTTTGCCGTTGAAGCCTGACAGAGTGAGTGTTTCCATCCTATGTTTTGATGTCTCTGTTATGATGCATCGAATTGTGTTTCGTTGCTGCTACAGGATTGCAGTGGAAAACCCTGAAGGTTACAATTGTACACAAATAATGCATCTAAAACACATGCAAATGAGAGAAACTCTTGTACTTTCAATTGAGGCTTGATTCAGCTGTGGATGTGAATAAAGAGAAAGCATGGACTCCTGCTGTTCCAAATCCTGTTGGATTAGGAAACAGAAACAGGCATTGATATCTTAGAGAAGCTCAAGAAACATCAACAATTCAAGTGGTGGTATTTAGGTCATTTGTCTATATTAGGGTTTAATCTTTTTGAGCTTTGAGTTTTGTTGATTCAATTGTTTGCTTTGTTCACAGAAGCAATGTAGGTCTCAGACTAACAGATCACAGTATATCACTCATTGGCGTTTTTTTGGTGGTCCTCAAATCTTGATACAAATTTTCTTGGGGTTTGGGTGGGATAGACACGTTCAAAGAGGTATTTGGAGATCCAGAAGCTTCATGTGAAGAAGCAGGAGTATGATTCAGACGCTGCCCTCAGACTTGTGAAAGATACAGCTAGTCTCAACTTTGTTGAGACAGTGGAGGCCCATTTCTGACCCCAAATACACAGACCAACAGTTCTGGGCCACGGTATGAGTCTGCACTCAGTTTAAGGGTAGACAGATAGGTATCAGCCCTAATTTGAGGCCAGCTACCAAGCTTGCTAATTTGTGGGATCACAAATAAGGTTCTGCTGGTAACTTGTGAATAACTGAATGCCTACTTCAGGATTGGAACTCTTGTACAGTACCAATTTGCACTCTACTGTAGGTTTGGAAATTCCAGGTTTTGCACTGGAAAGGTGACAGAAAGACTTTTCCCAGTATTTTGAACATATAGAATAGCATATTTCTAGCAGATATTTTCTAGCAGATACCTGCTTTGACTTGCGTTATCTCTATATGGGTATATGTATCATTGCCAAAGGGAACTGGGCAAACGATAAGAGTGGCTGTGCTCACTCAAGGTGAGCTATCCATTGTTCAGAATGATACAATCCATATACTTCTTACATGGTCATTCAATAGTGAGTTCTTGTGAATCAACTCAGTAGCACATCAAGCTTTGGTCTAGGCAAATCCATCATCCAACTCATGGAGGGAGCCTGTCATTACCCATCATTGATTACCTTCTTGCATGGCCTATTCAGTTTCAGGGCCTTTCTCTTATGAAGGGTGTGATTTTGTGGAGACAGGTGAGAAGCAATAAGAGGCAAAGTCAGCTGGTGCTGATTTTGTTGGTGGTGAAGATTTAATAGAGGAGATTGCAGGTGGTTTCATTGATTTTGACAAACTTATTGCCACACCAGACATGATGCCTAAGGTTTGTCGTTGATTTTCACCTATCCGAGTTTTCTTCAGGACACTGGACTGGTGCCTTTCAATGGACTAGAATGCACAATTTGTGGTATATAGCAGGAATAGTGAGGCTACCTGCATTACTGTTCAAGACTATCATCTGACATGGTGCTTTGCAGGTGGCAAAACTTGGAAGACTATTGGGTCCAAGGGGACTTGTGCCAAATCCTAAAGCAGGCACTGTCACTGTGGATCTGAGCAAGCTATGAACCTTTTGGAATCACATGCAATGGTATATACTGGCATCTTCCATTTGCAATGAGGACAGGAGCTGATGATTGAGTGAGAAGACAGATAAGAATGGTAAGCATTATGCAGCAGACTGCAGCAAATCAGAACATCACAGACCTCTTCCCAAAGTTTTCTTTTGCTTTTCAGTAATATGTTTTGTGGGTCAAGTCAGGGTTGATCCAACAGGAGATGACCAGTTGCCTCCACATCTATTAGACACTGTGCAGTTGCAATCCAAACCTGTTAAACTAGGTTTGATTGATCACAATGGTCAGGGATCCATGTTTTACTCTGACATATGCCATGGGCCATAGGCAGTTGGAGAATTTAAAGCTGGAAAAGTTGAGTTCCAGGCAGACAAGACAGGCATCGTGCATGTACTTTTTGGGAAGTCAGATTTTCCTGCTGATGACCTTTTAGTGAATTTGGTTGCTGTTGCGGTAATTCTTTTTCCCTTATTCAATCTCTAGCTAATTCACCACCCAGAACTCCTATCAGATGTTTCATGGATATATTGCAAAACTGTCATGAATGTGACTCTTAGGTTTCTGAGGTCTGCAATGTGTGCCAGCATATCTTCTATTACTGTTTCCTAAGCCATAACATGTTTAGGAAGCTTTATTCAATGACTGACAACATTCCACATCAGGAGTTTCCTGTCCATTTGTCCAGATCTTGTATCCACATCATCTGCTCAATGTGGGAAGTGGGCAACAATTGAGCTGTATAGGTGATACTGACTCAGCCTACAGTGTATTCTTTGTACAGAATTCTGTGGATGCAAACAAGGCAACAGGTGCAAAGGGAGTGTATTGGAAGACAGCACATGTTTGCACCACAATGGGCCCCTCCATCAGACTCAATGTTAGCCAGCTCTGTGAGTACAAGTTCACATGACAGCAGCTGATGGACCCTCCCCATGTAGGTAATTTGCACATTCAAGTATTAGACACCAGGTTCAACATCAAATGCTCATCTGCAAATTTTTTATGCTTGTGAGGTGTAGCACATCAATGGGTAGCTTTCCAAAATTGGAGGTTGAACATTCCAGATTGTGATCTGATTGAGGGCACTGAAGAGGTTGAGCTTATGTTAAGCATTTGCATGTCAATACAAAGCCTAATATCATGTCCGAGCAGAAGATCAATCAACTAACACCAAGTGTTTTTTCCATGATAGAACTGGCCTGTTCATTGCACATCACATTCATTGGGACAAATTTACCAACTTCCAAGAAACAATATGCTGTCCTTCAGTCTTCATATATGATCTGGATTAAATCCCCATGTACAATATGTACCTAGTTTTGGCTCAAGGGACCAAATGCACAAACTTTACAACAGGCCTAAATGTAATAATCCCAATTAAACACAAAAATATGAATGAAAACATAAATTATGCAAGCTAATAAACAAGTGAAATTTAAGTCTTAACATGAAACATGAACAGAAGGGTACCTAATATCATCCAAGTTACTTTGCAGAGATAAGAGAAATCATGTCTAATCGCTTTGTTCAAACAAAATTATGTATGATTGAAGGGAAATTTGAAGTTTCATCCTTTTTCCTAAGAAATGTAATTTTCTTTATTTCCTTTCCACCTATAAAAGTCAGGAAATCTAAGTGTGCTCAACCCTGCTTGTTTGTCAACTTTCTGAAGTTGCATTAGCAGCAAGCATGCCAAGGTGGATGCAATAAGTCAGGGTAAATGGCAACAAGTTCTAGGTCAGGAGTCGGGACAGATTCCTAGGAAAACTGTTAAGAGAAATGCTACCAAACTAAAGTCTGAATTCAAATGCGAAGGGGAAAAAAAATCAAAATTTTTGAACTTCTGAATTTTTTCTAAACATCATTGATTTTATGACCCAAAAAAAATCCAAAATTTTCACACCCAAAAAATTAAAATGCTGCTTGATGTGGAAAAACCATTCACCTCACACAATAACAAGTCCCTCACCGAGATGCAGTCCCCATCTACTTTATGCCCGAAATTTGGAAAACCATGCTACAACCAGAGTAGCTGGGTAGAATTACATCCAAATCTTCAGACATCATGAAATAATTGAACTCTAGGACAAGAGTACTAGATGGTGGATAGCATGTCATGATGTTGGTTGGTCTTTCATGTTGGCGTGTGAGGAGAGAGAGAGAAAACTGACAATCATCTTGGTAGGTGCACTTTCCTTGTGGGGATTTGATCTTTTGTTTTGAAAAAATGTCATAAGTTGTTTTTATTTTGATTTATGGATGTGGTTGTCTTATTATCGGAGTGTAAGTTAATGGATGAATTTTGGCATATTGACTACCCAACAAAGCCATGTGATTAAGAACACCATCTTTCAACAGAGAAAAAAGAAGGAGCACCAGGCACGGAGCACAAAATATCTACATTCAATGGCCTTTGTCATGTTCCATGGGTTTTTACATCAAATGGCTTCTGTACTATTTTATAGGGGCTTTCGTGTCTTATTTAGGTACTATTTTGGGTGGTGTTTTTTGTCCAATGTTGCATGGGATCAAATTGTAATTGAGAATGGGTCCAGTTATATGACAGGGTTTTTTTTTCTTAAAATCTTTTTCTCTGATTTTTTTCCAATAATTTAAATAATCAGCAACATACAACAGGATATCCATGAAATGAAAACTGAATAGAAGTTTGAAATTTTAGAGGCAGCACATTTCTTTCATGTGCAGGTAATCATACAATAATGGGATGTGATTTTTATTTATTTTTTAATTTTTTTCCGAGGTGAGAAAGGTGGTCATCTGTAGGTTGTGCTTTTGGTTCTACCAATTTCACTTGTGATGTGAATAGATTGTAGGGAACATCAGTTATGCACCGGAACAGAACCTGGTAGAACCCATTATCACAGAACAGAACGGCATCTCACCTTATCCAGCTCAACACATTCCTGGGTGGAATGCACCACATTGTTGGTGATGTTTGCGTTGTACACACTCTAATAAACTTTGTTGCCATTCATGCTCCCATACTTACAATGAAATCTGCAAAACGGTTGAGAATCAACTAGTCCTGAGTCATGACACTAGAAAGTAGTAATTTAAAGTCGTAGGACCAAGGCAAAAGACACTGGCACCAAACATGTGATGAGCATAAAATGTTGTCCCCATATTTGTTTGCCCTTCATGTTCCCAATGTCATGAATCATGCCTTCATAAAAAAACTCAAAATGTCAATTTTTATCAATTGTTGACAAACACAGAAGAAGTCCTTAAACATGTGTAAAACATCCTCCCTAAAACTGTTCCAGGAGCTCCCAATAATATCAGCAGATGGAACTCTACCATTTTTTTTCTGAAATTAGTAATTGGAAAAATAGAGAATCAAGTTTGATTTCTTGTATGCGAACACTTCTGTTCTACACTTGTTGGTGGTTTCTAACAGAACTGGTAGAGTTTGTTAGTGTATGTGGATGGTGCCTTTCCCTCATTAAAATTTCTGTAGCAATAGAGAATGGCACCTCGCCATTCAAAAGAATGTTGATAAGGACCGATGTTGTCCCATTTTTAGGTTTCCAGCCAAGTCCAGGTCTAAGAACCGGACTTAGCAAGTATACATGGACATGGACCCACCTTAGAACCAAACCCCATGGGTCTTGATGGACCTAAACTTGGCCTTTGAACTGGACCCAATGGGTCTACATGGAGTTAGATGTACCTTGGAACCAGACCCAACAGGTCTTAAGGACTTTTTTACAAGGTCTGGGTCATAGGTTTAGTGGCGGTTAAGCTCTTAAGTTTAGATAAGGTTTAGAACTTTAAGTCTTGAGGCTTATAGTTTTTAGGGGTGATGTAGCATATGGATGGGAAAGTTTTTCAAATTATAATAACTAAATGATGATGAACATGCTTGCATATTCAAATGGGTTATAGGGGAGCTTTGTGGGTTATTGAGTTTTTTTGTTTGGGTACAAAAGTGAGAGAATGACAACATAGATCCTCTTGAGTTAATGCACAATCCTAACCCATGAAGGTTTCTTGAGGTTAGTGTAAATGTGGATCTACTCAAGCCCAAGGAAAAGAGGAAAATTGTTTTGAAACCAAAACCAAAACATTCAATCATGAACTTTTACATTTTTGATTTGTCATCTTCTCTTTGTAAAACCCTAAAACCTATAACTGGCCTTGAACCCAGAACTGAGGGGTCTTATCAAGACAAGACTTTGTAGATCAAAAGAATGGACATTCAAGAAAATTGACTCCACCCCAAAACCATCCTCCAACAAGTTTTGATTTTTTAAAAACTTGAAATAGACCCGAAACAAACAGTTTGCCCTTGTTATGAAAGTGAGTAAACCAAGACCCTAAAACAATCCCCTTACAAACTTAAGAATCGAACAACACTGGTAAGGACCTAGAATGGAGCGATACTGGGAATTTGGGTCCATTCTTACCTCAAGCCGAGCCCTCATTTTCAGAACAGCCCCCTTGGTAAGGACCTAGCATGGAGAGGTACTGGGAATTTGGGTCCACTCCTGCCTCAAGGAGGGCCCTCATTCCAAGAACAGCCCCCTTCTCGGTCCTGTCTATACCCTACAAGTAAGCTTCAGGAGCAGAGATGGCTTCGCAGAGATATACATTCGTTGCCAGTCAGACAGTTCTTCTACTATTCCCATTGGCGATCAGCTGGGACGCTCTTTTTTCGGTCTTTTGTTTCATTCTCTCATGTTCAGATTCTTTCTTTCTTTCTTTTGTAGGCGCATATCATCATTCAATGGTGAATGTAGGTGCAGCCAAAATCATAAGCTCCAAAGTCAAAGCGCGCGTGATAAATACAAACAGCTGGCTACTGCAATTCTTTTCTCTCTCTTGAATGGAATAATATAACTTCAACTGTCAATTTGTTGGCGTATGTATTGACTCTGCTCTGGTATCACCAACTTACTTGCAAGCTCATTAAGGATTTTTCACTACCCACCTTTTTTTGGTTTGGGAAATTATAGCTGGTGAAGTTGGAAGTTCCAGTGATTAGTTTAGTGGCAAAATTTCGCCATTTCGCGAAAAGTATTTTCAAAAAAGAATATTTTGTCGCCATTTTGCGGAAAAGTATTTTCAAATAAAGAATATTTTATCGCCATACAAATAAGCATTTTCAATAGAGAATGTTTTATCGAAAGTTGCCTATTTCTTTCTGAAAAGAAAAAGCCAAAAAACTAAAAATAATTCCAAAAAAATCGCCATAATTGCCTACAATAATAATGAAGAAACCACCCTCAAAACCCTAATGAGAGAAGTGAAGAAGAAACCAGAATTGGTCTGGTACATAGGGTCAGAGACTGGTATCAAAATAAGTTGCTGCCAGACCAACACTGGAAGAAACTGCCATTGATCAACAAAATCCACAAACTTTAAGATCAGACACAGTAAGTAGTAGTAGCCCAGGACAGGAATCTTTTCTAAACACGTACACAACTGCTGCTCATGCAGATTACAACACAGTTTTCTTATTAACTGATCACAATAATGTTCAACAATGTGTAGAATCATCAGCAAGCTTCACAGAGGATCATAACAATTACAAAACAGCAAGAAAGAAAGAAAGAAAGAAAGAGAGAGAGAAAGGACCATGAATCTAGCAGCTATAAACTGGAATGAGACTAGCTTAGAGCTAGACTCCTCCTGCAGGGACACAATTGCAGCTTGAAGCTTTCCCTAGTTAGATCTTCTCTAGAAGCTAATTTCAACAATAATGGTAAACATTCAATGCTCTATTGCCAGCAGCTTCTTCACAAGAGTAGTATCCATATCTAACACTGATCTAGAAGTCCCCAAAAAAATTTAGAAAAGAATAGAAGAGCTCTCTTCCATGCATTGGGATTTACTCAGTGGGTTGTGCTTGAATGGAATTAGCCATGGAATCAGAATCTGAATCTGAATCAGTTGCAGTAGTACAGGAACCCACCCACAAGGAATCGTTCCAAGAGTTCTGGATAGATCACAGCAGCTGTTACTGAATTCCACATTAGCTGCTGTTCACCATGCGGCAGTTCTGTCTGATTTGACCTTGATCTCCTGTAAGCACTCTTGAAGATGTCATCTTGACATAAGCGGAAATCATGGCATCGAAGAAAGCTTGCTCATCATTGGCAAACGTTTGCTCAATGAGTGCGGTTCTAGAATCCAAGGGAAGCTCAGCATCGATGGTGAACAGGCCGCGCCCATTGTCGGTATCTTTGAAGTACTGACTGTCGAACACAAAGTTCGTCAGATCGTTGGGGACGAATGCTAGATTCATGATTCCATCTCCGATGCATGTCGTCCGCAGTTGCGCTCCGAATATGGGACCTAGTGGTGGATCAGATCCCGCTTGCAGCCGATTCGCAAAGCTCTTACAGTGTCCTACGCCCAGCGTATGAGCACCTGTGCACATGGATTCATCCACAACCAACATTCAGAATCTTGCACATCCATGTCCACCTCCTCTGGACTCTGCAGGACTAGCAGTTTCTGGATTCTCTGGAAAGCTCTGAAAGCCTTCACAGACTCAGAAGAAAAACGGAAGAAAGCTCAGACCGGACAAGATGGAGATTGCGGAAGAACTAGCTAGCTGCAGATAGCTTCAGCAACATTCTGCTCACCCAGAATGGCAACGCTCTCGGAGAGGGTCATGCCGTAGCCGGCGAAGAGAGCGATGAACTGATCCACACTGATAGTCGCAGCTGGGAGACTGGCGGTGGCTTCCGCGGCGCTAGCAAAAGTGGAATCCCTTCTTCCCAAAGGGATGTCGATCCGGGGCCCACCGGTGAACGCCACTGCTTCGCGGCCGGCCATTGCGATGATGTCGGCACAGGAGACTGTGTTGGGGCAAGCTTTCTCCAGCGTCGCCTTCACGCCGTCTATGATGTCCAGCCTCCTGATCCCGAAATTGGAGCCTGATTCCAACTCGCTTGTGATCCCGTTTCCAGATTCCAGCATGATGGACCCATCGCATCCCTACAGTAGGGGAGTATGAAAACCAGTCAAGCAGGACGCAGCAGCAGCAACAGTAGCACAAAGATCATGCTATAAGAGCGAGCTATGCATTGAGGATGACCACCTCATGCACAAAGCTAGCTCGTGGACCCAAGACTGCTGAAATCGAGACTGCAGACAGAGGAAGCTGTGCAAGCAAGCCAGCGAGGATTCTTCATTACCTGCACTTGGCAGTCGTGAAAGGAGACTCGAAGGATAGAGGCAGGAGAGGTGAGATCCGTTGTGAAGTAGAGGTGCAATGCTGTTCTGGCGATCTCTTCCGCATCAGGGCATGTGGTGTCGTAGTACCCGTACTGCAGCTGGCCTTTTGTCGGTCTCATTGCAAAGCCGAAGATGAGCAACAGCATCACGGACATTGCATTCCACCATTCCACCATCGTCATGATCCTTGCCATTAGCAGCTCCGCTGCAGCTCTCCACTCCTCAATGTACTACAGCTAGTAGACTTATTATAACTGCAGCTCACAGATCAAATCCTACTACGGGCCACACAGAAAATCCCGAGTGATGAGAGTCCGCTCGACAAAGCTTTTCTTCGTTTAGCTCAGCTGCAGCAATAATCCCAACTAGACCGTCGCCGATGCTTAATTTTCTGGAGAAAGCTGATGAGAAATCAAAACTATGATCTACCTGATGAAGAAATTCTAGCTCACCCCGGCTGCAAATCTCTCTATACTATCTTTACGGAATTAATACTTCTTCAGCATGAGCTTATCAATTAAGAAGAAAAAAATTATTTCTCGATTGTTGCTTTTGTTTCTCTCTAATAGTCTCGAGTGACCAATCTCCACTCTTGCTGCAGCTCTGTACAAAACTCCCCGGCACTCTCACTCACGTTTTCTTCTTGTTCTTGTTCTTCTTCTATTGCTGCTGCTGCTGTACGCTCATTACTCCAAACTAACTATCATGAGGTACCCGCAACATAAGAAATTGCAAGAAGAATATGATATGAAATTCAAGCAGCTCATGAGATGCAATAGGAGTCCTCTGTCACTAGAGTTTCGTGGCGTAAGCTACAAATTTCTGTTATTTCGCTTGGCACACCAGTTGAAACTTGACGAAGAAAAAATATTGATACAAGAAGATCGACACAACGAGATGATAGATGAACTGAAGATTTCTGAGAGGGGAACTTGTCGTCGAGAAGAAGCAGCAGCGACGATAGCCGCAGAGCTGCAGTTGTGCGAAGCTTTATAGCGAGAGAGCGCCGCGGCCCGAGAGAGGGAGAGGGAGAGGGACTGGGAGTGGCTGTACGCGCTCTCAGGGTTTTTATTTTTTTATTTTAGGTTTTGGGTGGATTGGCGATCATCCATAATACAATTTAGTCAAATCTGGCTACAAAAAAAAACAGGATATGAAAGTAAGAAATTTAATTTATGCATCCTTTACATTTATTTATTTCTGGCGACATGCTAGATAGAACCCAATATAAGAATCTGGCGATTTTCAGGAATAATTTTTTAATTCGAGATTTGGCGAATAGAAAAAACTAAAATACACATTTTTTCAGCCATTTTGAAAAAATAATTTAACCAAAAAAAGAAAAACCCTGGAGGCTTTCACTAGCTTTTTTTATGTAATTGCCCGGGCCAAGTGCATCGTCGAGACATGACGCCACTAAAAGGCTTTTAATGAGCACACGGTCAGCTGACATCATGGGGCAGTAATAAAGAGAGAGAGAGTAAGTAGTAAGTAGTTGGTTGCAAATGGACGCCGCCCAATTAAAAGGCAATTAAAAGTATTTTTCAAAAGGGGCCTTCACTAGTACCCACCCCAGCTTCTGTTCCTTCTTTACCCCCCCTTAAAAGCCACTTCCAAAAGGACGTCCACAAAAGTGGCCTATTAATGAAGACTGAGGAGGGTTTTTTTGCCCAGAATTAGAATTTGGGTGCTTTTCTTTACTTCTTCTCATAACTGGTTTTTAAGGTGGTCATCTGATAAGTTCCACTTTGGATTTGCCAGTTCAACTTTGGTTCTCCCAGTTCTACTTGGGTTGTTAACTACATTGAAGATCACCATAGTTAAGTGAATTAACTATGGGGAACTTTACTCTGGAAGAGGCCAGACCGGGCTTGACATGATTTGTAGCTAGAACACCATAGTATACAATTTGGTACCTAAGTAGTGAAAACAGAGAAAACCTTAATAAAACATTCTCATATCATCAATTCCACTAGTGATGTGCATCAACCATGGGAATCACTCTAGTTAGCCAAATCAACCAACGGTTGGGAACTTCAATATGGGTTACATTCTGGAACTCGCCCTGACCGGGCTCAACACCATTTGTAGGTGGAACGGCATAGTGAACAATTTGGGTTGGAGTGAATAGCAAAAACCTAAATAAAACATTCCCGTATCATCGTCTGTGAGAATACCATGGGAGAATATCATCATCATTGGAGAGAATGATGATGATATGAGAATGTTTTCTGCAAAGACAAAGGAAAAGGGAGAGAGTACACTACAACAACGTCACCTGTGTGTTTCTTTGTTTGGAACAACTTTGAAAATGATGTCCACAAAAGTGGCCTATTAATGAAGTATGAAGAGTGCCCAAAGGGAGTTTGAGAATTGGGAGTTTTGGTGGCTTAAATATTTCTCCTAAATTTTTGGTTTGGATTGAATGGAGAAATAAATCCTTCTCTTATCATCACCATTGTTTTCTTCAGAGAGACAAAGAACCCAGAATTACCACCACACCTACCTAAACACACAATTTCTTGTTTAAACAAACTTCCTGAAGTGCATCCACAAAAGTGGGTTTTTAGTGAAGGATGATATGGTGACCAAGGGGGGTTTGAGAATTGGAATTTGGGCTGGATTTCTCATCAAAAGTGGTTTGGAGTACATAGAGAAATAAATCGATTTCTTTTATCATTATCAGTCTCTCTTCTTGAGTTTCTTCAAGTCGAAAAGAATGGGAGAATTAGTAAAGGGGAAAGAAGGGGGGGGGGAGAGGGGTATTATGTAGGGTAATGCTTGAGGAGTGAGCCATTACCCACAACCATGGGTGGGAGAATTATGAGCATAGCATAACCTAGGGTCAGTTTCCACATTGACAAAACAAATAATTATTTATTTTCAAAACATGAATTCGTTTTTAAATTTTTTTAATTATTATTATTATTTTCATCATCTATTGTAATATTGTGATATGAGTATTGAAATTATTCAGAGTGTAGTCTGTGAGAATTACTACGATTTTCAACATGTCAACAACTTCATATTTTCACAAAATTTCATTTTGCTATTTTAAGGATTATTTAATGACGAAGCTGACCTTAGGGTAAGGTATTAAGCTTTAAAGTCGATTTTCTAGGAAATGAGCATGTAAATGCATTAATACAAAACTTGGGCAAAGTGGGAAATAGTATATTACAACCTGGAATGTTGGGGTTTTTAGGGTTTCTTCTTCTCTTTGCTTTACAAAATTTAGATTGGCAGAGTTTTGTTGGTGGGATTTGGAAGTTAATATGAGCTTGTTGTTAATAGGCTTTCAATTTGAAGTCTATCAAATCTCAAAATTTTCAGGATGAGGGTGGACATGAATTCAATACAAGCAGATCAAGTGGCAAAAATTAGTATGCAACAACCCCCTGGCTGGACCAATTTGTCAGCAAAGTGGAGGAAAATAATAGCAACTTAAACTGCCACTTGAACATGGAATTTAGTCCCATGCACATGCAAACTACTTATGCACTAATATTGCATAAGCCCACAGAAGAAGGGTGGTAGGTGCTTCCAAATCTGCCAGCAAGTAAGTCTCTCTGCCAGTGTTTTTTTGGGCCCAAATTTCACCATTTATAGACAAAGAAATTTGAATTTTCTATTTTTTCAAGTGGAAATTCGATTTTTTTTTTTGAAAAATCAATTTTCCAAAATTTTGATATTAAAAAAATGAGAAAAAAACTCTGCTCTCTGCTAAGTACATATTGGATAGCAACAAAAAGAAAAGAAAAAAAAAACCCATTAGCTCTTGGTTTTTAACCATTGTGGTGTAGCTCTTTGATTCTGTTACCAACCTTCGGTTCCTTTTTAATGATGTCTATATATATATAGACAAGGGTTATAGTATTAGTGTATTAATCGACAGAGGCCGTTAAATAGGCTTGCCAGTAGGCATGCCAAAACATTATCATCAATGAAATTGCTGGATTTGGTAGTCTGATGTTTGTTTCTTAGTGATCTTGAGTGATCTGAGAGCTCAATGTGTAATAGGGTTTGATAGGTTGTGACAATTTCAGACCTATAGAAATTCTAGAAAGGGAACATTATTTTCAATTTTCAATGTTCAACAGAATAGGGTTGTGTTTAATTTGGAAGATTTTTTTCAGGCCAATGGGATGCTTGGATTTGGTAGTCTGAATTTGTTTTCTTTCTTTCCTTGAATGACTAACCATCGACTTGTAATTGCTATTTAAGACAGGATTCCAGCACATTAGTTGTCCACTTTGTTTTAATTATATAAATCAAGGAGCTTTGGGTTTTGGTTTTTTGAAAATTCTCAGAATCACAAAACCTCTAGCTCAAATTTTTAAAACATTTTCAGAGCCAAAAGAACCCTTGGTTGCATGGATTTTGAAATCTAAACTAAAGTTGTGAAATGGTAACCCCAGTATCCCAACCCTGAGAAGACCATAAAGCACAAGGGTAAACTGGCTGGTGATCAAACACTTAAGCATTCAGGGTAGGCCGGATCCAAGGGGAGGGCTTTGTTGTTTATGATGCCCAAACAAAACTTGAACCCCTTTTATTGGTGCATTTGGCACACTAAAAATCGTCAAAAATGGAATATAATTGAAAAAATTATAACCCACCAAAGTAGAGGGGTCAAGAACTAAAAAACCAAACCACCGAACGCTACAAAGGCCAATTCCTGAACACCCAACAGAATTTTCCAAAACATATGGCTTTGTTGCTATTAGAGTTCAAAGATGATTTGTAAAAAATTCAGGTTACACTTCTATAGCACTTTAAATTGTTTGAAATGAATAAGAAATAAGAAAGTTATGAGGTTCAAAAGGAAGAGAGGTCAAAATGAAAAAAACATGTTTTGCAATTGGAATTTTTTTTTTACTGCTCTTTTTGGGCTGGTCTTTTGGCTTTGCATTTAAAAATCATTTGTAGAGCTTGAAAAGGTGTTTTTATAACATTTTAAATCACTCAAAATGGAGAAGAATTGAGAAAGATCTATCAAAATGTTCGATCATAAGCCAGCAATAGGTGATGGGTTGGTTTACCCTAGGAGAATTGTTTAGTATATCTAGAGAGTAACTTATATTTGTGAATATCAGTAAAATAAAGGAGTTTAACACTACACCTTAAGAATGGGAAGGAAATTGTGAATGTTTATAATCATAAGATCTCTCTAACTTTTAAAGAGTAGGTGTAGAAACTAAGAATTCTTCACATCCTTTGCCTCATGGTCTACTTATGCCTAAGCTTATGATAACATTTGTCACATGTTGTGTGATGCATAAACCAAATCGGTAAGGTACATTCTTAAAATGCAATGTCACATTCATTACAATTTAATCCTTGGGCATGTGAGAAAATACTCTCAAATTGCGCATGCCTTGGCACCAATATCCCTTATTTTATGTCTTCAAATATCATTTCAACTCTCATGGATTTTCACCTTGATTTAAATGGTTTTTTCTCTTTTTGAAAAATTACAAACTAGACCAAGATTTTGAATTTCATCTAAATCTTTCAAGCTAACATTTTAACCATGCTTTAATTGTTTGCAAATGGCCATTTTGGAATGGTGTTTGAACACCTCAGAAATTGTTTTAATTTAAAAGATTATATAAGTTAGTTCTTCTAGTTGTTTCAATTGTGTTATCATGTTGCACAAGGCCACCTCCTTTGTCGCATTGTGCATGTGCTTGTAACGGCACACCTTTTAGCCATGACCAAGCCTTTTGGTAGTGTTTGTCCCATTACCATAAGCAACATGTTGTAATGATTCACTAGCTATGGCCTATGCCTCCAATTTCTAGATATTGTTGTAACACGTTTTCTTGCGCCAATTTGGAATAACCATCAAAGGCATGTGTGAAACTACAACACATGGCATTCAATGTGCCTTAGACCTTCATTCAGACTAAGTTGTCCTCCAACTCAACATGGAAAACACTTCAACTCAATGTCAAAAGGAATTATGTTCCAAAAACTTTGTGTTGTAAGTGGGGACATCATTAATTCATTCCCTCTATTCACACATTTTATGCATTTGAATTTTTTATATTTTATAACCATTCAAATTACGAAAGCGATGTCACTATGATCCCATCAACCATTGAAACCTAATACATTTTAAGGTTCAACAATTTGTAACAAATCAATTTCCTTCATTTATATTCCCAACCATTGTAAATGACACACACATCACAGGTTTCATTATGATAATTCCATTTGTGTATGAATATTGAGTTCATTGAACGCTAATAGTATCATGTTTTGGTCCTAAGTGACGCACCCCCCAAACTCCTTGATGGACTCAACTATGAGTCCAAAAGGTGAAAACGATGGAAGGATAATGAGTTAGGGCACGCTCCCTGGCTTACAGCACTTTAGGGTAAAAGGGTGTGCTAGAGCTCTAGGATGGGGACTAGGAAAGAATGACAAGTAATTCAATTACTCACACAAACATGTACAAACTAAACAATAAGTTGGTTAGTGTGTAATAGAAGGACTTTTGGTGCATAGACGAACCATAGGCAACCACGGACTCACAAGACTCACCACGGCCCGAACTTAGGGGAAGCCACCACCTTTCCCCTTATAGTATTTTCTATGCCTGGCCATGGGGCCAACACCCAAATGTCATTTTGTCTCGGGACTCCCAAATTGGAATCTGAAAATTTTTGAAATCAGGACTCCCGCGACTTTGGAGGCCCATACTTTGTGTGAAAAATTCCAATTGAGGTGAATTTTAAAACAAAGTTATAACCGTCGTTGAAATTTTTTCAATGGTATGTGGCACGTCACCTGCATGTAAGGAAATCAAGGCGATTCTTAACTTTTAATGGTCGAGAATCAAATTGCCATAACTTATGTTTTAAGTACCCAAATGGGTCATGAAAGCCCATTTTAGACATCTACGTTCCAAGAGCTTTCCAATGGTATAAAGAGCTCTTCAATCCAATGAATTTTGACATTTACAATCATCCTTTGAAAATTCAAGAATCCATCGAAACTCCAACTCCCAAAGTGGGAGCTCACTTGGGAATGTGGGGGTTCATTCCTTCACACTTTCCTACACTCCCAAGAGCATGAAATGTGACTCCCGGGCTTCACTCTTGGCTCACACCTTTGCTAGCCCTTGCTTTGGTCGCAAGCCTAAGACTAGGGTTACGACACTAAATTTAACACCTAGCTTATAACTTGACTAATCCTTTTGAACTTTAAACTATTTTTTGTAATCTTTTCAATGGCATTTCGAACAAAACTAGGCCTTCCACAACCTTCAATTACAAGCATTCCTTAATATGTGTGCACCAACCAATAGAACAATGGGTGTCCATCTCTTGTGATGTAGCCACAATAATGAATCCACCAAAATGCATGATGCAATTTAAAACACTTTTATTTCCATTACTTGATAAGTAGGTTTCCATGTTGTACAAAAAAATGGTGCATGTTCTTCCATAAAAAATATTCAACTCCTATTGTCAACAAGCAATATCATATTTACCAAAGATGGGGTTCGTACTTTGGTTAACCTCATCACAATCAAACCAACACAAGTGAATATACTTGTTCGATCATATTCAACTGAAGGATTCATAGCATCAAAGGCAATTCACACAAAGGAAAGGAGTTATCATGACCAACACCCCACTTTGGCAATTGAAGTCTTTGGCTATTTACACAAACAAGCAAATGTTTTCTTACATGATTGTGTCAATGTTGTTTGGAGCTTAAAAGGGCCAAAACACCCTCCACTTTCAATCCTTGTTACATATTTCTACCAAAAAATAGCCATAACATTACAAAACATGCAAGCCTCTTCCATTTCAAGTTGAACGATAACAATAGGTTTAGCTACTTCTCAACATCCCTTGTTTCAAAACTCACATGCATCCCCATTACTGACTTGTTCCAAGCAATTGGTAGATGAGTTAAAGACCCTTCTATCTAACATCCTTCATTCTCAAACCCCTAACTAATAATCAACTTGCTTGAATTTTGATCCTTTCTTCTTTTACCTTTGCATCCTCTCTAGGTGTGGGGTATTTATATAAATAGAGTCATACATAATTACAACATAGGTAACTAGATAAGGAATGTAATTAGTGACTATGTAGGTAAATAATTGGGTGAGTGGCTACTAAGATGAACCTACCATCACAAAAAATTTTAGAAAAATTTCAATATGATTATAATGAATCATTAAATTTATGTTATTTATTAAGTTGTTTTCACATCATTGTTGTGTATTTTTCATTTTATTACTTTATTTTTTATAAAATGTTTGTTGAAAATATATCAACAATGGTTTTGACTTATTAATTCTATGATTATGATGATGAAAAGAATAATGATTTGTCATTTTACCATAATTTTGGTGACACAAATGTAAAATTTTATCATTCAAGTAGACTTAAAATTTATATTATTTTTAAAAATATTTATATTTATGTTGACACTATGATAATAAAATATAATTTTAACATTTTTTGAAAATTTTAAATTGACATTTGATCCAAATTACATTATATTCCAATTCTCATTATTTCCACATAATTATTTTTCCCTAGGAAGTTTGTGATGACATGGTGAGCTCTTCTATGCTAATTCACTTTGGCCACCCTAGAAGGACCTTGTAGATTTGTGATGTGTGTCCAAAGCTAGGAGGAATTAACATTATGATTTATAATGTACCAACAAATTCAAAAAGAAAACTAGGTTGGTTGTTCATTTGTAGGTTAAAACCTTGGGAGAGCATATCAAAACCTTGTTTTTGTGTAAAGAATGTGTTTTGTTTTGAAATCAATGTTTGCATGGGGTGGGTTAATGGATGATGTGACCCAACACCCACCAATGCACCATCCATTGGAAGTCTCTTATGACTCAATTGTGGATGAACCACAATTGAGTTATCAATGTTTCACCTTGATAACCCATTGTCATGTAAACCATCCTACTTCTACTGCACCCTACCAGTGTTTTTTTTTGAGCAAAAGTTTTCTTTTTTTTGACCTAAATATTGGGTTGGCAAATCACAAAGGGTTTTTTGATTTGAAAAAATATAAAAATTCGCAAATATTTCATTAAAAATGTTTCAAAGTTGCTACCATGTAAACAATGGACTTTTCATCGTGGGAAAACAACTATTCACATAGTTCAAAGCTTAGTTTAAGGTAGATCATTAACTCTTCACCTTGAAGACCGCCAATATTAAAACCATAGCCTCCTTCAAATGAGTTTTCACTATACCTTCTCTCCCCCCAAAACCCATTTCGCTTGCCTTATGTTGAATGGTGATTTGACTAAACTCCATACTCCATATTCCAATGTTGATGTGTAATGTGCATTCTACAATGTTGTAGCTTGCAAGCTTCAAGCAACTACCAACCAAAGTTTAGATGATGGGAGTGATGAATTTCATAATAAATCTTTCAACATGGTGCTTGTGAGTCTATAATAGATGTAAATTCATTGCAAGCTTGTATGAGCCATTGAGCATTGAGTGTTCTAACTTGTAAAGTGAGTTGGCGTTGCAATAAAGCACTAGCTCAAGCTTCAATAACCACAAATCATGATCACTAACCAATAAACTTAAACATTGAACTAAGTTTGCTACTCTTTTGAAATGCAAGTTTTTTTTTTTAAATTTTGATTTCAACAATCAATGCTCCCAAATTCCATTTGAATGTTTGTCAAGTATGTTTTTGTGTGCACTATGTAATGACTATTGAATCTTGATCAGTGTTCCCAAATTCCATTTGAGTATTTGTTGTAGGTTTTTGTGTGAAATGAATGCCAAATCTTGAGTCCCACCTTTGCAAGTTTCATCATTGAAGCGCATTGTGACCTATCATCGTTGATTGTTGTTGTTGATTTGCACATCAACTACTAATGTCAACTTGTGCATTGATCACCAACGTCGACTTGCGCATCAACTATTAATGTTAACTTGCACATCAATTTGTGCATCGACTATCGTCGTTGATCGTTGTTGTTGACTTGTGCATCAACTATCAACATCGACTTGTGTATTAACTATTAGGAATCAACATTGACTATTAAGACTTAGCATTGGTGCTTGCATCAACTATCAACTTTGACACTTGCATCAATTATCAACATCGATGATTTGTGCACTCACATTTTGCAAATCACAATCTGTCATCAAATCTATTGTAACCTTTTCCGTATCACCTAGATTTTCATGATCTATTGTTGAAGCAATTAAAGCCCTTAGATTCCCAAATTTTTACTATGCACTCAAATTGTTCAATGTTAGATTCTTGATACTCTTTGACAAGGATTGATGGTAACTTTTTTTGTTTGAATTCATTTTTCAATTATCTTTGTTTAAGATGTTTGAGACTCGAGAGTCAAAAGTTAGAACACACTATTCAAATATCAAGGCTCACAATGTGTGTGGTTTCTATGATGTGTAATGCCACAATTGAAATTCAATTTTCTAAAATGCACCATCGACTTCAACAATAGTGATTCATGACCTGATTCATAAACCTTTTTTCATTTACCAAAATTGCAAGTGGTATTAGGAAGTTCGATTGGATTTCTTGTGTGAACATTTGAGCATTAAGGTTGCATGTATACATGGTAATGGGCACCAATAGCACTATAGTAGTGAACCTTTAAACATTAAGGTTGCAAGTATACATGGCAATGGGCACTAGTAGCAATGAACAAAATTTAATTGGGCAAGTGTGTAGGGTTATATTTTCCAAGATTGGTGTCACATACCCTTGTTGTCAAATGTGAAACATGTGCTTTTTAGATCCAAAGTTGCTAGTCTAATTTTGTTGATCATGAACTTTTTGATGACACAAGGGGGTTTGCAGGAAGAAGACCTTACTTCAAGGTTGGTATGTTTTGGTGCTAATGGGGTCAATACCTTCCAAGGTTTTAGATCTAAAGTTATAATTCAAATGCAATGGCGATATGTTCCATTTACACCAAATTCCATTATCGTTGTTGTACATTGTATGGTTCATCAGATTAACTTAGTGATACAATCCTTCTCACACTTACCTTTGGTATTTCGCATTGAAGCATCTTTGTAATGTTTGTATGCTTATTTCAACTACAACCCCAAAAGACATTTTGAGTTTACCAAATTAGCAAAGATCATGGACTAAAAGCAACAAAATATTATGAAACATCAAAACCAAGTGTCCACGTCCATGATTAATCCTATCAAGCATGTGTTGTTTAAATATCACACCCTCATCATGAAGATGGCATTAGATGCACCCACCATAGCTTCTGCCAAGTCTAATTTGTGTTTTTTGATGAATGTAGAAACGTTGTTAGGGTTGAATGCCATTATGTGACTATTGGAAGCAATCCATTCATTGATCAAATTTTCCCCAACTACGTGATGTTTTTGTGTGTGATTTCATATAGCAACAATGAAAATTTGTGAAGGGGATGTATATTAGATGTACTGTCACAACCAATCTTATTTCCAAAATGATGTGTTTGAAAATTTTCATGCTTTTATCAATTCTACTCATGAGAACATAAGTTTTCAATGGATCATAAATCTAAATATAGGAATAAATTGCCTAACTTTTGAATTTGTTGGGCATCATGTTTAGGCCACATATGTTGATCAGATTGGGGCATTTAGTTTTGTGACAAGATGTGTATGAATAAGTTATGGCAACTATGAAACAACATTGTATAAAAGTTGCTATTAATTTATTACAAAATAGCAATGCTGATTCCTAGACTAAGATTTAATGGATGCATTTGGGGTGGTGTACCCCTAGTATTGGTTGCAACTAGTACCTGAAATCAAGTTTGTTACTTCTTTAATAATCTTCAAGGCTTTTGCGAACTTAAAAAGGTCAAGCTTAATGAGGTATGGGTTCCAAAACAGTTTCAACCACTACCTTTAATTTGCAAATATCTTTGTTTGTCCTTATCATGAAGAATAATGTTAAATTGGCAATGCAAAAACCATTTGATGTCAACCTACTTACTAAGCTATGGAGAACCCATTTTTCATCTCAGATTCTTGAACAAAAAATCCTTGAATATATCAAGTTGGTTGAACTTGTGGTGCAAGTTATTAGTTTAATAACCTTTAATAGAAAATGAATGGTGTTTTCCTACACTCACCTTTATGAAAACTAAATTAAGGAATCAATTGATGGAACATTTAGAGCTAGTCATTTGAATTTTCAATTAGAAGTTCTTCACCATGTAAAACTTCCCATTTGGAACAAAAATTCAAAGTCGAAAAAAAAGCAGAAGTCAATATGGTGTTGAAGCTTGAAGATGAATGTGAATTCTACAGCTACCCTTTGTTTCCATGATCCATGATATTTTGGCTATGATGATTTTTGAAGCTTCAACCAAGTTCCAACTCCCTTTTGGGCCTTAAGGAAACATGAATTGACACTTTTTTTTGCATTGAGGATTTAGGACTAACATTTTTTTTTTGGGTGTAAATTAGGCTTTATGTTGCAATGGGCAAGGCCTCTCTACATCGGGGTTCAATTCCCCCATGTAGCTTTGTCACAAAAAAATGGAAATAAAAACATAATTATTCGCAAAAAACTTCAAAAAAGTTGAAAGCTTGTAGCCCCAAAACTTACTTATAAAACTGTTTTGTATCAAATCATATCTGACTAGATTTTTCCCTTAATCTTTGAAGACCTTCATACCTCCTTACCATGTAGTTGGGCAATTTGACACATAATATGCTCATGTGGCAATTACAGCTCAAAGAGGGGCTAATGTGTAACCAACTCAGCCAAATTTAAATAATGAAAAAAGAAAAACATTGCACCCTACCTTTGTAATTACATATGTAAGTGGATTAGAACCGTAGGTAAGTAGGTAGGTAATGTAAGTGCCTACTATGTGTGTAGCTAAGTAATGAAGGCACTTGGTGGCAACTAGGTGGGGAGAACCATGTGGATGGTTTGTAGGTAACCAATTCCTCTGTGGAAATCGGTGGCGTGGCGTCACCCCATTGATAGAGAGGTCTCGGGTTACAACTAGTATCCAATGCATACTGGGTTGGCCAGATGGGTGCAGGGGGGTATGCAAACTCACAGCTCGCATGGCTCCTTTTTTTTTCAGTAATGGAGCTGCTCAAGCCGGTTACGTAGTCCATAGCTAACCACCATGGTCACCTATAGCATTGGTGGGTGTTGTTGGTTCACTCAAGCTGCTCTTACACTTCACACTACATGAACTGAACTCTAGGGTTTCGGACTTAATGTATAGGGTTTGTGTGGCTTTTTCTACAACAAATTTCAAATGCTTTTAGCTTACACATGATTCACACCCAGAGGCGTCTAGCAAGATGCTACCAGAGGGCTGTCTGTGAGTAAGTTGATCAAATTTTGGCACTATTTTGCATGGCAGTTTCGTAACAACAAATAATCCAACTTGGTTATTTAGGCATGCTTCACACACCATGATAGGTGACAAATAGGATACAAGGGGGGCCCATGAAGCAACAGGATGTGAAAATTAGTTGTCTTGGTCCTATGGGTCCATGTGTAAAGTGTGAAACCCTAGGCCAATCCTTATGCAAACCAGTTTTAGGTTAGGTTCTTTAATCTTGTTATGTAGCCTTTGGCTCTGCATTTTGTAAGGTTTTCAAAGAGCCTATGGGTTTCTGGAAAGGACAAACAAAGAATCAGTGGTTCATAGTAGGTAGTCATGATACACATTAGTGAATTTTCAAATGATAATAACCACTACTATAGGTATGAGCAAATTAAGGGATTAGATTTCTTTTTTGAAAAAATTCTAACCCAATATTGACATGAGCTAATAATATGCACCCCATGTATTTTTTTTGGTGAATTAAGACTTTTTTTTTTTTTTACCAATTTAAAGCTATCCTAACAATTATCAAAAGCTACCATCACATTTGGAGTCCAACACTTTAGTGCAATGAGAAGTGAAGTTCAAATTGAAATGGGTGTTAGTAGAAGGTGTGGTAAAATTTCATTCAATTTTTAAGGATAGGCCTTGTAATTCTTCCAAATGCATAAGGTGTGATAAATACCTATTTGTAGCTGCTCTATGTGTGTAGTAGCCTAGCCTAGGCAATAAGGACCCATTGTGTAAATAATGTTTGCCAAGTGTGAGGTTGGTAGTTGCTGACCATCTTCAAATTATTTAAGTATGAAGGCCAAATGCATGCTATTGGCTGATTGGAGCCTTTAAAGTGGCCTTAAAAAGTAGGCCTTCACTAACTTGTAATTCCATTGCTCCCCATTAATTCACAAATTCTGAGGTTTGGATCATTATCACACTTGAAAACAAACAAGCAGGTGCCCAGGTAGGTGTCACTGAAACCCAACACTTCTCCTATTTTTATCCTTGACACAAATTTGAATGTATCTGGATTTCAGATATGTACTGGGGTTTAGATCTTCGGATGCAGAGCTTCAGAAGCTACTTTTGTTGTTCAGATTATGTCAAGCTCCAACTTGTTGCATCTTATGTTACACACTTATATTTTTGTGGGCTGAGAATTGGGTGAGACTTTTGGGCATTGCAGCTTTGAAGGGTTTAGAGTTTAGAAAGTGTAGCTGACAAGTACCAACAGGTCTAGTCCTAAATTACCCTGAAGCTGATGGACTCAATTGTACTCTTAAATCACACTTGATTGGTATACAAGTTTGCCTCTTTGCTTCTTCTCATCAGTGGAATGAGGAGGTTTGCATATCTCATCAATTCATGGAAAGCTCTGCTAGAAGGAAGTGGGTCAATGGGCAAGCATTTGAAATTCCAGTTATGCTGAGGTTACAAGGATTTATGACAAATCATATTTCCCCTTCTACCCTCATCTCAAGAGCTCCTAACCAGCTGACATGTCCTTTCTGGATTTGACATCCAGCCCCAACAGTTATATCACAAATCAAGCTGCCTACATATCCTTCTGTGTGTGGATGGAAAGTGAACCATACCCATTCTCCATGTGGATGAAAACTGATTTTTACATCCACTTGCTGAGCAGGTTATGGATGTAAAGTGTGCTCATTATGTCTGGTAACTACTGGAAATAGCCTCAATGCTCCAGGGTCTTGGCTATTTTCAGGCTCTTTGTGATAACTAGTGTCCTCTCACCAAGTACCTAGTCTATAGTTGATCACTTGTGTTGAGGTCATATTGAGTACACACCAATATTGGCCGGCTACATAGAAAAATATGGTTATTCATCCAAATAATAGTTGAATATGTTGAAATATCCTGAATTTTTTAATTTCTCAATATCAGGCTTTATACAACTATTGAATGCCCTTATATGTACAATGCTTATATGTAACGATATCTACTTGTTATGTTTTGAACAATTTGATATCTAACACATTAGGGTTTTGAAAATGTTCGAAATGCATTTTATTTAGGGTTTAAGGAGAACCCATCGCAATCTTCTTTCGGCACTTTGCTTTGCACTTTTCCACTTCGCATTTCTTTGTAAAGCAATCTCAAAACTTTGGTTTAAACTATTCATAACACCAAGTGCTTCATATTTCATACATTCTTGCTTTTGAATATTTATGAACAAGTCCTTTTTTTTTGTTGTGAACTTTGCAAGAATTGAGGACTACATTCATGTTCCAATGTTTCATTTCTTGTTCTACTCAAAGCTTCACAATAAATATACTATTTTTGCAATGTAATTTGTGTTTTTAGTCAAATAAGTTTATGGTCTAGTGTTTAGAAGTGATTTAGTTTTTTTTAGTGTGTTTTGCATTCAAGTTGTTTCTTTGTTGTCTTGGTATTGTTGCTCAATGAATCAAGAAGATTCACTTTGGTTTTTTGTTCTATTGTTTGGCAAATTAGGAAAAATTGATGATTAGTTTTGGGTTTGTCAACTCTTGGTTTATTGTTCGATGAATCAGAAGGTATTGTCTTAGTTTTGTTGCTTGACAAATTGAAACAATTTTGCTTTGGTTTTTTGTTTTATTGTTTAATGATTTAAGAGAATTCAATTGTTGGTTTAGGTTTGTTGACTTTGTGTTTGTTGTTTGACAAATTGGGAGGTATCAACTTGGTTTTATTATTTGGCCAATCTAGAAGGTTTTGTGTTTTATTGTTTGGTGAATTAAGGAAGATGAACTATTGACTTTAGGTTTGTTGCTCAATGATTTGAAAGGCATCAACTTGGTTTTGTTATTTAGCAAATCAAAAAGCATCAACTTTGTTTTGTTGCTCATAGAATTGGGAGGCATTGGCTTGGTTTCATCAATCAATGAATTGGCAATTTAATTCTATAACATCATTGTTCAATGAATCAACAAAGTTTTGCAACAAAAAAAGCTTTTTATCAAAAAAAAATTCATTTTTTTGGGGAGCTTGAAAAGTTTCTTGAATGTTTATATTCATTCTAAATATCTAGGTATATAATTTTGCATTGCACATAATCAAAACTCTTTCAAGAAAATTATGTACAATACAAAAGAAAAAAATTACCCTTCTCATAAATCTAATAAATTCTCAACCCAATTAACTCAAGAGTTCAAAATAATTAAAACATTTTCATTGCATGTTTTTGTAGGATTTCATGTAAATCATTATTTTAGGACAAATCTTCTCATGGCAAAGTTGTTTATTTTTTTCATTTGTTAATGTCATATTGAGATCTCCCAAACCATGGCATCTCCCCATGTTCATGCTCTTAGTACCATTGGAAACCCATCCATGAGAATAGGTGTGATGAAGTGATTTGGCATTATTTAAACATATGCTACAAGAAGTATTGAACATTGAACAAATTTGTTAAAGTAAATTAGTCAAATGAAAACTAAACATTTTTAAAAATTTGGGGCCTATTCTCAGCATTGTTGGAAAGCCTTCAATGAAATGGATTTATGGAAGTGACTTCATAATTTTTAAACCTACATTGTGGGAGATATTGAATACTAAAAAATAAAATTCATTGAAAATTGATTTAAATAAAATAAAACTTCACAATTGGGTTTTATCCTTGGAATCCTATTTCCACTTGCAACAATTACATAATCTTATTCACACTTGGGCTAGTGGTGGCACAAGTCATACTAATAAACATATGGGAAATTGATCAACGATAAATCAAAATGTGATAATCTTGGTCACATTTTGCATGCAAGGAAAGCATTCAAGGACGTTGAACTTTGGATAGACATTTGAGAAGCTTGTTCATAGTTCATACTTCTTTTAGAAAGGTAGTATGGAAAATTGAACAATGGATGAAATTTTTTAAAGCTTGGCCATACTTCCATTAGGAAGGTATGGAAAATTGAACAACCTAGAAGAATTTTTTAAAAACTTGGCCACATTTCCTTTCAAAACTTATCTAGGGAGGTTGAACAATGGGTGGGGTGGAAATGTGCTTAATGAATCCCACTTCCATGGGAAAGACATTAAGAAACGTTGCAAAATAGATGAAAATCCAACCAAACTAACCGGCCATTTCTTCCAAAAAAAAATTTTATTTTTTTGTGTTTAGGTTTTTTTATGTTTAATGGTTGAAAATGTGTGTTGTTCTATTGAGACTATGGATGGAGTTGATGAAGATGTTCCATTAATTGTCTTCACTCAAACGTAGTCCTTGTGATTGATCAATCTCAAATGTTGATGTTTTTGCAATTGTAAAAACACAAGCGACAACTTGGATATACTTCACAATTGTATGTTTATTTGTTAGGGATTTTTTGCCATCAACAATGAACTACCTATGGATTTGGCAAAACTACAAGTGTTGTGATGCATAATTTATAGATATAAACAAGCATTTGGTGATGTTTTAACAAAAAGATTTACTTTGCACAAAGGTTTAATTAAATACAACAAAGTTAATGGTATAATTCCCATGAATACTCATGTCCAAACTACACATTCAGAGTTGTTTGTTCAAAGGAAACAATTTAAAAAGAAGGTGGTAGAACCTACTACTCATACTTGACAACTACAAAAGAAAAGGATAGATCCATTTAACTATGTAATTACTACATTTTTGTTACCATAAACCCTTTTGAAAAAATTATGATGTTCAACAATAGTTTTTGGCGGATTTGGTGTTTTGTATTTGCAATGGTTATAAACCTTTGTCCATTCCTGAAAACATTTGGCTTCACATGTTAGTTTTACACCACTATTTTTGTGTTTAATTTCCTTTTTGATTTTCTCTTGTGGAAGAAGTATTTTTACAATGATCAAGAAGACAATGAACTAGCATGTTTTATTAAATCCTGCATTTAAAACAATAATCATTATCATTTTTTATCTATAATTGTCTTGTGGTGGTGTTGATATTTTTGTTTTGGTTATCAATTTTTTGATTGAAACTTGAGTGCCCATGCATACTATTCCAGGGCTGTTTGAAGTGAACAAGATAATTTTATGGGTTTATGAAGGTACATGTTTTGGGCATGTGATGTTTAAGGCCTATCAATATATTACAAATGATAACAAAGATTTACTACAATGAAAAATGTGAGTGTAAAAGAAATTCAAACTAGTTTATAAAACATCATTATCTAAACTAAGAAGTTTGAAAATGGGAGGCAAGAATGAAAGTATTCTTGTTTTAAAAATGGGATGCAACATTGAAAATTAAAGATTCATTTGAAGATTAGATTTGTTAACAAGGTCATAATGTTTTAATGAACTTTTGAGTTCAAAGAATGCCATTTTTTTTGTTACATCACAAAACTTGATGGATCACAATTTGATAATAATAGTCATGTGAAATTTTTTTTTCATAGGTTCGTATGGAACAAACACGAATGTCATTCATCTACTTGTATTATTTGAACATTGATGTCATGTGCATTGTTTAGACACGAATGTCATATGCCTATTCGTATTGTTTAAACACAAATATTATGTGTTTATTTGTATTATTTATACATGAAAGTTGTGCCCACGAATTTTGTGTTTAAATAATGCATGACATTCATGTGTAAACAATAGGAACCCATGAAATAACAAATTTCGCACATATTTGGAACGAACCCATGAAAGCTTTAAATTTATGATGTATGGCAAGCAAAAATTTGTGGTTTTATAACAAAAAGTATCTAAAGCCCAAGTGTGAGCTATTGCTAAAGTAATCACATCTACCTTGAATTCAATTATATTAGTTTATGTGATGAATTAGTCCAGGGGCCACTAGTTGTTATCGAATGCTTTGACAACAACTATTACATTTATTATGAACATGGAAGTTGAACTATTGTGATTTTTTAGCAGGATTGGAAAATTTTGCCCTTTTGAAACTAAAAGCTTCCTTCTACACAAAAATATGTGGTTAGAAGTTGTAAAGGTGATCAAACTTCTTTTTGGAGTTTTTGAAATTTTTTTATGCACAATAAGCTCACAACATGATGGTTTTCATGTTAGATCCACATTTTAAAGCTTTGTTCATTGTGGAAAATTTGGTGAAACATGGAGATTCAATTTAGTTGGCATGTGAATATGATGTCAAGGTTGTCATTTCTCTTCTAATGGTGTGTTTTGATTGGTTGAACCCTATTACCAGTCCATCTACTACAATAGCATTTGATGTTACAAGACCAAATTTTGAAGAAAATATGTTTGGTAAAAGGCTTCAATTGAGGAATCTTTTTGAACACTAATCACTAGATAATTATCTTTGTTTGAAAAGCTTCCTATTCCTTCATTTACATGTGCAAATGTACTAACTTGATGGTGCATTCATGAAGGCTAGTTTTTGAATTTGAATTTAATTTCCTTGCAAAACAAATTATTGGAATCTCATGTTCTCAAATAAAAACTAGTAAGTGTTTTGTCTTGTTGAGGTGTTGAAAACTCTAAACTGTTGTGGTCACTTGTAGGTGGAGACCATGAATTGCAAGCCAATTCAAACTTGAAGCAATATTTGAAAGTGGAAGAGTATTTGGCAAAGGAGAACTATGACTTGATGGAAGAACATAATTTTTTTAAAGAATTTCAAGTTGACAATGATTAATTTTGTGAGGTTGGGATGGGTTTATGTGGGATGTGGTTAGGGTAAAAAACTTGTGTACAATTTAGTTGAGTCCTTCATATAACTAGGGTTCAATTCTCCCACAAAGTACTTTGTTTTGAATTTTTCTCATGTTGGTTTTGTTCTAGAAGGTTAAGTTGTACTCTTGTAAGTTTTTTTTTAAGCAATAGAATTGGAAATTTAACATGTATATCCTTTGTGCATATTTTTCATGTTTTGAAAGTTGAAAATTGGCATATTATAACTAGCAAAAGAATTTTGCAAAAAATGAATGTGAAACCAGTTGGTGTAATAAATTGAATTTTTAATATATATATATATCCTTCCTTGTAAAAAATAAATAAAACATATTTTATTGATATCCATGGGATAGGTCTAAAAGTCAATAATCAGCCAACAAAACTGGTACCTACACTCTCTGGTGCACTTGGCAATTATGATCTCTCCTTATCCCTCCTAAACAATTTTGAATATGGAAAGCTCATGGAGAAACCTCCTTTAATGTATTTGGAGGGCACCTTAAATTCATGAATATCCATCCTCTTTTTCTAAGAAGGATCAATAGTATGGGTTCTCCTTAAGAGTGGGACAGATCCCGCACCTATAAGTAGGTGCGGGATCCCTCCCACTGGTAAGGATTATGCATGAAAACCCTCCCCCTCTTATGCCGCCCAATTTACATATGTTTAGGTTCATGATAACCTTCACCTCATGCTTTACAATGGGTAATGCCCATGAGTGAAGGATACTCTCAAAATGTAGGGCCAAACTTGAAGACCACCTCACCTTAGGCCCCATGTCTTGGGAATGCCCCCACATTAGGCCTTTACCCTGGTAACACTCGGAGAAAGCCATATGGATAATAGGTAGCTTTCAGTGGGACAGGGTGAAATGACAACCACTTTGGGAAGTTACTTGGACAGAAAATGATGGATGAGATTGATTCTTTGTTCCCATGCCTCGGAAATTTTTGGATGAGTTTTTTTTTTGCAATACCTATGTTGGTGGTATTGCACTAGAGTTGCAATACCCATTTCCAAAGACACCAAGAACACAATCTGAAGCATCCCGGTTTGGTGGATCTCATAACTACGAAACAAAACAAACTACCTTCCTTCATAGATAGATGAGTGGGGATGGCAGAATGAATAACACTGCATGTTGAATGTGATAAATATGTAAGTACTTAATGTGAAAATTAGAGGCCCAAATATGGGGCATTGCAGAGTATGCTCTCGGCTTGTAAGTGAGAAAGAGGTCAAGGAGATTGCTTTGGCACAGTGCAGTGTTTTGTTACTAGTTAACTATCAACATGTTTAACTAAGTATATAATCTAGGCTGTACAATGTGGCTGTTTCTCAGTTTCGATCTATGACTTTGTAAAGGTTTAACAACCAGCATGAGAATTGCCTGCCCGTGGATGTCATATTTCAGGCCTTAAGAAAGGAAAGTGAATGCAGGTGCTTTTGGTTTTTGAAAGAACTGGCACTAGAGGTTCTTTTGAGTTCAATATTTTTCAACCCCAAAAAAAATATTTTATTTTATTTTTAAACACAAACTGGGGGATTGCAAACAAAATCAAATACCCACACAACACTGGTTGTGTCTTTAGTTTCAACCGTTACACAATTCTAAAGTGATGGTTTGCTAACAAGTTTTGGGTTCACATGAATTCCATGTTTTAGGAGTCAAAATTGAGCTACCGTTCTGAAGTGATGGTTTGTAACACGTTTGTGTTCTCATGAAGTACACATAATGGAGGCAAAATTGAGCTACCTACATCAATTGATTCCTGCACTTGAGCCTAGTTGTTGGCATGAAATTCCAAATCTCAATAGTGGTCATGTAATACAAAATTGTGACGATTTAGTCAACAAAGGACACTCAAATGACAAATGCAGCTGTTGTTGAGATCCCGCAGGATATCACCATCTCATCACATCTGCACTCGTAGGAATGGCGACAGTATGTGACCCAACAGCCACCAGCTAGGGTTCATACTGCAATTCATATTTGTAGGCTGTGTTTTGGGTACAACTGCCATCTCTTTCAAGGCCGTCTACCATTTGTCATTTAAAACCAAAAATGAAGAGTAGGCCTTTTGTGGAATGCTGCAATGCTTTGCTTTTACTAATCAAATTTATCCACCTTGCACCTAAAGGAACAAGACAGACAAGAGGCACTGTTGACAACTACCTACAACTACTCCCCATGGGTTGAAATCTCTTGTTTACAGCATTCAATTGTGCTCGATACTAGATACACCCAGACAGCAGTAGGGATGGGTAGCGCTAGGGACAACTGCAACATACCACACAAATTTCCTCCCTGTAAGGGCCATCATGCCTCATTTCCAGAAGGAGAGCACACTGCAGCCTGCAACATTTCTGCAGATCAGATCAGTTCTGACATGGAAACACCTACTTTTGTACTTCCACTGGTAAGTACAAAATGCCCTCTTTCCAAGTTCACTTCTTCGTGCTGCTCCTAGGAACTGCTTCAAGGTACAGTGCTGGAAACATACATAATAGCAACATGCTGCTCTTAGCAGAGACACATAGCTCAAAACTCAAAACTGCACACTGCAAACCCACATCTGAAGATTTCTTACTTACAGATCACATACCAACCTCCCAATAACTTAACGTCTTTGAATGCATGTGCATGACAAATGATAGAGAAAGATGCTGTTATTGCAAATTCAATTTAAGTTCCATAGGAGTGCACAAAGACCAACATTTTTGTCAATCTCCGCCTCCAAGGTATATCTCACTCCAAGATATATTCTCATTATCCTACTGTTTCTCAAAGGACTACCATCTGTTTTGGGTAAAATTCTGCTAATAAGATTCACCCAAGGTCTTACCCAAAGAAAGTGAGTCCATTAAGGAGAAAATAGGATAAAGCACAGTGCCCAATTGGTGAGTGAGGGCTCAAGTTCTGTCCCTCTTCTTCTGGAGTCCAAATCCGTACAAATGTGACCAATCTCTGTAGACAAAGCTAAATGAATTTTGAGTATCCTCTCACAAGATATGCATTTGATACCACACAAGATTGAAGCCACAACTGCTTGTGACCTCTATTTTACAATTTCAAACTATAGCATCTGACCTCCAAGGGATCAAGCACAATTAAACTAAAAAAGTCAAAAATACTCTCAAAGCCGCTTGACACCATTGCGCCTTGAGCTGCCACCAGGGAACAAATGCATAATCCATCCCAGCACTCGATCTACAACCTCATCTCCTTCATCAACAAAATCGGTAGCCACAATACCTGGCTTTGGAGCAACCTGCACAGATACCCTGCTTCCATGAGCCATCCTCTGAGCAACAGCAAGCTCAAGCTGTTGTGTTTGGGCTTCCAGCTTCTGTGATAAATCAGAATTCAAAGCTCTCAGCTGTGCTGCTGCTGTTGACTCTGCCTTCAATGCTTTTAGCATTGCCTTTTTCTCCTCACCAAGAGACGTGATAACAGCATTGATGCTGTTAACGGTCCTCAGAACCTCTGGAGGCATAGATGATGAGACTCCATGAAAGTGCACAAAGGGATGGATTCCAACACCCAAATCTGAGAAAGATGAGGCTCCCGAATCAAGGGATACAGGGTGAGAAGAAAGACTTCCAGATATTGGAGGTGGGAGAATGGGAGGCTGTAAGGGTTGATCATGTAATCTAAGGGATGCTGCAGGTTCTATGGGTAGCAAGTTAGAATGCTCGCCACTCTGTCCCATGCTTCTGTCTGGTTGTTGACCATTCTGCCATGAGCCAACTAAACGTGAATCTGACGGGAAAGAAGAACCATGGCCCACTAGTGTAGGTATCTCTTTAACCAAATCATCGGTGGAAGTTGATGCATCTGCCAAAACAAGTTGCCTTTGCTGTGCAGCTAGAGGGATTTCTCTTTTCCGTGTATCATCACCAAGAGCAGCCTTCCGGAGGTGTCCCTGCAATAACTTCTTCTCTTCTTGCAAAGCATCAACCATGGTCTTCCAATGTGTCCGATCCTTATCCAGTGAAGCAATTTGTCGTTTATACGAATCCACATCAGATGTCAAAGATTCCATATCCCTTTCTAGTCGTAGTTCATGAGACCGCAAGGTACGCACTCGGTTCTCAAGTGCTATGACTTCACCGGCCAAAGTTTGGGAGCGTTCAATTGCTGAGGAACTTTCTTGCTGAGCTTTGTCCCTTTCAGCCCTCATGCTCTTCACCATGGCTTCTTGCATGCGAACATTTTCTTCAAGTGCAACTATATCATCTTTCAGCCTCTGCACTACTTGTCCCTGCTCAAAAGCAGGCAAGCAACTACATCACAACAGTGCAAAATGCCTCCAAAACACAATCCTTACAAATACCTAATTGAAGAGTAAATCACCAAGGCAGGTATGAAGCAAGCCAAACTAGAGCACAGTGATATCACACTTATGAAAGAACTACTCTATTCCTACCTGATTGTTGAAGTCCTCAACAAGTGCAGTGTTTTCAGATGCTAGTGATGCTGCCATAGCCCTTTCTTTATCAAGGCTGCGCTGCAATGAAAACTTTTCCTGGGTTAAATCCTCGATGTGCTGCTCAAGGGACAGAAACTCCTCCCGTTCACTCTTCCTGGATTTCTCCATATCCTGGTCAATAAATGAGATCGGTGGTAAACGTGGCAAGAAATCCATGAGCTGCTCCTCTCTCCCTTCACTAATCCCAACCCCATGTTCCTCATGTCCTCCAGTGGAAACTATGGTGGCTTGTGAGGAAATGGGTTCGAGAAATGATGAATGAAGTGGTCTTGAAGACACATGATTGGATGAGGCAAAAGATGTGAGTGCTGACTTTGACAATGGTAAGGCTTTTGACACAAAGGAGGTTGGTCTCGATGCCTCAAAATATGACTTGGAAGTCGGTAGGGAGGTCAAGGACTGGGGTTCAAATATGGAAGTGGATGAGGAGTTTGAAAAAGGTGTTGACCGCAACTCTTTGGGAACCAAAGATCTACTACTTTCCAGTTGTGCAGCTGTGGTAGCTGACAAAGGTCTAAGTGGAGAGTTTGTGAATGAAAATGCAGAAGAAGTTCCAGTCAGTGGACGTGATTTTGGAGGAGAGGTGTGTGATGATTCAACTGAGGGTGAAACAAAATAAGAATTCACCTTGATCTCTGGATCAGCGATTGATTGGTATTCAGAGTGTGGCAAGAAAGGAGAGGCTGATGGTTGTGGCTTTGAGACAGATGGTTGTGACACACTGCCATAGCCATAGCTATATTCTGAATCAGGACCATCTGTGGGCACTGTAGAGAGAGGAGTCATGAAAGGCCTCGACAGAGTTGACCAATCAGACAAAGAGATGCTTGCAATCCTTTCACCTGTTGACAAATTCTCAATCTTTGCTGTAACCCCAGCAAGTGAAGGCAATAAGCCTGGATCTGGAACATCTAGGACTTGACCACTTGTCAACTTGGTCAAGCTAGAGGTAGAACTCCAAGAAATATCATCTGTGACCCCATTAACAACTCGTGAATGTTCATGACCTGAAAGCGAAGGCATTGACACAGAGGTATTGGCATCTTCCATGGATTCTTTAGGCACATTATTGTTTAAAGAATGCTGTAAGAACTTTGGAAGATCCTCAGCCCCACCTTGGTTTCCATCAGGCTTGTAGATTGGAACCAATCCACTGTCCTGATCCACATGCACAGAGCCTGGTTTCTCAATATCTTCAGTGCCAACTCTGGAATCAGATGAAGAAAAAGTTTGTTCTGCCTGCTTCAGTCCTTGGGCTCTACCTTGAAAGATAGAAGGCCCTGCTTTTTTAGCAGTCTCACCATTCTGAACACTGAAGCCATTTTGTGATCCAGGACCATGTTGCGTCAGATCCAGACATGCTGCTGGCTGTTCATCCACTTGTTGGGGGGTAGATTGCTGCTCATCGTGGCTGAATCTTGGTTCAGCCGGAGTACTGGCTCGAGCATTTGCTTTCTTCCCTTTCCTTTTTTGCTTGAACTGCTCTAGTTTCAATCGCCCAGCTTGAAGTTCTTGCTCTCTTCTTACAGAGGATGGATCAGAGGAAGCCTTGGAAGCAGCAGAAGGTAGTGTCTCTACTGAAGCCATAGTTATTTGCAGGCAAAAGGGGAATCAGAATAACACGTTTCCAGGAGCATCTCATTAGGGTTTACTCCAGTCACACTTGCTTGGCGCCATGCCTATATCACAAGGATCCGCCCCCAAGAGTCCAATAGCATCTCCACTCAAAGCAAAGCATATGTATCATCATGCTTCGCACCTTTTCTCAAAACAAAATCTACGCAAGACCATCACAAGCGAGAAGAAGAACAAGGAGCAGCTCTTCGTCTCTACAAGGGTTTGGCCGGCATGAAACCCTACCTCTTCTTCTTCGCCAAGCTGAGCATCGATCGAGTGCTTTTCTCTCAAAGAAGGCTGATCTCGACAGATCTGGAAACAAATCTCAAACCAAAAAACCTCGAGAATCTGCGACTCTTATTTCCAAGCAATCGCAGCACCGCAAACCTAATGTCCTTGACCAAGAGTGAAACCTCATCTCCTGTTCTTATATTTCAAACTTTCAGAATCGAAATCATGGAAGCAACTTCGTTCGCTTCTAGCCGTCATGCAAAGATGCGAACTCCGTCCTCCTCCTCTGAAGCAGTTCCAGTTTCTCTCCAGATAGAGGAACACGAGCAGCACCAGCAGTGCACAAACCGAAGAGCTCCATTCATTCACCACTGTACCAAAAGAAAAAACACCTTTTGCAACACAACTATTTGCAGAAAAAATATCAAACCAAGCAGAAAAAAAAGATGAGAAACAGTTTACTGGCCGATCTCGCAAACAAAGATCTCGAAAAAATTTGCGAGAAAAAAAAAAAAAAAAGCACTGCCTCTCCCTCGCTCGCTCGAGGCGTCGCTGCCTCCCTGAAGCGCTCTTATGTCTCTACCAGCTACACTCTACACGACTACGTTTCCCTGTTGCCTAACGGGTCCATGTCTCAGCGCACCAGTACATGTTCTCCACGAGTCCTGTTCCCACTGTGTCATTTATGAGGCCAAATCAGAACTAGGTAAATCTCATGTCTCAGCAATCATGTCCCCAGTTCATGTTTCGTAGCATTAGAACATGTTCCCCACTAGATGTGTTCCCACTGTGTCATTCTAGGAGAACAGATTAGAAGCTACATGAATCTCATGTCCCTGCATCATGCCTCCCAATCCATGTCTCGGAGCATAAGAGCATGTTCCTGACGAGTCCTGTTCCCACTATGTCATTTTAGGACACCAGATCAGAGACTAGGTGAACCTCATGTCCCAGCCTCATGTCCCCAGTCCATGTCACGGAGCATCCAAACATGTTTCCCACCAATCAAATCCCCCCACTGTGTCATTTTGGGAGAGCGAATCAGAAACTATGTGTGACTCATGTCCTTGGTCCATGTCATGGACCATTAGAACATGTTCCCCATGAGCTATGTTCCCACTGCCTCAGAAACTAGGTGAATCTCGTGTTCCGACCTCATATACCCAGTTCATGTCTCCGAGCATCAGAACATGTTCCCATGAGTTGTATTCCTACTTTGTCCTTTTACGAGAGCAAACCAGAAACTAGTTCTCATGTTCTAGATTGACTCATGTTCCAGTCCATGTCCTAGAGCATTGGAACGTGTTCCCACAAGTCATGTTCCCACTATGTCATTTTAGGAGAGCAAATCAGAAACCAGTTCCATGGTTCCCCAGTCCATGTCTTAGAGGCATCAGAAACATGTCCCCACGAGTCATGTTTCTATTCTGCCATTTTTGGGAAGACCAAATCAGAAACCAATTCTCCTGTTGAAGACTGACTCATGTCCCAATTCTCATGTCCTAGCCTCATGTCCCTGTAAACAAGCAACTCATGGTATAATGGGTCTAACCTTTAATGGCAAATTTCAAACAAATTTTTGATTTTGCAAAAGTGGTGAATTTTGGTTTAAAAAACACATTTCACAATAGAAAAAAAAATAAAAAATCAATGAATTATTTTATTAAAACCTAAATAATATAATTAGGACTCTTGATGTCATTCACACATTGGTTCCAAGTTCAAGCCAAAGAACTTTCTCCTCAAAATCCAACACTAATGCCAAGTCTCTCTAAAGCTAACAAAATGAACAAAACCAAGAAAAAAAAGAAAGCATGGAATGATGGTTTGAACTAACGAGCGATTGAGTGAGTGTGGAGTGCATTACACACTATGCAATTTGAGTGAAGTACCTTCAAGACAATTGAATTCAAGTTGGTAGGGTAAGGGCAAAAACTAGAAGCAAACATACATAGAGAACAATTTGAATCATGTCAATGCCTCTCCAATAACGCCTATCAAATAATGAAACCTATACTAACAATGGTGTAAAATACACAAGGTTTTTAATTCGACATTTTTTCACCCACCCATAAGGTTCATGTTACTTTTAACATTAAGATGTTGTAGACTCAAATGAATACATAATTCTTGCATAAATGCATGGTTCAATATACATTATCTCTCATGTTCAATTTTTTGTGAGATCAAATATTCTTATGTCACAAAATTTGATATGTTTTGTACTTTTGTTGAAACTCACACATTGTGAAGCATATTTCATTTTCAATCTTTTGTTTTAATCACAATTTTTGTCGTAATTTCCAAGTTTATCAATGTAAAGTAATAAATAATGAACTTCTTTTTTTAATGTTAAAGGTTAAAATGATTCTCTTTTGATGTCACATTGATGATTTTTGTTGGGTGCACTGTCTTTATGGCTTATATGTTGAATAACATAAGTTTAAATGATTGTGAAAACATATGTAAATAATGCAAATATTGTTAATAATGGATTTTTTAAGTTTCAAAATATGGATTCGTTGTTTGATTAAAATGTATAACAATTGAGGAATTGATGTTGAATTTTAATCCAAACTATTTGTAATGACTAGATATATATTGGGGAATGAAATAATAAAATCACCCTTGAACCTTTTTAATATAAAACCTTAACCAATTTTATTTAATTTTTGGCACAAATGAAAAACTTCATTGCAAAGAAAATAGAACACAAAAAACCCTAGCAACAAGGGAGTGCAACACCATGCTCAAACCACCACCCTAATTAATAAAACTTCTCCCATGCCCATCATGGTGCCATTTAACAAACCTATCAATTTTAAGGTTCAAAAACCTAATGCCTTGCCTAACCCTTATCAAAGCACTAGAATTGCTTGTGTTTCAACAACTAAACATTATCTAATCATTTTCACACATCTATCCCAAGTTGTCCTATTGAAGTCTAATAGAGCTTCCAAGATAACTTTTTCAGCTTATGGGCATGCCATTTTTCATTTTTAAACACAAGGTTGTTTCTTTCAATTCATAAAATCCATTGCAAGATACCCAAAAAAAATAGTATAAACTTTTGACACATTGAAATTGCCTTGGAACTTTGTCAACAAAGATATAATGCTTTCATTACATTTGTGTTATAAGTTTGTTGGAACTACTTCCGTACATTACATAATTAAAAAGCTACCCATTTAAACTTGCATGCATGATATGCATGTTCACACTCCCAAAATCTATGAATAATCGACTCATCCCCCTTTTCACATAGCAACCATACTTGGTTAATGGAACCATTCATTCTCATTCTCCACACATTCACTATGATTGCCTTGTTCCATGTTGCCCACATAAAGCCAACTTCTCTTTTATTCCATATGTTTAACCATTTAACTAGAAACTTGATGAAAGTTGTTTCAGCCACCTCTTCTCCATTATGATCATTTTGGGTTTGGATGTTCTCATCATATTCCTTCCCAAGACAAGAAAGAATGACAATCAAGTTTCCCCCTTTTCCAAGAATGAACATTTAAGTCTAATTTTATAGCCCCCAACTTTTCACAAAACAAAAGGACTTGCCTTGGGGCCTTTAACCATTACTACTATTTTGACTTGAACAACCTTGCCACCCCAACTATAAGAGAACTCCTCTTTAGTACACCCCCTTCCTATCAAAAACAAGGTTTTAATTTGAAAGACTTATAAAAACATCACATCCTATGAAATATGCAATAATCGATCCTCATCACTACACCTTAGTTTGAAGGTTGGAGATGCCTTGCACACCATGCAAAGAAAATTCCCACTTCTTTCAAAAATTCCTACCCATTCCCTAGCTAGGCAACAATGGTCACGGGTTCTTAACACTCTCCCCCATTTCTTTTCAAGTTTAGTGGTAATCTCACATACCCCAATCATTGCTCTAAGAAAATCACAAAAAAAAAATAAATGTTCTCTTTTCTAAAAGTAAACCTTCCCTCATTAGCCACTTAAGCATCTACCATTAAGATTTGGCCTAATGAACATAAATCAACATTTTTTCCTTTGACAATCTTTCAACCGTTGGCTAAAATCATATATTTAGTTAATTATTTTTTTTGAATTTTTTTAATTAATAAATGACCATTTGGAATTGGAAAATTAGAAAGAAACTTTGATTTGGGGGCCACCATAAAATGTAACAATAAATATTAATATGTTTCATCTCACCAAATGGTCAAACAAATATATGTTTCCAATGTTTTCCCTCAAATTCAATAGACTTTTTTATTCTAACCACAAAGTTTAAAAGTCCAAAATTAACTACATACATGTTTAAACCACCACATATCATTAGAAATTCACTATTGAAATATCTTTCAAAGTCCTAAGATTATTAGTTCTTACATCTTTTACCATCCTAATCCATGTCATGCCAACTTTATTCCAAAGTACAAAACCAAGAACCCTTTTGTGTTTCATTTACATACATCATTCACTATAAGAAATCATGTCCAACCCTTAACCCTATTTTAGGCCAAGGTGTTTAACCTAAGTCACCTAATCTCCCTAGCCCATGTTTTTTGCCTAGGTCACCTAGGCTAGGTAGGTAAAATCACGTAGCCTAAGCACCATTAAATTAGACCTATCACCCTACTTGGGCTATTTAATATAGGTTGTTCAACCTAAGTTAAGTAAGCCACATTGTGCCATTTGTTCAACTTGGAACTTGCCACATACCAACATTTCGATGGTCAAAAAATTTAAACATCCCCTCAAGTTTTAACATTCTAATCACAAGTGATTGTATTACGTAAGCATATGTCATTACACGTTTTAGTTGTAAAAATCAATCATAAATGATTGTGACACATAAATTAAATGTTAATTGGATAAAAAAAGAGTGTAAGTTGCATGTTGATGTGAATGTTGTTTTGACTTGGTGCCATGCAATATCTTTTGTGACAATAAAATTATACATCTTTCCCAAAGCAACTAGAAGAATTTGCAATCATGTGTGTCATTTACAACTAAAAATTAATTAAGAAAACCAATTGTTAATATGCAAATTCCTTATAGTGATTTAAGGTTAAATCTCCATTTCCTTCCTTTGTGTGGTTGGTATATTTTTAGCATATATCTAGAAATTTCATGTAGATTAAATACTTTCAATTCAATGGCATGTAAATTTATTTATTTTTTAAAAAAAACATTAATAATTTCAATTGGGTTTACTAGGCTTAGGTCCCATCCTTCTTTTTCTCACAACATGGGTCCAAAGTTACTCATCACTATTGTTGTAAAGTAACTTGGGACAAATGTTATTTCTTTAACAAATGAATAACCATATTAATTCCTTTCTTGGTCCCACCCCATACATTCACAAAGCACCATAAGGTTTTTATTTAAGGAACCTTGTTACACCCCTCACTTAATCCCAAACATATTAGATACCTTCCCATTTATGTTAATGTTAGCCTTGATTCCTTCAAAAGACCTTAACTAAATTTTACTTATAGACTTTTGAAGGGTTAAAATTGGACCTTTGTTTTCTTAAGTCCATGTGAAATGGAAATTTTTTTGTTTTTCAATTTTTTTAATTTAAAGAACATTTTTTTTAAGTATCTAGTTGGTTTTTGTCCATTTGGGTTTTATGGGTTTTTCTTCTAAAACTTTCAAATTGCATCTACCACATGAAATGCCATCATCAATTTTTTATGTAGGCTTTGACTTAGTTTTGGGAGAGTTTATAGGTGGGCACTTAACACTTAATAGTCAAATACTATTATAATAACATCCTAGAAAGTTACAACCATGTTCATTTGAACATTTTTCATGGATTTGCATGAGATTTGTATGGAGTGTTGTATTTGCAAAAGATGAACCACTATATAACATGTATATACTTGCATACATATTGTAAAATGCATTAAAGCTAAGTTATTAAAAAATAAATTATTCAATTTTCATTAGTGCCACACTTGATTGGGTACTTGTGTCTTGAACCTTGTTTATCAAAATCTATTGGGATTTTTTCACCATTCTCAAATCTCTTGTTATTCAAAATATAAGCCTTTCTATTGTTTTAATTCCAACCACAATGTTGTTCCGTAGGTGTAGTATTGTCATTTTGCATACGACTATTACTTGTCCTTCTAAAGTTTGTAAATGTATGATATACTAAATTACATGTGATTTGCACAATTAATTAATGTTCATGTGGCTTGTTATAGTAGCTTTGTAACTCTATCCATGTATAAATTGGTGGTGGAACTATATATATCTACATTGTTTTGACACACTAAATGTGTATGCATTTGCAAGTTGATTTCCTAACCCTCACATTTCACTTTTAATTTGACTAACTTGCAAGTGTAAAATTTGGGATTATCAAGCTATTAAAATGAAGATGAAACATTGAAATATCTTTTGACAAAATTATAGATATCATAAATATGAATCGAAATTATCAACTAAGGCTTGAATTTATGATGATCTTGTGAAAAGGCCCTTCTTTGTGAGAAGTGATGTGGGTGTCACTTTTTAATGTTATTTATATGACCATATAGTTTTGGCCCTACGGCTTCATTGATGACAAGCTTAGGGAGGTTATTTTTTGTATTTGGTGGATACTACTATCCTTTGAAAGGTATGATTTTGCTATTTATTTATAAATAAAGTGAATGCTTATATTACCTTTTTTTCATAAATTTTCATTAAAAAATGTACAATGTTTTTCAAATTTTCCTCTAAGTCAACCTTTTCTAATCATGCATGAACTCAAGTCTCAATTTAAAGAAATTTAAATATCATCCTCCATGTTCAAAAAGCTAACCATAAAAACATCCTACTACCCCTAGATAAAACAATATCATTTGATCCATACCATAAATATTCTTTAAATTATAGCATGAAAATTGAGAAATAACTCTTGACATTCACTTTTCATGGTAATTCATGGTTGGGACTACACAAACTCGAAAATGAAATTTGGAACAAAAAATGGTGGGACTTCATGCATAAATGGGATGAACTAAGAAGATTATTTGTGGGCATTACAAACATAAACATTTCTTCACGCACCCATGGGCCACATACTCCTACATGTTGCAACATCCAAAATCTATGTTTTTATTATTAAGTATGAGTGCACTACACTAATTTTAAATTTTTTGAAATTTATTTACTTTTGGTTGGAAAGGTATTTGAAAGGAAGAAGATAAAAGGTTGGAAATAAAAAAATAAAATTAATGCAATTTTGGAACATGTGTACACATACATATGATTTGTAACATGTAATTACAAGTATATGTATATATTTTTGGTAATATTTACATATCATAACTGTCTTATTTAGTTATAAGTTGTTTCAAGATTTTTCATGGGCTTAATTTATTTCTAAATTATTTTAAATCAATTTATCTCCAAATCAATAAACAAATACCTTATTTTGAATTGACATCATTTGTAAATAAATGTAAGTAACCTCCCCCATCCAAAAATATGAATAGGATAGTTGTGCAAATGTTTGTATCATTGATATTCTTGAAGTGGGAGTCCTAGCTATGTATTTCAAATGGGAATAATGAATATGTGAAGTTAACTAAATATTTTTGAAAGGTGCAATTTTTTTTTACTTATGTCTCAAGGCTAGGGTAAGGTGCAAATTTTGTTACACATTCTTGATGGAAAGTCTATCATGTGTTGCCAAATGGTGTGGTAATAAAAAAAGGGTAGTATGAAAGGGTTGATTGTAAGTGATTGTTCAATTCATATTTTGAAGTGGGAGTTGGCTAGATATTACACAAGGGAATTATGACTATGTGAAATTAATTGAATATCTTTTAAAGGTGTAAGTTACTTTTATTTGTGAATTAACTAGAGGAACGTGTAGTTGAAATAACATACATTACATAGGGCCTCCCCCTCCCTCTTTGATCACAATAATTTGTTCAAGAAAAATTAATGTGTTTGACACTACCTCTTGTTATGCACCATTTGGAACTTGTCAAAACTCGTCATGATTTTATTTTTTCATCATCAAATGAATTATTTTCTTTAGACCTTAGATCAAAAAGCATGAAAATGACATTCCTTCAAATATTCCTTATTGGGAACTTGTAAATTTTGTGACATTTATTATGACAAAAGCAAGTCATGACCAACATTGAAAACAATGAGGATGGTGTGAGATCTAGAAATTTAATGCCATATAAAAGCGATTGTGAATGTTGCCCCAACTCACTTAACATCATTTTTGCCATGTGTTCCATGCATTTGCAAGTTTGATAAAAACTTTTAACACATAAAATATATAAAAATGAAAGTAATTCATAGCTTTCCACATTTACACAAATTGTTAGTGGAGCTTTGGTTTACTAGTAGAGCTTTGGCTTTTGTGTTCATTCTAACGTTGCTTTCTTAAGCTATGACCCCCCTCAACCCCTCATTCCCCTCAAGATATGATTGGACTCCCATAAGCACATTTGCATTCTTTGGTTCATTTTCCCTACCAATGAAAGCTTTAGTATTATCCTCCATGTCTCCAAGTCAATTTTTGGAAACAATCTTTCAAGGATCTTTCTTTGGAAGAACCCCAAGTGGGGAGGGGGAGATGAAACCCCTTTATTGATTTAGGTCCATAATGGTGGGATGAAGTTCCATCTAATGAAATCCTTCTCACCAAAGATATTCTAAAAAAATCAAATATTGTTAAAATCCTCCTTAATGATCTCAAATACCAAGGAATCTAGATTTTTGGTGATCCTTACAATTCATTTTCTTTTCAATTTTGTAATGGAACCATAATGGTGAGCATCCCCAAGTGGTTCCACCTTAATTGGCGACACTTTTGTAAAAGAAAATTACAATAGTAGCCAATAAACAAAACCATGACAACATTTTCCCCCTATTTCAAAAACAATTTGGTTGAACTTTAGCAAAAATTTTATGAAAGAAAAAATTTTCACCCAAAAAAGGAATCAAAGTCACCTTTTAGTGATGTTACCCCACAACACGATTGTCCCACTATAAAATCATCTTGAATTAAAACTTTGATTGATTGTTATCACTTGTATAAGCTACAAATTATGTTGTTTTTCTTATTTCATTAGGACCAATATGGTAGAAAAATCATAATTTTGAAAATTAAAAAAATCTTGAGGCATGGCTTATGAACTATGTCCAATTGTGCAATCTTGTTGAATCTAAGAATCAACATGAATACCAATGTGTTCAAATTGTTTCATATTACAACCATAAATAAGATAAAGTATGTTAAATACATGATGGCCAAAAACATTAGTATTATAAGACAACAAATTTTGTGGAAATGATCTTAAAAATTCAAAAAAAATCATTAGAAAGGATGCATTAACAAAGGTAATCATGTTAGTTTTATTGTAATTAGGTTGCATTCAAAAGGTTTGGAAGGAACTACATGAGACATTATTATTAAAAAAAGACTTTAATTGATTTTAAAATAAAACTTTGGCTCTAAAAATGAAAGACTGTCATTCTAGAATGTCATGGAATCCTCCATTTCTTATAAGTTTAATGCTTCAACAAGACATTCCAAATTTGTGAAATGTACTTTTATTCCACATTGTAGCATATGTTGGTTGAAAGTTTAAACACATAAAAATGGGACTACCAAACCCCTTTTGCCAAAATAATTAATTATTTTTATATCATATGCTAGGTGTTAGTCATGGGCATAATATCCACCTTTCATTGTTCATCTTAGAATGTTCATTTGGCTTTAGGACATAAGACAAGACCAGGTCATGGTTCATGTTGTGATAGGTCAACTATGAATGCACACCCATACATTCCTTGAACACACATAATTGAATGAAAATGTACAATATTTTGTGTTCATAAGCCAACATTTTTTAATCTTTTGGAAGGAAAATGGTTAGGAATTCAAACCATCCTCAAATAATGTGTACATTGTTCAAACTTGAATAAGATTTTTCAAATTACATCCCAACCCATTCATATGCAAAATGTTCAAAATCTATGTTTCATCAAATGTTTATTCATATTATGAAATGCCCTTTTATATTTGTTCAAAGATGGAAATTTGTTCAACCATTTCATCTTTTCATCCCACAAGAAATCATTGACATTTTGTGATATACTAAAATAACTCCTAATACCCATGTTGTGATTTTTCCATAACATGTTTATTTAATCCTTTTTGACCATTAATAGTACAAAATGTTTACATTTTAAGAAAAATAATTAAGGTCCTTATGGTGGATTACATGTTATGCCACATGGTTGCAACAACAAAACAACAATTGGTAACTTGGTATTTCAAAAAAATATAACACATGAATAAAATGGCCAAATTTGCAATATAGGTTGTGCATTTATCAATTCAAATTATTTGTTGATTGATAGTTAATTACATTAGTGGGCCCCATTTGTCAATAGCCACCTAAATAGAAGGGATTATCTATGTTGTCACATAGATTCAATTATTATTAATTCTAATGATGAGATGATTGAAGAATTAATACATATGGGTGATTTTTCAAAATTTATTGTTGGTCATCCTAGAAACAATTCTAAAGATAATTCATACCTATTTCATTTTCAAATCTAACTACTACACTCCTTTCTTAATAACTATTTCTTTTCCTAGTACCTTTTATCCTAATACCTACTTCACTCCTTTCCCTTACCCACTAATATGGAATATATGGAAACACAATTAACATGTGTTTGTCACAAATGCCAATGCCATATAATTCATTCATTTGAACGATGATTTGTAATAAACTTGTGTCTAATTTTTAGTTTAGTTTTAGATCATTTTTAGTTAATTTTTAATTAAGTTTTATTTCACTTCTAGTTGATTCATAGTTCACTTTCAATTGACTTTTAATTAAGTTTTAGTTCATTTTTAGTTAATTCTTAATTAACTTCTAGTCCAATTTTAATTAAATTTGAGTTAAATATTACTTCATTATGTTCAACAGCAGTCTTAAGCATGATCTTGCACCATAGCTTTGTTAGTTTTTTTTCATGTTCATGTTTGCATATGTTAGCATAATAAAAATCCGTTTTCACATTTGTTTAACACATCTCGTGTTTTTGTTTTTGAATCACATAATCTTGTATTGTTTTTTATTTGAAAGTTGGACTTAAACCTTTCCTTCAGCCTTTGTTCTTGTGGTTATTCTTGTCTTTAACAATGTTTTTTCATGTCCATGATATTTATATTAATTCAAATTAAATTAAATTTGAGATTGACATAAATAATGATGAACTATTGAAAACCATATGGGCATATAAAAAAAAGGAAAAAATAGTTAGTTGTCATTGGTAATGCAAAGCCCAAGTTAACAAATGAGAAAATTTTAAACAAGTTCCTTTTTTATTATTTTTGCAAATGGCATTGAGATTGGAACATGTGTTGAATTTATTTACCTGGGCTATTAATCTACAGTGTTTGATGCAAAGTTATACCAAGTTAAAAACTTAATATTATTTCATAATATTTCTGTTTTTTTTTTAGTGAAATGAATACATATGTTATTGATTGACAAATGCAAACTCCTTATGGATGATAAATGTGTAAGAACTTTTATATTAAATCATTTCCAAATACTTCACATGAATCATGCAATGACAATAATGATTATTGAATTATAGAATATTTAATTAATAATTCACTAAATTTAATTAAAGGATCATGGATAAATTTAATTCAAAAGTTATGTTGAAAACATGACTATATGATTATCCTCACATGATTCATTTATGATGAATGAAGAAATAAATAAAAAAGACTACATAATTGAATAAGACATATCATTTATGCTAAAATGATTACAAATGGCATATAAGCAATGTGTACTATTTGATTTTGTAGGTTTGAGTGTAGTCATAGATTCATGTTTTTGTTGTAGTCATGAAGTTCATCCATCAACATTCCGTTTTTATTTATGATAGATATTTTAAAAATTGCTAATAAAATTTATACATGGGCCATGATTATGCCATACTAGAATGGCTTGGAGTTATTCCATTTCAAAACTTAAGTACAAGTTTGTAATTTTTGTTATAACATCATTTATGATTGTTTGGTAAACTTCACTTTGCACTTATTCTCCCATTAACCCTAACTCTTGTTGTGAATCTTTCATTTTATTGATTTATTTTAGCCAAGTAACTTTATTTCATTATTTTGATTTCAAATGTTGTGAGATTTTAGTTGGTTATTATGAACTTGGATAACCCATATGACATTTTAAGTTGTCCAGTTGCCAAAGATTTAATTGATTGTATATTTAATTTATTAAATCTAAGATATTGTGTACATTTTTGGGTTGGTGGATTGGATAATTTTTAATTATGCAATTTCAATAACCATCTTACAAGTAATGGTAGTTATTGGAAATATTTAATTTTTTTGGGATAACTTATAAATGAATAAAACTATGAATTTGATAGTGAAATCAAACCTTTCAAAAAATTAAGTCAAGATTTCCACAACATATATGACTAGAAGTATTTATGTTTAAAAATTTGACCATGAAAATTCTTGAAGTAATTCATTTAACATTTATATTCATTCCAAGGTGGATACAAGTGATGGTCTAGTACATAGGCCTTTGTTTGGTATTGACATTAATATCAAGGACCCCATTGGGCTAATATGACACAAAATAATACCAATCTTTTAATAATACTAATCTGGTAGGGACTTAAGGTAATACCAATTCTGTAATAATTTTATACCTATTTCAATATTAGGTATATATATATGTGCTTTCATGACAACCATAAAAAGTTTTGGGCCCAACACAAAGACAATGGTGAATATTTTAATAAGTATTTATAAATAAAACTTTACCCATTTCACATCTCAATGGTCATAGGTAAAAAAACATGACAACCTAAAATCCATAGTAAATCTTCCCACCTAAACTCACAATCTTAACATCATTATGTTACATTTCCAACCATTTGCTAATACTATAAATTCACATTTATAACTACAAAGCTACATTAGACATTACAATATAACAATAACATCCAAATATATTTTCATATTAAAGTCTTGTAGCTAGGGAAAAAGTTTTAGATTAATCCAAGGTTATAGAGTGTCAATTCAAAAAAATTATAACCTAGTATAATTCATACTTTAAAATATCCAAATATTATGATGCCACTTGCATTAGCTATTACTTCCATTACTTATATCTATGATTTACACATTGTAAAAGAATGAAAGAATAAATTAGAAAGGTTTCATTCTTAAACATCTACAATGGTAGAGAATGTATTGTAATATTTAAAATAATATTACATAAGAAATATTTATAATGATTTTTATAAATAAACTTTGTTTTGGTCACAATTATTGGGGGTTTTATAATAACTCTCAATTTACACTTCAAAGGAAAAGTAACCTAAAAACGAAAGGTGAACTTATTACAAAACATTAGCTTAATAAATGAGGTCCTAAACAAGATTCTAAATCAGGTTCTGAACCAGTCCCTAGGAAAGGTCTTTAAAACCAGATCCTCAACCAGTTCTTAAACGAGGTCCTAAACGAGGACCTCTCCTCAAATTAGCTCACAGACGATGGGGGGAGGTACAATCCCAACATTATATGTGCAAATGTTTGGTACTGCATGCAGTACAAAACTACAGTGCAGTACATGTACTGCCTAATTCCTTTTTTTCCCTTGACAGCCCTATTGCCCGTCGAAGATGTGACTGGTGGTGCCGGGACACATCTTGGTGCTGCCCATGTGCACTTTCGGGACCGCATGTGTTGCCCATGTAGCGTGTCTGTATATCATCCATCTTTTTTTAAAAATGAAGATGGATGATACCCAGACATGGATGATTTTTTTGAGAAAAAAGATGGATAAGGCCAAGGGGCAGACCGGGAAAAAAAAACCAGGCAGTACTTTTGTACTACATGCAGTAACAACTGTGGGCAGATATATAAAGTCGGGCAGCTGGGAGAAACATGGATTGCACGAGACTGGGAAGAGAGAGCGGAGCAGCGATGGCGGCCACTGCGACGTGCACGAGCTCCCCCTTCAACGGTCCACGCTTGCTTCCCATATCCGGCAGCCGCTCCTCTCCCAAGGTATGTACCCTGGGCAATTTTCTGAACAATGTCTTGTCTGCAGATTTCTGTTTCGAAGCTGATGTTCCTCACATTAGATTATCAGCAGACACGATGTCTGTGTCTGTGAGTACAGTCATCATGTGGGGGTGCTGTGTTTTCGACTCT
>Ga0116227_10001250_pt1 | contig 55972 bp, 27 predicted proteins | sample S1TSphgellanicum_FD_89693 | JGI IMG/M metagenome (GOLD analysis project Ga0116227, IMG submission 89693) | Host-associated microbial communities from peat moss isolated from Minnesota, USA - S1T2_Fb - Sphagnum magellanicum MG | ecosystem: Host-associated > Plants > Peat moss > Unclassified...
ACAAAGCTAAGTTGCTGCAGTCCAGCGGAAAGAATGGGCTTCCCAGGTCATATCTATCGAATACCCAAAAGGCAATGCATTTACCATACCCATAGCATCAAGAAATTTTCCATTAGCCTGGGATAGACTTTTCTTAGAACCTGCAATTTCAAAGCCCCTTATTATGTTCTTGATTTCAAAAGGAACCTTCAATCCCTATTCTAATTTTGAGATTGATTCTTTGGATTTCTAAAAAAATTGGTTTCAAACATTTTTCCCAAAAAAACTTAAAGTCAGTTTGATTTAAGAAGGTTTGATCCCATTTCCATTGAATATAACTGAATCCAAATAAAAGTGTCTAATTAGTTTATTCAACCGGTGCACACACTCCAAAATAAATATTATATAATATTATTTATGTACAATCAAATGCAATAACTTGTCTAAACTCTGAGGCCAGGTTCTTTTTTAATAAAATTATATTTATGGACCTAAAAAATATGAACATTTTAAAAACAGAACAATATGTTCAATTCAAGTTTTCATTCAATTTTAAAAATATGTTGAATCTATGATTAGGCTCCAATGGTGGTGAAACTTGAAACCTCCAATTTGAAAACCCTAGAACTTGGCCTTATATTGTGATTTGAACTAGCTCAAATTCAAGAATCTGTCAAAATTCAAGAACCTACCAACATTATATTAGACTAATGTGAGGGTGGGTATTTGTTTTTGTGCCCGGTATCAATTGGGTATCAAGCTGGGTATATGCATATATGCCCACTGGGTCCTACCTTTTCAAAAATCCAAACCCCCCTCCTACCTCACAATTTTTGAAAGTTAACATTCTCCCTCATCTCATAATCAATATTTAAATTTTTTAATTATTCATAATCGGACCCCACTCAAGGAGAATAACAATCGAGGGTGTCTTTAAAAAACCCAGATTAATAACCATTTCATATCCAGATTGTGTTACCTTCAGACTGAAAGAAAAAAAAACTCTTCAAGTTCATTTAACTGTTGCAAATAATCAATATGCATTCTCAATTGTGATTGGTGCTTGTAGATTCAAGTAACACATGTGTTCAAACTTGTAAACATTATTGTTGTTTTAGATTATCAGGAGCTTACCTTGTAAGGTTAAAAGATTTAAGACTCTTTGTCAAGGCCTTAAAGACTTGGCAGAGACCTGGCTTTGTAGGACATTGTTGAAAACAGGACATGTGTTTTTAAGAGGATCTTCCAAAAACCTTGAGAAAACAACCTTTTTGTAGTCATCTGGGTTTTTGTCAAAAAATCAAACCTTATACTCAGTTAATCATGTACCTTAACCCCAGCCCCCACCTCATAATCAGCCCTCTTTGGGTTTTTAAGATCCAGACCTAGTCAATTTTTTTAATCTCTAAAAAATAAAAGAACCGAACTCGGGCAATTTTTTGAATTTTTTATTTTGAAATACTCGAACCCAACTATTATTAAAAAAACAAATAGCCGCCCCACATTGGTTTAGACCTTTTCAAGCTGGGCATATTTTTTATAATTCAAGTTATAAGAATAATGTATTGCTTTCACACCCACTTTTAAGCCACAATTTTAAGTTTTTGATTCCAAGTGTCTTGAAATTGGGTGTGAAAACATTTGAATATTTTCAAAATCAAAAATATTCTTGTGCTCGGGGGCTTTGAAATTGTAGGTTTCAAAGCCAAAAAAAAAGAAGGAATCTAGTCATGCTAAAGAAATCTACCCTGAGATAATGAAATATTCATAAGTGGCCATTTGGTATTCCATACTATCTTTGTAACAACTCATTTGTGCCCTAGTGTGTGCTTATGTTTCTAGGCCATATATATTTTTATCAACAGACCCATGTTGAATTAGTAACTTAATAGATTCAATACAAATTATTATTTAAATATCAAAATTTCAGAATTCAATGATGTCAAGGAGGTATAAGTCTCATTCGCCTTCAAGATAAGCTCACCATACAATGCAAACTAAAGAAATAAAATGTCGCCCATTTTATGAGATATTTTAATTATGAGAATCATTGTTTCTTAATTCCCCTAGGCAAATGGTTGATCTTCATTTTTATATATTGTTCAAAAGGTGGATATGGCTGGTAGATTTGTTATTATTTCAAAAAGTCATGGGATCAGTTTCATTTCAATTGCTTATTGGACCTTATTCACAAACAAGAATAAAAAATTCGTGTAAAAACACATGCAAACAAGAATCAAGAAATATATCAAATGAATGATCTATATCAAAATGGGTGAAAAAAAAATTTCATTCATATTGAAAATAAAAATAATTTTATACTAAAGGCTGAAAATAATATTTAATGTGCCAAAGTGCATTCTAAAAATTGCTTAAATATTTGCAGTTGAAACATCACATTCATTCAAATACAACTAACCCATCCTTGGGTGATATCATTAAGAATCATATACCAAAATTCAACAAAAAGTGAACTCAATTTTATTTTTATTTTTTAATTAATTTTAAAATTTTTGATTTTTAATATTGACTTGCATCACATTAGTTTTTTTTGTTCTCCACCTATCTATACATTATGAAAATTTTACAAACATCTACATAAGTTACACAAGTAAAATATTTATGTTCTTAAAATGTTTTTAACACAGATTTCTAAAATTCTTGACCCTTTATAATTAAATATCAAGTTCCACCATTATATATATATTTTTAATTAATCAAATATAACTAGGGTATGACACAAATTATTGATTAAAAAAAAATTATTCAATGACACTTCAAGACTTCCTAATCCTAAGCCCAGATCCAACAAAAGGAGTGTTAAATAATGCATACCAATTTCAAGCTACAGGCCAACATACCGAACTGCAATTCCCCTACAGTACCCCCCTAATGCAACTGCAAGGAGTGCAATCTAGCCATCCCAGGCCAAACAATGTTAACACAGTGATCAGACTTGAGCCGTTGGGAAAAGCTCAAAACCCTCTACAAGGAAAAATGGGGAGAAATCCTCACCCAACTTTATTGAATGGAAAGGGCCCCCCAGAGGACCCGAAGGTGTCCACTGTCAAGTAAAATTTTGCAGAGTAGAAGTAGTAGAAATCTTGGGGATCAACTCACAATTATTCCAAGCAAAGGCTTGGAATTTTGAAAAACCCACATACTAAAATTTTGAACTCTAATGATGGGGTTTTCTGCCTCTAAACTATGGTCTCTACACATTTCATTCCAACACATTGCTCTTGTAATGTCATGATGCATTATTAGGGACATATGCTTGGACTTGTGAATAACTTAATTAATTATTTGAATTAGACATAGTTGAAAATGAATTATGTGAACTTGACAAAATCTTAGGGAAGAAGATTTCAAACAATTTAATGGCTTGTTCATAAGAAGTATGATAATTTTAGAAAAATAATATGTGACATAATATTATTGGCTTGTAATTGATGAACAAGAATCTTTTAAAAATGTGGACAAACAAGGTCAATAATCCATCCATTCATTTTTTCAAGCATATAAAAGGTTGTGAATGGAGCTTCAATTCAAACTCTTTTTTTTTTTGAAGCATAATAACAAACCCAACTTGACAAACTATCGGTAGCCTTCAAGTCAAGCTCATTGGTAAAGGTTGTAAGAGTTTCACCTACAATACACCATGAACCCATGACCTTTTTGAGGTTCCAAGGTCCCAAAATGATCTATGCCAATGAACCATCACCCTTGGGGAGTTCTTTTTTCATGCTTTCATGTTGTTATCTTGTGTTAGGCCTTGAGATAAGCCTTTTAAATAATAAAATTATGCCACAATAAACTTATGTGTCCCTTTGATTATGAATATATTCATAAGAGCAAACATACATAGTTTTGGTTAATGAACTCTATAAAACAAGGTCTTTAAGCATGTGTGGTGAGTTCCCTATTGAGTGTAGCCCACATAAAGATTGAATTTTAAGTTTGTGGGTGATCCTAATGCAAAACAATGTACATTTTATTTCTTTGACTATTTAAGTGTTTTGTTTGGTGTGTGAGGGTTGTGTGGGGCATTTAGTTTTGTAACCCACCTATGTGACAATGGGAGACTTAATTCAAAATTAACCCTTATAAACTTAGATCCTTTCTAGGCTACATATCTTTTGATGCCACTACCTTTAAACATGATGAACATTTTGTAAGAAAATCCTAGAAAAGGAAATTCATAATAAACATAAAATTTAACATTGGTGTTTGAGTCACATAGTTATTTTGAAACTTAATAATTTTGTATTTATTTTTTTGAACCCTATGGGGAAATTTTTTTTAAATTCTAAAAAAAATAGCTCTAAAAATTCTTACAAAATGTCGTTTACACCAAATTTTGGATGAAACCAATGTCTAAGGATGTCAAAATGGCTTCAACCTTTGTAAATTCACAAAGGATATTGTGGTTGTAAAAAGACCTTGGAAAGTAAAATGATTATTTTGGTTAATTAGTTACAATGATTAATTGGTCATTGATTGTTATTATTGATTAGTTGTAGTGATTGGCCCATGTGTGACATTTGCACACGCCCTCAATATATATTATCCCATATTTATTGTTTATTGATGAGGGAGAGGCAAATATTTAACATTAAATTTAAATGTGATAATTAATAATATCCTTGGAGCTCCTTTAAGGAGGAAAACATGGGTGGATATGTGAACTTGTTAATTACTTAAATAATGTGAAAATATAGTTTTGTTGACTCCAAATTTTACCACAGAATATAAATTGGAGGAGATATGGTGTGGAATAAGCAAGTGTGGAAAATAGAACACTTTGAGTAAACACCAACTTAATTATGAATGGAACGAAAAATGTTAACTACCATTTAAGTCAATGTTACTTGACATAGATGATTTTTTTTTTGTTTTGAGATGTTATTTAACACCATAGGCTTTAACATTAGGTGTGATTGTAGTTTAAGTATTGGGAATAAAACCAAGAGAAATGTAAGCATGATTTCAAGTTAAAGTAGGTGTTGTGCTTCCTATGATGTGTTGTGAAAAATCATGACCTAATGATAGTATCTTTTAGAGCATCTCCACCCAAGAATAGTAAAAATCCCTTTTTATTAAATCTTGTAGTAGGATATGACAAATCCTATCATTATTCAATAAAAATGGCCCAAAATGCCACGGTCATTTTAACATTTTTAAACACATTTACTTATTATGGATTTGATTAGTGACAAATTTTGGTCCAAATGTAAAGGTGTAAATGGTGTTTCATTATTTGAAGTGACTATTTTTATGTTTGTGGGTGGGGACATTGAACATTAAATATCAATTGATTTAAATGTGTAGTTGTAGTTTACCACTTCAAGGTGGAGATGCTTTTAGAAGAATCATGGTTTGCCACCTCCTATCTATCACTACAATTGCCAATGCCCACTTGATGTTTAGGCCCATTAAACCATTATAATTTTACAGTTGCAAATCGATTATGAAGTTTGAATATCTTCATAATCTTTTTCCTAGTTTGTCTTGATCCACTCCAAATTTGTAGTGACATTGGGTGAATGTATGGTGAATTTTAAATGATTTGTGAAAAATTAACATTCACTTCAATGTGGTTTGTTTCCTTCCAATTTTGTGATATAGTAGAAGTGGCAAATCATCAATAAACCAATTTAACCAATTTTTTCTATTAAAACATCAAAGAAAAAAATAAAACATCCTTATGTATATGTGGCTACCTACTTGAACCATCATCCATGTATCAAATTCTAATTACTTTTGAAGATTTTCTTGAATTTTTTTTTTTCAAATTTTAGTTATTAAAAAACTTTTTTTGATAAAATAATTTCACAACAACATGAAATTTGACACAAAAATATGCACACTAATGTTATTTTTCTAGTGATATGTCATTAGTTTGTGATACTAATAAAGGCCTAGCAATATCCCTTTTTTTATGTTTAATTAAAAAATGTTTCAAAACCCTTTACATGTGACACATAGTAAAGAACTAATGGGAGATTGTTTTGTCACATTGCTTGTAGCAAGTGTGTGTCATTTTGTGCCATTTCCATCATTGCCTCATGTAAAGGGTCGTTCACATCCGTTGCGACACCCATTAGTTTTAGATTAATCATACTAATGATGCCCATCAACATTATAACAATCAAACTTGCGCCATTTGATGGGGTTTTTTGCTTGCAGAATTACTCTTCCAAGTTCCCCCCATCTTCAAAGTTATTTAATGGTGATAAAGGTTTAAGGTTCAACAAGCAACGATGGTTTTTTCTTGGGAAGTTGGAATGGTGTTGCATTTTATTTTATTTTATGTTAATGTGCACTTCGCAACATTTGTTTGATGAATTGTTGATGATGGCAAGGGTCTTATGTGAATGATTTTTATTTGGTGCTTCAATTTCAATGGAAAGAACATTAGAAGTTATGGCAAAAGCACAATGGGTAGCGTTAGCGGCTAAAGTTAATAAACCTCCAACATTGTGTGATGGGGTGCATAAAAGGAAATGGAGACTATAATGCACAAGATAAAACACATGCTTGAAGGGCATTCCATGATCAAGCTCATATTTCATGAACCTTTCATTTTGTTTGTGGGCTTTTCTCACATTGTTGTTCATTGTCCTTTTAAATTGTAGGTGTGAGTTGATTTGTGCATGCATTATGTTTGATTTGCAATTGTTGTGTATCACTACATTTTCTAGAACCTCCATCACTTTAAGGTTTTTCATTTTCTCTTGTTCTTGATTGTAGTGGTTGGTCAATTTGTGCATGTCTTGCATCATGTTTGATTTTTAGCTATCACACTTATTGCATTTTCTAAAACTTCTATCACTTCAGGTTTTTTTTTTTTTTTGGGTTTTGCATGGTGTGTTTATCATCATTCTCAATTATAAGGACTCATCAATTTGTGTGTGTTTTACATCACATTCCATTTGCAATTTTCATGCATCATAGCATTTTTCAAACCCTCCATGCATCACTTTAGGATTTAAGTTTTTTTGTCTTTTTTTGATCTTGCATCATGTTTTTCATCATTATTTTTTACTGTAGAAGCTAGTCAATTTGTGTGCACCTTACATCACATTTGATTTGTAATTGTCACATGTTGTTACATTTTTTCAAAACCTTCGTTGTTTTGAGGTTTTTGTCGTCTTTAGTTTTTCCTTGCTTTGTTTATGATCTTTTCTACCAACATGATGGCTCTAAACCAGTTGCTTGAAAACTTTGTGTTTAGGGTGAATGCAAGGTATGGTGGCTCATTTTTGGTGTCACAATGATGTTTTTTGCTAGGTACCCCTTGTTCAAAAGCATATGGTGAGTGATATATTTTTAAATTTACTAATTAGTAATTGAATGTAAACTAAAAACTTTATTATGAAGATATTTATGTAGTTGTTTATTGAAAAAAAGTTCATATGCTAGTAGAAATGGACTTTTGAAATTCAAAATTATGGATTGGTTCGTTGGTTAAAATGATAAAAAATTGAAGGTTCATTTTGAATTTTATTCAAAATTACCTATAGTGATTTAGCATAAGAATTATAATTAAATAATACAATTTTAAGCGAGAAATTTCCTTAATAATCATAGCCAAATTTTTCCTATGAACTTTTGAATGCTTTAACTTAATTCGTATTTTCGTATATCCATAAAATTGTTGTGTTTCATTCATTGTCAAAAACAAAATTTCAAAGGTGCATATATTTGGAATTTCTACTTGGGTTCTTATTAATTTGGACTTTATTGTTTTTAATACATGGATTTTATTACCATTTAACCAATGGTACCACAAAAAAATTAAAAATTTAACACTAGAATGAGGACTTTTGTGGAATATGATTATTTAAAAAAATGAGTCACCATATTGTGCATTTACCTTTCAAGTTGTTTTTCAATGGACCACCCAACATGATTTTTATATTGTTCATTAGTTCTAGCCCTTACACCACATGAGTGAGTTAGTTTTCTCCATGCAACATTCTTTTGAACAACTTTATAAATAAACCTTTAAAAAAAAACCAAAAAAATCATATGATGAAACCATGGTTTTTGAAGACACATGGTTTATTCAATTTTAATGGGTACAATCAATCCTAGGGGATGATGGTTTAGAATGTCAAATGTGATGTAAAACTTGTAGTCACATGAATGGGAAAGAAAAAATGTTAGTCTTGAAACTTGACACACTTTATAAACATGTTTATTGCTACAAGAAAACATTTGGTACTTTTTGAATTGGTGGTTGGCGAACATTTTTACAACAAAGATGTTATGTATTGCTGAAATGAAAAAGATTATATAGAAGGAATGCAAAATCAATTTTATTCTTAGTGTACTTTAGGATTCATTTGGGGGCAAAGAAAATATTGACCTAATTTATTATTGTTTTGCATATCATTATGCATGGGAGGCCAATCTTGGGGTATGATTCATTGAAGGAATTGTTTATGTTGTTTAAGGTCAAGAATAACATGCTTAAATGTTGGTTAGACACAAGTGGTTGCGGAATCGTTAAGGTCATGCATGATGTGGTTTTTTCTACAACTAAATATAAATATGTTATTACAAAAATTGATTTTTTTTTTATAAGTGTAGATGAGGTGAACACCATTGATTACTAGTAATGGATTAATATTCATGTTTATGTGATGAAAAATTTGAAGTTCATTCCAATTTTGTTCACTTTTGAGAGAATTGAAGTGATTGTAATTTCAAACAACATTACTACTATGATTTTGGAGGCCATGGATAACTATGGAACCCTTACCAATGAGGATGACATCCAAGTGGATTTGCCTTGAATGTGATGGAGATGTAGTGTTTCAAGGCCATCATAACGAGGTGATTGCATAAGTAAAAGAGAAAATAATCCCTTACTTATTTGGTGCACATTGGCACATTGGACCAACCTATTAGTTCTTGTTTTGCACAAGATGGATTTGGTAGTGTGGATTGAAAGTATGTTATATACATTAATGTCACCACCCTTTATGAACACCATAGTGCACAAATGTCCTTTACTTGGGTTTTAGATCCAAAATGTGAAAGGTAGCCATGTTTGGCATTGTAGGTGGGTGGCAAAAGTTATCTTTTCCATTGACATGGAGGCCTTAAAAATGCCTTTGTTCTTGTGCATACTACATATTAAAATATCATGGTCAAGATAGTGAAGGATGCATGTTTAGATGTTGTCTTCACCTTGAATTGGCTTGTAGATAATTTGATGTAGATTTTATGTGAGCCCTTGGCATGATATACCTATAATATGTGGTATGTGAGAATGCTACTATTAAATATTTCTTTCCCCATTTAATAAAGGGAACATTTTGTGTTGCAAAAAAGATAAAAAGGAGTGTTAAGGTTCCACCATTTTTAGATTCAAGGTGGTTCAAGTTGCAAGCATTTTTTTTCAAATTCAACATGAATAATAATGTTAAAGGAGTGATGTGGTAAGCAAAAGATGTGAACCCATTTATTCAAAAGAAGTTGACGATAAGATCAAATCATTTTGGTCCACAAGTTTTTTAAATTCTTAAAAGTTGTTAAAATAATAAGGGTGCAAGTGTTGGGTGTAATGGAAGATGAAAGAACTTTTAACAACTTATTTTTCTTGAAAAATAAACTACATAATCAACTAACCACACATCTAGACTTGTATGTTTGCATGTTCATCCATAACTTTTACACCTTCATTAATTTCATTATCACAAAACCATTGTAGCGTGGAGGAAATCTACATTAAATATCAAACAAATTCCCAATTTCTTTTTGAAATTGTAGTTTAATGCCTAGTTTTTTATGAGGGTTGAATTGTATTTTGATGCATTTGTTTGTTTATTAGAAGTTGGATGTTGCAATTTTCAATTTTTTTTTGTTATATGGATGTGCATTGTGAGTGAAGTTATACATAGTGTACATTCCAAGTTGTGTGGGTGTTTCAAATTGAAATTGGTTTGTGGTAGTGTTTATGTGGGTGTAAGACTCTTCTATTACATTGGGCAAGACCTTTTTAGGTCAGGATTCAATTCCCCTAGAGGAGATTTAAGTTTAGTTATTGAATTGAGTTTAGATTTTGATGTTGAGAAATTTTCTATCATTAAAACTTGTAATCACTTCAAGTTAGTATTGCTAATGACAAGAAAATGGAATGTTTTTTATTGCCATTATTTCAAAAACCAAATCCCATACATTGTAGATAATAAAATACCTATGAGCATCAAGTGGACAAACATGATTTGCAAGAAAAAAAATTGGTTGCCCAAATGATTTTTAAAAAATTTAAAGTAGCTTGCAATTTTCTTGATGAAATTGATCTCTTCACAAAATAGACCCCACCATTGGGACAAATAATAGCCATTTTGGCATCTTGGGTTTTTTGAGAAAAAACCTTTATGCATAGATGACATGTAAAATATAACAAAACCAACTTTGACCAAATTCTCCATGGATGATTTGGAATGCAAACATTGATGTAGGGAACAATAATACAATCACATATACATTTTTCATAAAGGGTTTCACTTATCTTTTGACATATAATATTTTTTCTACTGCCTCTTTTGATAATTTATTCAATTCCAACTTGCCTTTAGATGGGTTAGATTCCATGATAAATACAATTCTTGATTTTGAAGCCCCCAAAAAAGGAGATTGAACTTGAAGATTTTAAAACAGAATCAAACCACATCTTGCAAATGACAAAATTATTTTACAATTTTCCACATCACCAACTCCTCATTTCATCCCTTGAATCCTAAACATTTATTCAAAAAACATTAAGGATGAATTACAAATGTACAATCAAAGTGAATAAAAAAACAGGATACAAAATCATCACCTCTTATGTAAATGGAATGAGTGAATCTAAGGTTAGGATACATCTATCCCACATATGTTTTCATTCTTGGAAAAGAGTTGGCCAATCAATATCTATTGCATTGAGCTCACACAATAATACATATTACACACATGGATGCAATCAATGTATTCAAACATATTGGTCTAATATTCATGCAAAATAACTTGGAATTTTTTTTATAGCATCTTGATATTTTCTCAAAAGTTCAAAAGAAGATTGTACTGTAATCAATAGTATACTTCCTTTTAAAGTGTTTGCATGTTATCAAAAGTTTCCCTTAAATTAAAAAAATATCAAGATTCTAACAATACTAGTTTGGTTTTGAATTATTAGATTACAATGTATATGAAGGGACCTAATACAAAGCTGCCCAAACTAAAGACCAATAAACCCACATCCCATACTGTAAAAAAACCTTGGCAATAAAAAATAAATTCAATAAAATGAACTGAAATAAATTTCAGCTCAAGAAACACATTGATGTCATTTATCATTAATTGTTTTTCTTTGAGCAATTTAGTAGTAGGCAAGCCTTAGAACCACAACTTGGCAAGTCAATATTAGTATAGGGTGTGCATTTATGTATGAAAATGAGCAATATTAGCATTTTGAAATCCCTAAACACCATAAACAGGGAATTTTTTTTTAACGGAATGTACTTTAATCACTAAATAAAAAGTTAATTCTAATTATATGCTTCACTTTGAAAATGTGAAGAAAAGTTAAGAATAATGGTAAAGGAGATGGAGGTTTATCAATTTAATAATTATTTAAAAAATGTATGGAATGTACTTTGACAATTAAATAAATATTTTTATTTTTATTTAAGCTTCACTTTGGAAAGGAAAATTTCAAAGGGCATGCAAGAAAAAGAAAAAAAATAATGATAAAAGAGGTGGAGATTGTGAAAGGGTATTTTAAAATAGTTGTAAAAGTTTTTTTTTCATGTAGGTGGATAGGGGAGGAGTGAGGTAGCTAGGCTTGGAAGAGCTAATTACTATTTGATAGCATATGTAAATGATAAGAAAAATCATGTTATAAATGACTTGAAATCATAAACTCTTTATTCAAAAAACAAAGTTTGATCTTATAACAATTGAGGCTAGCATAATCTAACTATTGAGATTTCAGTTATTTTTACACATTTTTTGGGTGTCTTGAAAGTCAAAATGACTGATGGAAAAAAATGGAACACATCTCAAAACCAATAATTCAAATTTGGGACACATCCATGGACACAACCCCAAAAAAATGACACATTCAAAAACTCAAATTATTTCTTATCATCCATCAATGACAAATATCAATACTACTAAGATTAATAGATTATCATAAGATACCTTCTGCTTGACATAGGTGGATTATGTTTGTTTTGCAAATTGGAAGTATCTTTAATTTTAATAATTAGAAAAGGGGCATGAATTAGAGCAATTTGCATTACACTTCATTCAATATTAGATGTAATTTCTAAATTTTCTAATCTACATTCTTGTTCTTGGATATTTTTAAAAAAATTCAAAGTTATATTTACTTACATTTGACTAATCACACATGTTAGAATGGTTTGTAAAAATAAGCAATACATGCAAAGATGTCAATATTATGCATTTATATCATTTGTGCCGAAATTTTTATAATTATTATAAAATTAAGAATATGGAAGTTTTCAAGAATGAATTTTCATTTCTTTCATTTGAAAAAACTATGAAAGATTTTTTTTTGTTAAAGTTTGATTTATAAAACAATGAAACAACTAAAGCTTTGTTTCACATTTGTAGTGATAATGTTGTCATGTAGTTAAAAGTAAAATTGGACATTACTAAATATTTTTTATTGAAAAGCTTTATTGATACTCAATATAGTTTAATTTTGGATTATGCAAATTTTCAAAAAAAGAATCCACCATACCTTGAACTTTCACCCTATGTTTTTAATATTATATTATACTCAAATTATCTTGAAATTTGTAATTTCACATCACATGTTCTCTGAACACTTTCCATTGTTTTTCTTCCTAAACTTTCAATCCTCAAATCATCAAATACACTAGATTGCACATATGTCAGCAAAGAATATTATGATTGAAATGTTTGGCCTAAATATAGTCATTAATTTTACATAATTCAAGAGGAACATTAATGATGAAATGAGATTTTTTTTTTCTCAAAATTTGTGTTAAATAATTCATATTTGAAAATTTGAAAATTTGAAAATGATGTTGAAGGTAATTAATTTATATTATTTAATGGCTTAACATAAGTTTGTTTTTTAAAAAACAATTGGAAGAAAGTTTAATACTGAAAATTTTATTCTAATTTTATTCTAAAAGGCCAGCAAAATAATATGGGATGAAACTTGTGAATTAAATTTACATTCTTAGTAAAAAGTTATTTTAATTGAAATAATCTGAATATATCTTTTAATTTTGTTTTGAACTCTTGTATTGTTAGCCAATCAAATTCAAAAGAGTAACTATTATATTTGTTTGTATTCATGTATTGGCATTCATACATCAATAATGACCCACTACAATGGATATTATGGATGTTATCATTGTATTATAGATTGAATTATTATGAATATGTTAATATATCCTTTACATTGGTGATTTACACTCTTACTAAAGAAATATTTTAGGTATGTATATAATGATTATGGTCAAAGACAATAGGTAAAAAGAATATTGTGTATAATTTAGGATATAGAATTAAGTTTTATAGGGTAGTTCTTAATTGCTCAAGGTATAAGATATGAAATTAGAAATAAAGGATAATTTCATGTCTTGAGATTAAACGGACAAGTTTATTTAGGATATTTGATTGATGATCATGGTATATAAGTATGGACATAATGACCATGTTAAAAGGTATAGGGTATAATGTAAATCATTTAACATTTGGGATTAGGTTGTAAAAAATATTTGATTGGTCAGATTATAAAATGTATTTTTCATTTATTGAAATTACATTTAAATCCAAACAACATCATTTAATATTTCATTGGTCAAGGTATAAGGTATATGAGTATGGATATAATGATCATGGTGAAAGGTATAGGGCATATGACATATTATTCAAGATATAGAATCATGTTGTTTGGGGCATTTGACCAATAATGGTACAAGATATGGAAAATATGGAATAAAAGATGAAGGATAATTTCATGTTTTGAGATTAAATTTAGATGGACAAGTTATTTAAGATATTTGATTGGTTACAATATAAGATGTATAATAAAAAAGAATGAAGGATAATTCCATGTCTTGATAATAAATTTACATACAATTTCATGCTTATACAAGAAAAGGACTACAAAAATAAACCCCCCATTTTTTCTTGCATGGAAAATGGAGCAACCATTTTAAGCCCCATGAAATACCCCATAAACTAATTTCAAATTGTATTCATCACTAGAATTTCGTGTAATTGTGATATATTCGAATTTTTACACTTGTTATCCCAATGCAAGTGGTAGTTGGGTGGCAAAGACAATGCAATGTTTCCTTTGAAATAAAGATACTGCAAAATATGTAATATTAATTAAAATATAGTAAAAAATAGTGAATTCATTAATTTCTTGTCCATTGAAATTGCCCCAATTTCATTCAAAACCTAATGAACTTGAGCACATCCCTTATTATTGTTGGGGTTTGAGGGGGTGAAAGAAAAGGGATTTTCTGTTGTTCTCATAAAGTTCTGAAGAGTTCCCATCACTTTCTCAAAGGGTTCCCTGGGACGTTCTCAATAGCACAATAGATTTATCGAATGTGCATGTACATATATAATCTACAGACTGGTGCCCTAGAAAAGCCCAATTTTGGGGTTGTGCTTCTTTTGGGGGAGGGGAGGGGAGGGGAGGGAAGGAAAGGGTGCTTCTATTGGGAACTGCCGAATGTCCAAAAAAACTGGTGAATGGGCCAATCACCAAGTGCTCCCCAACCATTCCCTACTTCCACAATGTGCTTCTCATTGATGTTGCCAAGGCTAGGGTTTTCCATCTTCCCCACAAAAAAATTGATGTTATTTTAATTAGTTTTCATTTCATAACAATTAATTTGCATGAAAAACATTTAGAAATTTTGAAAAGTTTCATTATGAATGAAAAATTGAGAACTTGGTCTCAAAGGTTGTACAATGAATGAAATATTGCACATTTGGATGAAATATATGAGAAGAAAAGATGAAGAGCTAATTAAGATTGGAAATGGGATGAAATTGCAAAATGTATGAATTCTTGCATAAAAAAGCTTCATAATCGTTGAAAACTTGAAGTTGTAAAATGGATGAAAAGTTGGGGATTAACAATAAAAGTTGGGATAAGATGGCACATTTATCCATTTTGGAGCATTCTAAAAGTTCTAAGGCATTGCAACTTCTGGGGACAACTCATGAGGAAGTGTAGTCAAGCATGGCTTTAATTGGCATTCTCTTTGAGCATTACAAAAGAATGTGATCTTTCTTGCACAAAATGCCACAACTCATCACACTTGTGTAAGGTCAACTGTATGATTTCATCTGTTACAATGTACAATTTGTGATGTTTATTGTGGCATTTATTATATTAAAATTACTATTTGACACTAAGTTAATTGGAGGGAACTTGGGACCACAATTACACAACTCGGGGCCAGGAAGAGAGGCCAAGTTGCAATAGGATAGATGTTCATCCCAAGGAAATGTGACCAAGCTGCCTAGAGAAGAATGACCCTAGTTCCCTTCTCCTTGGTAAATTTAGTTCAACTTCTTTTAAAGTTTTAAAGGCAACTTGGGTAATGAAATAAGGTCAAGGTGCAAAATGAAAACATCACAACATTCATCTTCAAAAAAATTTAATTTAGGGAAATCATCCAAGGAAAAAACTGATTGTCAAGAAAAATATTTGAACTCGAAATCTTAAACTGAAAGAATTGATTTTTAACCGTTTCATCTCATTTCATTATTTAAAAGATGTGGGATGTCCTTGACTTGTAAAAGATTTATCATAACTTCAATATAGTCAAAGTTTTTGAAAAAATATTTTCAGTTTGGGCACAAGTATCCTACAGGAATATTGAAACCAATTCCACAATCAATTCATTATTCATTTTCAGTGCATGCCCCTTGCCTCTACACTATGGGCCCAAGTGAGCTAGCATCTAGCAATCACACAAGAAGCCCTTGATGATGCAATTGTGGGTGCATCCCAAGTGACTTGGCATGGGTTCCAATTGTGATGAGGTAACTTGTATCTACCCTCTATCTTTTTACCTCCCCTCTCCCTCTCCACACTCACACCTTTAACTTGTCTTATTTTACTTGCTACTTATTGCCTAGTTCATGTTATTTGCTACCTCTCACCTTTCTTTCCACCATCTAGCTCCCACCCTAAAACATTAACCACATGTTTCTATCACTTTAAAAAAATTATTCAACAGCTAGGACTGTCAGCAACTTATGCTTTATTGTGAGCTTCTTTAAGGTTAAATTTGACCAAATATATTTTTGTTTTCAGACATAATCATTTATTTTGGAAAGAAAAAGGGATTTCAAGTCAAGTGGAATCATATTTTGTGGATGTTTTAAGAAATATTATGATTTTTTAAATTTGTGGTAAGGTATCTCATACTCTTATTAGACATATCCATAAGATTTGACTTAATTACCTTTAATCCTCGTAAGAAGGGTCCATAAAATGGCTACACAATGTCCCTAGTATCAAGTCTATAAATGCCAAAACTTAGTAAATGTTTCTTTAAATGAGCATATATAACATGTTAATACTAACACAACTTCTGCTAAAATTGGAAAGTAAGCATTTAAGTAAAAAATATAGTTAAGGTTTCAAAGGTTTATGGCATGCTCACCTTAGCACAAAATTATAAAGAGAACTAATTTGCTACCTAGGTGGTGATCTAATTTTTTAATGTGAACCACTGATTAAAATATTAGGACGTGATGTGCTCAAAACCGTTCTCCATGTGTATGTTTAATGTATTTCATGACCAATTTATCATAAACATATCCAACCTAACAACACCTAAACTTTCTGCATTCATTGATTAAAAATTCATAAACATCTACCATCATACCTGAGAGCTTTGGCACAAATTATATTATTTTTAGAAAATGCTGAAATTTTCAAAAAATACTTTTGTCAAAGAACAAATTTTTGTCAAAGAAAATTAAGACACTTTCCGAAGATTCAAAAATATTCTATTTTAATTAACTATTCAGCAAACATGTGCTCAGGTTGCCCCTGTGCTATGGTATTTATTTGCACAAAATGATTTTTTTTTCAAAAACAGTATGTCAAAAGTGATTGGCCTACCACTAAATTATTTAGCTCCCTTGGTTTTTGGCATGTTTACCCTATCATCTGCATCCTGTTCTTTTGTGTTTTGTCAAGAAGATAAAGGAGTTTTGTGAAGAAAAGAAAGAAGAAATAAGCTTCACCTACCAGTGTTGTGCATCTTTGCAAAAGGAAAGGAAGTTGGTCTTGAAGAAAATAGTGGCCTTGAAGCTTGTTGGCACTTAAACACGCCCTGTTGTTCAATGTTTACCCATGCATGGTTTTGTCTTTTTTTCTTCTTTTGGAGTTGGGTTTCATGACTACACAACCTTTCATAACCACTTCATGATTGCACCACAACACATAATACCATAGTATTGAAGCCACATGGCTACTAAATACTTAAATAATTTTGAAGATTCAACTTTGGAAATGGAATATTTTGGAATGTTTCAAAAGATTCTACATTTTCCTTCACAAAAATAATTTTTGAAAAAATTCCAAAATTAAAAAATTTGTGCCAAAGCCACCAAGGTACTACAGTAATCCTGTTATGCCTATCAAGGGCTAGAGGGGTTGAGGTTTTTTTCTTCTTAATCAAGTTGACAATAGTGTCCTCAGTTTTTATATATTAGGGATCATTAGTGTCCTTCTTCTAAACATGCATACATCATCCCATTTTGTACTGCCATTCGTTTACATTCAATATCAATGTATATTATGCTCAAAACATTTCACCTTGTTTCCATGTTCGATACAATTTTTTTCCTTCAATAAACTAATGTCATGTTATAAATAATATACAACTTTATGATAGAAGTTAAATTCCCAATGTAAGTATGTTTCTGAATTAATGCATAAAAAGCTTTGAATCCAATTGAATGGTTAATGTTTAAGTCACTGGACATTGTGTTAGACACAAAATTGCAACCATTCTTGAACTAAAAATTAGGGTTATTGTCAAAGGCATAAGTATTACACTACACGTTGTTTATTTAAAAATTAAAATTTACAAAAGATGTGGATACTGTTCTTGCTACAGCATTTAATATTAAGGTTTAACAGCATGAATGCAGGTATTGCACACACTACACTTTAAATATTGGGGGTTTGCATAAATATGTGGTATTTACACATGTTAAGAACCCTAATATTGGGGTTCACAATTACGCTATGAGTATTATGTGCATTACCACATTAAATATTAGGGTTTGAAAAAACTTGTAGGTATTAAACATGTTGGTCACCTTAGATATGTGCCAGATTTGCAACATCCCAATCATCTTTTCATAATAAGAAAATAAATTTGTAATAGATTAAAAGAAGTTGGAATGAAATAATGCATGGACATTTAACATTATTCAATCATTGTACAAAATACCACTCAATTTTCGCCAAGATGCCAATTTTTGCATTTCCTTAGAATAAGAAAAAAATGCGAAGTAGTGTGTTTCAAGTTTCTTGCCATATATCTAAGGTTTTTTTCCCCTTTCAAATAGATGCTAAAATAATTACGGATCACTTTGAAACCATTCGCCACTAATTTCACACAACAAAATATTATAACCATTGGATGTACGTGCAAAAATAACTCATAACTCTTAGATCAAGAAGTATGATCAAAAAAATTTGTGTGGACAAATATGGTAGCTTTTTTTTTCTTCTTTGATTTTTCGTTACTATTCAATTGTGGAAGTGGTATCATGGTTTTCTAAGGAAGTTCAAAATTAGCCCAAAAGCATCTTTTTCTCTACTTTAATTTGTGACACTTGAGACTTCTCTCCTCCTTTATATATATATATATCTTTCCCTGTGTTTGATAATGGTAATAAATGACACTCTATATGGAGCTTTGTTTGAAAACTTTTACATAAACATGTCATAAACAAAATGTCTTTTATGAATATTCAATCAAGTGTTTGGTCCACAAATTCATGAAAAAACTTGTTAACTTTGTCCCATGATTGTGCTTCTTGATAATATTTACAAGATTTAAGATATTTTTCCTACAAATTCAATGGTGAAATGCATTTGGATTTATGATTGTTCCCCAATGTTGCCTTATGGCAAGAAAATTTGAAACTTGTGTTAAGTGTTTGCAAAGTGCTATCATCAACATGATAACCAAGTTGTATAATTATGGACCCAAGTTCTATACAAAGAACTTGCACTCCTTTTCACTACACCAAAACCCAACATTTATGACTACATAGATACAACCACAAACCTAATCATGGCACACATCATTACATGACTATAAACCAAAACCAAAAATATTGGTATATATATGTTTTGTTTGGTTGTCCTAAAAATTGTCAAACTATCAACCATATTTATATATTTTAATACCTTGGCAGCTTTACTAGTAAATAATTAAAACTCAAAATTGTCAAGATTTGTACTTAAACATTAGCCAATAATGTCAAGATTTTTGAAACCTTCAATTGTCACACCCAAATTTTTGGCTATTTCAAGCTATTAGTGCCATGGGTTTGAAGAGGTTGTTAGATTCCCAATTTCGATAAAAGGATGAACAATGTTGTTATTTTGACATTGATTTATTGTTGCCCATCAATAAATTATTAATGCCATGGGTGGAAGAAGTGGTTAGATTCCCAATTTTTCAAGTAGAGGGATGAATGGTGTTGTTTCAACATTATTTCATTGTTACCTATCATTAGGTTGGTCAAGTTTAGGCACTCTTTTATCAAGAAGTTGTTCATGGCATGGGCATGTATGAGGTGGTTAGAATCTAGATTTCAAGTAGAGGGGTGGGTGGTGTTGTTTTGACATTGTTATACTATTACCCATTGTCATGTTGGTCAAATTCAGACACTATTTTATTGTTACCTTTTACAACAATCAATGGAAGTAAATAAATGCATTATATTGAGAGTTATTGAAAGCAATATTTTAAATTAAAATATTTCCAAAATATAAATTTCAAAGTAATTTAAATGTACTTGATAGTTAAATGTTGAAATTGCCAATGTACTATGGTATACATATAACATATTGCCATAATTATAATTGCCTAGTCAAAGTAGTGTGTTTTGATTGATTATGTAATCATTTAAACCAAAAGTGTATGATGTCACAAAGGGGAATTGAACCCTCACCTTCACCATCACAATTCAAGTCCAAATTTAACATCGATCCGACAACTTCAATTTGTGACATATTATAATGTTGTCACATTTAAACATAAACATATTTATTCAAATTCAAATAATATTGCCATATAATTGTATACTTACATACTTTCATAATGAGATTAATTTCCCATGAATAATTATATAATCACATTTAATTAACTTTTAATTTTCATACTTACATTGAATTTTTAAATTTTAATACTTAAAATTTTAGAATTTTACTTGGGTTATACATAGTACACTTATATATTTCTAAGTTTTAAATTCTAAATTACATTAATTGAGAACATTTTATGTCAAAAGTTTCAATTCAGCATGTTTAATTAACTTAACAAAAAATTGATTTAATTTTTTAGTGAAATTAACTTGACATATGAAATATTTAACTTTAGACCAATTTATTAATTATTTAAAAAAATTCATACTTTGATTAAAACTATAAATTTCTTTGATTTTAAAATAAATAAATAATTAAAATATAAATAAACATCTCTTGTAGAGTCTTGTAAAGAGCAGTTACTTGAAGAGCAAAATTGGTGGTCAAACAAGGGGTCAACATGATAACACATCATCAACATGTGATCAAATTATGGAGTCTTGACAAGGAGTAATGTAATTGATTGTGCATAACAAGGTGAAAATTCCAAATATTGTTATAACTTATTATATCATTCTCATAGTCATGAATTTTAAATTTTGGAATAATCCTTGAATCATTATGGAGTAATTGATGTAAGACCTATTTCATCAATCACTTTCAACATCATGCATTATCTTGAAGCTTTTTCCACCTATCAATGGTAGAGGAAGAATAATTGGCATTGATTTTTAAATGTCCATGATTTAAAAAAAGAATATAAAAACTTGTATTCATCATGTCATAAATTTGAATAAAGCTAAAATCAAAATTCATCTATACACCATAAACTTTGCATCCAATGATTTGATAATGAAAATTTTGTGAGTTTTTTTTCTCATAAGTTTATAGTTTTTGTGCATGGATGTCGTGTGTTTAAAACATAAACAAAACATGTATAAGTAGGATAAAGGAAGATTAAATGTGATGAGAAAACATCCTCACCAATGTGATTGCTTGAAGAGACCACCACATCCACAATGGATCCATTCTTCATCCCATGCTGGATGAAATGGAAGTTTGGGACCAAAAGAATAATGTTCACTAAGTGACAATCCATACATAACACCATGTAGGCCTCTTCTTTACTTGTAACTCTTCATGCATATAAAAATCTACTCAATAAGGGTTTACATACCATAGTTTCACAAAAGAATTTGATGGTGACCTTTTAAGCATTTATGAATAGTTGCCATAACAAGAGGAGAAATGTTGTTTTTCACATGTTGTGTAATCTATAAAATACCCAATTTATAAACCAAAAGATCTTTGCAACCAAAATGGGGGTAAACAATATCATGTCATGACTTGTGAGGTGGGTTGTTATTACACAAAATTGTTTTGATGTCCCACATCCTACCAAAATGGGGTTGAACAAAATTATGTCATGACTTGTGACTTGGGTTGTTTTTACACAAATTTTTTTTGATGTCCAATGAAGGCCAAAATGAGCAATGAAAAGAAATGAAACATGTCCCAAAACCAATAATTTGGACACATCCACAAAAAAATAGAAAAATTATGACAAGTCCAAAATCCCAAATTAATTTTTATCATTTGTTAATGGCAAAAATCAGTATCTACAAATAATACAACATCATACTTCTAAGACCGATTTGGTACCATTCCATTAGATAATTTATAAAAAATGTTGCTAAGTTGCCACCAAGTTTGAAAGGAGGTCCATTCCTTCCTAGGGTTCACCTTTCAACTACCCGAACCATGATCAACACAAGAATTAGAATGCATAGGAGTAGTGACACACAAAACTTAAGGTGCATAAAACTAATGAGATCATGAGTTATAAAGTACATAATGCATAACATTGGGATTGTTAAGGACAAGTCTAATTATTCTTGAGTCTTTGACTACTATTATACTTGTGATGAGAATCTTGAGACATCATTATTTTCAAGATTAAGTAACAATAACTAGGGACAAAAAAAGGAAAAGGGGAGGCACCAATCATACTTTTGTACCAATCAACAAACATTAGAAATGGGTTTCCAAGTGCAAAGTTGGTGGGTAAGATATTTCAATTCTTGACTTGCGTTTTAAATTAGAATTTTTTAATACATGTATTATATGCATAAATGTCATGTTCACCTTGATCAAAAACAATGTTTTGAGGTGTAGGAGGGATGTTTAGCAACTTAGTAATGCTATAATGTCCTAACCATCCACCTCTTTTCAAAGTATTAAACAAGTTTTGTTCATTAACCAATTATTGAACTAGTTGTTTGAGTTCATTTAGCTCCAAAGGAGTAGGAGGAATTTGTTAATACAGATAGAGAGAACATGATAGATTTCATGTACTAATGTAATAATTACTATGTATTTGGATAAAATGCCTAATGTTTTGCAACCATGTCCCTATATGTTGTCACACACCTCAAAACCCGTTTTTTTCCAACCAACGATATCCTTTGAACTTGGATTCTTTTGGTGCACACCCAAAAATGAAAAGTAGGTCGTTGTGTAAAAACAACATTGCTTGTGAGGCCAAGGGCTAGATTACAAATATTCTTGTCCAAGTATTGTTGAAATTGAGAACAATACATCTAAGAACAATTGTTCAAGCAAGTGATTGTTGAAACATATGCACATCTAATCTGGAATCTTTAGATTATAGATAGATCAAATTAATAAACTAATAGTCAATGTAGTTGCATGCTAAACACTTAGAATGGGTCTTATCACAATTTATCATTGTTTTGTTCCATGGAACACGATTACATCAATCACTTCGACATAATTAAATCAGCTGTGCATAATTAGATAAATGGCGTTGTCACTTAATCTTTTATTTAGCCAAAATTTTTGTATATATTGTTCTTGTTTGTGTCTATGTTTTTTATGTGATTTTTACTCTTTAATGCAATTACATTTGTTAATGGTATTAGAGCAAACAAATTTGTGTTATGTGCATGTTGATATTTGAAACTTGATTTGCAAGTTTGAAATGTTATCGTGAATGTAAATTCTCAAGGCAAGTCTACACCTTTTTTGTTTCATTCGAATGTTACTATGCTTGTAGCTTTATGACATATCTATAAAATTTTATGTGTTTTTTATTCTATTTAAATACACAACATCAATTTTTGGTTTTTTGGTGGAATACTATTGTATTAGTATTTTCTAGTTCATTAAGGTTATATTGTGCATGTCCTTTCTTGTTGTGATATTTTGTTGGACATTAGTATTGTGGTAGTGGGTTGTAGCCCATTATAGCCAATTTGTGTCTAAATTTTTTTTCATTTTGTTACAATGGTTACAGAACAATCTTATTTGATGAATGAGGCTTCAAAGTTGGATAGTTCTATCAACTATGCACTTTGGAAACCTAAGATAAAACTTTTCTTGGAAAAAAAAACTGTGGGAAATCATGATAATTGTTCTTCCAACACCAATAGTAGTAAGCATTCTTGTGGTGTCAACATTAGTAACAACTACGTAGGTGTCTCCTATTGAACAAGTTGTTGCACAAGCAAAAGCTGTTACGTTAAGAGAACATAAAGATCACATTCTCATCATTTATTTTTCTTCTATAAAAGAGGAGGTTCTTGAGTAAATCCATGACTAAGAAAAACCTTACACTTGTTGGGCAATGTTACAAGAAATTTATGGAACACAAAGTGCAAGAAGGACATTCTACTTCCAAGGAAGGCTTCACAATTTACGCATGGAGGAAGGATTGTTGGTCAAAGATTTGATCCACAATATTAAAGAGATCACCACACTCTTGGTAGATGCAAGTGAACCAATTCCAAACAAAATGATTGTCAATCTCATGTTGAATGTTTTTCCTTCAAATTATGAAAACTTGGTTGTGAACATTATTGGACAAGTTGTGTTGCCAACTTAATAAGGATTGATCAATAGACTACCGAATGAAAAACAATGAAAAAAAGCCAAGTTTGGAAGCAATATGAACAAGGTTTTCATGATGAACAATTACGGGAAAGGTCATGGGAGTTACGGTAAGAGTTATAATCATCAACCACCATTTGGACAAGGAGGATCAAGTGCACAAAGTAATAGTGTTCCAAACAACAATCAAATAAATCCAAATTTTAGATTTCGCCACAAGCATGGAAGTGAAGAACATTGGTAGCAAGAGTGTCCACATCATAAAGGATATGTTATGGCCAAATTGTGAAATCAATAGGTAGTCATTACTGTTGAAGAGGAAATTATCATAAAAAACTTGAGTGAAGGGGCGAATGAAGAAATTAAAGAGGATGTGACTAATGTCTTTGATGTGGTTCTATTGACATTGAACGTGGAGAAAGATTCAAAATGGTATTTGGATTTTAGTGCTTCAAAACATGTCACTTCTAAGATGCCAAATCTTTGGTAGCTTACTGTGCAAAAAATGGTCAATTTTGGATCAAGTTAGTTGGTGGATAGATCCACATTGTCAAAGGAAAAGGAAACATCACCTTTCCACGTTACCAAAGCTTCCTACATGTCAATGATGTTCTACATATTTCTAAAGTTACAAAGAATTTATTGTTGGTTGGTGCCAAAATTGATAAGAGGTGTTGTAACATGGTTTTTGGAAAGGCCTATTGTTACTCAAAAATTCCAAAACAAAGTAAGTGATGGCGACTATGAAAAGAGACAATACATGTGGTCTCTACAAGTTGGAAATCGTAAAGCTTGCCCCTATGCAATCTACAACAAACATGTTTCAAGAGCATGGAAATGATGTCACCAATCATGCTTTGGCATAAATGAGTTGGTCACCTCAATTTTCAAAGCTTGTTTTCTTTGTCATGAGGAAAAGTGATGGGTATGCTAAAACTTCCTATTGAGAACTAACGTGTTTGTGAAGGATGCTTAGTCAACAAATATACTAGGGAGGAAAAACCAAAGAATAGGCACACATGAACCATTGTACAAAATGCACTTATTCATCTTGACATTTGTGGTCCATTACCACAAGCCTCTTTAGGAAGTTCATCATATTTTGTCACCTTTATAAATCACAGGAGAAAGAAAACTTGAATTTTTTCCCTAAAGTAAAAAGGAAAAGTTTTTGCCAAATTTCAAATCTTCAAAAATTTAGCTAAGGTTGCCATCGACAAAAAAATAAAAGCTTTTAGGATGGATAAGGGAGCTGAATATTTGTCAAAGAATTTCAATGCATTTTGTGAACATTGACGGACACAATTCATAAAAAACATGATTATAGAATGTAAAAATCAAATAATCCCATAACAAGTTAGATGTTTAGTTATAAGAGCAACACTTCAACATTCTTGTGTTAGAGGTAGTCAATACATCAACCTACTTGATTAATCTTAACCCAAGTAGGGCAAATGACGGTTTGACATCGAATGAATTATACAATAGGAAAAGGCCTAGTGTTGATCATTTGAGGACCTATGGATGCATTGCCTATGTCCATGTGCCAAAGAAGAAACAGAACAAACTTCAAGCTAGGACCATGACTTGCATATTTACAAGTTATGATTCATAATCAAAGGCAGATAAATGTTTTGATTTCAAGATACACAAAATTATAATCTCCAAAGATGTGGTATTTGAAAAAGAATGTTTGGCATGTTTGAACCTCACAACAATGAGACACCAGCTGGCATCACCACAATCACAACATGGATCATTTCATCACCATCATTCGCAAATGGAATTGTAGAGGAATTCACATCAGAAAAAGAAGCTTCTATAGATGATTAACACTATGAAGACATAATCATTGATAGTCCACTATCATCAAGTTTAGATTCATCAACAAGCCTTCTGGAATTTAAAGAAAACAACCTTTTGCAAATGCGTTGTTAACCTTCAACTAAATTAAGGAGTGCTCCACATCAATACTTAAATTTCACCAACATTGTTGAAGAGGATCCGATATCATTTTCAAAAGTAGTGATGCACCCAAGATGGAAATAAGTAATGGAAGAAGAAATTTAGATTCCATCCCCTAGAATCACACATGGAAACTGGTGACATTTCCCAAAGATGTCAAGCCCATCACCAACAAATGGGTCTTCAAGACTAAATTTGCTACATATGGGAAAGTGGTAAAGCTAAAGGATCATTTGGTTGCTCAAGGATATGAACAACAAAAGGGCTTCGACTTTGATGAGATGTTTGTTCTAGTCGTCAAGTGGGGAACCATTCAAACAATGGTAGCAGTTGTTGAACGACACTGGGAGGTGAAACATCTAAACGTCAAGATCACATTCATAAGTGGAGACATACAAGAACAAGTCTATATGATTCAACCTCAAGGATTTGTGGAATTTGCCCATGAGGACAAAATTTGTTTATTGCTGAAAGCCATTCATGGCTTGAAGCAAGCTACTTGAGCTTGATACACATGAATTGACTTTGTGTTACAAACCCATGGAATCATACGTAGTGAGTTTAATCACAACTTGTATTTTTCCATTCATCATGGGATATACAACATTTTAATCATTTATGTTAACGAAATTTTACTCGGTGAGATGACACGCAAAATCTACTATCTTTGGAGGAAAAATTCACGGACACATTTCAAATGTCTTGCATGGGCCACACTTCATTATACGTTGGTATAAAGTTTTTTTTTACCAACATGCATCTTTCTACACCAATGTAGGTATGCAACCAAGCTATTGAAAAGATTCAACATGGCGGACTATTATTCCAAACCCACACTAATGAACAAAGGCATTCACAATCAATAGAACTTGCAAACAAAAGAAATAGATGGACAATTCTACTAGGAGCTTATGAGTAGCCTCATTTTTCTAACACACACACGATCTGAATTGGCTTTTTCACTTAGTGTGGTGAGTCGATACATGGCTACACCTCAAATTGGCCATTTGACAATTGCAAAGCACATCCATTGTTATGTTGCAAGCATTCTCGATCATGGGATCTTCTTTCCATACAACATTGATCCCACACTTGTATGTTATGTGGATGTTGCTTGTGGTTGAGATTTGAATCATTGACGTTCTACTATAGGCAAGATCATCAAATTGGATAGAACACTAATATTGTGGATCAACAAACTTTAACCAATGATTGCCTTATCAAGCATGGAGGTTGAATGTAAGGTGATGGCAGACACAACAAAAAAAGTAATTTGGCTTAGGACTTTATTTTTTTGAATTCTAGATTCTTTCACAAGGTCCTACACCCATGCTATGCAATAATCAAAATAGTATCAAATTGGTTTAAAATCCAATCATGCTCAAACCAAGCACATAGAAATTCAACATCATTTTATTAGAGAGAAGGTGCAATCCAAAGATATAGAAGTTGAATATGTATCAACTTTGGACCAACATGTAGACATCCTAACCAAGCCATTAGGAAAAAATCGCTTCAACAGATAAAACAATAGTTTTGAGCTTCTCAGATTTAGTTAATCAAATCACTTAGAATTTTGAGTTTAGAAATTCCCCCACCAGACCAGATGTGAAGCAGGTGTTGAAACATATGCACACCTAATCCGGAATCTTTAGATTAGAGATAGATCAAATTAGTAAAGTAGTAGTTAACATAGTTGCACGGTAAACACTTAGAGTGGATCTTATCACAATCTGTCACCATTTTGTTACACGCAACACGGTTACATCAGCCACTCCAGCACAACTAGATCAACCGCATAGTTAGATAAGTGGCACCGTCACTCAATCTTTTAGCTAGCCAATATTTTTGTATATATTATTCTTGTTTGCACCTATGTTCTTACTCTTTAATGCAATTACGTTTCTTCAGTGATCTGCCACAATGAGATTAGCCATGGCCTCACCACTACATCTGCCATCTCCTATTTGCTCACTTTCAAATATCTCAGGTGGCAATGTTCCCATTCTTCCAGATTGTAGTGGTCACAAGGGGCAAGAACACTTCACCTTTATAAGTGGTGCACATATGAGAAAATTCAATTATTTTTCATATATCTCGGTACAATCTCAGAAGGATACCATACTGTGTACCTTTGTTGAGGTGTACCAATCATCCTGGACATAGTAAGCAATTCTAGCTTTTCTTTTACCAATTATTTGTCCACAGTGTTGCAATTTTTTGGCATTCCAAATGCCTCCAATCCTATTGTTGTGCTCTGCTTGAGTACTGGGTTGATGCATCACTTCACAGTTCATAAGCTTGAAAGGAGGTAGCTGATTCTGGATTAATGTACTGTCACTAACAATACCCAAGCAATGTAATGTTTTTAACCTTGGTTAAGTTACATGTTGAAAAGCTTGTTAGGCTGGGCCCATGTACAGAGTGCACACAAAAAGATTTCTCAATTTCTCAAGCTGCCCACATACAGACTGCTGACAAGATGACTCCAACAACCCCTCAAACTACCCATCCTCAAGTACTGACCACCAACATAGTGTACATAAGAAGATTCTGACAACCCATCAAGCTCCTTGTCCTCATATCTTGGCCATGCATACACAGTGCTGACAAGGAGATCCCCTGAAGCTGCTTTTCCTCCTATGCAATGCAATATCACCTGTCTACCTACTGCTTGCCCAAGTAGGATTGCAATAGGCTATGTCAATAGTGAATGCCTTACTAAAATTTCAAAATATAGAACTATTTGGAAATTTCCAGATTGTTGTGATGTCATAAGGTGGAAGGAACACTAAGGTTATTACATATCTCAGTGGGACATGCACATAAGGACACATACTATGTACCTAGATTGAGGTGTAAAAATCATCAAATTTTTGCAATTGGTGTTCAAAAATAGCTTCTCAATTGTTTCTCTCCCGTGCCTGTCCAGAAGACTGATCCAGTGGGTAGAAACACCATTCTGAGTGTTTGGAGCACCCTAAGGTTCAACATGTGTAGAGCTTCTGCAATCAGCCATAGAAAAATGTGCTAGCAAAGTTGGTGTACACATGTGCCTTCTAGGATCTTGAGCACTTGTCACCCTTATGATTTGTTCCAGATAATATCATCTTTGAGCGAGTTGTGCACTTGCAGACATCACCTGCTAATGCATGGAATTGAAAGACTGATCTCTCTATTGTTAAGATGTTCATTGCAGCATTGTGAGCTTGGTCACAAACAAATATTGTAAACTCTTTCCAAAGGAGTTGAATTGGGTTTGACAATAGCTTGAGAATTCATGCAAGATGGAAGTGAAAGGAATGATCTTGTAAAAGTCAGGAAGTTTGAATCACACACCTCTTTTCCAGTACAGATGACAGCCACATTAGCAGCTAGAACAGCTTCTATATCATTGTCATAATTACTCACTCAGGTCTTTCATTTCCATTTGGGGAGTGACATTTCCACTACAAAATTTTCTAACCAATAGGTTACAGACCATGGAGGCCTGCACAGAGTTACAAGTTTTTGCTGAAAATATTGAGCAATTCTGAACTTCAGCTGAAAGTAATCAACTTGAGTTCTTTTGGTCAGCTCTTAATGACATGACTACTCACTGGATAAGAGTGGCCACAACTTTTTGAACAGCAAAAAGGAACTATTGGTTCATGAGAACTGGCATTACTTCCCAGAGAACAGTCATTCTTCTTTTGATGTAAATTGATGAAAGAAGAGCAATCTTGATCAAAATCTGACCTTGATCCAGAATCTTCAGTAAGACGGAAGAACAGCCATGGTCCACAGATCATTTGCAATGGTATATAAAGAACCATGGACTTGCTGATATATCAGTCATGAGTATCCAGGTCCCTATGACACTGTCAACCCACCATGATGGTTTCTAGTTACTAGATCATATAAAATCGAGTGCTCTCATGTTCATGGTCACCATTGCAGCAAAACCTGTCCAAATAAAAGAATAAAGGTTTGGAGTGATTGATATTGAGTCTAAATCAATATGACTGCTGATCTAGGTTTACTAACATCAAATAAACAATGAGAGAAACTCTAATGTCCAATCATTCATTCTATAAGACCAAGCCGCTGTCTACGGTGGCTACATAAAAGCCTGTGAACATAGATTGGCACTAGCACCTCAGATATAACAGATCTGGTGCTTCTCAGGATGTTGTACAGCTCTGTTTGTTGTCTGTCATGCAGAGGTTCCTTGAATCATTTGTCTTATTAGTTTTTCTTTCTGAGCTGTTGACTCTTTGAGCTGATCAATCTCTTCTTTGAGAGTTGTTCAGCTGCGCAGACCTGAGGTGCTCACCACCCTCCCTCCATGAAGAACACAACTTCACAGGTCGTTAGTGGGATTGTAATGGTTCTTCAAGCCAAGTGACTTTCTTGCACACGAATCTAATAGATTGTAACCTAGTCTGTGACAGTCTATCTATTATCTTCCTCTTTATGACATACTCTGTTGGCAGGCCTACACTGTTTCATTCTCTGTAACTTTTGCATGAGTCACTGAGTTCGTCTGTCAGGTTGGGTCAGATGACAAGTTTTCCATCCCAAATTTATCAGCTAGTGATGTTGCCTTGGCATACTCTCTCAGTTATGCTCAATACCATTGTAAATGGTCCCATTTGTGTTTGCCTTGCTCAGAATCACCTTCTCAAGAACCTTCATAACTTTGGCCCCCTCCTTAGATGTTTGTTTGTGTGGCAACTGGAACATGTTCATCACACAAATGTTTGTCTATATCTTGTTTCATTTGCAAATCCAGGACATGGAGAATGACGACTAAAAAAAATGTGGACAGTTTATCTTTCCATCTTTCTCGTGATTTTTTTCACCAGCAGAAGCTATGAAAATCCCCCTGGACATATTGTACCATGACCTATAGTGACCTTGTGGGTCTTAGACTTATCAGCTTCGAACTGTAGCCTTGACATGTTTCAATCACATTTGTTACCCAGTGAATGGGAAAGATTCAACAAGACAGTCAATACTTAATGAATGGCAAGGATGCAACAGGACATTTGATTAGCTAATAGGATTAAGATTGTTGATCATGTGATTTTGAATTACTTTTCAAAGGAAAAGAACTTAGGATGTAGTTTTGGAATTTGATAGAGTTTGAAAAATTATTTTATTTTACACACAGAGTTAAACTTAAAGAGCTGCTGGAGTAAGAACAGGAACACAATATGGAGTTCAGAGTTATGTTGGTTTTATTTATGATTTCTACTTTAAAAATTGTAGATTTTTATATGTTCAATTCTGAGTAAAGAGAGTAGTGTGAATTTCATAATAAAATATTGATCATATTCTATAACTGCTGTGTTTTAGTTTTTTTATATCTAACTATATTTTGACCATAGATTCTGTTTTTTTGAAAATGAATTAGAACTGGAGCAGAATGAACATTAGCTATAATGCGAAAACTGTGTGAAAACAGTCTATTAGAGTTGTTTTGAACAACTAAAACCACAAATTGTAAATGTTGAAATGAACGATTTAAGTCAAGTTTGTATTGTTTTAAGTAGGCAGTGAGCAATTCTAGGATAGAATCTGCACCTACCACCATTCCTATCACCCATCGCCCCTATTGTGGTGGCTCCATTCCCCCTTGATTCCACAATAGCATCCCCAATTTCTTCCTTCTTCAATGGCTGCTTGCTCAACAACTTCAAAATGCTCAACAAACATCAAAAAACTTTCAAATTTAGCTTTCTGGTTGCTTCTGAGAATCCATAAGTTGGATGGTCAGGATCTAGAAAACCTGAGGAAAATTGTAGACCAGTTTCATTCAGTGTCTTTCTGTGCCCAGGAAGGCTGTGAGGTGTTCCACATTCCTTACAAAACAATACCTTAGAGACTACCCCCTCCATGGTGACCTTGTTGTTCCTGATCCTAGACTTGTCCTCTTGCAAGGTGGCCCTGGTGCTGTCTTTCAACTCATGCTGATTCTTGTCACTGCTAGGGACTGTACTAAGGTTAAGATACCTCCACATTGGCCTTCCCAATTATTGCTCTTTCCTTCAATTTCCCTTTGCTCTGTGACATGAACATGCTCATCAGACATCCCAAGCCAGTGTCAGCCTTGTCAGCCATAAGAATTCACATCTTGGATAGTGACTATCTTAGATGGCAGCCTGCTGCCAGTTCCCCACTGTGTCTATTGCTTAGCATAAAATCTTTGGTTGTCACAACTTTCAATCACATAAACACTCATGAGTTTCGGGAATGCAATGTGTCGGATTGTCACTTTGGCAGGGGAAATCTTTGGTCTTACTTTGTGACTCTCTGTGAATTATGTACCCCAAAGATGCCATTTATGATCCACATTTCTGATGGAGGTATCCTGCATTGATTTACAGAGACAAATTATCACCATTTCTGCTCCAAAACCTTCAATCAAAGAAGACGTGCATTGCAAAATTGAAGGGAGTTGACAGCTAACTCCAGTATTGCCCAAAAACAAAAGATAACCTTTTCAAATTAAGATAGCAAAAATCTCAAACCAGGCTTTGGAGAACTCAATGAACGTCTTTGAAGGTGAGCAGCTTACCTCCTTACCCTCTAGCATGATGTATCCAGGAGGAACAAGAAGCCTCAATGCTGTCAGATTTCTGTGCCTAGAAGCAGACCCTGCAGGACACGACAAGCTTTTATGAGCAAAAATGGTGTTGAAAATCATTATCCTAGGGTTTTGAAAATGGTTATGTGTACAATTCTGACATGATTGACAACTAGTATCTGCAAAGGTGAACCAACTACATGTACACACCATTGGTGCCTGTTAAGGCCAATAGCTCAACAACACACACATCATGCATTGCTACCTTGAAATCTGACACTGCAAAACAGTTTTTAGACTATTGGAATGTAGAATACCAGGACAATCTGGCAATGCATAATAGCAAGAAGATGCATCATGTCTGCTAAAAGATCTCTGCAGTTAATTTCACCTAAAAGTAATCTAGGCACTCCAATGAACGGACAACATGGTGTAATGTTTTTAAAATTGCAAATCAAAAGTTTCTTAAAAGCTTATATTGTTCAAAAATCTCTTCTACTATGAAGGGAATGCAGGCGATCACATTTGCAAGTAACCCTGAATTTGCCAAGAAAACAAGTACAAGAAAGATTGCAAAAACTTAGAGCTGGTATATTGGCAGGAATCTGTGAGTCCGATAGGAGACAGATCAATCCATTTGTGCAATGAGTCTGTAATTGTTTAGCTCCTGCACTAAGAATTACATGATCCATACGGCCACACTTTGGAAATTTCTCACAGGTGTGGATCTCAACAGCTATGGCTTGTGATTCTGACTCAGTAGTTGCTCAGCCATAAATCACTCTCCTCAACTTGTACAAGCACTGTGATGACCTTTGACTACTGTGAAATTTCTTTGCACGGTTGTGAAGAACAATGGAAAAAGAATCTCCATCATAACATATTGTCAGAAGTTCTGCCTATCAAATTGGGTTCACACAAAAGCAATTGGATAACATTCAGGAGATTGTTAGCTTTAAACCCCTTTTGTTTCTGACTGTGAAAAAGATAAAGATCTGAAGAAATTTGGCAACCAACTGGCTGAAGAGTTCCTGGAGATAGAGTCGATGGAAAATAGCAGAACAAAATGGTGGAGTGTTTTGTGATTTCTTGGCTTCCACACCTGATGGCACAATTCCTTGACCCTTTCTTCTTCAAAAGTCAAAAGTGCTTGGTTTTAGCTTTGTATGGGCAAAGAGAGCATTTGGGTCTGAGTTGAAACTTCAATTCCATTGGAACCTCAATTCAGTTTGTGCAAAAGGAAAAATGGCAGCTCAATAGAACTGCAAATTTTGCTGAATATCAAGGTTCGTATATAGGTTGTGCCTGCAAATTTAAAAGCTAGCTGTACCCATTCCATGGCTTGAAGCTTATTTGCCCTTCACATTGATCATGTGGATCTGCCATGGATTTTCTGAAAAAAAATTCTGCACACCCCTTGAGGGTCAAGGGTATGACATAAGTTTGTGCAATCAAACTTGAGAAATTACAACTATTAGCTTGCATGCAATGTGATAATCTCAATGCAGTTTTCAACCTAGCATATTTACTTCCCACATTACAACAAACAATGCTGTCATGGGTGGTTAGTGATTACTTTCATCAATATATTGAGACTCATTTGATTTCTTTATATTAAAGGTGAGATATGTAAGTCATACATCAGTTACAGTTCAGTCTAAAACATAAGACAGAGTCTCCATCTTCAAAACCAAATTCATACATAACAAAAACCATGCACATACACCTACTATGCCCACTTTCATTTCATCAGCTATCATGGTTTCTATTTCTTTAAGACATGATCTTCTATACAACATACATACATGGGTCATCAATATGCATCATCAAATGGTATCCTTGAGTGATTTTGTAGGCTTCCTTTTTCTGCCTATGTGAGAAGTTGAAAAGAAACAAGAGAAGTAGAAAACTTGGGAAAACATTTGGGCTAGTTAAACATTATCAACATCCATATCTTAGCCATTTGAATCCACCAACATCAACCTACTATGCCCACTGTCATCACTTTTGGCAAGATCCCACGTTCTTTGAGGATATGATATTCATGTTTGACGGTGCAGAGATGAGTCATAGCATGATTTACATATATGGGCACACGATAGCTTTGCTCAAATTCTTTGTCCTCCCTCTTTTGATCAACCTTCAAAAGTTGATTCAATGTTCTTTTAGCAAGAAACATGTATGATGAATGTTCATCCATGTCATTAGGCTTAATGAGCCACATACCTGCAAAGGTTGGTTGCACAGCTTCACACATGCCAAAGCCAAGATATTTTTGCCTTTCAATAGGGTCATGCAAAACTTCAACTGGTACAGGAGGCAATCTGAAGAAATGATACTCCAATAAAGATTCTCTTGCTGAACGCCTATCTTGACATTGAAACCCTCGCAACACATTGAATGAAGAATTCTCATAGGCTTCTTCTTGTGCAATTGTTTCTTCCTTGTGTTTTGTTTTGTTTATACCCAACATCACCTGAAAGATGGGTCCTAAATGAACATTGTGGTAGCCTCCCTGAACCTGAGCTCCATTTTGTGATGTAGAACAATTGGAATGTGTCTGACCCTTTTTTGAAACTATCTTTGTTTCTTTGGGATCTTCTTTCAATTCACAATTTTGTGAATCTAATACACCATCTCCACAATTCTGCAAGGAGACCATTATGGGATTTTGATACCATCCAAAAATATCATTGAGTTCTGGCAATGGTGCAGCCTTCCCAAGATCAAAAGATGTCATTACCGTAATCTTTATCTGCTTTCCAAGCTGTCCGTTCTTCTCAAACTCAAACACAAATGTTGGATCTATTGATGCATGGTTCAAGATTTCTGGTGTATGTGCAAGTTGGAGACCTTCCATCTCAAATGAACCTCCTGCACCTGGGTGAACAGTAATACGACAAATGTCCTTTTTGAACTTTTTGGGTTCACATTTGTGTTGCTTCTCTTGAGAAGGCTGAAGCTCATCACCACCATCATCATCACCATCATCACCAGGAGACTTTTGGTGCCCCTTTAAAGACCATGCATTGAGGAATGAGAGTACTTGGTGAAAAGTTTGATTTCCAAAACTTTGACTCACACTGTTCTCTCCTCCAGTAGTACTTTGTCCTGAAGATCCATCCCCAGCACATTGCTTGCCAATCATGGCATCCACCTTCTTCAACAACAAATACTCAAGCACTTCATGCAAAACCAAACAATAGTCACTTTTATTGTCATCACTGGCCAAGTATGCAAGAGCAGCATTGCAGTTTGGCAAACCCACACCATGTTTTTTAGCACTTTGTTCACCAGTCAAATAGTCATTTGTGGAGAGTTCATGCATTGGCCCCATCGTTCCAGTGATAGCTATGCTCACTATGTCAAAAAAACCAGAACTCTTGTCCAATGCATCTTGCCATTTAGCCTCCCATTCATCTTGCTTGATACCAATGACATTCACCTTCAAACTTGTGTCCACAACAACCTTTGCATATTCAATTCCAACTCCCAAAATACTTGACATGCATTTTGCATTTGGAAAAACCATTTCCAACCTGTTTTCTTCAAAGAGTCCTCTCCAACCAAATGTTACAATTGGTTCAGAAACATCTCCATGACAAGCTTCCATGAAATCAACAGGTGTTTGAGTTACACCAATAGCTTTTCTTGCACATTCCAACTTGTGTTGAATGAACAAGGAGAAAATATGTTCCTCTGTCAAAGCATCTTCTGAATTCATACATGGGTCTCCCATCTCTCCTCCTTGAGTGGCAATCAATGATGTATCATTTATCACTTGAGATACTTCACTGGAACCAGTTGGGATCACTGTAGCCATTTCAGCAATGTTTGAACCCTCCATGGCCAATGAACCAAGTTCATCACTTCCACTTGCAATCATTGCTAATTTCAACTCTTCATCAGTAGCAACACTGTCCACAGATGCCTCAAGGTCCACATATTTTGGGTCTTGTAGATTGGCATAGTACCTGGCAATTGCCATAAATGTAAGTCATTTTTGGTAATTTAAAACTAATTTAACATGACTAAAGACATTTAGTTTGGTAGAAAAACCATAAATAAACCAAACATAAAACAACACATTGGAATGCTATCAATTTAAACTCACGAGACATTATCTACAAATTTGTAAAAGGTTGCAAATGTAGATTTTGCATGGTAAACAGAAAGTGGATACACCAAATCCATCATAAGATACCTAAAGTTAATATCCTTAAAATTAACTTCATACTTAGGACTTAGGTCAATTCAGTAGGACTGAGAGATGACTTGATAATAAGGTTATAGACACATCAGAAGATCAAACAACATAAAATTAGCAATTGAAAAAGTACACATCAATGGCAAAAAAATTCTCATAAGTATTGGGGACTCTTTATATTTACAATTTAAGTTACTTCAAATAGAACTCAAAGTGAGTCCATAATGAAGTCAAAGTGATTCTAGATATGACAACATACAAAGATTTTTGCAAAAAACAGAAAAGATTGAAAAGTGGTCTATGTGATAACAATAGCCACACACACAGTAAGTGACCTCAACATGAATGGTAGTGACCAGCTACCATGTCCCTGTAAACTTCATGAGTTCCCAGGAGTGAGAGGGGTCTATGTCATATATCAATTTTCTGTGCTCTTGTCCCAATCTGGGCAGCATTAGGAAGACCTCTAATGCTGACACCTTGGGCGCAATAACAAAGTAAAGCATGGATGACCAACCAAAAACCCTAATGTAACAACCACATATAAAACCCACCTCCTAAAATGAAGTTTCCATTTCCTAAGTGGTAGGGAAGAGGTTGTAAACCATGTCAGCCTTAGTAAACATCAAAGTTTTGATAGAAAATCATTTTTCATGCTAGATCATCAAAGGTATTGCAATCTGTCATTCCACTGTCTATGTAAAATGCTGTATATAAAATACAACACTAATTTCCACAAGTCCCACAAGATGATGTTCACAACACTCATTGAGTTCCACAAGATCAGAAATACATTGGGACTTGCTGAAATAATGTTTTCTAAGAAAGATCCACTTCAAAGAATTAGTTTTAAGCTAAACAGTATTCCAATGAGTAGTATTTCACAGCAAAATTCTCATCTTTCAAGAGCCAGGATGCTGGAGACTTCACTTTCCAGGAACCTATTCCTCACAGTCATGTAAGGTTTAATTTGGTATTGTGGACCAATTTGAAAGAGGTTAAAAGGTTATTGGACCCATGGGTTTATTATTCCATTTCTCCTTGCTTGCCATTTTATAGTCAGTTGCAACTGATTGCAACCCTGATTTTGAACATGACATTGATACAAAAGCATCAGTCTTATGCACCAGGTCTACTCAATGAACCAGTGTTGAAGTGACTTACTTGTGACTTTCCAATTGGCTGTCCTTTCTGCTTCCCATTTTTGGAGTCGTTGCTTGAGTAGACAAATCTTGTGTCGTAGTAATACCCACTGATGCACCTACAGTTGACAGATCTGATCCATCTCTCATCTTTTGAAGACCAAGATGTTCTTCTGAAGGAGGTGCTGGCTCATTAGAGGAGCTAGTCAGTGATGATGCTAATGTGTCTCTCTGGCCATTGCTGTTATGGGGTTGTATTGCTGGCACCCCCATCACTAACGGTCCTTGGACGTAAGGTGCACATGTTCCTTGAACACTGCCTGAATCTGACTGTTGTAATGTTTCATAGAAACAACTTGTTCCTGATGGATGCTGTTGCCCCTCTGGCAATGTCATGGTGCCAACTGGGCCCTGTTGGACACATTGAGAAACATTTAGAATGGTACCAAACACAAACTGGTGGAGCCACTCCAAAATGCAGCACTCCTTAGCTTCAATAATGCCAATCAAGGCCTCTGTATATCACTATCCATGTGATGACTCAACTGCAGAATCTCTAAACAAATTTGGAAGCCACTGATGCAACTTACAAAATGTTCACATGGCCCAAAAAAGCAACAGAAGCTTAATTATGTGATTTGTTACACATCTGAACATCTCTAGTGAAATGCACACAGTGCTGTAGAAACAGAGATCACAAAACTGAATCCAGTACAAAATGCCAAACACCATCTACACATCCTGAACCACAATAGGATATTTGATGGTCTAGTGAATTAAAGTCAGGTATTTAATTCATACCTTCAGCACCAAGTGTGTTAAAAAATGACATCTCAAAAGACACTTGGAACTAACCTAATTTTAACCAGGAATGGGTATTCAAGCCATGCTGCAATAATACCAAGGTCTTCACACCATAAACAACACAATTGCTCTTATGGGGGATATCTAAAGCAAGAACCACCTTTCTTGCACAATTTTGCAATGCACTCTCTCCATTGTGGTACTACATTGACAGGCATAACAAGACATCACAACCAAAACAAATCAAGAACTAAAGTAAAAACCTCATCTCAAACAAACCTGTTCACAAGGGCATGACATCAGGAATTCTTCCAAAAAGAGGTCTGATAAATCCAGATGATGTCCTGAGAAAACACATAGTAGTTGAACTCTATAGACTATGTTGAAGGCTACTTACTTGATATGCGCGATATATGTTCGTTGGCGGAACATGTGAAACAAAATCCCCAGGATAAGAACTCTTTCTACCAGGGTGATAATGATGTCCCGTTGCTATTGACCATGAAGGATGACATAATGGATACAGTCTAGGGGCCATGCCAAACTCACCTGCTGCAATTTTTGTTTATCCACTGAAATAGCCTGTGCTTGCTTGTCAACCTTCCTCAATTTCTTCAGCACTTGAGATAGGTCAGCTTCCCCAAATACAGCAACTTGTGAGACAGCTCTGTTTACCTTGGTACCTGTAACACCTGCACAAGAACTAAAATGAGTTTGCATATTTGCAGCAGAATATGGGTCAACATTTTGTGTCCACAACACCTTCAAAACAATTAAATTAGTGTGCACTTGCAACAGAATATGGCTTAATGCGTGGATGCAGGGGTGGGTTGGGAATCACACTTACCAGGAACTTCCAAAACCAATTCTTGGACCATCTCTTCACACTTTCCACAACACATCTTCACCTTTAAAAGCATTTGGCTCTGCAACCAAGCACAACAAACTGTAGATCAGGCTTCAACACAATGATGAGTTGATCCACCACCTCAGGGCAAAGGTTACCTCAGCTAGCATACCAGAGAAAACCAAGTCTTCAAGCCTGGTATAATATAACCATCCATCTGAAAAACCATAATAAAACAGTCTATAAATGGCCAATGACACCTTCAGATGACTTCAGATTAAATACCATTGTTAGAATTTTGGTGGCAAGCTAGCTTCCAGTACTATGCCTGGACAACCACCAGGCCTGCAGCAAACCACCTCCCACATCAGGAGAAGGAACTCCAGGAGAAGAAATGGTGTGAGAATAGATACACTCTAGTTCACAAGTCCATGGTTACAGAGTGATTGAACATAAGAGTCCTGTGCATGTACAAATTCTTTGACACAAAAGCAAAGTGTGAGACTGATTCCGCAACCTGGCAATGACCAGCTGAAAAGTTTCATGATCGATATAACTTCCCCCATAGAATACTGCCACAAAAATTTGACACTACTTGATACTTTGAACACTTGTTTGCAGAAACATGCCATGCCACATCAGGTGCCACAAGCAGTCCTCTTGTCTTCAACTGGTGAGTTCAATAACACCCCTCTAGGCATTTTTTGAACAACATAACCAGAAGATTGCAGAGAGAGCTCCAGACTTTAGGGGATGATTATGTTGGGTACAGCCAAACAAAAAGAAACATAATAAGAGTGAGTGCACACATAACTTGTGACTTGTCACTCACAAAGCTCCAGACCGTCACCATCATCATGAATTGCAGGGACTACCTGCTATTATTACCCACTGACCTTGTCAACTCCTGAAAATGGATGTAGATAAGTATACAACAAGCAGCTCATCCTGTAATGACTCTGCCCTTTGTGGCAGGTTCCAACTTCAAACTAAAAACTTCCCTTATTGGATCTAGAACTTCTGATCTAGATGCATGCACTTCTATGGAACATGCACATCCACCATATGCACTCATAGTACTCCAAATGTTACTCGCACATTGGGTCAAGTTCAAGCCCAAATTTTTTGTCCAAATCCTACACGAATGTGTACTCTGTTCCACATGGGCAGAGGCAATACATCTGCTAAAACTTTTAGGAAAACAATTATACACAAATCTGCCTTCTAAGATTGTCACATTTCTGGAAGCAACTTTGTCATGCTGTCAATTGTACAAATAATCATTCAAGCTGTCACAAGCTTGTGAGGATCCTTGTAGTCAATTCATGGGAAGTCATGTCAGGAGCAGAGGATTAGATGGAGATGTGCTTCACAGTAACATCCAACTTTCATCACAATCACTAAACAAAAGTACCTTACCTCACCCACTGCAAGGGACTTTAAACTACCTTATTTCAAGCATATCCATCCTGGAGTGGCCAGCTCTGAATCAGACCACAATGCTTGAATCTTTGGCCACAAAAAGTGGAATTTTTGTGTGCAAACAGCTATAAGCCTTCACATCTCTCCCTCACAACTTGACAGAATAACTCTGTGTTCAAAGATCAGATTACCAATCAGTAGTACAGACCCTAGAGGAAAACACAGCACTGGACATCATTGGAATATAAAATTACTATCTCAAATGCAGCAACAGGCTCCTGTGCACCTCTGCATCAGTCAGGTTCCTGAAATAACACCTCTATTTTTGTTATGCACACAACTCACATCCCTACAAATTCTCTCTTCCCGAGGAAAACATTTACAAGAATGTGGTTAATCACAATGTCAAGTTCACCATGTAACTGGCAGGGTGACAACCATAGCTAATTGAGACACAGAGAATCATTAATGTGGTCATAACCTTGAATTGATGTGTAAATATCTTTCATAAGAATAGAGAAATCTCCATTCTCACAACGAAGAAGAAACAGCAAGGATAACACTTCCTCAGGAAGCCACAGAAAGAACCCAAACAAGGGGAGACAGAACAAACAAAAACAAAAAACACACACCAGTATGAACAAAAGTGCCAGTCTCACAACTGTTCAGGGACCATCAACAGTAGTATGTATGAATTGATGTGTAAACTATGAAAAAATGAACAGTAGAATTATCATGACCATTGAAGCATGGTGTTCTCTACATCTGTGGGAGAATAGTACCTCACTGACCACATCATCAATAGAAGTGTTGTTATGTACTGCCATCCTAGATTGAGATGGAGAAGACTTGATCTCATTTGAATAAGCAGTAGCCCATCTTGTGATAGTGTCACTTGACTCAGGCTCATTCCCATCACTAGCCAATTTTGGTTCAGCTGTTCTCCCAGGTCTTCGTATGGCATCTTCAGCCTAAATTCTCATCAAACATCATAAAAATCAACTCAGCCTCTTGCAGGTATATATACTGAAATCTAGGGACTTGTGACAGTCAATACTCTAGAAAGTATGAGAAAAAGGCACAGACTTCTGGATGATCCGTCAGTAATCAGCAACTTTGTACACTCGCTGAGGTTGTGAAAGCTGGGTGCCTCATCAGATAGCATCCCAGTTGGAAATCTTGAGTGAATCTTGTTCTCAATGTCTCCTCTGTGAGATAATCATGGAAACATGACAGCATGAGCAGTTCCAAGCTGGATGAAGGTCCTTGGCTTAAATTAGTTGACAGGACTGATGTGGCTCAATACACAACCAGATGACAGAGCCATCATATCTGCTTGTAGCATTGGGAGAACCTTCCTGCAACATGCTTGGACTCTTGGCTAACAATCTGGACATTATATGATCTGTAAAATCTGTATTTCCCAGTTAACCTAGCTCTGGAAAAGGTGGCAGGCCTGGCTTTCTTCCATACAACTTTTGCAATTGCCACCAACTCAATCATTTGGTCACCCTACCAATACTTTAACAGAAGTAGCAGCCAAACTATGCTTGGCCTCACCCTTCCGCCTTACCCTTCCCCATATTTGAACAGATTGCAGCTTGGTGGCAGTTCCTCTAAAACACAGTATTGAGCTTAAAGCTTTACTAGGTAGTTCAAAATGTCATACTTTGAGATCATGTAAACACCTGAGACTTCTACTGAGCATGAAGACACTCTTCACAATGATATCCCAAAGGGAAAATTCCCTGACCTCCTGAAGACACTCTTCACAGTGATATCCCAAAGGGAAAATTCCCTGACCTCCTGAAGACAAACAATTGCCCACTCTAGCAAAATCAATCTAGAAACAAATGTTAAAACAGGGTTTTGGTACATATTCAAGACAGCAATCACCTTGCATCCAGCAATAGGGAATGGCCAAACAGGGCCGTATAGCCACGAAGATAAGTCATCAGCCATTATGCCTCCAGAGAAGCTTCAGGTTGACAGGATTACAAATCTGCCAAACCACACCCCTGCAAGAATCAATAAAAAACAACACAGCTTCCATCCGCACAGATTGTGTTATATCCTTCATGAATGCTATATCATAGAAACCTGCTCGGATAAGCTACTGCAGTTAGGTACTACGTGCAGGCATGGTTTGCCACACCCTACAATCTATGGCTCTTGACTGTTCATAAACTGTTGAATATTGACAGCGGCACGCAAGCTGCTTCTACTTTTGTCCGCTACTTGTATCGTGAGTTTTGTATCCAAGTTGAAATTCCAATCTTCAAAGGAGAAGGAGAAGAGACTCACCGTCTGGTACTCAAAACCAGGCAAATGGAAGACTTAAAGTTGTGCAGTGAATCGCCCAAGCTCCAAGTACAACACCAGTTCACAATCAAGCATCTATAGCTATCTTCTTCACGAGCACATACAGTCAGCCAGCGCCCAGATCCAACAAAAGAAGTGGATCACACCATACAAACGAATTTCGAGCTACTAGTCAACATACCGAACTGCAATCCCTGCTACTGCATCTGAGAAGAGTGGAACTTAGCCATCTCTGGCCACAGGTTGACACAGTGATCGGCCTTGAGCCGTCGGTCAAAACTCAATTTTCGTTCTATTCGTTGTAAGCTAATACTGCAGAATCTGGGAGACGTCTAAAAGACAACACAAGAACCCATCCGATCTCCAAAAGTACCGAGGCAAGTAAGCATGCACATTCCAAAACTCATTTGCGTGTTGGATTTTTTTTTGGGGGGGGGGGGGTCCCACGGCAAGAAAGTTTGCCTTCAAATTTTTTTTTATTTCGGGGTGGGGAATTGCCTTTTCCTTCACCGGGGTCCACACGGAGCTAAGTTGCTGCGACCTGCCGGAAAGAATGGGCTTTCCGGGTCATAGCTATGGAACACCGACAGGGCAATACATTTCATTAGCCCGCGACAGATTTTTCTTCGAACCTGCAATTTCAAAGCCCCTAGCATGTTCTTGATCTCAAAAGGAACCTTCCGTCCCTATTCTGAATTGCGTTTTTAGAATGTCGGTCCAGTCTTGAGACTGATTCTTTGAATTTTTAAAAGCTTTGGTTTCAGACATTTTCACAAAAAATTTAAGTCTATCAGAATATGCATAGCACCAAGAAATAGGTAGTCCATTAGTCCAGGACAGATTTTTTTTTGGAACCTGTAGTTTCAAAGCCCTTAGCATGTTCTTATTTCAAAAGGAACCTTTGGTCTCAATTCTATTTTTTAAAAAAAACCTCAGGTTCAATCTTGAGACTGATTCTTTGATTTTCTAAAAACTTTGGTTTCAGACGTTTTCACCAAAAAAAAAGAAGTTACTAAGAAGGTTTGGTTCCATTTCCATTACATACAACTAAATTAAAAAAATTAAAAATGTTTAATTTGTTAAACTTGGTGCACACACCCCAAAATAAAAATTATATAATATTATCTAAATACAATCAAGTGCAATAACTTGTTTAAAATGTAAGGCCAAGTTCATTTTAATTAATAAAATTATACTTATGTACTTTAAAAAATTGAATTAAAAAAAAAAGCAACAACACCTTCAATTCAAGTCTTAATTCAATTTAAAAAATAGCTAATTCTCTGATTTGGCTCCAATGGTGGTTTCAAGCAAACTTAATACCTCTATTTTGGCAACCCTTGAACTTGACCTTCTAACGTGACTTGAATGTGCTCAAACTCAAGAACATGTTGAAATTCAAGAACCCTTAAACCTTTTCAAGTTGGGTGTATTTGTTATAATTCTTGAAGTTATAAAAATATTTCAGTGCTCTCACACCCACTTTTAAGTTTTTGATTCAAAGTGCCTTGAAACTAAGTGTGAAAACACTTGAATGCAAAATAAAAAATCTTGTGCTCTGCACAAAAAGACTTTGTCCTTAGGGATTTGGAATTTTAGGTTTCAAAGGAAAAAAAAGAAAAGCCTAGCCATGCTAAAAAATCTACCCTGAGATAATGAAATATTCCTTGGGGGAAGCGGTATTTTAAATGGCCTTTTGGTGTTCCATACCATCTTTGTATCAACTCATTTGTGCCCTAGTGTGTGCTTATGTTTCTAAGCCATATTTCTTTTATTGGCAAACCCATGTTGAATGGATATTGTAGGACCTTAATAAATTTGACATGAATTATTTTATTTCAAGAATTTCAGAATTCAATGATGACAAGGAGGTCTAAGTTTCATTCACTTTCAAGTTAAGCTCATCTGACAATGCAAACTAAAGAAATGAAACATTGCCCGTTTATGAGATATTTGAATTTTGAGAATCATTGTTTCTTAATTCCTCTACTGAAATGGCCGATCAATATCTTTATTATCCCAATTTCATTGTTAACTTGAAAAACTTTTGTGAAAATTCCTAAGTAGATATTCCAAGGATAACTATGTTTTTTTTATTGTTGAAAAAATAATACTCATGTTATGAAAATGAAACAAGGTATAATGTCCACAAGGTGGGGATGGTAGGTAGTTTTGTTATTATTTCAAAAAGTCATGGGACCAGTTTCATTTCAATGGGATACTGGACCTTATTGGCAAATAAGAATCAAGAATTTGTGTAAAAAGACATGCAAAGAAGAGCCAAGAAATGTGTCAAATGTATGATGGGTATCAAAATGGATAAAACATGATTTTTTTCATTCATGTTGAAAATAGAAATAATTTTAAAATGAAGGCCGAAAATAATATTTAATATGCTGAAGTGCATTCTAAAAATAAATAAATTATTTGTCATTGAGGCACTGAATTTATTCAAGTACGAGCAAGCCCATCCTTGGTTGGTATCATTATAAATCATTTCAACAAAATTCAATGAAAGGTGGACCTAATTTGATTTAATATAATTTTTCAATTTTTTAAAATTATGATTTTTATTATTGATTTGCACCACATGAATTTGGTGTTCCCCACCTATGTATAAATTATGAAAAAATTATAAACACTTACATAACTTACATAAGTAAAAAATTGTGTTCTTGAAATGTTTTTTATAACATGGGTTCTTACGATTTTTGACCCATGATCATTAAGTGTAAAAATCGTTGTAATTTTTTTATAAACTTTATCAACTATAATGATTAGGGTATGGCTCAAATTGTTGATGAAAAAAGATAAAATGAAAATCATTCCAAACCTATAAACATTAACACAGTGACCTTTCAAGACTTCCTAATCTTAACCTTCAAAATTTTCTTTTAACCCATTTCATGGCCATGAAAATCTTCTACCCAATTTTCACATTCTTGCATAAAAACCCTTGTTAGAAAATATGCCCCAAATGCTTTGTTCACAATGTGTACACTCTATTCGTTTGTGCACAATTTGTACATATCTTGCTTTAGTAGCCCATAAGCCTAGGCCTAAATTTCTTTCTTACATCTTTTGTTATTGCCACCAACTTTTAACTATGTGGTTAGCTTATCAAATTATGAATTAAAAATAGCAACCAAATTGTGTTTCACTTCAACCTTTTACTAGTAAGTATTTCTTCCAACATAATAAATGGTTTGTTAACTCTTGTAATTCCCATGTGTTAACAACCAAAGGAAGACAGTGAGGATGACGGGCATAAATGAACTATTGACGAAAATTTGAAGCAAAAGGTGGCATCAATTTGAATTTATTTAAGATGTGGCAACCACTTAGAAGTTTAGCCATGGTGAACATGCATAGGGGAAAGCATGGAAAAGAAAAAGAGGCTAGGCTAAAAAATAATTTATTTTTTTGCTTGTATAGAACAAGGATAGGAAGGAGTGCTATAGAAAAGAGCGCCTCCACACTTGCAGTTGGGTGTTGAAAATCATGCTTGATGTACATGGATTGTAAAGGTAATAAAATAAGTGTGTATGTGTGTAAGTGTGTGAAATCTTTGTTGCTTCAAATTAGTAGGTAACAAAGGAGGGCACTATTCCTTGTTCCCTATTCACAAGAGTCACAAGTGTTTGCAATAGGGTTGTTTCTGCTATCACTCAAGTGGCTTGTGATTTCTTTAAAAAGCCTTTCTATTTGGGCAACTAGTCCACAAAAGGGGCTAGATTAAGAAGTTCCTTGAGAGTGGGTTCTTCCTTTTTTGTGTTGTAGTTAGACAATAAAATCAAAGATAGATGAGAAGGGATTAGAGGGTTGTAATACTTGGTATCAAAGGAGAAGTAAATAAAACCTTGGATACCCCATCTTTTGTTAGTTTCAAAACCTGAGCAATAGTTTTATTCTCTTTGCTTGTTTTTTGTAAAACAAACCATAATAATAGACCTAACAAAGAAGTTGTTGGTAACCCCAAATCTAGTTCAGTGGCAAAGTGCTTAATGGCAAAGTTGGTTGACAAGGGTTTCGTATGCACATTAAGAAAACCTAGCTTCCTATTGGTTTATTTATTAACTTTTCTTTTGGTATCCCTATCTTGGTTTGAATGAATTCAAAGGATTGTTAGGTCTATTGATCGAGATAACAAAAACCTTTTTGGGGGTTAAATATTGTCTATGAGAACAGGGAGCCCCAAAGCTTGATCAGAGGTGTTGGTATTTGGGATTGATAACATTATTCATGACACCTTGGCCTCCATAGTGTGGATGGAGCTTTTAGGGTATTAGCCAATCATGATCCAATGGAGAAGCATGAATGTGAGCCTAACAAGCGGGATTTGGAGCCTAATTTTGAACCTAAAAGTTCTAAGGACCAACAAAAAGCCAAATGTCAGAAGGATGTGAATAAAGATATTCATAAGATGGTTAAACATTCAAAATTTCATGGCAAGGATACGACCTTTGAGGATGTTATGTCCTTCTTGGAGACTTTAGAGGAATTATTTGAGGAGGACTACAAAGAGGTGAAACAAGTTAGGATAGCCATAGTGATGTTATGGGCTAAGACCAAGGTATGGTGGGGACAAGTGAAAGCAAATCATAAAGCCCGCGGCCAACCACCAATGAATACTTGGGCATAATTTAAACAATTTTTTACTACCTAATATATGTTGGGGGATTATTCTACCCATATGAATGAAGAACTAATCCAATTAAAACAAAATCAGATGGTCATAGTGGAATACAAACGGAAAGTTTGACATGCACATCATTTACTTTTTTTCCCTCGGGGAATTGGATAGGGTGTGCATTTTCGTAAATGGGTTGGATGACCATATTAAGTTTATGGTTAATGCCTATAATCCCAAGATTTGTTTTTAAGCTTATAGGGGTCCATTCACAGTTGTGGTTTTAAAAAATGGAAAAATGATTTCATTAATTTTTACAAATAACAATTACACAAAACAAAATGAGGTGTGAATTTTTTTGAATGGTTTAAACTAAGATAATTCATGTGGTGGTGATGATTTATTTCATGTGTACATTGGTGTGCATTTAAGCTTTAGTTTAAACCCAAAAATGCAAAAAATGATTAAATAAACATTTATAAACAATTTCACATTTTTTTGGAATGATTATTTCTTGCACATGTGACCCACACTTCAAGTTATAAATTTTAAGCCTAGGGTAAAATCATAGTCAAAGGAACCCCCCAAATGAATGGACATTTTTTAAAACTGCATTTTTTAATGTTTGAACGATCATAAGGGAAACATAATAGTTTAGATTGTCATAAGTTTTTTTGGAATATTTTTCATTAATTGCAAAGTTTGCATGTTCAAAAATTGACACAAATCAAAAATGTTTTTGCATGTTCAAAGCATTCAAACTTTGAGAGTGGATAGTCTTTGTTTTTTTCAAATGTCTTTTTTTCTTACCAAATGTGCACCATTCCTTTTGAAAATTGAAGAGGACTTTTTCATGGATGATTAGAAGGGCAAAAGGACTTGAACTAATGAAAATTGTATTTATAACCAATTTGAGCACATTTGGTTCAGAAATGTTTTTGACCCTAAAAATTATGGATTTTGAAAGTGTGGATTTAATAAAAGTTGTCCATATATATGTGATAGAGGGCATGAATGCATCATATACATGATGTAAAATCAATTTGTAGTCAACATGTATTTATATTTAAAATGCAATGTTAAATGGGGTATTTGAAATACATAATTTTAAGTTGTAAACCTACGTAGGAGTGACATGTGTCATGTGCAATCCTTGGAAAAGGAACTTTATCTTGGTGCCCTTGGTTCCTTTAACCGTGATTTCACCCCCTAGTGAATATAAAAAATCAACCAAATGGCCCAAAAAAGTATTAGGCTTTTTTTTGTAGCCCTAAAAATTGAATCTTATTACTTTCTAAATTTTCATATGATTTTTAATATAATCAAATGCATGTAATGAACATGGCCAAACATAGATGTAAACATTACATATCCATTAAAGAAAATTGACATCAATTGCATTTCTAAATGCATTCCTTTTGATTCCTTTTATAAAGGGGTGCAATTTAAACATTTGATATAATTAGACTGAAAGGAATCAAAAGGACATTTATATAATGTCCAAATTTTTTGATTTTTTTATTGCTTTAACATGATGCCATTTTATTTATTGGCATAAGAAAATTCAATACAATTACAATGATGCAAATAAAAAAATTTCAAAGTTTTCCTTTCTAGTCTTAAAAAATTTAGACATTTCGTTTTGGTACCCTAATCATGAATAGATCCATAGGTTAAAGCCATAAACTTTGATACTCGAAATAAAACTTATAGGAAACCATTCAAAAAACATGGATAGAATGCCTAGGGTAGAAACTAATACCCCTAACACCCAGGGCCATATGGGAAAATGGAAAAAACTATGGAAAGTTTGGAAACCCCAACCAAGGGCAAGTCCAACGTCAAAAACCCCACCTAGGCTTAATGAGAAAAAACAAAAAGACCATGAACGAAAAGGCTTGTGTTTTTCTTACCATAAACTTGGCCATCAATCTTTCCAATGCTCAAAAAGGCCTCACCATACAATAGCCTTTAGTTTGATAGTTTATAAGGAAGGCGGAAAAAACAAAAACCCATGAGGCAAAAGACAAGGGGCTTATTCGAGTGTTAGTATCCATATTGGAATGAATGGTGGCACATTACCTTACTATGATCTACATTGAAGGGGTAATTGCTAGAAAACCTACATTGGTGTCGGTGAACCTTGGTATTCACAATTTAATGTTTGAGGTTTTTGCTACTAGTTTAGGCCATCCCATTAGAACTATGGATCCATCTAGGATTTTATTGTTTAATGGTTAGGTCCAAAGCACAAATCTTTTCATGAAAGTTGTGCTAATATAATTTCTAGGATTGGAGACCAACATCGATTTTAAAATCTAGCTAAGAAATGTTTATGATGTCATTATAAGCATGCAATGGCTAGATTTAGTGGATGCATAGGTAGTGTGCAAGCACAAATTGGTTTGCGACACAAAATTTGATGGTTTGGCTTTTGAACTTATAGGTGTGCGAGCTTTACTTAATACCCTTTTACCTTTTGTTAAATAAGTTTTAAAATGTGTACAAAGGGATGCAAAACTATTTACCATAAGTGTGCATGAGCCCATAAATGAGTTCGTGAATCAAAATGGTATAAGTGAAATGTTGGGGAAGCTTTTTAAAGAATGTTTTAATATTTTCCCTATAGATTTACCTAGCTTACCATTGGGTGAAAACATCCTTGGGTGGTATCACTTAAGGAATGGTTAAGAAACCAAAAATGACCAAATTGTTTTCCTAGGCCCTTTATTTTAAAAGTTTTCACAATTATATATATATATATATATATATATATATATGTTTATCAATTGCATGCTCTATTATATGGCTTAAAGTTTATTTTGGAATTAAAAGAATTAAAAATTGTTAAAATTTTGTATTCCTAATTAAAATGGCCCTTTTAGAAATTAATAACTTTAATTTTGGAAATTCATAATTAAATCATACTCATTCAATTAAGTACCTAATAAAAATGTAAAAATAGAATGACTTCCAAATTACCTTAGGAAAAAATTTCAAAGAAAGTTGTTAAATCATGTTTCAAATTTGTGTTCCTAATTAAAAAAACTCAAGGAAAAGAACTAGTGTGACATTCCCAAAACTTTTTAAAAATGTAATGATTAGGAACATGAAGATACACAATATTATTGAAATTTCAAAATCTATGGAACTTAATAAATGTACTCATTAAAAAATATTTATGAAAATATTTATTTAAATGCTTCCTATGAGTTTTCAAAGTTCAATGGGTCTAGGAAAATCAAGGTGTGATGTTCCTAGCGGTATTAACCAAGGATGCTTTCACTGCACCAATTTGGGAAGTTGATTATTGACCATGCGATTGTTTTAATGTCAGATGCAAAGCCCATCTCTAGAACCCCTTATTGAATATCCCTTGTTGAATATGAAGAATTGGAACAACAATGAAGTGATCCTATAAACAAGGGGCATATCAAGCCTAGTAAATCCCCTTGGGGTGTTCCTAATCTAATCATTAAAAAAGGATGGGACTTTAAGGCTTTGTGTGGATTATAAAGGATTGAACAAACTTACTATTAAAAATTTATTTATTTTACCTAAAATTGATGATCTTTTTGATCATTTGCATGGAGCCATGACCTTTCCAAAATAAATTTTAAAAGTGGCTACCATCAAATTTGTGTGAAGGATCAAACTATTATTATAATTGGCCTTCAAAACTAGTCATGGGAATTATGAATTTTTGGTGAATCTACCATTGGGACTAACAAATGCCCCAACCGCATTTATGACTTTGATGAACTCGTTGTTTCAAAAGTACTTGGGAAATTTTGTGCTAGTGTTTATGGATGACATTTTGGTTTATTCCAAATCCAAAACAAAACATTTAAAACATTTAAGGACTATATTTGAAGTCTTGAAAACTAACTAATTATATGCCAAAATGAGCATATACATGAATTTGATGTACCCCAAGTAGACAACCTTAGACATGTAGTTTTAAACAAAGGAATAATAGTTGATCCTAGCTTATCAAAGCCATGTAGTATGTATGGCTGGATGACCAACTCCCCAAGGATAAAATAAAAGTGAAAAGTTTTTTGGGTTTGGTTAGTTATTATATGTGTTTTGTGAAAAAATTGCCCAAATTGTAGGACCTTCAATTGACGTATTAAAAGGGAAAAACAGTTCCCAGGGTATCCAATGGAACCCTAGTTGTGAATAAGGTTTTCAAACCCTGAAAAATGTCTTAACCTCTGCTCCAATATTAGGTGTTATTAACCCCAAGATAGGTGAGCTAGTATTACGCACCAATGCTAGTGATCTAGCCATAGGTGCAATGCTAATGCAAGAAGGGCAAATAATTGCCTATGAGTTTAAGAAGTTGGCTTTTGGAAAACTAAACTACCCCACCCATGAAAAGGAGTTGTTGGTTGTAATTCATGCTTAAAAAATTTGGAACCACTATTTGTTAGAAACATAGTTCATAATTGAAATTGATCATGAAAGTTTAAAACATCTAATCACCCAACCTAATTTAAGTAGGAAGCAATGTAGGTGGGTGGAAAGATTACAACAATTTGATTTTTGTTAATTAATGTCATATGTGAAATGCAAAGAGAATGTTGTAGCTGATGCCCTTTCTTGTTGTCCCTTGGCTAACGCTATTTGCATGGTGAAAAACATCGTGATGCAGGACATAAAGAAGTATTATATAATTGAGATTAGTGGTTTAAAGAACCTTACGAGAACTTTGAAAAAGAACTTAAAACCCATGAAAAAATTCAAAAATATTAAGCTTACACCTTAGGTGGTGGGGTTCTATATTATGGCATTAGGGAATATGTATCCTTAATTTTGAAGATTTTCATGTTAATTCTTTATGATTGTCACAATATCCCAATAGCTGGTCATCTTGGATTTCAAATGATTTATATGCCATAAAGAAAACTTATTTTTGGCCAGGCATGAAATGGGATGTATGAGAATATGTAAAAAAATTGTTTTTTGCACATGTCAAATAATTAAAACCGAGTAGATTAAGACTTCAAACTTTCTACAACTATTGGGGGTTTCTAATAACAAGTGGGAATCCATTAGTATGGACTTCATTGTGGGTTTGCCTAAAAACGAAAAGGACACGATAGTATTTTTGTAGTGGTTGACCAATTCCCAAAACATGCCCATTTCATACTTGCCAAATCCACTATGTCAACCATGGATGTGGCAAAATTATTTCTTCATGAAATTTTTCGTTTACATGGTTTGCTAAAGGATATTATTTGTGATTGGGATCGAAAGTTTATAAGCCAATTTTGGGGTACCTTGATCAAAATGTTGAGCACCAAACTAAAAATGAGTAATGCCGATCACCTTGAAATAGAAAGAACCAATCATACTTTGAAAAATATGTTAAGAAATTTTGTAGGGCATATACAAGTGACATGGGAACAATACCTATTTCTAATGAAATTTAATTATAATGTAAGTTGACATTCCTCCATTAAAACCATTTTATGCCCTTTATGGTTAAGAGTGTTTAATTCCTTTTTGTATTTCAACATTCAATTTTAAAGTGGAGGGAATCAATAAAATGATAGCCACCATCCAACATATTTTAACATTGGTCAAAGAGAGTATGAAAAGTGTTCAAAATTGGGCTAAATTTTACAAGGATAAAGATCATACCCCTCCAAAATTTGAGATGAATGATTGGGTCTTTTTATAGGTCAAACCTTAACATAGTGGCCTAAAACTAGGGAAATGCCAAAAACTATCCCTTAGATTTTATGAACCCTTTGTCATAATAAAAAGATTTGGGGAGATAACCTACCTTGGATCTCCCAAATTAGTGGTGAATATATTGAAAATCAGAGAAAGGTGATAAAGGATCAGAGGGTTGTAATACCAAGTAAGAACTTTTGATTTGTTAAGCTTAAGCTTTAGTTGGCTCAAGCTCAACACAAAAACGACACAGCTTCAATAATCAGCACATGCGTGTAGATTCCATGAGCGTGCTAAATTGTAGTTGTTCTTGCTTTCATCAGCTACTAGTTACCTCAGTCTAGAATCTAGATATTATATGCAGGTTTGCAACCATATTTTGCATACTCCAGATCTGTGGCTATTGGATTAATGTTCATGTAAGCAACGTACAAGCTGCTGCAGCTGCTGCTTTTGTCCTGCATTTATGTCTTGACTTAAAATGTATATTAAAATTTCAGTTCAAAACCCAACACTTGTTACAATTTATATTACATCCAAGGATAAAGGACCAATACAGTTCAACCAGATATTTCACAGAAACCATATATATCACATGAAGATTGCTGGGGCATTTTTCATGCGATGTGAAACCACTTCTAATTCACGTGTTATAAAATTAGCGTTGGATAAGTTAGATGCTCCAGGTCTACTCTCGAAGTGGGAACTTGGAAGTTTTCTACCCAAAGGGCATGTTTTGTTGATGTCTTAAAGTTATCTATTTCATCTGCGAGCTCAAAAGATATTTGATACCATGTGGTGACGACAAAGGCCTCTTGACACCTCAAGTTGAGAAAACTCATGTGCTGAATCATGTGCAGAACTAAATTTTCCATTGCTTTTGCATATACTTGCATTCCACATCAAAATTAAAAGATAGATTTTGAACTGTCCATGATAACATGCACATCTAGAGTTGTAGGCACAGCCTTGGCATAGCCCAGTTAAATATTGCTAAATAACACATATCTCATCTTGTAATTTGTGGAGTTGCCCACTACCCGAAGTTCCACAATAGTACTCATCTAATTTTGAGGCTTTAGCTCTCCACATATCCAAAACCTACAGGTAGACAGATCATGTTGATTGAATAAAACTACAACAATCATACTCTCTCATCTCATTGTAATAAGCATCAAATGCTGCAAGAACACAGAAAGCAGCATGTACCATTTACAAACACCATGCATGTGTTTGATTTAATCCACATGACCAAACTTTGCTTCAACTTATATGTACAAGTTAAGGTTTTTTTTTTCTGTTTTTTGGTCCGTAGTATCATACTTGTGATCAGCCCAAAATTGTCACGCGTCTGTATTTTAAAACACTGTACATTACTGACAAAAAAATTGCCCCAAAATTAAGAGACATGTGTCGAAATGTGGTGAAATTTTCTCTAGAAAAGTTTTCCTTAAATAATAAATTCAGTGATTTATTCTTAGAAAATTGGGAATTTGTGACAAAGTATTCCTTTTTATTTTTTGAGATTGAAATTTTGCTAATGTTCGCCAGAAGAAAATTACTGATGATCAATGTACACCCAGAACATAATTAACATATATTAGTCTGTATCAAATTGATGATCAAAAACTTAAAATCACAACAACGTGCATGACAAAAAACATATTCAGATTCTTCTATACTGTGTCTGTAATCAAACACCAAATTGAATCACATAATGCCGCAGAAAGTGCTGCCATTTCCCTTATCACCTTGTACGCTGGTCTTATAGCTGAAAACTGAGCCTGAAATAGAACATGTGAGTCAGTTTTCAGCAGCGGTAGGATCACCAACCCAATCTTATTAGCTGAAGCACAACAGGACAGGCATAGTGTAGACTGGAGAGATTCTCTCCGGGCCCAATTCCCGTTGCACCAATGTTTGATCGAAAACCCTCAATGACAGTAATTTCGATCAAGTGAAGCAACAACTTTCTGAAGAACAGAGCTGGATTTGAACTGAAAGTCTGGAACTGTGCTATCATTGCAGAGCTAGAAATTGCATGGAGTGAAGCTGGTAACATGGACATTGCTTCCTGATAGACCAGACACGCGGTCAACAGCTCATTTC
>Ga0116227_10001251_pt1 | contig 55964 bp, 34 predicted proteins | sample S1TSphgellanicum_FD_89693 | JGI IMG/M metagenome (GOLD analysis project Ga0116227, IMG submission 89693) | Host-associated microbial communities from peat moss isolated from Minnesota, USA - S1T2_Fb - Sphagnum magellanicum MG | ecosystem: Host-associated > Plants > Peat moss > Unclassified...
ATTATACATGCTTTAGGGCTTAGCTTCTAATAGAAAAAAAAAAAAAAACTTTGATAACGTTATTATAAAGATTTAAATTTTCTTATTAAAAAAATGGAATGAAAAAAAAAAAAAAAAAAAAATTTTTTAAAAAAAAAAAAAAAAAAAAATAAAAAAAAAAATTGAAAAAAAAAAAAAAAACAATGAAAAAAAAAAAAAAAAAAAAACCAACATAAACACTTAGTGATATCAAACCAAAAAGGTTAATGTTGAATAAAGTCAAATAACTTTATCCCTATGCCAAACTTATAGTCAGGGAACCAGGTATTCTAGTTTTATATTGGTGGTATGGTCGCCAAATGTTAAGGCCACTTGGTAAATAATGGGGTTTGTTAATGAAACAAAAATTTAATAAATTCCTATCCAAGGGGGGTGATCTTTGAAACCACCAAAATTCAACTATTGGTAAATCAAATAGATTTTCGGAGTATTGTAATTTTTGGTAGGGGAATCACACTATTGGATTTGAAATGGGGGTAGACACCTGCAACCACCTTAGATATCAAAACACAAACCTAAGATTCATGTGACAACAATAAAATAAGCATGGAAAAACACACACATTGAATGAACATACTTGAAAACATAAAACCTTGTGGAGAAATGTCAATTTGGCAAAAAACACTAGTTACTCAAAAAGAAGGCAAAAAGTTCAAAAGGTTTGAACTTTCTCCACAACTAGTCTTGAAAAAACTTTGTACAATCTTTTCCTTTGCAAAAGAGAAAAAACCTAAAAATCCCCCCTAGATATATACCTTCCAAACCATATTTTAAAAAGTCATAATTATTAATCCAATTGATCATTTTTAGATTTTTGGTGCTAGAAATAACCATCTCTAAATCTAATTTCAGTTAAGACAAATTTGGTTTCGATTCCATAAATCTAATTTTGGTTACAACAATCTGATTTCAGTTACCCAAATTTAGTTTCGGTGACATTGCCTTAGTTAAAATTCTATCAAATTCAGTTATAAAATCAGTTTCAATTACAAAAATATTTCTCACTTCAACATCAACCTATAAGGTCACCTATTGTTAAATTTAGGTAACAAAAGGTCATCACAAACTTCATGGGTCACAATTTGGCAATAATAGTCATGCAAAATTTGCTTTTCATAGGTTCGTATGGAATAGACACGAATGTCATTCATCTACTTGTATTGTTTGAACATCAATGTTGTATGCATTGTTTAAACGCAAATGTTGTGTGTCTATTCATATTGTTTACACACAAAAGTTGTGCACATGATTTTCATTTTTAAGTAATGCATGACATTCGTGTGTAAATAATATGAACCCATGAAATAACAAATTTCACATGAATTCAGAACAAACCCATGAAGCCTAAAAATTTGTGATGGTAACCCTTTTTGAAACTTCACCTAGGCTTCATGTGGCCGTGTAAGCTCAATACTAACATATCTCTTGTATTATATGTCACAAACTCTCATGAGCAGGGCTTTTCTCCTTGTGCACGAGAATGGGTGTTTGTTTATTTCAAGGGATACTCAACAAGGAAACATTCAAGATGATGATGCATTCTTTAATTGGACCATTCAATATACTATGATAGTGTTGAGTAGTGGCTTGCCTTTTAGAACCGGAGATGAGATCCATGTCGACACTTTTCAATTGCTTATCCTTGCCTTGTTGTCTCCTAGGAGTTTAGTGGTGAACATCAATACTTCCACAAGTTTCTTTCAATTCCTTTTGCGTTTGACTTTGTCCAATTTCATCTCTTTCTCTATTCTTTTTTGTCTCTTTCATTTTGCATTGTAGATTTCATTAAGAGGTTTTCCATGAATCAAGTATCTATTTGAAAGCATGTCAAAATTTTGGAACACATTTTCTACTTGAGCTAGACTGAGATGTTTATCTTGAGCTTCTACAACTGTTGTTGGATGTTCTTGAGGAGCAAACCAATGTTGCGAAGGAAGAAAATAGTGACTCGGATGTTCCTCTTTAGAAGAAGTCCAGACTTGATCTTGATTGTGAGTAAATTTAACCTTCACAATTTAAAATATTTAATGTGGATCTTTGTTCAAGCCTTGATAATTAACATTCCATTGCTTGATGTAGAAATTGGTTGCCTCTAAGGCAAAGGACAATTCCTTTTTTTGCCTATGAAGAATTCTTCCCCATCCTACCATCAAGTCTTTCATTACTAGAATATTCAAAAGCTATGATTCATCATTTTTTCACCATTACATTTTCAGATGTACAAACAAAACATCATAAATATAGTAGCTATGTTTTTCACTACATTGAGGATGAAGCTATAGAATAAGTCCTTAACTCTAGTTTTTTCTTCAAGCCTTCATTATTGTTCCATTTTTTCTAACTCGTTTGGTCAACGCAATGTTTTCACATCTCGTTTCAAACCATTTAAATGATTATATATTTTTAGTTACAAATCCTAACAAATACAAATTAATTATGCACATATCATAAATCCAAATGAAATCTTAATCCAATGGAAACAATTTACTAATTGGGCTTCAAATTCAAGATAATAGTGTGAAAATGTTTGCAAATTTGAAAACTACTATTAACTCTTCAAGACATCTAGCTTTGCATGTGCACATAATCCCTTTATACTTCTACCATAAATCCATGATGCATAGTGTATAAACGCTATTAAGTTATGTAACCATGTTTCATTTCTCAAGATTATATTGTAAGTGTTGGCACTTGGCATGTATGCATATGTTGAATATATTTATTACATAATTCCCCAAAATGGAGTTCACAACCTTCGTATATATTTGACACTAGAATAGAGTTCAAAATTGTTATGTTAATAGTAGATCACAAATTCCATATTAAATTTCTATTTTATCTATAATGACTTCAAATTTTTAATTATCTTGCAACATATCCCAAATAAATAACATAGATATGACCTTGTAGATGAGTTCATAATCATTCTTTTGTAGGCAAATCATAATTTTGACATTGCAAATGAATGTAATATTATTTTGGCGGACATAGATCACAAATTTCATTCTCATTACATTGCTACTAATTTCAAATCTATTATTGTGGAAAAAGATGAAAATTTTCATTTATATGATAATCAAAATTAGTTGAACATATGTAGGTGGAATGAAATCACAAAATTTTATATCCCTTCCACTTTTTCCAACAATAATCCATCTCAAGGTGAGCACAAACATCATAAAAAAGTATGAACTATCCTATAAATGGATAGTGCACCATGGAATAGATATATTTATCATGAACCTATCTTAAACTTGTATGATTGCAATGTCAATTCATTGTCGCTTTAGATTAGAATTCTTCGATGTCAATCCGTGATAAACTTGAATATGGACACATTCAATACATTGTTCGTGTGTCTTTAAACTCTTGGATGTCCCTCTTTGTGACAACTGGCGTCTTGTCCTTATCTTCTTCACTAAAAGATGTTGCATCCTTTGTTTCCTTGTTGCTTAAAACAATTAAGAATACACTATTTTTCAAGATTTCTTCCTTGTGCAGTGCTTTGCATTTTCAGCCTTTTTTCTCTTTGGAGGTAAGAAGATTAAAACTATCTGCAAATTGTTCCATCAATTTTTTTATTGCGCTTGAATGCTTGCATCTTGACAAAGTTGTTTTAATATCTTCACTATCTCTAACGTGCCTATTCACATCCCCTTTTTGAAGGTTTTTTGGCGAAGTAAAGAACTTTTCAATGTTGGTTTCTTTTGAAATCTTTCTCAACTTCATTTTTTAACTATGTTCCTTGCTGATTATATCCATTACGCATAGTGAGTCAATATTGTGAAACAAGATCTATTGACTCTAACTTCTTATTCTTAACAATGGCATGTGTTGTTTGTGGGACATTCCAAATTCTTGTGAAAAATGTGGTTCTTACAAATTTTTTAATAGTCCTCACTTGGATGTATGCATGTGTGGGTCATGAACATATGATGGTGACCCACATTCTTCTTAATGCCACAATTTGATAATGACATGGTTGTTTTACTCACAAGATTTTTTATCCATGTTTTTAACATCTTCTCCTTCTTCTAATGTCAATTGCAATGGTGTTCTTGGCTCCCCTTCTCGCTCCACTAGGGTTCCTTCTTCCTTCTCCACTGGGGCTCCTTTTTTCTATTCAACTAGTGCTTCTTGATTTGCATCATATTTTAAAATTGGTAACCCATATTCATTGTCATTTGGATCACTTTCATTTTTTTGCCACTTCTTGCACGTGGTTTCTACCAATGAATATCGATTTGCTTTACTCATCCCCAATAGATATTTTATTTGTTGTAATAAATGGGTCCTATAGTTTTGGTTTGTTTGTTCGATCGGTTATGGATTGTCCCCTAAAGCTTATTGCAAGTTGTTCATGAAATTCAGGTCAAACATTCGTATCACTATGGCATACACTTTGTATTCTTGTACATTATTTCTCAATGCCTAGTATCCCACTCTAACCTTATATTTTGCATATATCGTTTTCATCTATCTTTGATCCACCACTGGATATAGATGCAAGTCTCTTAGAGTTCTAATAACCATTTTCACAGTTTCAAAACTACCCTTGCAATGGAAAATTTATGTTTCCACCATGCCGTTATATCATTATATATAATCATTCAGGACGTTTGTGTCTATTTTGTAATTATCATTTCTGAATGTCCCTTTTAGTGTGTAGGCTAGTAACATTTATGGCGATTAGTCACTAATGTTCTATTATTTGATCAGTGACTGTTTATTTCAATAGTCATAAAAGATGCTTCCTTGTTGATCACTAATTTAATGCATGATGTTTTAAAATGTGCCACTTAGCATCATTGTTCATTTCAATATTCAACGCCACCATTATTTAGATCACAAATTGATCTTGCTAGATCTTACTAGATCTTTTACATTAAACACATTGATTTTCTCCTTTATGTGAAAAGTACCAATTGTATATGCATATGCATAACTTTTGATTCATTATTGCCTCAATTTTGTTTTTCAATTATAGTACACATTCATGGTCTAATTTTCTCATGCTTCTATTATCACAAATGTCCTTCTACTTTTCATTGAATTTTTATTAACAAAAAATATTTTTATTCATAATTGCAAATGAATCCATTTTATTTCAATCAAATTTCCATTAATTACATATGATTTCTACATATAGACATTGCAGACATTATTTGTACTCCATAGTGTGATTGAATAAACATTATTTTATCATTAAGGGTTTGGGTGTCATCTTTTCTGACTATCCCACACTTCTTTTAGTTTCGGTGGCGGTCCAATCATCTGTCAATTCATAAGCGATTAGAGAACTTTGTTTCTTTCATGTTGTGGGACCCAAGGTTGCCTCGGAGTTGCATATAGTCTTCTTTTAGGTTTTTCATTTCTATTACTAATAATCCACATAAGGTGACCAAGTCTTTGTTTGATAGATCTTTGAGAAGGCCACTAAAGTAATGTTCTAGAAATGGCTTTTTAAGGCTTGTGCGTTGTTTCAAGAATTCCATCATGTGTTTGAACATCGCCCAATGATAGTCTCTAATATCCTATGTTATTGATTAGGGGTTTGACCTTGGCATGTTCATGGCAATAAATGGACCTTATTATTTTATCTTTTTGTTTGCCCATTGCTAGGTAGCCCACTCATATGTGTTATCCACTTTGTCTTTTTGTAGGTTGCCCCATTTCTTGATTTCTAATTGTCCAAATAAAGGGTTGAATCTATTGTCATCTTGAGGAACTCACCATGGTTATTCTATTTGTTTAGACATTATGTCCAAAATTGAATGAAATAATGCATTTTCAATCATGCATAGAATTATTAGCAGCAGCTCACCATTAATCAGTGATCTATTTGTCATTTTTGGAAGAAATTCAATTGAGATTTTAAATTGAGTAAAGCAATTAATATTGAGTACGTGAATTAATAATATTGGGTGGAAGGTTACAAATATTTTATCGATTTAATAAGATTGCAATATTATATAAAGGTATAATCAATGGAAGTGGATAATGATGATACCAAAAATGCAAACATATAATAAATAGCAAAAAAATGTAATTAAAATTGTATTGGAAATGTAATGACAATGCAATCAATGTATGAGTTTTTTATAGGCTTCCAATTAAGTTATAGGGATTGATTGGGTACTATATATGTGTCCTTTGGAGTTACAAGGATTGAATGGGTATTGTATATGTGTATTTTGGAGTTCCAAGAATCAAGGACTTGTCAGGATTTTTCAACAAACAACTCTTATGTTCAACTTCAACCTTAATTCATATCAAAAAGTCTATTAAACCATAAATTACTACTAAAAATGGTATTTTGGTTTCTCCTTCAATTGTTGGAACGTCCTTTTTTCTACTATCGCAAACATCTCATGGTTTCGAGGCTGGGCCTATCATTCAACGATTCATAAGTTGTTTTAACACTTTTAAAAAAAAATCTTGTGGCACCTAGGTTCACCTACCTGGAGTTGCATAAAGTCATTTACTAAGCTCCATAAATTCTATTGAAAGGAGGTTCCCAAGAGTTACCAAATCCTCCATCGACAAATTCTTCAATAAGCTTGTAAAAAAAAGTTCTAGAACCAACTTTTTCAAACTTGCCCATTCTTGGAATAAATCCATGGCATATGTAAACATTGCCCAATGGTAGTCTTCCATATCCTCCTTCAAGATGTTTACAATTTGTTTGAGCAATGTAAAACATTATTTGTCAATCTTCACATTCACCATTACCATGTTGCCGATTTATTTGTTTTGTTAAATTGTTTTTTTCCTTTATAATCTCCATGCTTTGATTTTTAATAACTACTTGAAGGGGTTTAACAGGGTGGGATCTCTTGCATATTCCAAAGGTGTTTTTATCATTTTGCATATTGTATTTAATATGCTTGAGATTAAATACATTTTAATCATAGTTTCCAAGGTGTTTGGTGTGACCATTGCTGTGAATTTTCTTTTTGCCATTGTAAAATAAATGTTTAGAAATTGCAAATGGGTCATAGTCGTAGAAAAGTTGGAGCTAGGTAGTTTTGGTGGAGAAGGGGAAAGAATGCAATTTGCTTCTTTTGGTAACAAGAATGTTCCTAGACATAAGAGGTTTGAAAGATTGAATTAAAATAAAAAAAACAAGTTGAAATGGTATAGAAAATGTGGGGTCTCATATTGTTTTAAGTCCTAATGGGAACATACCTCTTAGAGATGAACATGTGGTGTTTCAATTGACACATACTTCTTGGTTGTGAAGAGGTAAAATTTGGATTGACACATAACTCTTGGTTGTGAACATGTTTTATTCGTCATTTTTTAATCTATTTTTTTATCCATTTTATCCTTTAATCCATTTTAATTTTCATCCAATTTTTTGTTCATCCATTTTCATTTTTTTATCCTTGGACACGTGGCAAAATATTCCTCCACATCATGCAATATTTAGTGCCATGTGTTAGCAAAATAGTCCCAAAAAAATTTGATCATACTCACGTTCACATGTTCACCAAATAACAATCCCCCAAAAATTTGGCATTTTGCAATATTTACATAGGTTGAACTTGATATGCAAATCCATGACAACATTAGTGGATGAGCAAGTGAGCCTACTCACGTGAGCAAGAAAGAATCTTCAAAAATATTCCATGTCATGTCATGGAATATTCTTAATATATTCATTTTCCACATAGAAGTTTTATGCTACGTCACATGCATGGTTTGTTATGGGATCAAGAATGGTTTATAGACTCTAAACATGGGTTTGGCCAATAGAACTTTCGATTGTAGCATCATGTGAGGGTTTGAAGGCAAAAGAAAATAGAAGCATGCATTTCATAACCCCTATTGTACCCAATATTCCAAATGTCTAGGGCTCTTGGACAATAATTATAATATTTCAAGAAATGTTGAAATAGGTGGAAACTACATGCTTGAAAACTATTTCATGAAATCAAATTCTCAAAATATATTAATTATTTGATAAACATGTGTTGAAATGGCCAAGGTAGTACAATATTATACATGAAAGGACAATATACATGGAAGCGTATTATGATTGTCAAATGTTTTATTACTAATATTGACCATCCATGGCCTAAATGGAAATAAATTTATGAAGCTAGGTACTTTTATGCCACACCATTGATTTATATTCACCACAACAAAAAGAATATACATTTATTTAGAATGAATGAAATAATACATAGTGGAAAAAAAACTCTTAGGTTGTAATTGGAATATAAACTTCCTACATAATCCAAACAATTACAACAAGCTTTATGAATGAGAAAGTCACAATTGATTTGATGTAAATGCAATTGTGATGTATTATCATTAGAGTCTAAACACTTTAGAGTGCTTCAACAAATGTTGAATTTCATCCCAATTCCACATGTACTGATGAATGAACTCTTTCATGAGCCCACAAAACATAATCATTTGTAAGACATGATACACATGTTTACATTGCACATATGCCCCACGACCGCCCAAAGAAGTTACCAACATTTGCAACAAAATATACACATGAACATCTGGAAATTTCCAATAGTGACATCATATCATTTGTCATCAGAAAGAATATTGTAAATTCATCCATACCTAATTGGCAAGACATCAATAGGGGTGAAAAATTTGCATTGGAGATGTCAGCCTCCCAATTATTGGTGTGTTGTTGTGTTAATTCAAAGATGGAAAATTGTGTCATTTTGTTACCACCATTCAAATTATAGGCCAACAATTTGCATTGGACAACTCCACAAGGCTATGGCAATTCACAGCAAACACATGGGAGTTGCTTGAATTAAAAGATTGGGAATTAAATAAACTTTGAACAATCAAAAGGAAAACCCTACTTTTTTTAGAGTTGTTACCTCCTTTTGAGTTAAATTAGTACCTTCTTGGATTGGCCATACAGTTGGAACTTGAGGCTTAGCAACTACATATTTTTGCATTGTCCCACCAATGCAACAACTCAAGTCATTAGGAAAAAACCAATGCTTATGGTACTTGAGTGATCCGCTTTGATATTGTACCCATGAACCTAAATAACATGGGGTAGGAAGTTCCATTTATAGACTTGTAAAGGTTGATATTTGCTTTGCATTTGAGCCTCGTGGTTTTTTGGAATGCAAAACATTCAATTACCAAATTAGGTGGACAACATTCATTATGCCACTAGCCATCAACACAAATAGTTTTTTTCAACTCCAATCCACCTTGAGATAATAAAGGTATCAAATTGTTAGAACCAAAAGGCGGTTGCTACATGCGTACATCCTCCACAATATTGGGTTCAACAATAAGAATGATTATTTGTGGACAAGATAAATTCATATAGTCAATACAATGAGAATCATTGTCTACGCCAGGAGGACAATTAGCAAGTTGCTTGGTAGACCCAAAAACCTCTTCTCCTTTGGAACCCTCCCTTTCAGATATTTTAGGGTTTAATTCCCTTGGAAGGTTCCTTGAATAAAATTTACAAAGATAAATTAAGCTAATTATATTGTCAACAATTACATTGCACACAACAACCATTGATTTGCTAATGCATAGAGATGAAAATCTAAGTAGTTGCCAAAAATCAATTAAATTTTTTTTTTTGTTTATATTCATGCATTGCACATGTGGCAAAGGAAATCACGACACCATACCCCTTAATTGCCACTTGGATAGTCAATCCATAGATTAAACAAATTTGAAAAAAAAAAACCATGTTTTGCACAAGTCTTAGGCCTAAAATCAATTTCACATTTTGGTGAGTTCACACCCAAAAAAACTATAGTTCCACAATTTTTCTCTTGATTTAATTTTCTCTAGGATGGTCCATGTATATGAAACCAAAAGTAAAGTAGTAGTTCTAGGAACTACTACATTACATTTTCCAAAACTACCCATTGTAAATCTCTTTATTAGATTAGAACATCAAGTGACATTTAAGGGGCTAATTAGTAGTATGTACTTCCTATTCCCTAGACATCCTAACTTTTCAAGTGTAGGCCCATTCAAATTGGAGGATAACATTTTTAGTAGAGTGCGGTATAAATGACAATAAGAGTTTCCGATGTGGTTGGAAACATAATTGGCATTCATGTAAAAACACGAAGGAAAAAGGCAAAATACAAATCCATGGAACCATCAAATGAAAGCTCCATGCTTGATTACTACCCCATGTTAACTATCATCAACTAAGGTTGTTTTTGCTTTCATTATGTTTATTCAATTTTTTTGTTTGTGCAAATCATGTAGTAGTAGTTTTCACAACAAGTTTGCTTGTAATTGTAACTAATTGGAATTGCAATTGGAACAAACTAGAATGTTACGTTGGTTATAGCCATAGGCCTCTTGTTGAAAGCACAAGCGATGCAAATGCAGAAGCAACCAAGTTAAAGTTGAATTTGACTTAGAGGCTGATGGTGCAAATACAAGCTTTTTGGGATTGGACCAATTCAAACGTCATTGTTGAGTAGAAGTTCAAGTGTCTAAACTACAAGACAAAGTGATCACCTTTTGGTTGGAATTAAAGGAGTTACAAACAAGCCTAGTTGCTAAGTAAACGGGTTTCAGAAAATGCAATGGATGTGCAAACATATTGAAAATTCAATGTTCTTCAATGGCCATTTTGTCCCCGAAATGATTTCAACACATTATGTATGGCCTCGTGATGAAAAAACTTGTGCCTCCATCAAAGTTGGTAGTCAATTCTTTGGAGCCTATGGGGGTTAAATATCTCGAGTGTCCACCATTGCGATAACTTTTGACAAACACATACCCAAAGTTTGGAACTTCAAGGCGTGCACCTTTGCAAGAAATTCCTACAAATATGTTATCCACCAAATGTACTTTGAAGAAAATGTGACGAGAGTTAGTTTGGCTATGGTTGATGAACAACAATTGGTGATGGAGATTGCTTCCCCGCGAGAGTTAATGTTGGCTATGGTTGACGAACAACAATTGGTGATGGAGATTGCTTCTCCATAGCCGGGAAACCATATCCAAATGGGTGCATGGGATGACACTCAAATGGTGCTTGGAGTTGGCACCCAAAACTTTAAAGGTACTTACATAATGAATGCATTGTTTGCACACGCAACAAAACAAGGAATATTAGGTTTTTTTCCTCCCTTTGGGGCTAAATTGATGCCTTCTTAGGTACCACATTCTCTTATGGCCTTCAAACCCATCCACTTTTCTTATTGTCATTTTTTCTCCATGCTCCAAATCTATCCAAATAGTGCTATTTGTGCAAAGGTTCACAAGTTACATTGGATCTTATGATGATGTGCTAGGTCCAAGAAGTTGCTCATTGTTGCAACAAGTGCTCTAGCGGTAGTAGCTATAAAGCCAGTGAAGTGCAACTTACATACTAATGGTCCAAGAGCTTTGGTTGATCTGCAATGGTCAAGCAATGTTTATTACAAACATATATTAGGATATAGATATGGGTTTCATACAAATTAGACATCCATAAACATGTCCACACACTAGCACCATGTGGTCTAAAGTGCATGAATTTGATTTTGGACAAACTTTGATGTTTTAATATAATGAGAAATTGTGTATGCCAAGATATGTATATATGTGAACTGTGCAAGAGCCCTCTTACTTTGGGATTTGCTAGAAATGCCAACACTTGGATCGAAAATATCATGGTGGATTTTTCATTGTAATCAATTTTTTTGTAAAATTTTTCACTTGCCTTGCATAAAGTGTATGCGAATACTTGCATTATCTATGTTTGGCCTAGAATTGTGCACCAAAGGAGAGAAAACCATAATGCAACAAGTGCATCAAAGGAGAAAATACCATGCTAAAACAAGTGATAGACTAACAACTCAATTCTAAAACCCACAAAAAAAACCTATGGGCTGTTAACTTGGATGCTTGTGCATCTTCATCCTTTTAGTATCTTGATATAATAACTATAGTTCAAATTCTAGGTAAGATAATGGAAATGGCAATAGAAACCTTGCAATAGCTAATTTATATAATCACAACTTCAAAATACCAATTCACATGTAGAATTCACATTTTACATGCAAAATGACTTTAGTCCCAAAATGTCAACCACCTGTAATACAATGGCTTTTCAATTATTTTGACACATTTTGAACTATCTCAAACCTTGGATGCCCAATGATAAGGCATTGAAGTTATAACAACCTATTACAAAATGAAGGATGTATTTGTTTTGGAAGTGTTATGAGCACTAAATGCACAAACAAAGGAACATAACCAATTCCCCTTTAGGACAATTAGTTGCAACAAGTTAGTAAAATGTGTGGTGCACCTTAGGCCTTACTATACAAAATAGGTTGTTGAGGAGGTAGTGTTTATGAAAGGGGTATATGAAGGCGACAATTGCAAGGACTAAAAAAAAATGCAGTTGCGTGACGTTACAGAAGCTACCTCACCTAATCCATATGAAGCAACATAGGAGTGTCGTATTCTTGAGCTCCAACGAGAGTTAGTTAAAGTAGGAGTCATTGGTGCAATTGAAGCTTTGTAAGTTGTAGTTCGTCCTTCATTTTGGAATGGTTGTCTTTGCATATTGTCTGCTACATCAGATCTTGTTTTCACACCCAACTTATTGTTCACCTAAAGTGACAAAGTCCAAAGACATTAAATGAGCACAGAACTTGCTCAAAATAGTTGCACCTTAGTCATGAAACATTAAGGTTTATGAATTTTAAGTCAATTGCGGCATGTGTCTAGTTGTATAGTGATAATGTGTTATATTAGTTGGCATTGAAACTCGGTTTATGTTGTAAGAGCGCTAGTTCAAAAAATAGGCACACCATGAAGAAATAAGAGGGGCATGCAAAAGTGAAACCAAATAGGAAAAGTGGTCGTCTATGTATGAAACCACAAAGTAACATGGTTGAAAAAGAGGGATCATCAGCATCAATAGCTTCAAAGAGTGAAATTGATACCTCCAATTCCAAAGAAATTTCGAAGGGCCTTGATGTGCATGAAGTTGAAGATGAAGACAAAAAGGCCGAAGACATTGATGTGGTCAGGCAGGTCGGCTTCAACAACAAAGGAGGTGAATAACCTACCCTTCCATTGTGTGTAATATTGTTGATGTTAATGTAGAAAACCCCTAGTTTATCCATATTGCCTAAGAAATGTTTTGGTGTTAATTGATGATGGATGTGGGTCTACATATGTTGCCCCATCAAACCCTATGTCTAAAGCACATCAACTTTTATAATTTTCGTCTTGGTTTGGTTGGAACTTCTTCTGGTTTGTGATGCATGTGGTCTGTTATGGTGCCTTTTCATTATTAGTCCAAGGGAAAATATGAACTCAATGTACGTCATCATGACAATATGCAATTTGGGGGGGGGAGGTGGTGGGGGTGTGTATTATGTATTATGCTTGTGAGTTGTTGGTTGATTGTATCAATTGTTGGGCCTTGTGAATTGATTGTTTTGTTGGTGGACAATGGAGTGACCCCACTAATTGGTCTAAAAATTGAAAAAATGTGCATGCAAATTAATAATCCATACATTTTTATATTTCATTATGCACCTTGTTAATATGAACATGTCATTTTGGCGATGTCCAACATGACTAGGTAATTGAATTGGACCTTGTCAAAGTGATTGACAAAATGATTAATTATTTGACTAGTAAATAGTGGACCATTTGATTGGGTCAATTTTATTCCTAAATTATAATCATTTTTTGGATTATTATTTTTTAAATTAATAGGTAAATAGGTAGTAAATAGGTTTATATAGGTCAAAAAAGGCACTGAGGTAGGTAGGTGCTAGCTTAACCTAGCCTACCTAATCTAACCTCACTGAGCTACCTTAATTTAACCTTCCTACCCTAGCCTTCTAAGCATGCACATAGGTTATAAATGTAAGGAATTGAACCCCAAACCTTTATAATGATAAACCAAGTTTTTACCAATGGATTACATCATCAAAGGTGTTCAATTTTTATTAACTTTTTTTATTTCACATGTTTATTTCACACCGGTAAACATAATGGAGAAACCTAGATGACAACTAGTGGCTAAACTTAGTGATTTAGAATAATGGCTAAATCTAATGGTTAAATTCAGTGACTTAAATTAATGGCTAAACCTACTAGTTAAATTCAATGTTTTTGGCTAATGGCTAAACCTATTAGCTAAATTTACTAACTTCAACTAATGGTGTGAGGCATTCTTGCACACCTTCAACATGAAGGTATGCACTCACAAAACCCGCTTGGAAATGGAACTATTATGTAGTTGTAGTCTAACAAGTAAGGTGATTCAATGTAATGCAATGAGGTTCACTAAGAATTTAATGCGTTGTGTCCACTTGGAAAATACAAAGACATTGTGGGAGAATTGTAACTCACCATGATGGAATGTGAAGGGGCATTATGTTGATGTTCATTCAATGTCATGTTTGATGGTTGAACCCCTTTTGTTCCATTCGTCATAACATCTACATATAATTTCATAATCTAACATGCATTGGATTTTTGAAAATTTAATCTAAAAAGGAACCATGTTACAAAATCTTATAAGTTTTTAAATTTTTTTGATCAAGAGTTAAGCCTTGGGACTAAAAATCGCTTTGTTTAAATTGAGGAAAAAACAGACAAATTCAACCCCCTCTACTTCTGGCAAATGTAGCTCCCTTACAACAAACCCAATGATGCTGAAATTTGGAGAAAACCTTTTACACCTCCTAAATAAGAATTTTTAAAAGTTTGACACAAATCCAACGGTGAATTTAGGAGGAACAACTATTTGAAATAAAACTCTAGAGGCTTTGTCATGGAAATCCTTCCATGCTTATTTCTTGCACACATCTCTCCCATGAATGACACCTTTCCACACATAAGAACTAATCTTTTCTTCACACATTCATTCTCCTCCTTTCCCCTTCCCTAACACAAGATACTCCTTTCTCCCTCGGTAAACCTCCATAACCTTTCCTTGAGCTTGTTCCCCTTGTCCAATGGAAGTTTCGAAATTCTTCCCTCTAATCAACGGCCTCCTCATCTTTCAAGAGCCAATGAGAATTGAGAATGATTTGCCCTCCAATTGATTTTAGGATGAGAATTCTTGGGCCCAATGAGACACAAAAATATCCCATCCTCCAATCAAATAGGATGACAATCTTCATGACTAATGAGATTAGAGGACTCATCCTTCCCTTTATCTTGGATATCTTGATGAGGTTTTTGAGCTTGATTTTTATCCTCTCTATCCGTTGACTCTCACATCCTACTTCTTCATCCTAATTATTTCAAATAACTAACTACTAGGATAATTTATCGGTAGTAACAAGTAAACATCTTTGAGTCATTACTTGACTAAATCAATTCAATGGTTGAAGTAACATCCCCGTGTACCATTTATTCTTTTGATATCCCTACTTATTTTTTCTTCCATGCACTAATTAACTATGTAGTACATACTAAATTGGAATTAAAATTTGCATCACCAAAAACCCCCATATATTTCTAGATTCACTGTCGAAAATTAAGGTTCGATGAATCCATTAGATCTAGGATGTTCGAGTTTTCATGAGGTTTCGTCGTCACTCCCATACCTTATGCCTACCCTAATTTGTTAAATAAAAAAGCCTCAACCCCTTCTGATCGCAAATACCCCATTATTTCTACTACCCTCTTAGTTTTTGTTGATGCAGGTGAAAATTTAGTCATGGCAAATGATGTCACTACGCCCTCGAATCCTCTAATTTCATTGGTAGAAAAGGAAGAGCTTGAAGAAGCATCGCTTGACATGAATGTCTCTCAACGGTTGCACAAAAAGAAATTGTCTAGAAAAGTGGTGCACACTCGACTCGATCGTTTGGCATGGGATCGTTGATTGTCTCCTAACCCACATGCCTTAGCAATCTATTTAGAATTTGTTCCTGCTTGTGGAACCACACCAGAAAGGTTTGAAGAGCGTTAATGTGAAGACGACGATGTTTGTCTTTATTGTTGAACTTAGGTTCCAGGTGATGGCCATTATCGTTGGATGCAAGGCCCAATCAACCCCCTTTCCATGGAGCATTGAGTCGAATACCTAGCTCACACCATTCATCGCATTCTAGAGTTTTTGTAATTGTGATCTATCCCCTTTAAGTTGTTTACTAAGTTGTAATTCACCTGAGGCCATTTAGGTGGAAATGTTAATACCTAAATTTGATTTTGATTCTATTTAAGAGTCTGATAGAAGTGAAAACTAAATAAAGATGTATTAGGCCTTAGAAATCTTTCAAGTACATCATTTGTGCTTGAAGATTATTCTACAAACTAACTTAATATTGTTATGGCGAAATGTTATTGTTAGTTATGGGCTTGTATTCCCAATATATCAATAAATCACATCTAATTTTACATCCCCTTTCCTTTCTCTACAACATAAAAGGATAATGCAATTTAACAGGTTTACTAGGTCCTAAAATTAACCAAGCCTTGCATCAATTTAAATAAAAGAGTCTTCTACGCTGAAATATCCAAAGGCTACTTCAACTCTTAATAATTATTACTTGGAGGTTTATCAGGATTCAAATCATTAATATTAAGGAAAACTATGGAACTAAAGCTTAACAATTTGTGGTATTATAATCCATGACTCACAAATGGCTAAACTCAATGACTTAAACTAATGGCTAGATTTAGTGACACAAAGTAATGGTTAAAGCTACTGGTTAAATTCAGTGATTTAAACTAATGCCTAGACCTAGTGGCTAAATTCAATGACTTAAACTAATGGTTAAACCTAGTGGTTAAACTTAATGGTTAAACTCAATGGTAGATGTGGATAAAATCCCTGCAGATTTATTCCACACTTATTGTAATAACAAATTTGCACTATAATATGCACACATTCACATGCATTGATTATAAACACACATGCTTTTACAATTCATTGAAATACCAAATTCTTGGTTATTTCATATAACTATAATTTGTACATTAATATACAATGTAGAAAATCCATAAACAAAATTACATTTCATTTCCTTATTTTTTTATACTATAGAGAATTCACACAACAATATGAATATGAAAATCATTGTAAAATTCTGTATTTCTCTTGCTTACTAAAAACTTCAATCGAAATGCAATAAAAAATCCCATGTTATGTTGAAATGACATCAAAACAACAAAATTAAATCTGTGGTATCTCAAAAATAGAGTTTATAGTTATGCTACAAAATACCTACATCTATCATTACTCCAAAATTGTGTTTAAAAATAAAAATCCTTTCCTTATAACTTCCATTTTTGGGTAGTCCCCAAGTCACCATCAACATGATTCAAAACTAATTAAGAATTCAAAATTTAAAACCTCCAATGTCCAATGATCAATCCCTATCCTTAATGCCTTGTTCATCCAAAACAATGTAATCAACCTACCCCCTTAACACTTAGTGACTTAAACTAATGGCTAAACCTAGTGGATAAATTCAATGAGTTAAACTAATGGTTAAACTTAGTGATTTAAACTAATGGCTAAACCTAGTGGTTAAACTCAATGACTTAAATTAATAGCTAAACCTAGTGGTTAAACTCAATGACTTAAATGGCTAGCCTAGTGATTAAATTTAATGACTTAAATTAATGGTTAAACTTATTAGTTAAATTCAATGATTTAAACTAATGGCTAAACCTAATGGTTAAATTCAATAATTTAAAATAATGACTAGATTTAATGACTAAATTCAGTGATTTAAACTAATGGCTAAACTTAGTGACTTAAAGTAAAGGCTAAACCTAATGGTTAAACTCAGTGACTTAAAGTAATGGCTAAACATAATGACTAAACCTAGTGGTTAAACTTAGTGATTTAAAATAATGGCTAAACCTAGTGGTTAAACTTAATGATTTAAAGTAATGACTAAACATAATGATTAAACCTAGTGGTTAAATTTAGTGATTTAAATTAATGGTTAAGCCTTGATTAAACTTAGTGATTAAATTTCATGGCTAAACATAATGGTTAAACCTAGTTAATAAACTTAATGGTCAAATTTCATGGCTAAACATAGTGGTTAAACTTAGTTGATAAATTTAATGGCTAAACGTATTTCATGGTTAAACTTAGGCTAAACCTAGTGGTAAAATCTAATGACTAAACACAATGATTAAACTTAGTTGTTAAACATAATGGTTAAATATAATGGTGAAATTTAAATTAAACTTAGTGGGTAACTCTAGTGGTTAAACCTAGGCTATACTTAGTGGCTAAATTTAAGTTATATCTATTGTCCAAATATAATGGCTCAACTTAGGTTAAACCTAGTGCCAATTTTGGTGGCTAACATTAGAAGAAATTTGAAAATCAATGACTAGATTTGCGACTCATTTATAGTTATAATGGACACATATGATTAAAAATAGCCTACTCACTTAAGGCAAGTGCCAAAATATAGTCAATCACAAAAGACATGACATGGCCATGAAGTTGAAAGTTTAGTCGCAAACCTCATAACTAGACCAAAAAATTTCATCCATTGCCATGGATGATTTTTAATATGACGTGGAACCCCAATTTGTGACTACATTTGGGATAGTTGCATGCTACCATATGTGCCATCGATGGGTTGGTTAACCAAGTGGTAATTTTAAAAGCCAATTGGGCATAAAACACGTGGTAATTTTCCATTTGTTCAAAAAAGATATATTATAATTACAATATTTAAATATTGTAATTATAATAACTAAATAGAATCATTACAATAATTAATTATTATAATTACTTAATTATAATATCCCTAGGCTAAACTGTAGTAAGCAACTTATTATAAGTTAGGTTAGGGTAGAATAGGTTACTTAACATAAGCTGAGTAGGTAGGTGGGATCCTATTTATTTTGTTAGGACAAGCCTTTTGCTTAGCTCATCCCAAATGGCACATACACTATGTTTATAGTGCATACCATGAATTTAGTCCATTTTTTCACCTATTTATATACTTTACAAGTTTGAAGTTGTAAACAAAGGATATGGGATAAATTCCAATGAAAGGGAAACACTACAACATTATCACATCCTTTGTCCTATATAAAAACATTATCATATATCCACAAAATAAATATTAATTTTTTTTCATAATTATTTACTACCTATCTTACTTACTACCTACTACCCCCATTTTAATTAATTAATTAATATAAAAACACTATGACATATCCACATAATAAAATACCTATTAATTAATCAATTAATACAAAAACACTATGACATATTGACAAAATAAAATACCTCTTACTTAACTTATAACCTACCAAACTATTAGGTCTATTAGTGCCTATCCTACTTATTACATACTACTTAGGTTACATACCTATTATCTATTACCTAGCCTATTTAATTAATTAATTATCTATCTTACATTTAATAAATTAATTTTTTAACATAGCTAATTAATTAATCAATTAATACAAAAACAATATGACATATCCACAAAATAAAACCTCTTGCTTAGCTTACTTAACTACCTACTACCTACTACCTACTAATACCTATCCCATTTATTACATATTACATAGCTTATCTAATTAATTGACTAAATACCTAACTTAATTAATTAATTAATATGAAAACATGATCACATATTCACACAAAAATATATTTAACCTACTTATTACTTATTGTACTTACTACCTACTACTTAGTCTATTAATTAATGACCTAACTTACCTAGCCTAACTAGGTTTAACCTTCATAACCTAGTGGCCTATTAGTTAGACCTAATAAACAAGCCTATTACTACCTATATATAACTTAGGTTAATTAATTAAGTATGTAAAGCTTGGTTAGGCTACCAATGTACATAGGCCTATTTAGTTTAACACAACCTATTAAGCTTACCTAGCTTAACTTACCAACTAGGTTATAATACCCTTTTCTAGCAACCTATTAGATATTAAATATTATATCATGGAAAACCCATAGATGGGTACATTGAAAGGATGATATCCCAATTGAAACAACAAAATTTGCCATGTGTGGTCTACATTTCTTTGTACATGTGGTAGAAGGCAAAAATGTCCTTAGGTGGACCACTAGGAATGTCACACCTTGATTTCCTTGGACCCATCAAACTTTGAAAAATCATAGGAAACACTTAAATAATTTTTTTCATTTATTATGTTCCATAGATTTTGAAATTCCAATAACATTATGTATTTTTATGTTCATAATCATTGCATTTAAAAAAAGTTTCAAAAATGATGGTCACCTTTCATTAAACTTTTTGGTTAAAAACACAAATTTGAAACATGATATGAAAATTTTCTTGGGAATTTTTTTCTCAAGGTAATTCAAAAGTCATTTTTTTAAAAAAAAATTTAAAAAAATTAATTGAGTAAGTATAAGTTAATTGTGAATTTCCAAATTTAAGGCTATCAATTCTTGAAGGGACCATTTTAATTAGGATTTTTTTTTTAAAGTCACAATTTTTAAAATTCCAAAATAAACTTCAAAGCCATATATTAGTGCATGCAATTGATAAAAATGAAAAAAAAAAATACAATTGTGAAAAAATCTTAAGTAAAAGGCCCAGGAAAATGATTTGTGCGTTTTTGGTTCCTAAACCATGCCATGAAGTGGATCCTAGCGCTCCAACAAAGGATGTTTTCACCTTAAAATATACTATTGAAGTTGCAAAAACTTTCATTGTAGTTGCAAAAACAATTATGTTATCATCCATCGATGGATGCAATCAAAATTGGACGACATTGTTCACTTTTCATTTACATTTTCAATGAAAATCATATTAGTCATAAGTTATAGTCGCATCTACAATTAGAATTTGGTTCAACCCTTCCTGTAATTACATATACAATTATAACAAGTTGTAACTACATGCACACACGTAGGATTAACACATTGCTAGTCGTAAAGAAAATTGGTTTGGACACTAGTCGCATAGTAGTCACAAAAATATGGTTAGAATGGACAATATTTTTTTTAGTGTAAGCATAATGGATAAACTTAGTGACTAAATTTGAATTTAATTTAATGGTTAAAATTTGGCTAAACCTAATGGCTAAATTCAATGGCTAAAACAAAATGGGTAAACCTAATGGTTACACCTAGTGGTTAAAATTACATAGGTAAGTGGGTGGATATATATTTTTGTGTTTGTTGAAAATGAAAAACAAGTTAAGAATTCAATTTTTTACCAATGATGTTATTTGATTTTTGACCATAGAATGTTTCATGACCTTATTCATGAATTGAACATGAAATGGTGGAGACCATTATTGTGCAAATATAAAGGTTTTTATACCTTTTCAGTAAAATGTTAAAGAAGTTCTATAAATAATTTCCCATTTGTTTTGAACATATTCAAAAAAATTGACTTGAGCTAGATTTGAGTATATAGAGAATTAAAAATCTATTAGATTTGGCTAGGTTCAAATACCCACAATCATATAACATGTTTACTAACTTGGGTTTTGTGTTTGTATGCACTAATATTGATGATTAGATGATGAAAAAAAATGAATGGATTTTGTGAAAATTAACTTCAAATGAAATAATTGAATGACATGCATGTAACTTCAATTGAATTGGAATTCAGTTCAATTTAATTCAAATAATATATATTGAAGAGAAATGGGATGGAAATTGGTGTACAAGGTATTGAAATTTTGCTCATGATTATGGTGTTGAAAAGGGAAAAAAACCTTTTAAAAGACATAAATATGAAAAAGACACCAAGCTCCATTCTTGTTTACTTGGGAATTGACTAAATAAATTCCACTTTGGAACTCCAAAGGATAACTTTTGACAAATTGTGCCATATGTGCTATTACTTAACTTGGGTTTTGCATTGTTGGGTACTACCAATGGTTATGAACTAATCAATTGATGAAAAAAAAAATTAATTTTGTCCATTTGAATGAAAATGTTAAATGATATTGAATGCACCTTGAATTTCCAATTCAATTTAGGTTCAATTGAGATATTATTTAATGGAAATTTGCCATTTTGATATAATATATGGCACAATAAACACCACATATTGTACATGTAATGGATAAAACCAAATTGTTTATCTTACACATGTGTCATGAGTAATTAAAAAATAAGGATTTTGACAAGTTGCCTTAGTGGTGACACCGTGCCAAAACAAGCAACCAAAATGAAATGCTAGCATACCTATTTAAAGCATAGAAACACAAAATATTATAAACTATAGTATGAGTTATACCTTGAGTCTGGCAAAAAAAAGGAGGCCAATTATGGAGCAAATCTAGCAGTTTTTCTTTTAAAAATCCCCTAGAATTCTAGTGTTGCGGTGGCCAAACCCAAATTTAGGTAAAAAACTAGTGACTTTCACCACTAAAAAAAAAAGTTTGATCATGGACCTTAACCCCTAAATGTCAGGGTGGACCAATTTGATCAGCTTTCCAGTGTACATTTGGCTTTTTTCACCTTTAGGGGTTAACATCCCCACCATCACAAATTGCTAAAATTTAATTTGAATGTGTCACTCACAAAGAAAAGGCATTGATGATAATAACTTTCTTGGCCTTTTGGCTATGATTGCCTTCCGTGGGTCTAAGGTGGCAATTATGTCATTTTAAAAATCACCTTATATCACATAATCTTCTGATACACTCGTAGTAGTGACCAAAGTATGTCTTTGGGACATGGATTTAAAAAATAATTATTGACATCTGCCAAGCCTTAATGTCATGGAATGACCTTGCCCTTGCCCATTATGTTGGGTGCATCCGCCTAGCTCACCCTAACTGATGGGCTTGCTGTTCCATTACCCGACATACCAGGCAGGAAGCAATTATGAACCATTGGGGTGTAGTCTTCCCGGTCTCAGAACCATGGCCTGTTGCATGTACGGGCGCTTGCGCTGTAGATGCCAGGATCTGCAATTGATCCACCAATACTCTCTGTTTGATCTACTGTTCAAACCATCAATAAACTAAATTTCGGTCGGAATGATGGATGAATGCCAGAATGTTCTGGATTTGAGTAATTTGGAGAGTAAAAAACAGGACTATACTGCAGTAGCTTGGCCACCTGTAAACATGTTTGTCAAGTGATTAATTAATTTGGAGGATTCCACTTCAACAAATGATCTATTTCCAAACACTCCATCAGATCCTTTAATTTTCCTTCATAATTTTTTTTCTGAAAATAAAAATGGTTTGAAAAATTCAACATTTATAATATAATTTTGGTGTCGAACTGGCCCTGGTACTACAGTGTTGAGTTTGGTGGGCTCCAAATGGCGGGTGTAGGCTAGATGTCGGCAATTAGAAAGTCTTATTACCTCCCAGGTCCTGGGTGCTCAGTTCGCACAATCTGTAGGTCAGCAATCAGCGAGATGTCTGCTTTGATCTCCCATATCATCAGGATCTTGGGCAAGTAGATCTCTGAGATGTTGACATAATCCAAGCTGGTAGAGAATGTTCCTCCCTTTAAAAAGAATGTCTAGTTTTTTTTGTTTCTTCTCAAGAACCCCCCCGGCCAAAAAGTTCTGACAGCTCCCTCACCATCAACTTTTGACTTCATATCTATCTAACGGCCTTTTTGATGCAGCCAGATCTCACCAAACGTAGGGCCCAGAGTAAGAGCTGGAAGGGGAGTTTGTGTGACAGCAGTCTAGTGACTTGAACCACTGATTTGTAAGCTTTTAGTCACATGCTGGTGTTGAGAAAGTAGGTACTAAGAGCATCTCCAGCGGTTCACTGGAAAATGGCCTGCACTGCAGTTTTGGATGAAGCAATACATCAAAGTGGTGTAAAAGTGGGTGTGGGTTCACTGGGAGTTGAGAAGGCGAGCGCGGGCGTGTTTTTTCCGCCAGGGCCCAGGATCTTTGTGTAAAACCTATAATACTAAACTAATGAATGGTCGGAAAGTTGTAATAAAATGTGATCTGCACGATTGCCTGACTTGCTGCATTAACAAAGTGGTGCACTGGGAGGGAGTGTTGGCTGACATAATTATTAGCTTTCTATAGCACAGCCAGCACAGTGAACACTGAACTATGTGCTCAATCGTGCTGGTTGCCTTGGGCACAGAGTACTAGTAATACGGTAGCATGCACTAGAAAGGTCAATGCAAAGGGGTGACAAACACTATAAGCATAGTACACAGCGGAGTTTTGGCACATCTTTTTCTACACAGTTCCACGTCAATTAAGCTCCCTTTCCTGCATGATCTTTGAAACTTTCTAAGGTTGCTTCAATACCAAGCAAACTACCTCATGGTCTGGGCGTAAGGCTATGTTTGTATTTTGTCAAACCCAGAGGGAGAGAAGGAAAAGGACTTGGAACCCTAGAGAGGGTGCTGGTTACTGGAAATAGTAGAGGTGTGGATGCACAGAACTGATTATTTGGGGAACTAGTGGCCTTTTGCTGGTTACTGGACATAACCATCCCTTGTGAGATTTGAAATGCCCTCTTTTCATCCACGTAGAGTGAGTATCAAACGTTCATCCAAGTAGCAAAATGTTCCAAATCATTGACCCAATGAGAGCCCAAGGTGGTACCTTGTGCTAACTAATAGGTTGCTAATAAAGAAGAGGTCAAAGATTATGGGTTGTATCTTGCAACCTAATAGCCAATTAGAGCATCAAGCTTTTCACCAAGGATGGTTATGTACTAGGTAATTGGTGAGAGTTAGTGGGTTATTGCTTATAATTGAGCCATGAGAGTGGTGAGGTTATGTATGGTAACCAAGAAGATCAAGCCAATTATTGGGCATAATCAATTGTTTGAAGGCATCAAACACATGTTTACTCCCTTGCAACTAGACATGGTGGAGAAGGATTATGGCAAGGAGTCAATCCTCTATCTTTTTCATGGACATGTTACTAACACAAGCCAATGGCATGGTCTCCATGATTAGTGGATGTGGGTTATTGAAGTGAACCAATGGGTGTCATTAGACATACATGGGCTAGTATTTATAATGTGCAACTTATGGGAACATTAATTGTTAAAATTATACACCACCTATATAAAACAAGGTATCAAGTTTTAGGGGTATTAGGTGAGAGAATTTTTTTCCTTCATGCTTTATTATTATTTAATTTTTTGATATGCACATATTTAAGCCATTGTAAATTTAATTAAAAAATTTCTTTGTATCAAATGTTGACATCCTATATTTATCTAAATTTGTATTTCAATATTTGATCAAGAAGGAACACATTTTTCAAGGGTCGAAGATGCAATGAAAAGAATACAACCATTTGCTCCTTTGCATGGCTAAATTATAATTTGTGCCAAGCAACTAACATGCATATTTGATGTTAGTATAAGTCATCAACCATTTTCAACAAACAAAAGAAAAAGAAAAATGATGAACACGTGATTTACTTTCTAAACAATAGGTCATGCTTGCACTTACCACAATCAAGATTTTTGCCCATAATAACTAATGTTAAAGATGGAATAAATCAATTTGAAATAGAAAGTCACTATATTTGCACTTGAACTTTGAAAGCCTTTGAAATTTACTTTAATATGAACACAACAACACCACATGAGAGAAAATCAATGAATGAGGTTGTATACCACACAACACAAATGTTAGTCAAATGTGGCATTCTATGTATATTGTAATTCTTTTGGTCAATCTTAGACTTCAATTAGGGGGCCATTGGCAAGTTGAAGAATGTTACCAACAACTTTGGTGGTGGATGGAGATGTAATAGGGAACTTCAATGAAATTTGTAAATCATTTGTAGCTTTTTGAGTTGTGATGTTTGTAGCAACAACCAAGGTAGCCATAGTATTAACCAATACTGCAAATCTTTATGGGTTTTTGCACAATATTTTTTTGTTGATGTTGTTTTGACTTACCGCATGACAGATGTCCACTATGGAAATGAAATAAGCCATTTATAATTACCATGCATGATCAAGGATGGTATTTGGTGAAAAGGTGAATGTGCGCAAGTATGAATATTTTTTATAATATCTTTAGGAATTTTTTTTGACATGTTCACTTCATGTGGATCGAATATTCTTTGGCATGTCCCACAATGTTACCACATCAAGAAAATATTCAAATATTCCTTGACATGCAAACCACATCATAGTGTACATGTGGTCTACTTGCATAATTAAACAAAAAAAATTATGCTTTAAAATGAACTTGAATGAAAAGGGAACAACACAACAAATAGGAATTCATTATTATAATAGAAGCTTTGAATAACATTAAACATATATGCCTTGACAAAGTTGTTGTGAGGACAAACTTTAATACATATTTGAGAAAAAAATCTAAATGACATGGAGTGATCATTACAAAAGATTGACAAATGTCATCACATGTAGGAATTTGCTTTGAACATGGCGTAATATGATTGAAATCAAAAAATCTAGTGGTGAAAAGCTATTATCATCAAATCTATCCTAACCCCAATTAACAAGGAAAAAATCTCACACATATCATATTGTTGGAAAATGATTTAAACCAACAACAAGATTTTTTTGTTTAATGAGTGTAAGAGCCCTTGTAGAGGAGGCAAGTTATGACCATTGCAACACCATTCAAAAACATTGTGTCATGTTTAATATATGAAATTTCATAAAAAAATCAAATCATTTTGTGAACTTCTTAGAAGTGATTTGATCCAAATGTTTTATGTCCAGAACAAATCCATTAAGATCAATAAGTTTTTGATAGTGTTGTGGGAAAAAAAAATGAGATATAATTTGAACACATTTGGTTTTGACATTCAATAAATCCATCATAAAATAAAGCTAGGAAAAATAAATATATTATTTGAACACATTGACTATTCAAGAACCAAAAGGAGTAATACTTGGGGGAATTCATTTAATTAATCTAATTTTATAAAATTTGAAATGGTTGAAGAGGGGTGAATGCATGGTATAGTGGCTCAATAGCGGTAAAAATGACACTCCCTATAAGTCGATACAAGATTTTTTATAATGATTCAAATGGACATGGTTGTTTTTTAAAATTATTATTTTAATATTTGAATAATACATGTTCAATCGCTTACAAACCTTCGCAAATCTATGTGAAAATTTGTATTTAATGTAACTAATGTCATATATTAATTTGAAATTTCTAAAAGGAAAATCTACAAAGTCTAAAGGAATAATGCCACATTTAAACTTTCAAAAAATATGCTTTTGGGACAAAAAAATTGAAAAACAAACAAAATTTGCAACTCACATGGACTTATGAAAATATGGTCAAATTTTAACCATTCAAAAGCCCCTAAATATTAAACGGATAAGGATTTCAAAGAAAAGATTCCTTATATGAGTTTATCATCTTATATTACATTATTTATTAAGTCCCAATAACAAATTTGGAATGTGAATCAATATAATTTTTTCCATTTTGTGATGTTCCAATCAAACAACCAGTCCATATTTTTTTACTTCAAAGGTCCATTACTACTAATAAATGATTTTTTTATCAATAAATAATCACATAATGAAATTGTTAATTTAGATCCAAGTCCTAATCAGTAAATCCAAGGATATGTTAATCACCATATGCATTTGAATAAAGGGTACCCAAAGAAAAAACACCATTTTGTCACAAAAGTGAGCCATTGTAGCTTGCATCTACCCAAAGGTAGAAGCATGTAAGATAGAATGACAATCCTTCCTAATGAATGTCTTGGATATGTAAGGATAAAATATTTTTTCATTGATCTAACTACAATAATTTTGAAACGGTTAATGGAGGTCCAAATGTTTTGAACATATAGGTGCATAATGTAACAATATATGATATATTAAACCCTTTATTATTAGCCTCCATAGGGGTAAACAAAGTTATCACAATTTCTTGGAAGAAAAAAAACTATTGCCATTTCATTAATGACTAAGTAAGTATTGTTTAAATGTATAAAAAAAAATTTGCATCAACAATAAATAACCTATAATCTTAGCTTTAAAAAATAAGTATCATGAAAACACAACAACCATGTTTAGAGGGAGTGAACAACATTCTTGGAAAACTCCAATAGACCTGGACTTGTATCCATTTATATATCAAAATGAGTTGGGGGGGTAGATGCAAAGTACAAAATAGAAGTTGGATGTTGGGCTTTAAGCCATGGGTTGTAAGATTATAAAATTTATGCAACAACCATTTGTATGTTTATTCTAGAATTTCTAAACAACTTGCAACAAACTCTTGGAAATAATCAATGGCCAATGTGACCAATCAACCAAAACTACATAACATGTTTCTAAAGGTAGTTAGATTATCTTATAAGGATAAAAAATGGAGTTACCTATGGTCTTGAAGCCAAGATACTCAATAAATGGCTAGAAAACCATGCAAACTTAAAAGATGATGCATATGAAACACATGTCCTATTCTATAATAGAAAGCAAGACACACTGGTGCCATACATGAAAGGGCCCAAGGAGGTGTAAGAGGAGACCAATTTGCCATATCCAAAAAGGCCTTCCAAAAGTTTGTAGACAAAAAAGAAAGTGCATAAAAAGACACCCATGATTCCTATAACAATATCAATGACAAAATGTTGCCAATCGAAGAAGTAGGCTTGCTTAAATAGATTCATAAAAGAGACCATTGGTGACAATGATGACATGAAACAATGCATGTGTCGTCACACAACTATATAAGATCAAAACTTAAAGAGGTTGGGAGAACGTAGGAAGTGCATTATCTTGTATTGATCTTGAAAATAATGATTAATCTAAATATGTAACTTAGTTCTTGAAAATGAAAAAAAAGGTAGCCAGCATTTTTGTCATTAATTGTGTGATGAGAGATCAATGTTTTAGTTGGGATTGCAGATAAACATATTGTGACGTCCTGTGACAAGGAATATAACATCAAAAACTTTGAAAAGTTTGAAACACAAGGATGGGAATATCAAATATGGACAGGATTGTGTAAAAACAAAGCATGACGAATTTTTCAATTTGCCATAAGGTTGAATCAATTAACTTTTAATGAATGTGAAAGAAGCCAAAATTCCAAGTTTTTGATTTAGGATGTGTCACAAAACACTTGTGTAAAGTAGTTTGATTGCACTATTTTGTGTGGGACTCATTTGTTTTGAAATGTGAAAAACAAAGATATGAAATATGCATGGTAGATTGGATCTTTCATTGAGAAGGAAGGCTATATAGACATGTTTGGTGAACAAAAGTTGAAAAAATAGGATTGTGAATGTAAAATTCAACCTTGTAAGCAAGATCAAAAAAAATATTGCATAAATGGAGATTCAAAAAGAGCATTACATATATGGAGATTTAGATGACAAAATGAAGTTGGAACAAAATCAATATACTTCGAGATAACAACGTGTAGAGACCTGTCATATATGATGATAGAACATTGAAATGTAAAATTTTCAACATCTAGAAACTAGGATTTGGAAAATAAAAATTGAGGAATATAGAACTGATTAATAATCAAGTTTGCCCACATAAGTGTTGGAATTGCCCATAACAAAAAATGAGTGGCAAGGACATATATTCAATTAGGAAATTGATTTTCAAGACCCTAAATGCTTTAATCATATATAATGAAAATGAATAGATAGTCATTTTATTAAGACTTGAAAGTTTGATGTTTAATTCTTTAGTCTTTAATTTGTACCATCATTTGCAATGGGGGATGGCTTGTGCATGAGTGTGAAGCTTGAGTTTGGAGTTTAAAGTTTAATGTAATTTTAATCCACCTACATGGATGAATGTCATTTTTTCATGGATGATTTTCATTTATGATTTGGATTAAATAAATAAATGTTGGATAAATTCATCCATGATTGGAAAATAAAATAAATTCAAAATTATTTATATCCATCTTCATTTGTTGTCCAAATATTAATATTTCAAACTTGAATGTCATTTAATAAAAATAGATAATGAAATTGTGATAATAGGGGAAAATATGATAATGGGACCAAAATGATTTAAAATTTTTGTTTAAGAAATCATTTTCATGAACAATGTTGAACAATTCAAGAAATATTGTTATAGAATGAGCGTCACCCTCCCCCTTCGGCCCAATTGTTGTTAAAAACATTATATATTTTATTTGATGGAAAGTTGGGGTGCCTTGAAAATAAATAATTATTTAAAAAACATCATTTTCATCTATGATAGTAGGTTGTTTGAAAAAAGTTAATTAAGGTGCTTAAAATCATTTTTTTTTTGTTTCAAAAATTCATTATCATTACATTATGTAGTTTTTAAATATCTAAAACATTCAAAACCATTGTTATCAACAACATTGGTTAAATTTGAAGAAAGTCATGGCACCTTTGACAAATAATGAAAAAAAATCCCCATTGTTGCCAATGGCAGTTATAAGTGGGTTTGAAAGAAATTGTGGCACCTTTAAAGGAGGGGGAGGAAGAAACCCACTGTCGTCAATGACACAAGGTTAGTTTGCTTGAAGAAAATTAAAATAAAAATATAGAACAATGACCATGGGGTGGATGTTAGCATAATAATGGTAATATATTTAAGACATTTTTAAAATAATGGCATTTTAAACCATAGACATGAAATGCATTTATAATGAAATTTACATTATATTATTCAACAAATGTTATATCATATATAATTAAATTAATGTGTGTCATGAAACTATAATTAATTAAAATTATGGTGAAATTTTTATCCATAATAATTTAATGATAAAATTAAACATTCATCCATAATTTTAATGGAAGTTTTATTTAGTAAAAACATGTATTAAATGCAATTTTTTTCATCCATACATTGGATGAATGAAAAAAATATGCATCCATAATGAAGATGAATGTTTACATTCATCCCATGTTTGCTTCTAGGATTATTGGTACAACATTCATTTTGTAGTTAAATCCTTGGGTTTTACTTGCATGTGTATAAGGGAAAATATTTTACCACCCAAGTTCCAACTCTAAGCTCTAGGCTGATGCTCTAGGTTCATGCGATAGTTTGCCTCATTTGCAATGTGCAATTTTGTATAATAACACAACATAAATGCAAATGTTATCATACTTGGTTTTCTCCACCAAAACTCTTCTTTAAAACTATCAAAAATATCAAAACTATCATGGGCTTGTCCCCATATTCCAAATTTTCAATGTTTTCATAATGATAATGTCCAACCATCTCTTCTAAAAATTCTTCCTAGGTTCCCACCATAAACCTCAGTTCAAACTCTTCATAAGTCTTAATCAACTCAACTTACTTTGTCTTGTTACTCTTTTATTCACCCTATTATATATCGACACTACACTTCTATTTAGTCTATCAAATAGGGACAACATAGTTCTACCCTTAACATTAAGGTGAAAGTACACTAAAGTGTAATACATAATTTTGTTTCAACTTGATTATTAGCCACGGAACAAAAATTAAATGAATAAAATGTGAAAAGGACTCAACAAAATAATATATTACATGAAGTGATCACATCATATGAATATCAAAAATGGATTTTGAATTACCATATCATATGATTATGGATTCATTATATTTACTAAAATGTTTAGTCGAATGATTTTTTTTGACATGGAAAGTAATGTGATGCCATTAACACAAAGGAAGACAATTTTGAAAGATTTTGAAAACCATAAATTAATATATACAATGAAATATTTTTTTATAATAAAGTCTTTTATTCATTTGAAATAATAATTCAACTTTTCATTTATTAAATATAATTTTTTGATACAATTACCTATCATGGATAAAGTCTATAAATAAATAAAAATGTTTAGCCTTGCCATATGACTTGTGCAATATAATGATTATATTGATTATATTGCACTATAAATTGATTATATTGTTCTAGATGGATTAAATGTTCCTCCTATTTCACTATTGTAGTTTCAGGTATTACAATATGCACTCCTGAAGTTGTGGACTATGTTTCATTTTGAGCAAATGAAAAGGTTTACATGATAGATTGGAAATTGGGTTCATTTTTTTTTGCAAAAAGGGTGATTTTTTACACTAGTGTGCATTAGTCCTTGGGGCAATCAAGGCACCTTTCTACTACAAATAACCCCTCATTCTAAGGTTGAATTTGTTTACTGCACCTTAGGTGTTTCTCCCCTTATACCTATTTAAAACTAGTCCATGTCTAATTCTATAAAACTATTTTTTGGAATTATAGAAGGGGATGCATATACAAACTTTGAGTAGGCTTCACTATATGCCTTAAGTTTCCTTTTGTAACTTGCCTCATCCACTTTATGTTCATCAAACAACCCATGTACATCTTTCTACAAAATATCATGTACCAAATTCATTATTGGCCATCAATGTTTGACATTTTTAACTCCATGAACTTCTATTTAATTCTCAACATAATATTTTGCATGAGAAGATTGTCATATTATTGTAATTTTTGCTTAGAAATGTAAGGCTCCATGCTTATCAATTAATCCAAATCTACTTTTACATGCCTAACATCATGTTGAAAAGTCTATATTGATTGATTACATGTAGCTTGAGTCTTTTCCTTTGCCAATATTACCTCGTTTTTCAAATGCATAACAATTTGAATATCCTATTTGAGGTTCAGTTCTTTACATCTTGTTCCTTGATAATATGTTCTAGACTATTATTGTCTTTTTGTAATGTTGTAAATTTTGCTTCAAATTCATTTGTTTATTTCTTCAAAACCCAATACTCATATTCCTCCTTTTCCTAAATCTATTTCAACAAAAATTTATCTTCTTTTATACTTTCCATGGATTGTAGTTGTTGTTCCATAATACTATTCCTTTAACCTATATGGAATAATTCCATCTAAACTTTGTTAAGCTACAATTCCTTGGTTTGTAAAGCCTTGATGGTTTGAGTTTGAACCTCTGAGATTTCACTTCTTATATCATAATGTTGAGTTTACCTTGTAATTTTAACTTTTTTGCTTCATATTGTGTGCTCTAACTTGAACCTTAACAACTTAATCATTGTATATTCCATCTTCTTATTATAACGTGCCAAGTGTTGGAATATTCCAATAATTTTCATATGCTCCTCAGCTTTTTTGTTTAATGATGCATGAATATGTGGTGTTTGAAATATGGAATGCCATTGCTATATGTCTTTGTCAATGGTATTGCACTTTTGTACATGCCATATGAAGTTCATGCTTCATAGAAATTTGTTGATGAAGATGGCCTATCTTCTTGTTGTACAACAATTATAGATTAAGGTACATGTTCCTATTGTGGTGGAGATGGTGGATGAGTGGAGAACATCTAGCAAGGTTTGGTTCTAGAAATACAGATTATTGCCCCCATTCCTATTATGGTTTTTATGGAAACTCAAGCTATGAAGCACGTTATCCACTAATGCCTTGTTTGGCATGTTGTTCCACTCGGGGAACATGTTCTAGTGATGGCAATCTATGTTTTTTCTCTTGAGGTTGTTGTTGTCATGGAATAGTATAAATGGCTAGTGCCTTTGGAGCTTGGTTTAATGTTCCTTTCATCTATTGTGTCCTATTGATATTGAAAGGAATATTCTTTTTTTCTTCTTCATCAAAGTCCAATACATTTTGCTAACACATTGTTGTCTCTACCTCTCTAGCTTCAAATTCGTCCTTAGTGATTTGTTGGATGACCTTAAAAGACGTTTGGTTATTTGCAATCTATCCTTTAACTTTGAAGCACTAGCCCTAGATGTGGAAGCTTGTTGTGCTTTGGCTATCTATGACAATAGTTGAGATTTGTGGATTATTCTTAGGGAAAATATTGCATTAACACTTTTATGACTAATACAAAATGGCATACATCTTTCTTGGCATCAACTTTCATTGTACCCTAGAGCATTTGGGCCCATTCACGATTGGGGTGCCAAAAAGGAGTGTCTAATGTTGAGATAATTTTTGAAGGTTCTACTTGTTACCTTCTAGTAAGTAGGAGGTCGATTTTTCACTCCGAATGACATCACTACCTAAGTAAAAGCTCCCCAATCTATCACAAAGGTTGTATTGTACATGTCTTTAGGTGTTATAAATATTTGGTGATATATAAAGTATCCATCTAAGAAGGAATAAAGATAATAGTGTTCAAAACCTTGTCTGTAAAAGGTAATGGGTATGGATATTCTTTGTGGTTGCATTTAGTTTTTTGAAACACTTGTAGATTTAACCCCCTTTTTCAACTAGCTTGCTTTCGGCTACATGTCATTTTTTATTACATTTTCGACTACAAATTTTTAAATATTAAAAAAAAAATGGGGCTACCAAATAAGTTGAATTGTCTATTCTTGTGGTGCATAGGTGAAAGTAAAATCTCAACTAAAGGATCTACATTTGAATTATATTCGAAACATTGATTAAGAAATGACATAACTTATAGTTGTGCCTCCCAAGGTGGTGTGTTGACTTCATAAATCTTGTGTTCAACTACTTTGGTGACTCACAAAACATAGAAGTGGATGATAAATGCCATTTGGATGGATGAAATGCAATTCAAGGGACTAATGTATTTATTGCAACTTTGGCTTGACTATTTATTAACTATATTACAAATCAACCTTGCAAAGAATGCATAAATTAATCATTATTCATGAATTATAAATATTGATTAATTAAGAATATGGAATAATCATTAATTAATTTTAAATTAACAATTCAATAAGTCAAATTTTTAAAATTAAATATCTAATATTTATCATAAATGATTTTTCAATAACTTACTAACTAAAATAATATTTAATTAATATGAAATAAATAATTATTCCTTATTTAATAATTATGAAATATTTGATTAATTTTTAATTTTAATAAAATTATGATCTAATTACATAATCAAAAGTTATGGTTTGTAGCTAATGATTATTAATTATTAATTTTAAAAATTGGATATTTACGTAATAAATTACTAAAATGTTATATATATATATATATATAATTTATATCAGTTAATATTTCTAAAATATTAGTAATTATTTTTAATTAATTAATTAATATTTACTAAACTATGTTATAGCTAATATTTATTAATCAATAATTATGGTCTAACTAGTTATAAAATAAAAATAATTAAATATTCACGAGTTAAATTATTAGTTAATATTAATGATTAATTATTTTCTTAGTATCTACAAATTAATTGAATAAGTTAAATATTTAATAAATTATAGTTAATATTGAGGAATTACCAATTAGTTAATAATTTATTTTTAAAATAATAATTAAAAACCTAAATATTTTTATTTAATTAGCTTATCACCAGCATTTTAAAAGGTTCATTTTCAGAAGAAAAAATAAAATAATTATTTAAATAATTTAATAAATATAAATTTATGTTATTTTGTAAGTAATTACCAAATCATTATATACATTAAAAATTTTTAATGATTAATTTGTGATCAAGCAATTAATTAGATATTAAAAAATTAAAATTTGAAATACTGAATATTTATTAAATACTTAGTTTATACCTAACTACCCACCTAATTAATAGTTAGATATTTAATTAATGTATATATAGAGTATTAAATAGCTAAGTCCTTAGCATGTAGTTACTAATTAGATAGGTAGCCACTAAGGTTAATGTTTAATTAGTTATTAGATACTTAACTACTAATTATTAGCTAGCCATAAAAGTACTTAGTTAGGTAGTTAGTACCTACTTCTAGTACCTATTAGTTATTACCTAAAATGTATTTTCTAACTACTACTAGCTATTAAATCTCTAGGTTACCTATGCCAGGTTCTTATATTAGTATTAGGTGGTGTAGGCCTAGGTGTCACCTTGTTTAGTTTTAGCCGAACTAAGGTGGTACATATGCTACACTAGCTAGTAGGTTAAATTAATTATAAGTAATAAGTTAGGTTAATTAGTATTTGGATCCAATGGGATATACTTTTACTTATTTACCTATAATATGTACCCATTTACATTGGTAGTTGATTGTTAAGGGGGTAGGATGATTACATGGTTTAGATGAAAAAGGCATTTAGGACAGGGACCGGTCATGGAACATTATTGGTTTGAATTTCGAATTCTTGTTGGTTTTGAATCATGATGATGTAATTTGGGATTGTCCAAAGAGGGAAGACATGGGAAACATGAATGGATTTTTAGAAATAGTTTGGAAAAGTAAGAATAGTTGTAGGTATTTTGTAATAGAAAACCACAGATTTTGTTTTTGATAAACGACATATTTTATTTGGTTGTTTTGATTTCATTTCCACATAACATGGAATTTTGTTATAATTCTAATGGAGTTTTAGTAATACAAATAAGCATAGACTTTTGTAATGATTTTTATGTTCATATTGTTGTGTGAATTTTTTGTAATATCATAATATGATGAAATGAATTATAATATTGTTCTGGAGTTTCTTACAATGTATTCATAATTGTACATTATGGTTATATGAAATAATCATGAATATGGTATTTCAATGAATGGCAGAGTTGAATGTGTTGAAAATCAAGGCAAAAATAATGAATGTATGCATGTGAAATGCAAATAGGTTGTTACAGTAGTGTGGAATAATTATGCATGAATTAAAATTTCAATTTTACCATTTGGCAACCATCTTATGGGGATTTTTTTTTTGTTTTTTTATAATAAATGGGAAGGTTTTTTTACAAATATTGTTGTTATATAATATAGAGGAGAGTGTTTAGATGAGTGGTTTTGTTTTTTTCATTCAAAATTTAGATTTATGTTAAAGTATCAGAAGTCTAAGCAGCTGACATCATAAGGACTACAAAGCGATCTATAGACTTTGTTTGAAGACAAAGAATTACGAAACAAGATGAATCGGATGGCGACCCAAAGTTTACAGTGACAATTGGACTTGGAGGCAAATCATCAAATCATTGGAAAACAACCAAAAAATAACTTTGAAAATGGAAAGGAATATACATGGCTCACAAAAACCCCGTATCAAAATTTGATGTTGGACAAATGAGTTCTAAGAACAAAAGAAATACCTATAAGGCACAAGTCATTTCTACCACAAGAAGTGGTACAATGTGAAGTATGGACCGGGGCTTTTCAGAGAAGGCACAATTACAAATGACGATCTCCACAAAGAAAGATGTAATCAACTACTCACCCAAATGAGTGGGTGCAGTATACTTTTCAGCAACAATATGTGGTTCAAAGTTGAAAAGACCAAAATAGAGCAGGGACTTTTGTAATACTTAATTAATCATAGGAAATTTCAAGTCCAAAGTTAGTGACTAGCCAAGGAAAGGATATTACAGGAGGTATACAATCTAGGTTCGTGGACTAGTTTGCATCTCCAAATTACTATGAACCAATGGAAGACTTAGAGGTGGAAGGAAACACCAATATCAATGTGGTTGAAGAGATTGAAGAAAATTATCTATGATCACCTATATGCAGAAGCACATGCAAATGTGTTGGATGAAGTACCACAATCATACTCACATCAAGGGAATCCAGAGTTGGATCAAACAAGGTACATAGTCGAAACATAGGATCATGAATATGTGGATTCAAAGGTAATTAGATTACTTTCAAGGGTTTGTGCATTCTATCGAGAAGAAGGACATGCAATCATGGATTGTCCTTTTGTGCCTTTTCACATAAGAACATGAATTGCTAGATATGTGGAATTACAAAATGTGGCAAGAGCATTATGGATCAACCACATGAACATGAACTAGGAATCCATGTAGTCCACAACAAATTGAGAGGCATGGAATTGGGAAGCCAATTAAAATCACAAAGTTGACAAATTCGTCCATCTATTCAAATTAGGAGCATAAAACCAAAGGTATATTCACATCCACATTTTGCACCATTGAAGATACCAATGGGTAACCATAGAATGGAACATCATCGACCTCAAATCAACACAACTTCACCAATAGTGTCAAAAGTGGGAGTTGTTGAAACCTAGAGAACCTATTGGAGAAGGAGTTACTCAATCACTTAATGTGGGTATACCAACCACAAGAATGGAAATGGTTGTTGCGCCCAACATGGATGTTGTTAAAAGGGGAACATTAATTGGATTTGTAACAAATTTGGGTAATGGATCAAGTGGAGTCTTAGTAGGAAGGAATTTGAGTTAGAGTTCAGCATTACCAATAACAATTATTGGAGTTGTTGGGACACCTCAAATGGTGTTTACTAATCCAATAATGACTACTCATGTGAACATGACTACATATTGACCACTGATGAACTCAATGGCTGTCGAAGGATATAGAAGTGCAGATGTAGCAAATCCAAGAGGAGGATATCAAGAACCATAAATGTTAAAATGGCACATGATTGGGGGGAAAACATTGTTACCATATAAGGGAATGAGACAATTAAAACAATTACAATCACTAAGTGTTTGGAGATGAAATAAGAAGACCAAAAATGTTACTATGTTACGATTATCAAAATGGTATCATAGATGAGGAAGAAGATATATTTTTGCTACAGAATCAAAGTTGTTTTCAATATGAATAATCAGTTTACCTGAGACAATTCAATTTGTGAACACCACAGATGTGGAGATCATGAATACACCTGTGAAGATTAGTATTTCAAAGTAGGAATTTGGAGTACAAAGCATAGAAAAGAAGATAGTTAGCGATATTTGTGAGCTAGAAGTAGCTCTGGAGGATAAGATGTATCCAGAGACATATTATAGTCATCAACTAGGGAGTGTTGCGGTGGATGAAACTCCAACAAAAATCAAAGCACAAGAATTGCAAATAGTTGGATGGACGTTAATTCAAGATCAACAATTGATAAGCTTAATCTGGGAACTGATGCAAAACAATAATTGGTGAAGATTAATGCACAACTAGAAATGGGCAAGGTGTTGGAACTAGAACAATTGTTGAAGGAGTTCAAAGATATTTTTGCATGGACATACAAAGATCTAAAGGGGATTCCACCAGAGCTAGCATAACATAGAACTTAGTTGGACACTACTATATCATTAGCACATCAGGCCATGTATAAATTAAAACTATGTTATAGTAGTTAAACAAGATATAAACAAGTTGTTGATAGCTGGATTCATTCAATATGTATAGGAGGCTACATGGTTGTCACCATAGTAATAGTACCCAAAAAAATGGCAAATTAAAAATCTGTATAGATGTCAAAAAACTAAATGCAGCCACAAAAAAGGGTCCATATCCATTACCTTTCAGAGATAAAGTGTTGAACATAGTAGCAGGGTATGAGGCATCTTATTTTTTAAATGGATATTCAAGATATCATCAAATCTTTATAGTTCCAGAGGATAGATACAATACTACATTTGTTACAAACTAGGGGGTTTATATGGAAGGTGATGTTGTTTGGAGTTAAAAATGAACCTCCAACATATCATAGAACTGTTACAAAAACATTTAAAGAATTTTATGAAGACATTTCTGGATGACTTTATAATGTATAATGATGTGGAGAATCATCTGCAAAAGTTCGTACTATGTTTTCAAAAGTGTAAAAAATACGGCATTAATTTGAATTTAGACAAATGTGCATTTATGGTATTTTAAGGGATGATATCAAGTTTTATTGTTTCCAAAAAAAGGAAATTACCAAATCCAAAGAAAATACAAGCAATAGTAAACATGCCACCATTTAAGAATCCACAATAGTATTCAAGGGATGACATAGTTTTATAGATCCTTTCTCAAAAACTTTGCTACTATTGTGGCACCTATCACTAAGCTGACTAGAAAGATATTAACTTTTCTTTGGACAGAGAAATGTTAGAAGGCTTGGAATTGATCAAATATAAGTATATTGAAACACCAATGTTGATATCACCAAACTTGCAAGTGGAATTTCATGTTCATATAGATGATCCTTGTTAGCTATGGAGGCTATGTTATCTTAGAATGTAATAGGGAAAAGTGGTCAACCAATAATGTATACTTCTAGGCTTTTAAATAGAGCACAACATAATTATAGCACAATAGAGAGAGAGAGGCTTTGGCAATGGTTTTTGCTTTACATACGTTTAGACATTATTTGTTGGGCAATAAATTTGTCTTTTATGTAGATCATATGGCATTAGTCTATTTGGTCAACAAACCATAGGTTTCAGGGAAAATAATTAGATGGTTGTTATTGTTCTTTATATGATTTCAAAATAGTGTATAAGCCAAATAGAACTCATATGATTGCATATGCATTGTAAAAACTACTAGATATTACAGAACCCATAGGTGTGCATGATCAAACCATAGATGCAAACATGTTTTACACAGAGCCTAAATGGCTAAATGATGTAAAAGATTTTTTGAGAATTGGACAGATTAAAGGCACATTATTGGTATAGCACAAGTAGAGATTGGTTAAGAGAGTAGAACCTTTCATACTACAAATGGTGACTTGTACATAATGAGCCAAGACAACAAACTCTGATGGTGTTTAACAACTATAGAAACACAAATGGTGATGAGAGAATTGCATGAAGGACCATCAAGAAGATACTTTGCAACTAAAATAACGTAGAGGAAAATTAACGCACCCCTAAGCTCTTTAATGGATTCAAACGTCAGTCTAAACTGAAAACAACGGAAAAGCAAGGAGTTGGGGCACACTCCTTGGCTTGTAACATTTTGAGGGGTAGAGGGGCGTGTTGGAGCTTTAGGATGGGACTAGGAAGAATGACAAACATCAACTACTCACACGGACCTACACAAAACCAACACAAGGTGGTTAGTGCATAATTGGAACACTTTTGGTGCTAAGACGAATCATGGGCAAACTCGAATTCACAAGACTCACCACGGCCCGGACTTGGGGGAAGCCACCACCTTCCCCCTTATAATATACTTTGTGCCTCTTCACAAGGCCCACATCCAAATGGCTTTTTGTCTTGGGACTCCCAAGTGGGAGTCTCGAAATTGTGAAAGTTGGGACTCCCGTGACTTTGGGGCCCAATAACTTTGTGTGTAAACCTCCGATTGAGATGAGGCCTGAAACAAAGTTATAGACCTAGTTGAGGGCTTTCTAACGATATGTTTCACGCCACCTACATGCAAGGAAATTGGGGCGATTCCTAACTTTTAATGGTCGGGAATCAAGTTGCCAATTTGACTCCCGACCTTTCTTTTGGCCATAACTTGTGTTTCAAATGTCCAAATGGGTGATGCAAGCCCATTTTAGACATTTAAGTTTCAATAGCTTTCCAATGATATAAAAAACTCCTTGAACCATTGGGTTTTGACCCTTACAATTGCTCTCTAAACATTTGGGAGTCCATCGGGACTCCAACTCCCAAAGTGAAAGCTCTTTTGGGAGTGTGAAGGTTCATTCCCTCACACTTTCCTTCACTCCCGGGCTTTCTTCTTGGCTTACAACTTTGCAAGCCCCTGCCTTGGTCGTGAGCCCAAGGCTAGGGTTGTAATAAAGATATTGGATGTTCAATATTGGTGGCCAACCATGTACAAAGATGTGCATGCTTATTGCAAATCTTGTGACACATGTTAAAAAACAAGAGGATTGGCAATTCAAATTCTTACAAAGTTAGTCACAAGTTTTCAAGAGGAACCATTCATGAAATGGGGATTTGATTTTGTGGGGCCAATTAACCCGGTGGGAATATATACATGGAACAAATATATTTTTGTTGCCACATATTATGTTACCAAGTGGATGGAAGCAAAAACATTAAGAACTAATATTGTAGTAGTAAAATCAAAATTTCTATATGAGTGCATATTAACCAAGTCTTGATGTCCTTTGAATGTAGTTATAAATTAAGGGGTTCATTTCATTAATGATGCCATCAAGTATTTGATAGATCATTTTCTATTGAAACATTTGAGTTCTACAACTCGTCATCCCGAAAGGAATGGGTAGGCTAAGTCTACTAACAAGATACTTGGAACACTATCGACCAAGTTAATCAATGAAAATAAAACATATTAAAATGAATAGATGTTTACAATGTTATTTTCATACAAAACTACATACAAAGTAACAACAAGGTTATACATCGTATCAATTAGTGTATGGATTACATCCATTAATGCCCACAAAGTACATAATGCCATTTGGTGGTGGAAATGAAAGAGACTATACTTCAATGAGAGTTTTAACTAGCAAAATTACAAAGTTGGAGAAGTTATAGGAAACTAGAATGCAAGCTGTAGAAACTACAATAATTTAATAGTGGAATATGAGATTATGGAATTAACAAAAGAATCTAAAAAAACAGTTCAATTTTGGTGATTATGTTATATGGTTTCCAAAGGGTAATAAATCACACTTAGGGTAGTTTATTAAGAAATGGTTTGGATTGTACAAAGTACAATATGTGTTGCCAAATAACATTATGTTATTGGTGACCATTGAGAAGTTTGAAACTAACATTGTGTTGGTCAATGTGAATAAGCTCAAACCTTACAAGTACATGGAATTTGAAGTTCAGAAACAAGAACAACAAATGCCAATACATTGGGAATAAAGTGTAGGTGGAGTTTAGGTGAAAAATTATAATACAAAGGAGGAAGATGAACACTGTGAAATACATAAACCATAGATGTAGAATATAAAAGATGATGAACAAATGAAAGATCTTGTAGTTAACATAGTATTGATTTTTTATCTACAGATGACTGATAAATTTGTGAGTATTAACTACATAAGTGAGGGATTTGGATCTAAATATTTAAAGATGATTTGTTAAGGGTGTCAACTGAATTGGCAAAAATGTTCGCCCAATCATCAGGGGTATTCGTGCAATCATTAAATTTGTTAGTACAGTTTGCAAATGTATCACCATAATTAGCACATGATTTGACACAATTAGCATAAGGCATACATGGCAAACAAAATGGAGTCAATACAATTAACGTAGGGATATTAGGGATGTGGATTAATTGAAAGATGGAATTGATGGTGTTAATTTTGAATGATGAAGTGAAGTGCTTACATGTAGCTATACAAAGGACACATAAACTCGTAATGATGGGTCATATTAATTATAAGGATCATGCATTAATTAAAAGATGGCAAGTAGGTAAAAAAAATGCGAAGGACAAGAAGTTCAAGGATGAAAAAAATGGGGTTACCGTCGAAAGTTGTTTTTGTTTGTTGCTAGAGGTTGTGAGTGTTTTTGAAGTTTTGGAGTTCATAACAACATGAGTGAAGAAATTGTGATTGAAAAACTACAGAAAATAACAAAGGAAAGTTCAAAAACAACTTATTAAACAATAGGTGTATTAATTGTAAAATTAACAATACCACCTGACACTATCAAGTAACACTTACACTATAAGAGATCTTCAAATATATGACTAAGTTTATGACTAGTATTCCATCGTTGACCACAATAGTGTCATTTGTGAAATTTGATCCTTGGACCCAAGGATGGAATTGAATTTATTTATCATCAATCCACCCCACTTATTGTGTAAACAATCTAATGTTTGTTTTATTTCGACCATACTTCATTTAAACATTACACACAATTTCAAATTTGATAATTCATATTTTATTGATAAATTGTCCAAATGAAAAAATGAAAATATTATTCATAAATTTCCTTCAATAATCTAAAAAAATTATTTGATATATATTTATGTAGAAATGTGAATTCATTTCAAAAGAAAAATATTTGAATTTTGTTATTGAACAATATTTCAATGACTATTATTTGGAAAAATAATTCAAACACATGATTTGTGATTGGAAAAACCTTTGTGGGTGCTACAAGAATAAATAAAATATATATTTCATATCTTAAACCTTCATTTGATTTATGAATTTATATTATACAAACTTGCTTCCAATATATCATAATTTTATTTATAACTTTTAATTTAGATATATGAATCCATAAAATTTATCCACATAAAACATTTATAAATGGATCACAAATCAATAATTTTATGTTAATCATATTAAGCTAATTTATAATTTAATTAAATTATTTTAATAATAATATTATTATTAAATATAATTTTCTGAAATTATAAAAATTATTCAATTTTACACATATACTTTAATAAAATTTTATAATATTTATTTATATACATATAATATATTTAAAAATTAGTCAAACTGATGATAAAAATTTAACATAAAAATAAATTATATATTTACCACATCTTACATTTCTATTATATTTTTAAATTATAATATAAAATTTTATTTTTAATATATGATTCTTATCATTAAATTTTATTTCAATATGTGATAATTAATTTACTCATATACAATATTTTTAAATGGATCATATATCAAATATATTTTTAAAAAATGATTAAAGTTTTTATATTACTTATATGTGTAATATTAGTTGAAATTAATTCCCTACATGATGTAATTCCTTATGTGTGAACTTATATTGATAGTCATTTTTTCATCATTGTAAAGTAATTTTATGATCACATTATGTATACAGAGACACATCATTTTTGTCCATGTCATTTGCATAATCATTTTTGAGTTATACATTTGAAATGATTTTATCATAGTTACGTTTTCATATGATATTTTGGACATCAACGTCATTTTGTCATTAATCATGGATGCCATATGGATGAAAACATGTAATGAAAAAACAACATTAGCCTTCATGTTACCATGTCATCATCAATTAGTCAAATGCACCATTAATATATGACTACAACTTTTTACACATAAGATTTAAAGTAATATCCTATTACTATAATCAATTATTAATTGTTTAAGACATTTAGTCATTGATTTCTTGGTTACAAAGGACAAGATTTTTTTTAGTGTTACCTAAAATTTTCTTCCATCCACAAGTTCGAAAGATGATTATTGATGAGACACCTACTTGGGAACAAGTACAAGATCTAACCATAGTAGGTTGGACAATTACTAAGGAGGAGTAGTTAACCAAAACTAATTTGGGTACAAGGAGAACATGCAACAGGTGAAAATGAACTTTGCACTTGAACTAGTTGTCATAAATCAACTAATTGAGCTTTTAAAAGAACTCAAAAATGTATTTACTTCGATATATAATGACCTGAAAGGTATTCCACTAAAGATTGTTTAACATCGGATTCAATTAGATACCATAGTACCACTTATTCATCAAACAAAGTACTAAATCCTAATTATGTTATTATTGTCAAGCAATATATAAACAAGTTACTTATTGTTGGTTTTATCAAACCGGTTGTGGAAGCAATTTGGCTGTCTCCAATAATGGTTGTTTTAAAAAAGAATGGAAAGTTGAAGATATGTGTTGTTTTAGGAAATTCAACGCAACAACAAATAAAGACCTTTACTCATTGCCCTTCACATATGAGGTCATCAACATAATTGTTAAGCATGAAGTTTATACCTTTTGGATGAGTTTTCAAGATATCATTGGATATCAATGGCACCAAAAGACTAGCACAAAATTGCCGTTGTGATAGACTAGGGGGCTTTTGTGTAGGTTGTGATGCCGTTTGGTGTCAAAAATGGACTGCTCACCTATTAAACTAAGGCTTTTTGTGAATATATTGATGTATTCATGAAGATTTTTCTTGATGATTTTATAGTTTTTAGTGACTTGTCAATTCACCTTGAAAAGCTGAAAAAATGTTTTATTTAGTAAAAAGTTTGGTATTAGTTTGAACAAAGACAAGTGTGCATTCATGGTGTTAATTTTTAGGAACCATCTTAGGTTTCATAGTGTCCAAAGAAGGCAAAGCCATGGATCCTAAAAAGGTTGAAGCCTTAGTAAACATGCCAATACCTACTACCCCCTAGGAAATCTAAGTTTTTAACGGGATGGTCTAGTTTATAGGTCTTTCGTAAAAAACTTTGCTTCAATCATGTTGCCTATCACTAAGCTCTTCAAAAAATCTAAATTTTTGAATGGACTCAAGAATGCCAAAATGCTTGGGAGGAGATTAAAAACTAGTATATACAAGCCCTTATTTTGATCAATCCAAATTGGGAGCTTAAGTTTCATGTTCATACATATGTGTATTAGTTAGTAGTAGGAGTCATACTTGCACAAAACCCGATTGGTAAGTTTGATCAATCAATTATGTATGCTTCCAGTATGTTAAATTCAGTTGAGAGTAACTATATTAGTACTGAGAGGGAAACCCTAACTATGGTTTATGCCTTACAAAAATTTGTACATTACTTATTGGGTAACCAATTTGTATTTTATGTCGACCATGTGGCCCTTGTGTACATGGTTAATAAGCCATAAGTTTCTAGCATAATAGTTAGGTGGTTACTGATACTCTTGGAATATGACTTCAAAATTGTTAATAAATTTTGTAGATCCCATTTGATGGCAAACACATTAAGTAGATTGCCCAATCAAGCAAAATTGGTTGGTGTACTTGATCAGATCATTGATGGTCACCTATTCACTTTTATAACCATAGTGGTTATAGAATGTTTATGATTACTTGTCAGAGGGAATGATGCTAGAGAGATTCATAATTTCACAAAAATAATATTTAGTTGAAAGTTAAATCATTTGTGTTAAAAAATGGAATACTTTATAAATTTCATCATGTTTTGTTGTCTTGGACAAGACAACAAAGTTTTGTCATGTTTTGCAATTTAAACAAGTGCCAACTATACTACATGAGTTACATAATGGAGTCGGTGGAAGATGTTTTTCTTCAAACACCATGGTGAGGAAGATCCTTGATGTCGATTATTGGTGGCCAACCATGAACAAAGATGTTCATGAATTCTGTCGAACCTATGATTTGTGCCAATGAATAGGTAACTTATTAGCATAAAATATGGCAAAGTTAATTATTATTTTGCTTGAAGAACCTTTCCAGAAATGGGGATTGGATTTTATCAAACCTATTAAATTGGCAAGTTGTTATTTTGGCAATCGATACATTGTAATTGCCACTAATTATGCTACCAAGTGGGTGGAGGCCAAAGCTTTGCACACCAATACATCTATTGTTATTGTGAAGTTTTTATATGACCATATTCTTATCCGGTTTGGTTGTCCAGTTATTATTGTGACAAATCAAGGTACCCATTTTAGTAACGATGTTATTCATTATTTAATTGATCATTTTATCTTGAGACGTACCAACTCTAATGTCTATTATCCACAAGGGAATAGACAAGCTGAGTCTATTGACAAAGTTTTTGGTACATTATTTATGAAACTGGTGAATGAGAACTAAAATGACTGGGATGAACACTTGTCGTAGTTTTATGTTTTTATATAACTATTTTTAAGGTTGGAACTAGTCACACTCCATTTCAACTTATCTACAAATTACATCCATTACTACCTATAGAGTACTTGTTACCATCCAAGTTAGGGCAAACCTATGATCCAAAACTTGTTACAGTTCTAACTAATTGTTTGTCAGAACTAGAGAAACTACAGGAGAATCGGTTAGTAGCATAGGACTTGATAACTTCTAACTAGTGGAACCAATCATTATGGTATTAAACCAGTACATTGAGACAAAATACCAATTTGGATATTATGTTTTATGGTTTCTAGGAGTTGTCAAAACACATAACCTTAAGTTTCAAAGATAGTGGTTTAGACCATATAGGATCCAATATTGTTTACCAAACAATATAATGCTATCAGTGACTATTGATAAATTCGATCTTAATCTAATACTGGTTAAGATTAACAAGTTGAAATCATATAGGTTTATGGAGGATTAAACATTTCAACCTGTTTTAGCTAAGCTTAGTGATTTTTTTACCAAAGGAACTAGTGGAGGTAATCGATTTTGACAACCTATTTACCAAATAATAGGTTGAAATAACTTGTTTGGATAACCTATTAAGTGAGGAACTGGATGAGATAAACCATTCTGGTAACCTATTTGTTGAAGAACCAGTTCAGTCTGACATTAGAGGTTTGGCAGTACACAACCTGATTAAAAGAAAAAGGATGATGATTTGTTTGAACCATAATTGGTTCAAACATCTACTAATGACATGTTGACAAAACAACCAATTGAGAATCAACTTGATAGCCTTATTTTCATGCAAAATAATGATATCTTAATAAACCTAATTACATGTGTCAACTTCATAAGGTAAATATGCCTTAAAAGTTACATCATTCTCCAATTGTCGCCACTTTTTACTTTATAGTTGTAATATAAAAAAACAGTGTGCCCTTTATAATGTCTTTTCATTTTTTTCATTCTGGATTCCTTCATTTTTTTGTTCCACCAAAATGAAGCAATGGGTGCTTTAAATTAGTTGAAAGAGAGAGCAAGCAAGAGGGAGGCATAATTGAAAAGAAAAAAAGAAGGGAAAAAGGCAGAGGAAAGTGAATTGTAAAGAGTTAGAAAGGAAGCTTTTAAAATAACTAAAACAATTTACATTGAACCACTTGCATCAAGGTCGCCTCCTGTATTTTGAGAAAGTAGTGGAAGTTTAGGGGAAGAAAAAAATGTAGAATGTGAAATTTTTGAAGCATTAAAATGTGCTACTACCGTGGGAAAGGACTTGAAGAAACATTATGAAGTCTTCAAAGACAATTTTCACCTCCTGCATCTACATTTGTAATAATGAGTGATTTTGAAGAGGAAGAATAGGTTGAAAGAAGAACTACAAAGAAAGAACAAAAAGTTAAGCAATTTGTTAAAGTTGAACAATTTGTAGATTTTTCATTAATACCAATTGAACGAGGGTTCTTTGACATAGAAGTTGATTCTCTTGACATACTTGTTACTATACCTACCAAGTTTCGGTCTAAATACATGATGAAGCACAAGGGAAAATAGTAGGTGGAGGAGGTTAGTTCACTTGCTAAAATAATGCATAAGCAAGCACCTACCGAAACAAAGGAAATTCAAAAAATGTTTAAAGCATCCGGATGGGATCCAAAAAGTAATAGGGGGTAGAGTGAATCAGTTTGGGTGGCTTGTTTGCTATTTTCTAGACAATTCCATCATAAGACTTGTTGGAAAAGTTCTTGCACACCTAGGAGTCCATAGAGGATGGACACATATATTCAAGTAGTTGTTTGTGGTGCAAAAATCACCATTGACCAAGCGTTAATCGCAAAACAATTTGGCGTCAATGTTGAAGGAGCGGTTGATGCAACAAATGTGTTAGTAAAAAAGGCTCAAGTTGCACTTAAGAACATAGCTGGACCAAATGCATTTGTTAACAAAGAATTGTGGAGCGTCATCTAAATGAAAGTGGAATACCATGCCAGGTTTGTAGCAATCCTGCAAATTATTTACCAACGATAAAGGTTAGCATATTTCAACAACTATATTGCCATCGCTTTGATTTTGGCAAACAAGGGAAAGAAGATCAATTAGTATTCCATTATGTTAACACAAATGTTAGTAAAACTAACTTAGTGGACTAAGCACCAAAAGTAGATTGCAATAGGGTTGGCAACACCTAATAAGAAGGCAACAACTTGTTACTTTAGACTTATTACAGAAGTCTATTTACGATATTGGTTTCCTTTGTCAAAGGAAGATACACTTGTTGATTCTCCAAAATCACAACCGGTTCAAGGGAGAAAGGAGAAAAAGATTGTTATAAAGCAATTTAAAAAACTTTCTCCTAAGGTTGTGACCAAATAACAATTCATTAGTGAGCGACGATTGGTGCGCTCAATTAACATATCGCTTGACCAATTCGACAATCACAATGGATGAAGATACGAATTGAACCATCAACACCCATGGACCGATTGAGTCCAAATTTAACCAATTCACCACCGAAGAAGAAACCTTGCACCCGTCAACGAATTGTGATTATGGAGGGAGGTGATGAGGACATGGACACTAATGTCATTACATAACAAGATGACGAATCAATAAGGATAAAAAAATGACCAGTTCGTGGAGGATTGAAATGAACATGACTTTGAACAAGTACCAAATCAAAAACCTTTACTTGTTCAAAAAACTTTTGTTCCTATAGAACAAGCTAGCAACTTGTTGTAAATAGGGACTAAACCAATTCAATTAGTTTGCCCTAAACTTGTTCAACCGATTCAACCTAGATCTATTTATATTTTTCTTGTGATGTTAGTAGCTTATGTTCAACATGAAAGCCCAAAACAAGTTACATTTTTTTTTGAGCAAACAACCTTAGTTGCTTAAACTTGGTTTTAGACAGTAGATTGTTTTAGTGACTTGAAAACCAAATACGATATTGTTGAAAACCTATTAGAGGACATCAACAACAAGTTACATGCATGTTGTTTATAACTAATTAGTCATGAACAAGCCCTGCAGAACATAGATAAGGACTTAACTACTATGAAAACCTATTTCTTTAAACTATTAACAAAGAACAAAAATTTAGTTGTTAAAAGTGTTGAAGTTGAAAGAGTAATCAAGAAGGCTAAAACCCTATAATCATAGTACAATGAATTAACCCAAGCTCATTTCAAAACTCATAATGACCTAAAGACCTTGTAGATTGATCTTGACCAATTAACAAAGGATTATGGCAAGATGGAGGCCATGAATGTACAATGGGAAAAGACTCTGTTGGAGTTGGAGAATACTTGTTTGTACCAAAGGGAATGATTGATGGAAGTCAACATTGACATGGAATATCGTACCCATGAACTTTGGGTATAAATCCAAAAATTGAAGGGTGAATCGGAAACACTTTGTAAAGTGTCAAGTAAAGGTTTTCAAACCACTTACATGGATAACTAGTTGAAGGGGTTTGAAGAATTGCTTTTAGACAATGCCTTGTTTAAGGTACAGAACATACAGTGGTTGATAAAAACTCGAAATGGGAGGAATGATGGCAAATTGTATAGGAGATTATAAAAAAACAAATCCAAAATAGTTTGGAGATTGTTCGTGGAGATGAAGAAGCATACTTGATTGAACGGGTTGCATACTGGTTGCATTTGGAAGGCTATAAGTATGATCGGCTTATTGGTAAACTAGTTGAGGTGCTTGTTACTATTTTCCAGAAAAATTCACTTGTGCAAGCGGCAATTGTAGCTACAAGTTTTCAAAGTGAACATGTTGTCACTACTATTGAGGAACTTGAACCCATTAGAGGAGGAACAAAGCTGGCCATTGTTTCTTGTACTTTACCTTTGCCCATAAAATTTATGGAAGTAATTGTAGTAGTTGTTTGCACTCAAGTAAAAGCCTTGGAAGAACTTATGACTCCAAAACCCATACCATTAGTTATATTAGATACTAGAATAGGCGTAGAGGTTACTTTGATTGACAATATTACCCATGCTTTTGAAGTTTTTAAGACTATAGATATAATATTGAAGGGCACACCTATCAAGGAGGGATTAAGATTTCAACTAATTATTTTGGCTGAACCTATTGATACCATAGGTAAACAACCTATTGATGATTTGGCTGCATGACTTAAACATGTAATTCTAGGTGGCTAATTTCAAGGACGAAATCTAGTTTTAAAGGGGGGGTAATGTTAACCCAATTTTTCAATATGTAGTGACTAGTTAAAACCAATTAACAACTAGTGAGACAATATAACCTAAAGACTATTTTAGTTTTTGGATAACATGTTTTAAGTTAACCGGACTATTATATGAACTAGTAACCGGTTTGTTACAATAACCAGTTGTTAACAAAACATGTTGATTTAAACTTGTGACTAGTAACTTTGTTATTTTGATTTTAAGTTTACATTGGCTAGCGATTGTTTAAGTTGAAACAACAATATGAGTTGGTATAAATAGGAGGGCTTAAAACTAGATCAAGAGATCTTTTATTTTTTATAACTCTTGGAGAGTTTTTGAATTTTGAACTAGTTTACTTTGATTTTCCTTGAAATTTTTCCTTTCTATTTTGTTTGGAATCCAAGATGTAGAATAGTTTTGTTCTTGATGAATAAACAAGAGACTTCAATGCTTCTTGTGTTTTGATATTTTAGATTTGGAGAAACAAACCAAACTTGTTGATAATTTCAGTAAACTAGAATCGGAGATTAAATAAAAGCATGTAAAATTATAGGGAATTGAAAACACCCTTAACATAACATCTATCCTTACCCCTATGCTTTTTATTACTATAATAACTTTTCTTCTAATGCTTTCAATATTGTGCTTAAAACATTGCAATACAAAGTTTCACCTTCCATTTAACAAAAATTATTCATTTTGTTGGGAATCAACTCACCTTCAAAGCACCAAAGTTTTTTAAAAAATTGCATACTATCACTTATGTTTGTGGCTTCACAACCTTAAATAAAACTTGAATTAAAAATCATTAAATATTAATTAAGTAAAAAAATAAAAAATAAAGCATGTTATGAGTTGCATCAAGATCAAAAGTGTAAATTACACACGTTGATCTTCCAATCAAGGCTTTTTATAAAAGTAGAGGCTTCAACTTCCAATTCACGTTTCAAATAGTTTGACCATAACTCTGGAATCCCTAATTTTGAACTTTGAACTTTGTTGTGAAACCCTCAATTTACTTTTTTTTGGGTGCCCCTTTCCCACTAAATACAGCACATTGGCCCATCATATGCACTAGTGTGGCCTTTTAAAAAATTTCAATCAATTTTGATTTTAATCAAGTTGATGTTTATAATTTCCTAGATTTCAAATTTTCTTTCTTAATATCTAAAAGTTCAATTTTTTTGGTGAAGTATCAACAAAATTTCATTATTTCTTCACAAATTCAATGAAATTATCTACAATGTTTGGGATTTTGCTGAAATTTCAGTTATCTTTTTTCTTTTAGATTTTTAGATTTCTGATTTTTTTCCCCTTGTTTATAAAATCCTCTTTCATAACAACCCAATTTTCTTAATATCCTGGGGTTTTGCTGAAATTTCAGTCAATTAAGATTGTAATCAAGTTGATGTTTCAGACTTCTTAAATTCCAAGGGATAGCTTTTGCACTTCCCTTCCTGACCCCCCCCCAACCTCCTTTTTCTGATTTATGAATTTTCGTTTTTCATAGCAATGTAGTTTTGCTCAATTTTGAATCAATTTTAAATCGCAAGTTGACATTATAGATTTCCTAAATGCTAAATTTTCTTTACTGATTTATGAAAATCTGATTTTTTTGGATATAAGGGAAATATCAACAAAATTTCAGTGTTTGTTCACAATTTCTTCTGAAATTTCAGTGAGTCTGAAGTTTTATTTATTTATATTATTTATGAAAATCCAATATATATGTATTGGTCATTAATGCATAAAAGGAATTGACAACTTAAAAAGTTGAAATCTAATGAATTTGGGTGATTTACCCAATAATATCTTTGTATAAGTCAAGAACCATTTTTTTCAGGTCCTGGAAACCACATGTCAATCTTGTCGAAAAGTTTATAATTTTTCCTTACCAATATGTCCCAGCTTGAAAATTTTCTTTATGAAAAAGGTGAAAATTGGAGTGTTTTCTTAGGTTTCTTAATACGATCACTAGATATGTGGGGAAAATCATTATGAGTACAAGTGTGAAATGGAGTTATTGCACCTCTGTTAGAAGGTACTTAGAATATACTAATAGCAAATCTACTGGGCAATCTCACCCATACAGAGAAAACCAACAAGCAACTGGGAAGGCGGGAAGGCAATGGCTCTGACCATTTACTTACCCAACGGAGAGGAACCAAACCAAAGTTTCTATCCATGGATCCAAAACTTCTTTTATGCATGAATGTGCTTCCAGGGGACATCTCTAAATGCCGGTGCCATCACATGCATAGCTTTCACCCGCACATTGAATCAAGATTGAGCCTATAATTTTATTGCCAACCCTTGCACTTGTGCATAGTCACTTCCATATGGCAAACCCAAAAGATAAAGCTTTTTCTTCATCCATACATGAAAAAACGAGGAACATTGTGAATTAAGGGAAGTAATAGGCAGCAAGTGACCTATTAAAATTAAGCCCTTTTCTTCAACAAAAAATGGCGAGATGAGGAACATCATTCAAAGCAGTACTCTTGGCAAGTGCATGTTAAAACTTAGAACCAATGTTGTATTGGTGCACAAGGTAGATGCAAATTATGTACAATGATATATATAAAGGTATGTTAGAACTTACTTGTTGAGTATGTCTTAAAGTAGATACTTAGGTTGTTTCTAGAACCTAGGATTTTTTTAGTATGGACCTATGTGGGCTTGAAACATACTGGTCAAACTTTATTTAACCTTAATATTTTGGTGAGATCAATACTAAGGGTGAAATATTGAGGTGGAGAGAGGTAGTTATAATGGTCATTAGGGCATTCATGTTTTTAACAAACAAAACATTGATGAATGAAATTGAAACAAAATTTGAAAAATCAACATTGATGTTGCAATGGGGGTTCTCTAGGGTAAGTGTCAATATCTATCCTTCTCTCATTTATGTGAAAATTGACTGCACATTCACTATAAATTGTCCAAACATATGTTATGATATTCTTTGAAGTCCCAACATTTAAAAACCCTACCTTTATAAATATATCCTTAATATGTTAAGTTAATTTTTTTTATATACTCATATGCAAGACCAAGATATTTAAAATCCAAAAATATTCATACCATGAAAATAACCAGGCTTTAGAGCAATTTTTCCTACCTAGGACCCGACCTGTTTAATTGTGTAAGGCCTTATAGATACTAGTTTGGTATGTGAAAAATGACATAGCAATACAACATTTGTTAGAACCAACAAATAGGCACAAAAAAATAGGTTAACAAGACATTGCACAAAAAAACATGCATCCTATGAAACTTAAGTTGATGCGAAGGATGTTGTTGAGGGCGATCGACAAAAGTGATATAACCAAGTGTAAATCCAACATTTGTGTTTAACCCCAATTATGTGAGAAAGAAAATTGCAAAATACTCAACAAAATTGTGGAATTGTCACTCCCCCTTAACCTTACCTCTATTATGAAATATAAATCACATGCTACATATACAACCATGCCATGTATGTATCCCCCCCCCCCTAATTTTCTGAACTTGGCCGTAAGGTTATACTTATAATTCTAGTTTCTGGCCTTTGATAAAACCAAACCTTAGCTTTCGATCATAGGCCTTCTTTCCAACCAGTTTGTTTTTCTTCCACATGTAAGGTATAATTGTGGTCCAATCAACTCATTCATATATGGGATCACAAATTGAAAGGTTGGATTGAAAAAATGACAACTGAGATATGCATCTTTAATAGTTTGATTGGTCTAGGTGTAGATTCTGTGAAATGACATTACAGTAGGTACCCCAGGCCGAAAAGGGTGACAAACAATTTTGGAAAGAGAAATTTAATGCAGTAAATTACGGAATTCCAAAAAGGCCATGAAAGTTAGGAAGCTAAAATTCCAAGTTTTGGCTTGGGCCCATGGGGCAAGCCCACAAATATTCCCAGGGATGGGAGTCTCAGGACAGCTTCCTTCCCTATCAACATCATGTCCTTGGCCCCATATGACTTTGTCTTAGGCCCTTGGTAACCTAGGGTCATTGGGAACTTTTTTGGGAGCAAGCTTATAAATTTAGTTTGTAATTTTATATAAATGTATACTACATCCAAAATAGCCATCCATGAAGGTAGGGTAACATTATGAAATTTGGCGTGGGGTATGCACATGTTCTAATAACTTGGAGTCCTAGGACACATCGAACACCATATCAATGCCTTATGCAAGACCCCGATCACAATCAGCCCCTAGATATCTTCAAGTCATTTTGTCCAAACTCAACGCCACCATGTCTGGGACCCTACGCTACTATGACCCAAATGCAGACATCCTAGGGTGAAAACCCCTAGGCCCCATGCCACCATGTCCTGGCCCTTTAGTAGCCTAGGGCCTTTGTCATGGGTCACAAAAGCCTAGGGTGAGTTTGTCCTGGCCCCCAAGTCTGTCTGTCTCAGGCCCCAGGAAGCCTGTAGTGATATTGTGCTTACACCCAGGTCAAGCCTATGGAATACAAAAAGAGCCATACTGGAGATTGTTAGAAATACTATTCGTTTCTAATTCCCAATGTTGATGAATGTGTTAAACATTCATCAAATGGATAAATAGTATTCTCATCCTTCTAGTAGTTAGGTTAGGTTGAATAGTGGCGGCTAGGGTTTAGAAGTGGAAACTATTTAGGGCTTGGGGACGGCTAGGGTTAGGGC